>JAABUY010002258.1_pt1 | contig 23345 bp, 14 predicted proteins | sample 5560271 | NCBI WGS metagenome assembly JAABUY01 (sample SAMN10711886, study PRJNA513374) | rock metagenome | isolation source: Antarctica rocks | place: Antarctica: Victoria Land, University Valley | reverse complement strand
ATGCTGGACCGTACTTTTCAAGAGGGCCAAGAGAAGTGGAGGGTTAAGATGAAACGTAGACGTCGAGTATTCTCGTGGTGCGAGTTATTCTTGGTCAGTTCATGTGAGCTAATCCCAAGTAGAGAAAATGCTACATCAATCGATAAGTAAGGTAGCTTTCAGATTTTTCTTTTGCTACTAATCAGAACACCTCACCCCTAATTCACGGGTGAAATATGCACTAGTAGTACTATAGTCACATAATAAACCTAGCTCAGCGTCCCAAAACAGGCGCTTCATTAGAACCGCGCAAGTTTTAAAAGAGACGGGTGTAAAGATAGTCCAAGATTCTCTCGGCTCAGGATATTGTAGTTGCTTAGAATCGGGTCATACAGCTTGTGCAGAGAGAACCACGATAGAATAAGTGATATTGCCTTAATCAGACAGCATAAGTTGTGCCGGCAAATAGATATAGGACGAGCTCTTGTTCCAGTAATCGCCCTCTTTTTCTGGTAGTGACAAGTCATCATCAGCGGCAGGCGGACTGATGTTATGTGTGACTGCATAGGAGGTGTCCCGAGATGATGTCGACCCGGTTACGATGCTGTAACTAGCGCCTAGGGGATATTTAGGCTGGATCATCCTATGACAGAAATAGTACCGTACTTTTTTTCCAGCTATAGCTAAGCCAAGAGGTAGAGTTGTACTCATGCGTTATTCAGACACAACCGGGATATTATATTGCGGCGCCCGTCTCTTGTCTAACAAAGAGAAGGGACTGAATTGTGGGTGATGGGTAAAATAAGCGATTGATTTCGGAGAGAGTAGCCGGTACATAGGAGATGTGGTAGGCGGCGGGTATATCGGGCGGATGAGGGGAGTGAACGATGAGCTCGTGTACTATAGATTTAGTCATGGGATCAAGAACCTATATTGGAGAGATAAAGAGACATTGTCGATGTTGACAATCTTATAGCAGATTTCTTCAGGGAAATGAACCGCAAAACAATCTGGGGAAACCTTGAAATCCAGGAAAAGCAATAGCGCATAAGCGGCTAAGGAACCGAGATATGAGGTGTTTCGGGGGTAACCCCTTACAGCCGTTGAGCGCTTATAGCTTGTATAGTCCTGCCGATACGAGAGGATGTACGGACTCGACGCCAACTTTTTCGATTGGCCATGCTAATTATAGGTCTAACGTGGGATGGTCCGAAAGATTATCCTCGTCCAATACCAGTGAGATGGGGGTTTCAAACACACATATTTATATGTCTTGCACGTCTCGCTCCGAAGTCTGTCACTCAGGATATGACTAGGCGCTATCAATCATGGGTCTTCATCCTGCGTCTTCTTCACCCTTTCGTTCTGTCATAGCGCGGACATTCGTAGTTCTTTGGCTCCTCATCTCTCGAGTATCTAGCGCGGTGATTATGGGAGACGTCAATACCACGGGCGGTTTGCCAAGTCCGAATATGACACGATTGCAACACACGCTCAACGTCTCAAGTCCGACCCACAGTCCGAAGTATCATTGTACCAATAGCAGGGAATGGATAGGTCGCGATAAAGGCTATCAGATCACAGATTGCTTCAACGCAAGACACAAGTTCTGGAAAGAAATGATAGAAACTCATAAGCCAGAGCAACTCGTAGAGTATATGGGCAATGATGCCGTGCCGACAACGCGTTTTGAGAAAATTCAGACCCCTCTCAGATTCACCTCCGGTAAGTGGGTATTCACGCTAAAATTAGTCTTCTACGATCAAGGTCCGAGTGGCCTGATTATCAGAACGTGTCAATGACAGAAAATCGCAGGTTCCTGCACGGTTGCTATTGTTATGCGTGGCTTTTTCGATCCTGGAGAGCTACCAGGAGACCCCAGTCTGCACTGGCCGGACAATAACGATGTAGCGACCCGGAAGGACCCATACGACGATTTGTTGGAGATTCTCTCAAATTGTCGTTATGTAGGTGACAGTGGGTGGTACCAATTCGGTATGTTTAATTCGTTCATACCAGTTTGTCTACTTTGCTTGAGTTGTGCAATATTGAGTACACCTCCTTGCAAGCTAGACTTGAGAGCTGACGATTTCTGTCTCATCCTCGATTTCCAGGGTATGAAGGCGACATAGGCGTTTTTATCTGGAGAACCGGATCAGTAAGAGACAAGGAAGTTTCCGAGGCCATAGATTTTAATACAGCGATGAGGTAATCACTGCGGTGGGGGCTTATACTCTTGAATAAAGGGCGACTGATCCGTTTATGGTAGCCATTGTAAGCCTCAGCTTAAGTCGATAGTATATGATGCGCTGCACAGGTTCCATACCGATTACCATTTTTTGACCGTGTGCATTCAAGTCAAGTTTCTGTCTTTGTTCTTCTCTTTGATGCGGAAAAGATTTGTGCTCGCCAAGATTAGTAGCCGTATCCTGCGCTTTTGGGGAACTTCTATGCCACCTTTGGATTCAATTTACAAGCTTATGCAACAAGAAAAACTCGGCAGAAGAACGGCCTGGAACCCGTTATCTTGATCAAATTTGCCGCTCGTTCTGAGGGTCGCCACAAAGACAGATGATCTACAAATGACGTTCTTGTGCCTAGGTTTATTCATATCGTGAGACCTGCCGAGTCTTTTTGTCTTGGCTCACCGGCAGCCTCGAAAGAGCCGTTCGGAGAAATTTTCAGGGCCTGCGCGCTACTGTACACTGGTGGTACCCATGTAACGTTGTGGCCTCGCTCTTTCATAAACCTCACAGTGCTGTTGTCGTATTCCCACTCGAAGGCAACCTGATTGGGAATCAACTGGTCATGAAGCCGCGGCCTAGCTAGGGCTTCATGCGCTGTCATGTTACGATCGATAACATCCAGAGCGTTTTGAATGGTGGCCGTAATGATTCGAGAGCCCCCAGCGGCACCAAGAACCGCAAACAAAGAGTGGTTTGATGAATGCTCAACTATGAGAGGGGTTATTGATGATAGAGAGCGTTTGTTAGGCCTGATATAGTTGGCTGGAGTTGGCAAATAGCCAAAAGCATTTTTTACGTGTGGGATTGAGAAATCATTCATCTCATTGTTCATGATGATACCAGTCTCAGGCACCAGTACCCGCGAACCGAATAGCAAGTTGATTGTAGTAGTCAAAGATGTAGCCAATCCAGAGGAATCTGCTGTGACTATGTGGGATGTTCCATGTGTTTCAGCGCTTTCGAAACCGTTGGGATCGTAGGCCGATACATTCTGGGTATGGTGGTCTGAGATCTTGGCTCTTATCGCCGCCGCGGACGTAGCGTCAAGCATATCCGCTTCGAAATCGTACAAACCATGCAAGAAATCTGGATCTCCAAGTTCTGTCCTCTTCCCGTACCCAAACCTCATAGCTTCATCAAGTCGGTGGGTATTAAGATTTAGCGTCTCTTGGTTCCCCAAGTCTTCGTAGCCCTCAAGTGTCTTCAGCACGTTCAAAGCCACGGCTCCACTAGCAGGGGCACCACAACCATAAATGTCAAACCCATGGTAGCTGATCCTCACGGCCGGTCGAGAGACAACGGCATAGTTCCGTAGATCTCCCGCTGTCATAGTCCCATTAGTTCCCAGCACGGCCTTTATGGTTGCGTCGGCCATCGAGCCGGTGTAGAACGCCTCTGCGCCTTCCACCGCTATTTTCTCCAACGTGTCTGCGTATCTTTGGCGATAGATGGTATCTCCTAGTCCCAACCTTGTCCCGTTGGGAGCAAAGTCAATTGCCCAATTATTGTCTTTGGCGAGGAAATCGAAATCCTGGGTTGCAAAGCCCATGAATCGAAGGAGATCGTAAGAGACAACAAATCCATCCCGAGCGATCTTTACCGCTGGCCTGACCACATCCGCCCAAGGAAGGACTCCGTAGTGGGTGTGAAGGTACTCAAGACCACGGACTTCTCCTGGGATTCCACTAGGCTTTCGTTAGCTAGCTTATGTAAAGAAATATCTAGAAACACACCTAGCAAGCCCACCATATACGGAGCCCTCGACGTTGTTCTTGTACATGTCCTCGAAAGCGGCAGCAGGTGCCGTTTCTCGGAAGTCGATGGCTTCATAGGTACCGTTGGGCGATCGAACAAGGACGAATCCTCCGCCACCAATACCACTATGGTACATTCCTATGACTCCCACGCAAAAGGTTGTCCCGACTAGAGCGTCGGCGGCATTGCCCCCGGCTTCAATTAGGTTGATCCCAATTTGGCTGCATATTCTATTCTCGGAGGCGACGGCTCCCAGTCTGTCGTGGTTAGTTCTCTCAGAAGCAGAAGATCCAAGGAAAACTTGGGCCGCGAGCGTGACTGTGGCGAGTAGGGCCCACGCGCAGAATATAATCATCTCAGTCCTCGACGCACAAGAGGAAGACATGGTGCTGTAGTCGATTACTGACGTGGACGTTGCTGTGCGCTGACTATCAAGTCAAAACACGCCATACAAAGTCTACCTTCACCTATTAGAAACCACAATTGTGCCGAGTATTCGACAAAAAGGAAGCAAACCACCAAAAAGATAGCACCGAGTAGTTGTTGCTAATCTGATCTGATCTGATCTTATCTTGCATCTTATCAGGTAGATCTTTAGATTCGATTATTTTGCCCCTTCCATTAGCGCGGTTTTGCAGTTGAACAACAAACCCGCTCCCTCAGAGCCTCTGGCGTCCAATTGAATTACTATAGTCAGATCATCGGCGAACATGCAACAATACCATGCTCTCACCTATGTCTCGATAATCTTTGGAACTTTCCTCGGGGCTGCTGTAGCCCATGAGCGCCAGCTACTCCCAAAACCACACCAGCTATGGATACGGCAAGCCGATACTTCCATTTGCCTCAATGATACTGGGGACTGTGCTCAGTCGAATACAATTGGCGATCAATGCCTATCAATAATTGGCATGGACCAAGCAAGCTTAGAAGCAAATGATACGCCTCAGAACGCACAGAAAGTCAGAGACTGCGTTTGCAATGGGGACTATTGGAGCCACCTATATGCGTGCGCTACATAATCCCTTCGTCTGATAGTTGTAACCGTCGCTGATAGTCAATCATAGTTGCAACAGCTGTTTGACAGCTAACAACCTCTATCCAACCGATCTTAACCCTGATGCTACACCTTTGCCCACCCTGTCATCCTCGTACTGCACCCCGGCCGGCGGTAGATCAGCGATAGAGACTATAGATGGCTTTGTGGATCCAGTAACCCAGGAGGTGTCTGGCTATGACGTTACGGCTACTGCAACAAGCTCCACCCTGGCAATGAGCAGCCAAGCGACTACAGGAGGGGGTGCTGGTAGAATTACACCATCGCCTGACGCAACCGTAACCGATCCTGCGTCTGCGCGAGTGTCACCGTACCTCAATCATTCTGCGAATGCTACGGTTACGGAAACATCCCAATCCAGCAGCTTGGCAGCATCAACTCCAAGCGGTTCAGCTTCCTCGGCATCTACGTCAGGTTCCTCTACTAGCTCGACTTCGGCATTGCTATCATCCAACTCACAGTCATCTTTTGCGACATCAACAACTGCGACATCGGCAACGAAGAGCTCCGGGTACAGAAATACGGCTACTATCTCCCTTTCATCTCTGGTACTTCTCTTGGGGGTCTTCGTTCCCAATCTTATCTGAGGTTCCGGCGCAATGGATATACCCCTTGGCTGTTACTGACATCGGCGCTTTTTTTCATTTCTTAGAGATAATTCATCGTCCAATAACCCTTATACATTCGCTTTCCATGCTCCGTGTTAGATTCTTAGCTACGGCAAATACCCTCGAAATGGATAATAGATTTGACTCTTGAATATCTTCCGCCATGAGGAGCGGCTAGATGTTCACGAGATATCCTCCAGCTTGCGTTCTTCCTTTTCCCAAACTGCCCAGTGTACTACGCATAATTCATAATACCGTTTGTTTAGGTTCCTCAAGTAGTGGGCCAGCATCAGTATTCAACTCGTCGTTGGTCCAGCCGACCTTCCATAACCAAACCCAGCCACCGTAGCCCCTCGATCCCCAAGTACCGACGATTCCATATGGAGTCATGATGCTGGACCAGTACCAGATATTAAACTGGTTATACCGCTTTGTCAGCATCACCTTCCCAGATTTCTGTTCAACTAGTCCGTCCAGGTCAAAGGGTTCTACACCATCCTTCCCAGTGGCATGGAGGTATAATATGGTTGGACAATCATCGTTCGCACTCGCCGAGAATCGAATACCGTGCATCGGCGGGTCAAAAGAAACACGCTCCTCAATCTGTCTTGAAATTGAGTAAAAGCCAGTCCACTCTCCGTCTTCGAGAAACTCTCGGCTCGTCATCTTGGGCAAATGGCACGTCGCAAGTTCTCTAGGGGTAGTGAGAGCAAAAGGGAGAGGTAAGTCCATCATGGAGAGGAATGGTATGTCTTTGGCATTTGGAACGATCAGCGCTGTAGGTGGTAAACCAGGATGTTTAAACCTGTGCGGACTGAGTATGAACCCCCGGCTGATATTGTCCCGAAGCAACATGGCGAAAACGCCCACGGCCATGATTGCTTCAACATACTTCTGCAATAGCATCTCAGGGTTTTCAATGGATAGCTCAGGCGCATTTTCAGGCTCATACAGGGGCTCGAGCAAATAGCGCTTTAGCCTTTGCGGACATTGCGAGGTCGAGAAGTCATCTGTAGTCTTGGACATGAGTCCTGTTCCGATACAGAAAGCCAACGCTTGCTTATCGTCTACCGATGCCCATTCAAAGCTAGCAAAGGTAGTGAACATGCTTAACGCGGTTGGAAAGTCGACCATGGGATCTATGGGGTAAGTTTACTAGCCGCAGAGTTTGGTCTTATCATAAAACTTACGGTTTGAAGCCGCCAGTTGTGGCGCCCAGCTGACAAACTTGTCAATGAGAGGATCGGTTGGCAATTTAATAGCTTTAGAGTCCGCCAGAGCGTAGCGGGCCCATGAGGATGTCGGAGACTCAATCGTCAATTTAGGACCCTGCCATTTCAGAGAACGGCGTTTGTTATGGTAGTCTATGATGGATTTGAAAACTAGACGATCATTGCATGATCGATGGAGAATTCTGCTAACCTCCATCAGCGCAAGTATAGCCTCGCAGGGCGAAAATGTAGCAATTCGGCGTAGGATCTCAATAGGCAGGCTATCAAGCTTGAGCGATGATGAAGACATGATGTTTTGTGGGTGCCAATGAAATTCTGATGGATGTGAGTTGCAGTATGAAGAGAAGTTAGGCAGCAGGCTATAGATATTTCAGTGACAATTTCTACACTTGTTTGCAATTACTCACTTGACAGAGGGTCTGTATCTTCTTAGCTGCAATACCACAATTAATGTAGAACCTTCATTAATAGAACTTTGTTAGATTTATATCTTCACATTGTTTTTCTCGTAAGGTAGAGTTATACACTTGACGCGCTCTGCATAATTAAGCGCGTGTTGCAGCGCGTCATCCAGCAGCTCTGACCTTCAGCTGTAGTATGATAATTTCCACCCACAACCCCTAAACCCAGAGCAACCACAGCTTCCAAGTCAATTGGATGCGTACCCTGCCGTGGGAGCTTCTTCTGAATACTGTCTGGTATAGGAACCGCTATATGAACTCAATGTACCATGGTGAATAAGTTGAGCGAAAACTGTTCAAGTGCACATTGCACCAAGTCCAAAGTCTGGAATCTTGAGAAGATGGGCAGAAATAGTGGCAACCCACTCCACTCGGCCCCAAGTGATTTTTTCGGATATTACGTCGAAGATGTTAGTGATGATGGTTGCCCTTTGTCGCCTAAACGAAAATCACCAAAGACCAAACAATCTCGGGGAAATTTCGACCAAGATATGAGCCCACCAAGCAGCTCACGCCTCAAGACCTTAACAGATAGCGATAGATTACTTGACGAGGAAGACGATGCGAATTTGTATGACGACTTCGATATTGAAGGTGTCAGTAAAGAGGAAATGGCCTTTTGGTCACAACTAGCTCCCGTGGGCCAAAAACTTACGGATGTCGAGACATCGCCTCCCCAAATCCAAGCCAAACTAGACAAAGCTCCAAGTGTGTGTTGGTCATGTCTTGCTCATATTACGCTAACGCACCATATAGCAAGCACGAACGCCACCAAGTCCAGTCCTTCAGCCGCAAAGTTAATGAACCACTTCATCCGTCGTCATCCATTCTTTGCCCAGCAATCTCTCTCCCAATACACCACTTCGGAACGGAGGAAGTTCGAGAGAGATGTGTATGACTTTGCCAGAGCTCAAAGTCTTTCGAAGGCGCAGGCGAAATCGCAGACAGTCAAGGCTCGAGCAATGTGTGGAGAGGAGGAATACGACAGTGAGAACTCGGCTCTGGGGGATGAGCTAGATGATTCGAAGGAAGCATTAAAACGGACTTCTGCGGCCAGCGTTATCAAGTCTACGAGCTCAGAAGTTCTACCATCAATCGAGACAAAAGGTATATTGGATATTCAGTCCCCAGGACATCAACAAGTTTATTCCGTGGATGCAAAGGAGGAACCGCCAAAGACTAAGGGAAATGGACATCAGACACAAACACCACAGCTCCATGCAAGTAGGATTCAAGGGCCAGACAGACGAACTAAAGTCGATAGGACAGTTCAGGAGACCAAGCCGAAGGCGCAGGATTCACCTTTGGCGCAGCATATTTCAGTAGCGGCTGAAAAGAGTAAGGCAGATCCAAAAGCCAAGAGAAGGGAGAGGAAGAAAGCCAAGAGGCAAGCAGCTAAGGATAATTCAAAAACCCAAGAACCTTTGGCTACGAACCACAACCTAAGTTCTGATGGCGCTGGTCCAAACAATATCATAGCACCACCAACGAAAGGGCCGAATGACCCTAAGTCCGAAGCGGAAGCTCATCAGAACTTCCTCATATCCAATGAGCGAGATCCGCATGAGCATAGCCAAACTGCAGACAAATCCAGAAAGGACTTAGAGGAAGCTAAGAAGAGATCGATAGCGTTCGACGCAGAACTACGGGCCTCAAGAGATTATATCAATGAACATGCAATTGACTTGTACAATCAAGGGAAGTACAAAGGAGCGAGCAAGGAAATGAGAGATGACTTGAAGGGGATGGCAGCAGAACGGAAAGCCATGAATGAAGACAAAACAAACTTTGCAAAGGCAGAGAGTACCTCGAAGAAAACAAAGAAGAGAAAATCCGTAGCTGCTGAGGTGATTGAAGAAAAGACTGATTCCAAAAAAAGAAAGCGCAAGTCCAACGGACATTCAAAGCCAGAGGACCTTCCCAGCCCAAAAATATCGGGTTTTCACTCTCCGATGATTCAGTGAGCATGACCGCTGCTGATGAGGGGGTGTCCATGAACGACAGCGAGCCAGCCACAAGAGCTTTGGAGATTGAGTCAGCGCACCAACAGATGAGCGTAGTCATACCTAGCTCTACGAAGACAGATCAGTTCTACACGATATATCTTCCGTCAAGCACTTCTAGCAGCCCCTTGTCAAGCGCCCCCACGAGTCCTGTGTTCCCCAGGACACCGCCTAGAATCAAGCAGGAAGTTGAATCAGACTATGAGCGGTCACGGCACTTGTCTCGGCGTGTGGCCGTTGAACGTGCCAAGTCCGTTCCATGCAGAATTACAAGAAACACTTGGTCGAACTTCGGCCTTTTAACCCCCCTGTCACCTAAATCTAAGGAGAGAGGCAGATTGATTTATCAAGATTCCCCTCGGTCATGTCTGCATCAGACACCGAGTCGTTCGAAACCCGTTATACCTACGCGAAGGTCCAGACGCAACACTGTTGGCGTCTCATCAGCTTCATTGCCGTGTTTGCTGTTAGATCCAGGCCCTCCTTATTCAACGCCAAATGATATTGCGGACGCTGAATCGGATTATGGACGATCACGCCATATATCTCGTCTTTTCCAGTCAACCCCGACGGCAGCGTCAAGGAGGACCCTCCGCTACAGCTACAGCTCGAGCTCCAGCCCCCTCTCCAGTGCTCCCTCGAGCCCGGTTTTTCCTTCAACGCCACGCGCTAAGCACATCGAGCGTGGAAACGGGGCAGACTATAAGCTACTCGAAGCTCCGTTCTTAAACAAGTCAGTCGCGCCTCACGGATCCAAACGTCCTACAACCTCCCGATACTTTCCCAAACCTCCCCAGAAACGACCCAAGACAGGCCCAATCTCCTGCATTCCTTTTCCCCCCCTAGCCTCCCCCACTTTCGGCCTTGTTCAGGAATCCCTCCAGCACGACCCCTTCCGCCTCTTCATCGCCGTCATCTTCCTCAACAAGACCCGCGGCACAGTCGCCATGCCTGTCTACCACGCCCTCATGACGCGCTACCCTACTCCTGAAGCTCTCGCAGAAGCGAAGCTCGAAGATGTCGTTGGGTTCTTTCAGCATCTGGGATTACAAAACCAGCGAGCGAAGAAGTGCATTGCGCTTGCCGAAGCCTGGCTTACCCATCCACCTGAAGAAGGCAAGCGCTACCGCCGTCTCCACTACCCAAACCGCAATGACGGCAAAGATATTCCAGTAGGTAACGGTCCGATTCCGGACGACGATTCACGCGTTGCGTGGGAAGTAGGACACCTACCCGGCATCGGCGCTTACGCAATCGATAGCTGGCGCATCTTCTGCCGCGACAGACTGCGAGGTTTACCAATCAAAATGGACCCTCTTCCACAGAGTGACAAGGACGATGACAAGGACGAGCAAATGCAAGGCGAATGGGCCAGAGTACTGCCCCTTGACAAGGAACTTCGAGCGTACCTGCGATGGCGATGGCTGAGGGTGGGCTGGGTATGGGACCCGCTCACTGGAGAGAGAAAACCTGCGGGTAAGGAGGTCCTCGCGAAACTTGAGAAGGGCGGGGTTGTAGTTGAGGGGGATGCTAGTGGTGAGGTATTGGGAGAGTATCATCAGGGTCCGGAGATGGTGGTGAAGCGGGAGGTCGAGGAGGTCAAGCATGGAGACGTTGATGGTGGCAAAGAGGATGAGAACATGGTGGATGTTGAGGGTGGCGAGGAGGAGGAGTGGATGTTCACGCCCTCGAGCTGGCGTCTTCGGTCTAGCGATGACGGTGTCTGATCTGATCCTGGAGATTTGTACGAAATTTGGTGTTGTGTAAAGGGATTTAGCGAGTTTGTGGTGCGGATAGATATTGTAGATACCTTTCTAGCGTATGGATTTAGCGACTTAGCGAGGTGGTGGGCATGAGGAAGGTAGCATAGCATAGACAGACAGCGAGTGAGGTAGAGTGTGTAGATTAGTATTTGTCGAGGGTGGGGACGACGCAACCACATTTGCAAATACATCTCCGTAACCGTCCTGTCAATCTCTCCCTCGTCGTACGTACGGGACAGCCATATTTAAAAGGTCTGTTTTCGAATCTATCACGGAACCCAGGCGGCATCTACCCTAATTACACCTTCCTACACTAAAGTCTTCTTTCACACACCCACGATCTCTCAAGTTACTCCACTCATCCCTAGAACCCCAGGCGTGTGCTACGCCGACAATACCTTCCCTTCAACCAGCGAAAAACACCGCATCCTCCCTCACCTCCTTCCCACTACACACAAACCCCATCGGTGTCTGCGAAAAATCCTGCCCCTTTCTCCTGACCGACAGCCACTGCTGCATGAACTCCAGCGGCGCCTTGGTGAAGACTTCAGTTTCCTTGCGATGTTCAACTTTTCCGTCGTCGGCAAACGGTAGTTCGTCCCACAAGTTCGCCACTACCGAGGACGGGGCATCAGGCGGTGGTAGGCCGAGCCGCTCGCAGATGGGTGGGTAGTTGGCGTAGTCGAAGTAGAGACGGCCGGCGAAGATGCCGAGGTCCCGGACCAGCCAGTGGGGAGCTTGCCAGGTCGAGGGGAGAGATGGGACGCTGTAGAACTTGAGGGTGTCAAAGGCAAGCATGTTCCTGGTCACAGGTGCAGCGTAGCTGATCAGATGCGTGCAGCGAGTCTTGGCGTCACGGATATCGTCAAGCAGGGCTTCGGCTTCATGGGGACTGATGATGATTGCGGCTTGTGAGACCGCGCTCCAGAGGATCCATTGCACTGGGCGGAGGTATTCGTCTCTTGGCTGTCCGTGGGAAATTTGGATTGTGCCCATGAAGTCAGAAGTGACAAATAGATTTGTTAGAGCTGCATTGCCATTGATTCCAAGACGTATGCCAACACCTGTACGTCGCATTGCTAGGAAAACGTGCTCGTATGCACCTGTACGAGAACGTATCTGACCACGTTTTGCGAAATGGTTAAGATCTTCGTGTAGAGAGAGATGCTTAAGAGCGTTCGCTGGTGGGGGCTTCTTCAGTTCTCGTATCGTCTCCACCTCAATTGCCACTTCACGCTCTTGCTCGACTTCCTGGTGGGCGAGTGCTTGTACCGTTTCGGTAGTCTCACAGAGGTTGTCCCTCATGTAATTGAGTTGGTCCACATATATGGCTAGTAGAGGCACGTCGGTAGAGGCAGCTGGAGATGCTTTGGTCTTTTTCCGAGGCGCATACAGATGCTCCAACGTGTAGTGCTCCGGCTGTTCAATGACCTTTAAATAGCGATTACGATGCTCGACGTCAGTGGCGCCGTTGGAGTTTGAAATTGCAGAAGATGTTCTTTGGCAAAAATCAAGGCCTTGCGAGATGTACAGAGGCTGTATCTGCTCGATGGTGCGGCATGACTGTTCCAACAACCAGGAAATCACGTCGTGAGAGTCGATTGTATCACTGGAGCCTTTGCCTCGCACATTGACAATGCTCTGGTGGACTTCAGGGGGAGCAAAGAAAACGACCGTTTGCTGAGTTGCCAATAGCCGTAACCGCATAGCAGCTGATGGAAAGTTAGTAAAGAACAACGGTCTCTGTAGAACTATTTAGAGTCGCAAATAGACCAAGTTTTTTCTTGAAATAGCATGGGGTTCAAGTACGAGGCTCTTCCGATAATGAAATTGGGGGAAGGGACATATGTAACTTATAAATCTCGACTTCTCTCATTCAAGTTACCATTGGTCCAATAGTTGGCCGGGGGCGTCCGCCTGGTGATGTGTGTGGAGGATAGAGGTTAAAAGTGAAGTAGAGACGAAGGGCTTACCTTGTACAGTGTGATCTTTAGTCTGGCCAGGGCCAAGTGTGAGCGCGGCTACTGCCGTTGCTGGCATTTTCAAATCGGTGCCTCTTGTGTGAGCCTCATCAAGATAAACCAAGCAAGCTTCAAGATTATCGTTGAAATGCGAACCCACCAAAGGTTGTGAGCGGCCATCCCTAAACAGAACTCGAGCCTTGTCTTCCTTGTCGAAAAACACAGCTGCCTCCGCTTTGGTGTCTACGGTAAGCCAGGTTTTCACTAAATCCTGATTGTCAAGTTCGAGAATTTGTGCTCCGGCGTCGAGTATCATACGGATGCTGTGCTTGAAGACTAAATGGAGGAACAAGTATTCAGTCAACCTCCTACCTTGGTTATCCGCAGCGAGGACGTAGAACCTGTTCCTCGGCTGCAAAAGATACGTTAAAACCTCAGCGTTGGTATGAGCGAGCCCAGCTAGATCTCGTTGCTCAATGTTTAAGGGTAACAAGGTTCGATTATCATTTGTGCCACTAAAGCCTGTCGTCATGGAAGTCGAGCTTTTGATTAACGACTTCTCTACCAAAGGCAATCGAGCGTTTGAATGATTGTTGGACACCGCCGACATATTTGAAGGCGGCAAGGGTATATCCCAGGCGGAGCTGACGAGCTTTCGTTCAAACGTCTTAGCATGATATGGGAAGACGAAATTGTTGAGAAAGCAATCAATCACAATCATATTGTAGCGTAGATGATCCCACAGCTCCTTTCGTTGAATCTCGTCATCGACATTGATCGCCGCCCACGTACGCACCGAGTCGGGGAGAGTTTTGGCTTCTTGTATCCATCGGTCGTAATCTAGGGCTGGGTCATCAGACTTCAAGACGTGTCGGAGCGTTTTCTCAAACTGAATCTCCTCCAAACCTGAGTAGTAGAAGCTCAAGCAAGTCAGTAGAATGGCGACGTCTGGATGCCCAAACTCCGCTTGATCAGAAGGAACGCCTTTGGCTTGATAGGGTACCGCTACTGGGTCTCGGTTTGGGTGTAAGCCGTATTGGACATTCCATCGTTTATTCAAAGCCATGAGCAGGATTCGATACACAAGTAACCCACGCAGAAGAAGAACGTCTTGCCTAGCCGCTGGACGGTTTTTGAAAACATTTGAAACACTTAGGATTTCATCCTTAGAGAAACGAGGTTTGTCCAGTAGGTTCGCAACAGCTTTGAGCTCCTCTTTTGTACAGTCGTTGATGGGCAAGATCCCGCCTTCACCCCTGCACACACTTTCCGTTATGCGCTCTATTAGAGTCTCCTTGATAAGGTCTTGAGAGAAGTGTATCGCCGGGAATCTTCCGGTGCCACCTGAGATAGTAATCTCGATACCCCGTGAGTATTCTCGCTGTAATTGCTCTACGGTTCCTTTGACAAGTCGCAAGATGGCTTGGACAACCTTCCATCGATGTGGGTGTCCGTCAATCATACTCTGCGCACCGGAAGGGTACACAAGCTGCGTCTTGACTGCAAGGCTGTAATCGCACTCATCCAAGACATCCCGGAATTTCGATACGAGCCACGATTGCACCTGCATCATGAAAGCTGCTTCTTTAATTTTCCCACTGGAGAGCCGCTGAAGACCACTAAGCTTGAACGACAGTAGATGTTCTGGTAAAGCTAGGATGACACCTTGTTCTTTCAGGGTCTCCCGATGTAAGTCCAGGTATGCTGTTATACTATCTTTTGAAGTCGAAGTTCTTCGAGAGAATGGTACATGCTTGACGGTGCGGCCGAGAAGCCCTCCAAGTCGGGCCTGAAGTAGCTGCGCCATTTGAAGTAGCAAAGGTTTTGGCACGATTACTCGAAAGAGCTGCTTCCTGTCTGCAAGCATGGCCGCGATCATTGGGATAATGACGCTCGATTTCCCTTGGCCCATGTTCATCTGGAGGACAGAATTCGAGCCGGACTCTGGAGTAATCATCGCTTTAGCAACTATGCATTGGTCGGTACGGATGAGTATATTGTTTTCGATTTCGAGAAGGAGCCAATCCGGATAATCCTTTGGATTCCATTCGCAATGACCTTCATTGTCGAAAAGTTCCCAAAGCTGTGCGTTATTATGGTTTCTATCCGCCGCTTCGATCCTCAAGAGTCGCTGCCATCTAGTAAGCTGCCTTGCGTAAGCTATAATGGCTTCTTTGAGAATTCCAAAGGACTTGACATTAGAGTTACTACCAAGAGTTTCAAGTAGAGTTGAAGGCGTGAGGTTTGGCCAAAGACCTCCGCGACTAAGCCAGGCGAAGGCTGGATGCTGATTCAACGTCGTGCAGATCATGTCGAAGTGAGTGTATACTTCGTCCTGGCACGACAACATAGTAGTTGCAAGGCGTTTCCGGTCTATGGAGATTTGTGGGGGGGGTTTCCGCGCATCCAAATTCGTTAGAGCAAGGAGGCTATGTGCCAAATGCTCACCATAAACACGTCTAACAGAGTTTTCGCTATGTAGCAGTGGACTGACAATTTCCTGGAGCTCCTGTAGTTGAGAATGCAGTTTATCTGTTTCGTTTAGACTAGTAGTCTTAACGGTTGACAGGATTGGAGCATCGTCGGTGCCTGTATTGGCCTGTGACATAAGCGACCTTCCGAGGTCCTGACTAGTAAGCTCTGCCGAAGGAATTATTTTCGACTTTCGACCGACAGGATGCATCTTGAGCAATGCCTCTGCGTTATCAATTACATCTTGCATTGTTGGTATAGACCTGGCAACGGCCAGGACGGGATACAGTTTTTTGTTGGTCATCTCAGTCTCTGGACTACGGATATTATTGGTGGGATCGCAAGTATTGAGAATTTGTTGAACATCCATTAGATGCCTCCAGAGCTCATAGTTTTTGAAGAATTGAACCCATTCAGGGCGTACGAGCATCACTGCGCGCTCTAGATCGACGGAATGGCACTCTATGGTCAATTGTACAGACGGGGTCTCGCAAGGCCAATTGCGGAGCATTTCCTTAGCAAGCGTCTGGCGGATATCCTTGGCCGATTGTTCATACTGAGTTTGTGCCGCTTCAAGCGCTCTTTGCTGTTTGTAATTCAAGGATATTCCTCCCAACAGGCTTCGCTCGTCCGGTGGATAAGGAATCACTGCTGGGCCCATGAGCTGTACGAGGTAATTGGCTGTGGGCGTGGTATTTGTACTGAAATGAGTGAAGTTGTCCCACTTTGGTATGGAAAGCGACTGAAAATCTTTTACGATCGTGAACGCCATAAGCGTCCTGACAATGGTCATATCTACTTTGCCTCCAAAAGCAATGATCGTAAAAAAGAACATCGCTCCATATATATTTTGCTCCCGAGAGAGTTTTTGACAGTAGTTGAATAGCGAGCCCCAGCGTAAAGCAGCATTAAGGTTTATGAGCTCATCCAACAAGTATGGCTGGAAGGGGTCATTCTCCTGGTAACCTTGAATAAGAGGCCAGTGTTCCAGTATACCAGCAAGATCTGCTGCAACGTGAATATTGGGAGACCATCCTCTGATTATCTTGGCAGTTTTGAAGGCATCGGCCCGTTTAACTGAAGAGATTTGGTCTCGCGCAAGATACAACATATCCGAGCACCTTGCCATATTGCGACTCGAACTACTGCAACGGTAGACGTTGTTACGCACAGTTGCACGTTGGATTAAATGGCTATCGCCTCTAGAATCGTCACTAGGTGGCTCTCCAGCCCCAGGGTTGAAGCGGTATAGCTGCCTACACTGAGCTAAAATCTGTGCGACAGCTGGGTAGAGTCTCTCATCTTGTGCTGGGTATGCCAGATTTTCCAACCACAGAACTCGCTGCTGCACTTTCAAAGAATGCGGATAATATGCTCTTTTGGGCGATAGGGCCCCGATGCGTGAAAGCCAACGGTATGCTTCTTCGTCGACGGGCGCCCAAGGTTGTGCAGTACCACAGGACAGACTATACAAGGCCTCTTCGGTGCCAGTCTTACCCGTCAACGGATCTGGCAAGACGAATGATGTAATCGCATGGCAATAGGCCTTCATGTATACGACCCGGGGCTCCGGCGGGCATTCAAGTCGGTTAAGGATAGTGTTTATTGAAAAGCGACAATAGAACCCCGAATGGTTACTAAAAGCACGAACATGGCCCAAGTATCGCCGGATTTCTGTCGGTCCCATGGCAACTATGATGCTCCGTTCCCGGGGATTGCTGACGCTGCGTAGGATAAGCTTACTGTCAAGTCCGTAAAGCGTACCGGCGTCCTGGTCATCATCTATCACGGCGCGCAACTCCCCCGATTGTAGTAAGCCTTGTCGATTGACGAAGAATGACATTTCAAGGTTTGGCAATTGTACCGAGAGGCCCCACTTTTCTGGTTGGTAAACAATCATTCGGCTTCGCAGCTCGAATGGTTCGAAAATATTGGCGATACGCTGAAATATTGAACTACGCACATCCACAAGACGGCTAGTACGACGCGACCCATAGCCATTCCATATATCAATATTCCAGTCGCGATACTTCTGACGCCACATACTAGCTTCTGGTCTGATTGCAAGTGTACCTGAGCCAAGATCCAGCCAGTGAAAGTGATGGTTGATTAACGCCATGGGAAGATCTGGGTTTTCAGTAGAGAATTGTCCGTGGAAAACGCCAGGTGGTATTAACTCTAATGTCTGGAAACCGTATACGGCTCGCATAAACGTCGATTCACCTCGAACCCCAAAATGAACTTGGTTGCCCTCGATAAGAGCTGCAAGCACATATTTCATGCCGGCCATTGGTGATGGACGGGTAAAGTAGAGACGTTCCCCAAGAAGTTGCTGGAAGAACCCACCTTTGGTGTACTCTTCTGGCAGTCTACTCAGCTTTTGACGGTCGATAAGCAAACTACCATCAATGATGTTATAATTGAATTCCTGCGATCGCATACCATCAGTTGCAACGGATTGTGCTGATATCCACTGTTCGTACGGAGATGGTAAGAACTCCCACGCAGTAAATGCTCTCTGCGGTGCCTCTGCTGCCGCTGGCCAGATCCTGTTCATAGCGCAATCGACTGCTGTACCCATTGATAGAATTGACTGACGCAGTTTAATTCTTAAGCGATGTACACCTTTGAGATCACGGACAAACATATTGCGCAAAGGTAAGGGCAATTTTGCTATTCGACCAGATCCATCTTCAGGCATGTTATCGTCTAATATCATAGAGCATTCAATGAAATCTGCAAGCGTCTCGGGGCTCAATTTGTCAGATTGGTCATTGATCTCCAGAACGTACGTTCGCCGAAATAAGAAGGCAGCGAACAATGCATTCCTTGATCTCATTTGAGCTATTTTGCCGTCCCTGGCGTTGAGGATCTCTTGCCGAAGCGATCTCGTCCAAGCAAGAGTGGTCGCACGGATATCCTTTAGTACACTCGATGCTTGGTCTGTTGCATCGGTTGATGCTCCAAGTTCCCATACTTGTTGTGTCAGTGTGATTAGACATTCCAGAGTCTGAGATTCGCGCCAATTTGTTTTGATAGCCTCAAGGCGCATTCTGATCTGCCTGAGGAAGGCAAAGCAGAAATGATCGTCACGGAATACCCAATGACTGATACGTAACGTACTATCCTTCCAATAGCCTCCAGCTTGTAAAGCTAGCTGCGAGACAAGTGCTACGGTGGCTGGAGTGCCAAAATTGATGTTAGGCGAAGCCAATTCTCTTAGCAGTTGAACCCATCGAAGCTTTGTCCCGAGCACCAATTCCTGGAAGCCTACATATTCGAACTGCGTCAACATACTTGGACAGTCCATCTGACTTGCTAAGATTTCATTCGCAGAACGGCCAGCATTGTCGCTTGCGGCTCTTAGGATTGACCCTAGTGAGGAAAAGATTGATCTTGAAGGTAACGAAGAAGTACAATGACGTGCGAAGCTGGGTAGCGTAGTCTGTCTCGCGGTCCAAATCTTCTGTTTTTGATCATACAGCCCAAGTCGTAAACCATTAGGTAAACACACCTTTGCGAGGAGTACGGGAAAAGGCACGAGCCTGTAGTGGGTTTTCAGAAACGACTTAGTTGTTGACGCAAGTGTGATGGCACGAGGCTCGCGACTGCCGTAGTCACGTAGTCCCGAGTAATCCAAAATGAGTGGAGGGAGAGATCCGGTCGCCAATGAAGGTTCACGACCTAGCTTACTGAGGATGTTCCAGGTGGAATCACGCCATGCGGCAAACACGCGGGGGCAAAGGAGCTCGAAGACTGCTGCCTTTGCAGTATCCTCATTTTCTGGGAGCGGATATTCGTCGACAGCTATTCTGATGTCCGCAGCGGCGCCTTCAAGGGAACATTTCTCGCAGTGGCGCCTGTTGTGCACGCGGTAAGTCTCTCCCAATCTGTTCTCCTTCAGCGTATAAAGGCAAGTTTGCTCGGCAGCCTTCTTGAGCAGACCCTCGTATTGTGCACTTTTAGACTCCCATTCCATCTCCTTCAGCTCTCTTGCTTCATCACCGTCGGTGGTAATCCTTTTCAAGAGCCGTTTCATTGTTTCGCTCCGATCAAAATATCGCACCGCAAAGCAAGTCTTTGAAGGATCACCAAAGGCAAATGGTAGCGAGTGATTTGCAGATCTATACCGACATCTGAGATGATCCTCCACCGTTCGCAGACGACGCAGATCTGAAAACCGAGAAAGTTGCAGGACGTGGAGGATTTCAGTCGGAATCCCAGTCTCGTATTCGGAAAGCAAAGGGTACAGTTGCAAGGCCATCAAATCTAGCGAGGTCCAAAGCTCCATGATTGTCAATATCATCAGAGACAATTGTTCCGGATTCAGGCTATATGCAGATAGTGCCGTCTCTTGGTATTCGTGTATCTTATTTACTAAGTGGATGCATTGCTCATCCGTAGCTGGCTGAGAGGATGGAGCCCACATTCCAGCCTCGACCTCAGACTCAACCTCAGCAAGACCAAGATAATGACCAACATCGAAAATCCCGTTCGTAACTGTAGAGTAGGTGTCCAGGTAGGAAGCACGATTCACGTTCTGTTGCGACTGCTGGTACGGTAAAGATTGTCGACAAAGCTGCTGCAAGTGCTCACAACTATTAGCTAGCGAAATAACAAGACTGTCATCTTCAGCGCGTGTCGGCAATCGAGGAATTCGCTTCTGGGACCACCGTCTGATGTCAGCCCATGCAGCTGCGAGTTTTTCATTTACGACCTGAAGCGTCTTTGCGAGCTCCTTGTCAAATTTGGACAAGATCTCGTCCATGTTCTTCGAAAGTCCAAGTGGCGCTGTCTGTCTAAGGATTTTTAGCTTTGCTAAGCGGCGAGCAACCTTAGCTCTTGCATGAGCTAGGTACTCTGCTCGGATGGGCTCGGCGTCACTCATTTCGTCGCAAAGTTTTGCAATGAAGTAGGCTATAAAGATCTTGTAGTGGAGAACCCCAGCGTCACCGCCAAGTAGCAGACATAGAGATCGCTGCATCCCTATACGCAGCACTAGCCAAGCCGGGCAACGGCGCCATGGATTTTCGGCTCCGTCACCCCAGCACACATCATCGCGCACTCGCTTCCGTGTAATCGTCGAAACATGTGCCCGCCCATTGGCCTCTAGCAATGCCATCAACAGTTGACCGATCAAGGCTGGGTTGGCGGTATCCCGGCTCTCAAAGGCATTAGAGCCAGCCTTTAACGTGGTTGCTGAAAACTCTTTGACATTCTCGATACTGGCCTGTTCTAGGAATCTGGCAATGTGCTGTTGAAAGTCTGGATCTTCAAATGTCTCCTGCGAGATAGCAACTGCGCGGCTGGGAAAGTCCCATTGCAGCGCTGACTTAGAGGCGAGCACATCTGCGGCTCGAGGTGAAGCCTCAAAGGCCTCGAAAATGTATTCATTAGTTTTCTCTTTGCGAATAATGAGACCGGCGTTCTGAGTCGCAATATGCAGGATCAGGATGTCGTTCGCAGAGTTGGAGTTAGAAAGCTCAATAAAGGCATGTTCAAGGGTTTCCTTGTTAAGATAGCTACTATTGCTGCTATGCAGCTTCATAAATTGACCCAGTGCGTGGCATATCAGGCTCCAACTCTGGTAGTGTTGTGCATCGAGGCTATCTCTAAAAGCTCGAGCATGCCTCGCCAGCCGCTGTACGAGAGCTCGTTCAATATCTCCACCTTTGAGATCGTCTCGAAATGGAAGTCGTGGTGGTAAGGTGACATGGTTGACTAATGCATCGATAATATGGTCATGATTCTTATTTGCCATTTAGACAGCTAAGTTATAGAATTGTTTCGAGATATTCGGGTTGATGGGCCGCTTGGATTTGGGATCGCGAATGCTAGGCATACTGTTAGAGATAGGTTGCAAGAATTTATATAGGTCAAGTCAAATATACTCACCTCTGGTACCCTACATGTAGCGATGGGTAGCAATACCAAAAAACCGTTGCAGCATATCTGTAGGATTTACGGCTTAGCTGTAAAGCCTAGGACTCATACATTTTGGGTGGTGTAGAGTTCGAGAGAAAGCGTTAGCGTAAGGTACAGAAATGATGTGTAATGGCGAAAGCTCAAGTGTTATGCCTGAGTGTGGCGCGTCCTGTTTATCGCAACAGATGTGACGGGAATCAACAACCTTGTACGTGTTGGCCCAATACAGCGTCTTGGTGAAAGTGAGATAAGTTTTCTCGGGCGCATCTCTACTGCCCCATGTTCATCTAGAAGCTTGTAGAATTTCTTTCGCTGATCAGGTTTTTCGAAAGGATCTGATGATGCTAGCTGAACCCCCAGGACTGAGGCTAGAGGCAGAGCCAGCGCAGAAAGGTCCTCGTTCATGATCGAATGATGGATCACATATTACTTCTTCTGAGTGTTTTGTGTTCTGCAGCTTTCGCCCTAGGTTCGTGGTGCAAACGCCGGTGACTGAGATGCAAGGCTACGAGTCATAATGGCTGGTTGGCCGTCATCTTTGCAGCAAGCAGGGCGGATCGTTGCCTCAGTTCTCAGACGTGCCAACGTCGCTAAGCCCCTTCGGGTTAGCGCCCTGCTGACTTCGCAGCATACGGGGCCGTAACCCGAAGGGGCTTAGCGACGTTGGCACGTCTGAGAACTGAGGCAAGCGGATCGAGGTGAGGGATTGCGAAAGTCAAGTCTCGTGACCCATCCTCGACTGGTCGGAAGTATAGTCAAAGAGTCCTCTTGGAAAATTGATTTAACCCTCATGAGTTGAAAGTACAAGTTCACGAGGGGGTCGTCATTTCTGATGGAAATTGCTTTGCACTACGTTTTATTAATTATGCACAAATAGTGCAAAATTCGTACAAATCAGTAGAATCAATTACATCGCACTTCGTACATGATCTGAATGTCATACAGAGCTTTATACATGTCATACAGTGCTTTATACATGCTTCACATGTGATCTACTCAGTGCCTCATATGTGACCTATTCAGTGCTTTATATGTGACGTATTCAGTGCTCCATATGTGGTATATTCAATGCTTCATATGTAACGTACTCAGTGCTTCATATGTGACGTACTCAGTGCTTCATATGTGGCGTACCCAGTGCTTCATATGCGATATATTCAGTGCTTCATATGTGACGTACTCAGTGCTTCACATGTGATATATTCAGTGCTTCATATGTGGTCTATTCAGTGCTTCATATGTGGTATATTCAGTGCTTCATATGTAACGTACTCAGTGCTTCATATGTGACGTACCCAGTGCTTCATATGTGATATATTCAGTGCTTCATATGTGATGTACTCAGTACTTCATATGCAATATATTCAGTGCTTCATATGCGATATATTCAGTGCTTCGTATGTGACCTACCCAGTGCTTCATATGTGGTCTATCGAAAGTCAATGGGAAAGTTAATGGGGAAGTCAATGAGGAAGTCAATGAAGAAGTCAATGAGGAAGTCAATGAGAAGTAGAGAACTCGTTATCGTTATTTCAAGCTCTTCTTCATAACAATGATTGATGTAATTCTTTCTTCTATGCGAAACAGATAAGACGAAGAACTCGATGAAGCTTTGCAATGAGAAAGCAAACGAGAGTGTAAATAGGGAAAGCAATGAAGAAGCTAATGAGATAGAAAGTCATGTAAAAAGCATTGTTTGAAGCACTGTTTGACGTGTGTTATGCGTTTGACCGACGCGTATCTTGAAGCATGTAGAGAGTGTTACGAGCGTACCAAGGCTGTACAAGGCTGAAGCCCTAATCAATTCGCAGTGAACGCTAGCGAGTTCCCTGCGTAATGATTAGGGCTAACCAGCGAGCTAGCCAGGTTTGGCCCAGATATGG
>JAABUY010002255.1_pt1 | contig 23352 bp, 36 predicted proteins | sample 5560271 | NCBI WGS metagenome assembly JAABUY01 (sample SAMN10711886, study PRJNA513374) | rock metagenome | isolation source: Antarctica rocks | place: Antarctica: Victoria Land, University Valley | reverse complement strand
GCTCGATCTCCTCCCGGCGCACCATGTGCTTCTTGCGCTTCAGGTGCCACACGCGCCAGGACAGGTACTCCAGCCGCGCGTCCTTCTCGCCGTAGTGCCGCGACGAGGTCGCCTGCGCCGCCCCCGCCGCCCCGTCTGCAGCTGACCAGCGGCTGCGCGCGGCTCCAGCAAGCCTGGCCGCCTTGACGGCACGAAGCGCGTGCATGCGCTGAGTGCTCTCCCACAGATGATCTCCTGAGCGTCCGCCTGGTGCTGCCGCGCACTCAACAGGCGGCTGCGCTCCGCACCGGCGGTCTGTCCTGCCAGAACGGATTGGACGCAACCGTAAGTGCAGCTGCTCTGCAGTGAACACAAGCAGCCTCTCCTGCAGTCATCAAAGTGACTGCAGGACCATAGCCACGCACACGCGCTCCAGAGAGGCGCTCAGCGTCTTCCTACCCCTTAGCCGACCGCCCCTTCCGCATTCTCTCCCCCAGCGGCCCAACTAATAGCCTTTGCTCGTCAGACAGTGCATGCACGCGCATCCATGCTTGCAGCCATGTCTTCCTGCAAACGCCGAATGACAGCGGTACAAGACGAAGGCCGCGCACGCGCCGACACAGCACACAGCGCTCGCCCTTGCAGGCTCCAGGAGTTGGCAAGCCAGGAAGTGTGAGCGCTGACGCCGTGCACAGAGAAGCTGCTGCAAGCAGCTGCTATGCTGTGCCCGCAGAATGAGTCAGACGCATGCTTCCCGTCGTCGATGACGGGTATATCTTGTCCAGTCTCAGTGGGCGCCACAGCCAGCCCACAGCGCAACTACATTGCAGTGGCACCGGCGCGCGCGCCCCAGACCAAGCAGCCATGCGCTGCACGACTGCCGCTGCCCGACCCATCCTGTAGATAGGCACGCAAGTGCCGCGCTGCAGCAGCGCAGCGCTCGGCCAGCCGCTTGTAAAGCGGTCACACAGCCCATGCACTGACATGGGCTGCCGCGCGCCCATGTCGTGCATGCAGACAAGAGCGCCAACCTGTGCAGTACGGCAGGCTTCCTGCTGCAGCTAGTCTTGCCGAAAGGTGCCCGGCCCCACCTTGCTCCAGGCGTCCCGGATGCCCTCCTCGCCAAGCTGCATAATTTGCGAGACGTAGTACTTGGCATAGAGCTGCCGGTCGGCGTCCACCTTGTCCGACTTGGCATCCTGCTGGGCCGGCTTCTTCGAGTACTCCGTCGACAGCCCGAAGCTCAGCTGCGCCACAAGTAGACCAAACTCAGCTTGGCCCAAGGCCAACGGTGTGCAGCACTCCCTGCTTCAGTGGCGTCCTCTGCGTGCCTGAGTGTTCCACACTGCAGGCCACGCTGCAGCAAAGCGCTCAATTGGTGGAGCGCAGATCATGAGCCCGACGCCAATGCAGTGGATGCGTAGCTCGCACCAGTGCCTCAAGGTAGGATTCAACCCAGCCGTTGTTTGCTGACGACTCCGCCATCGTGCACTGTCAGTAGCGCCGTGCGCCTTGCGTCTAGCCGGCCTTTGCTGTCCTTATCCCGCCATGATGCTGGGGGCCTGTGCGCTGGGCCCTAGGCTCGGCAGTGCAATCATCTGCGCCTCCTTTGCATTGCCCTGCCAGTCCCTGTCCGTCGGAGTACAGCCTTTGTGTTCTGACGGGCACTGCTGCATTGGGGGGGCTAGGTTAGGTTCTTAGCAGGTGCAGAGCGAGTTGCATGGCTGGTTGTCCATAAGCGGCCGTAAGCGGCCAGTTTTGGCTGATACACGGTTGTAATTCATTCATTCATTCCAACTCCAAGGAGTGTGGAGAGGCAAACTCCGCATCATTCAATCGTACACATCACATTGTTGCCCAGGCCCAAAGGGTGACAGGATGCACATGAGCATGCATGCACATGTGCAGTTCTTTGGAGCTTCGCATGCGCACATATGCCATGATCAGATGCCTTTCAACACAGAGCTAAGCTACAGTGTCTCAGCATTATGCCCGCTGTACTCCACACACCTCTGCATGCCAAGATGCCCTCTCGCAATGACGCTCCTGCTGTGCCTCTGCTATCCTGGTGCTCCGCTGCAAGGTCCCCACTGCACTCAGACAGCGCCCACCATGGCGATCACCCGCAAAGCTGGCAAAGCACCATGACAGGGTCCGCAACAGACCTCACGTCCGCTCCTCTACCGCGCCCGCTGCATTGGCGCACTCCAGCGCGGCGGCGGCATAGTCGCTCGCGACGTCCGTCGCCACGGCGCGCAGGAGGTGCCTGACGGGGTCCACCGCAGGCCCTGCAAGCCGTACCATGCAGATCTCGTCAGGCGTACTGACACAAGCCCATGCCATGACAACCGCAGCGAGCCATGGGGTGCAGCACTCCTCAGGCGTCCTTGGCATGAGCGCATGCCATGACAACCAAGACAGCACATTCAAGACCAGGCATGCCTTGCTCTAAACACTGCCTCAGCGCGCACTCCGGGCAGTGCTGCATGAGCGGGCATGCTGACGCCCACCGCTGTGCAAACGTCCAGCAGCAGATGAAACCTGCAAGGCTGCGACAGGGGGACGATAGCAACTGCGTATCCGGCTGACACCTGGGTCGCAGTACCAGCTGCACGACTGCTAGCTGTGCAGCAGACATCTCCCGGACATCGCAGGGGGTTTGGGCGCTCATGCTTGCTCTGCTCCCCACCGCAGACCAGCGGCGCACGACCTCCCCGCACACGGGCTCTCTTCTTCAGGCAATGGCCCTGAAGGCGCGCCCGCGCGCCAGGCGCCGCGCGCGCGACCCGGCCGCGATCGCGAGCAGGCAAGCGGCTCGCTGAGCTCCGAGCGCGGCGCCCTGCTGGGTTCGCAGGCGGGCAGGCGCGCGCGCCTGGCGCCACGCGCGGCGCCCTGACGGACACGCCGCCGCCCGGCCGCCGCAGGGGCGCGCCGCCCGCCACCGGGGCGGGTGCAGGGAGGGAGGGCCCGGGCGTGCGGGCCGGCGCACCGGGCGCCGCGCGCGCCGCCCGGCCGAGCGCGCCGAGCAAGACGTTGTCCGGCACCGGCAGCGCCACCGTCCAGGGCGCGTCCGGCAGCTGGCGCGCCAGCTGAAACACCAGACTGGCCGAGCGCGGCGGCGCCGCCACCGCGCTGGCCAGCTGCCACAGCTGCAGGCTCCCCCGCACCGTCCTGGCGGCCGGGCGAGGCCGCCGGTGAGGTCGCACGCACTTGGCTTCACCACGCGGCGCTCGAGCTGGTTCCGGAGCCACGTCGCATGACAGGCCAGCGCAAGTGCGCCAGAGGCGCGACAACACCACTGACGTGAAGGAAGCCCTCTCAAAACAGCGTAGGAAACTGGAGGCACATGCTTACTGGGATGCAATGCAACGCGGCGGCGCTGGCGCGCACCACAGGGCGTTGAGCACGCTGTCGACCGCCATCTCAGAAAAGATCTCCTCCCCCAACGGGCCGGGCGCTTGGAGCCACATCAGCGCAACAAGTGTGCCGGGCCTGCACGCGGCGCGGCATATGGTAGCAGCAAAGACGCTGTTTGCATGCTCTGCTGTGCACATGGGTGGAACAGGCAAGCGCATGCATGCACATCACGCACAAAACCGTGGAGCACGCATCTGTTCTGAGGCAAGACCGTGCTGCTCGGTCACAAACGAGTATGCTCGAGACAATTGAACCAAACAGGACAAGTCAAGCCCTTAGCAAAGCTATTGAGCTTGGGCCGGTGGCTCAGGCACACACAGGCACACGCCCGCAGCAGCAAGCACCGCAAAACGGAAGGAGGGAGACCCTGGTGACGCGCAAAGGTGGCAGCACGAGCGCCAGTGGCCGCGTACCTGTCTTTGAGGTCCTGGACCATGTTGCCTAAGCTTTGCAGTCCGAGCTTGGACAGAGATATGGAGCGCCTCAGGCTAGGGCGCGCCCCCGGCTCTAGCCTGGCCGGGGCCGGCTTGATGGACAGGTTGTTGTCGTGGAGAGGGTCGTTGGGGTCTTCTGTGCGCCGGTTCTGCCAGCAAAAGGTGCAGGGCGGTCAGCGCGCGGCAGCACAGGGTGGCAGAGAGGGCCAGAGTGCTGCGCAGGCACACCTGGTAGTCCCATAGCAGGACCTTCCCGACGACGCTTATGCCGCCAAGCGCACACAGCGCCAGAAGCAGCAGCAGCGCTGGTGTTGCAAGCGCCCCGACTGCTGGCAGGCCTGCAAGCTCTGCAGCCTGCGAAGGCCAGGCCGCTGGTGCAGGCCGCCAGCGTGGTCGCCTCTCACGCCGTGCATGCCTGCACCTGACACAGGTGATGCTAGCGGCCAGCGGGTGAGCAGTGTGGGCTTGGCAGCACACTCAGGTGTGCAAGCTCACCACGTAGCAGCAGGGCGCCGCTGCGGAAGCGCAGGGGATGAGCGCAAGTCATGCCGCAAGCTGCGCGCGCCACAGGCGGGGCACTGCAGGCGCCACTCTGCGCACACCACTTCTCTACCTGGAAACGTTGGACTGTTTATATTGACGAAGAGCATGTCCTCTCTTTGAGAACACCGTGAGGGTCTCGCAGAGTCTTGGAGACTCTTGATATGCTAGCTAGCAACGTTGCTGCACATCTGAACACCAGACCGAATCCTCGTGCAGGTTACAGTTTCCACTAGGGTAAGTTACAAAGCATTTGACAGCAAAACATGCAGGCAACGCCTGAGCAACTAGTCCGCTGTCACAATTGTTAACATGAAGGGGCCCTCATGCAGCTAATGTGCGTAACGCACTTAGTCCTGGTACTTGGGCCAAACAGATATGCGAATAATTGCCACAGCAGCGTGGCCAGGGCAGTGCGGCGCGCAGGGGACTCGCGGCTCGGGTCTGCGCACAGGCAGAGGCGACATGCGGCCAGGAGGTTCCGAAACACATTTCGACAGACAACCTGAGGGGGTGGTCAAACACAGACTGCTTGTGGCGCACCCCGGAAAGCAATACACTGGAGACTGCGGACAAGCATAGCTAGAAGAATGCCGCGGTGTCCCCGCACGCGCGCGTGCGCGCAGAGCCGGGCAACGCAGCCAGGCGCCTCAGCCCGACGTCGCGCTCTGTGCAGCGCTTTGTGCGGGCGCAGCGGCGGAGCTGCCACCGCTCAGGAACACGTAGTCCGCCTGCGGCGCGCCGCGCACGCTCAAGCTCACATGCTGCGCCTCGTGCCGTGTGCCCTTGCCAAGCCCACATCGGGCTATCTCTAATGCATGAGGTGGTGTGGAGGCTATGCTGGCTACACTTTTTGCAAGGCATAGCTACCTGCATGGCCCCCGCACTTGTGGCCCGGTGCGTCAAACATCGTCCATGCAGGGCCTGCAGGTAGGCTCGCAGGCACCGACGCTGGCAAGCAGCGAGCGGCCATGGCAAGCGTGTTTGCAGTACTTGACATGTCCCACTCGCGGGTTCGGTGTGAACATATGCGCGCGCCTGGAAGGGGATGGCGAGCGCGTAGTTGTTCGTCGACTGGAACTTCGGGATGGAGTAGAAGTTGCCGGGGATGCGCCCGCCCAGCGTGTTGATGCGCTGCACGTACGCCACGGAGCCAAATACGCCTGCGGAGCCAGCCCGCTGTCAGCCGCCCTGACGCGAGCCATGCCCGAGTAACGCTGCAAGTCAACTGCCTGTCTCGAGCTACATGGCAGGGCGCCTGTTGCGGCAGATCCAGGCGTCTGTGCTGGCGTCCCAGCACCCGCTGCCGCAGCTGTCTCTCTATAGCTGCAGTCACACGATGCAACAGCAACAAGCAGGGCTGCATGCTTGCACTCCAGCTGCATGCACACTGCTGGACGCATTTGGGATACACTGTTCAGCACGAGCAGTGGCCTTTATTTTTATGCGACATTGCATTCAGACAGTCTGTTCAAGCACGAGCAGCATCCGCATTAGGAACCTGCACAGATGCGCAGCGGCTAGACAGCGATAGCTGTCCGTCACCGCCCTGACAGCAGCAGCGCCGAGCGGAGCACGCCGCCGGCCTGCAGCGCGCGCGCGCCTGACGCGGTGCCGGGGATGGCCTGGAACAGCGCCTGCGGGATGCTGCCAAAGCCGCCGTCGTTGGCCGCATTGGGCACGTCGGAGTTGCCCACCTTGCGCCCGCTCACGGCGCCGTCCATGTTGCCGCGCTGCAGGTCCCACACCTGCGCGCCCACACATGGCCCGCTTATGTTTAGGGTTACCCTAACGCCTACCCTACACGCGCTGCACGTCCCACACCTGCGCGCCTGCACACGACCCGCATGGCACATCGGCCCGACTCCACAGCGGGAGCCCTGGTGCATGTCCGTGCTGCCTGCCAGGCCTCCGCCCATCCTCGGCATGCAGGCGCGCTCGGCTGCAGGGCACGCGGGTGGACGCTGGCGCCGGTGTCATTCTCGGCATGCCTGCTCCATGCTGTCACCGCTGTCAGCTTGACCGGCGTCCTGTGGGCACATGTTGCCAAGCTGCGGTCGCCGCCACGACGCAGACAGCCAGAGAGCCTTGCAAGGTGTAGCGCTGGAGGGGCGCCGAGGCGTGCGCCGCGCCTGCCACGTGGGATAGCCGCGCGTGTCCACAAAGTGCCAGCCGATCTTGGTCGTCTGCTGGTACAAGTCTGCGGGCGCGCGCAGGCACATCCTGTGGTGTGAGCATGCTGTGTCTGCGGCATGGACCGGACCGCGTCGCGTGCCCTGCGCTTGATATGGGACACAGCTACAGACTCCGTCGCCAACGGCCCAGGCCTGTGGCCTGGAGCATGCTGTGGAGCTAGATGGACTCAACTAGCAGCGAATCGACAAACAGCAGGCGAGCTTGGACGCATCCTACATATATTTTGCAAGGAGCTCCATGTGTTTTGCAGGGAGAGGTCTCATCATGATGCACAATGCCCCGCGGCCATACCTCCAACAGTGCCGGTGTTCGCGTAGTCGTTGCCATTCACTGCGGACCGCACACACATGGTCATCAGCTGAATGTCACCATGAAGCAGAGCTGTGCTTGGACCTTCATCAACCGGCCCCGCCATCATGACGTTGGTATCTGTTTGCAAAGCATGTGCACAAGCCCAGACACGCCTGCGCACTGCCAGAGCGCGCCGCCATGCACCGCCACGCAACCCCCCGCATCTGAGAGCCGCTCACGCAGTGCGCGCAGGAAGGGGGCCCGCACGCGACGTGTAATTCTGCACGCCCACGCAGTGGTACTCAAACAGCACCGCCGCGCCGGCCGGGCGCGCCGCGCTGGGCAGCGTCTGCCCCGCGGCCGACGGCGCGGCAGGCGCGGCCGTCGCCGCCGCCTGCGTCGCCGCCGCCTGCTGCACCGCGGCCGCCTGCTGCGGCACGACCATCTGGTACGGCTGCGCAGAGCGCCAGCCGCTTAGCAGCCTGTGCATGGGAAGGCGTGCATTGTATGGCGCGGCCGTATGCCCTCCTGCGCCGCCGTTGCTGCGGCACGGCCATCGGGTGCGGCTGCGCAAAGCGCTAGACGCCCAGCGCAGCGTGCGCAGGAACAGCTGTGTTTGGGATGCGCTGCCACGAGCGCTCCTGCGCTGCTGGCAGCACAAGCGCTTGCGGTACAAGCACCGGGCGCAGCTGTGCAAGAGCACAGCCAGCCCGGCTTGAGCAGCAGCTCCTGCGGCTGGACAGGGTGACGCCCGCTGTGACGCCGCCGTGTGCCGCACCCCCGCTTGACGCAGTTTGGCAGCGCTGCGCAGCCTACTTGCACCCAGCTCTAGCTGTTTTGAAACCAGCGCTGCAGTGTCGTCCATAGCTGTGACAGCCCCCTGCAGCTGCATGCAACGCACTGCCCGTGTGTTTCCCGTAGGTCCTACACACACACAGACACTGCAGTGCACGTTGAGAAGCAGCGCCTGGAGCGCACCATCACAGGCTGCTGCGGCACGGACTGCAGCTGCGCCTGCTGCATGCTCGGAGTCTGAAACGCCGTTGGTGGCAGCGTCGGTTGCAAGTTCTGCTGCAGCGCCGGCTGCACTGGCTGTGAAGACACTGTCTCTGCAACCCCCACACGCAAACGTTTGTTTGTAACGTGCAACAAGTGCAGTCCCTGCTGAAGTTCAGCTCTGGCAAGCAACAAAGCGCAAGCATGCAGAGCAAGCAAGGCTTCCGCCGCGCAACTTTCCCACACCCCGCCTCTTCTCTTGCACAGCCTCCGCACGCTCGGAGGGAAGTCCACCTAGAGAGGTGAGACCTGCTGCACGCAACGCTGCGGGCCGGGTCGCATGGGACCACGTGCGCGGTGAACAGCTAGCCAGGGCTGCAAACGCAGCAAGGCGAGACAGTGCGCCTGGTGGTTGTTTGCGGGCGCCCTGGCGCAAGCGCGCGCTGGTTCCCAGCAACAGCCTACCGCACGCTCGGAGGGCTACTACACCTTGATGCCAGCCACAGGCCATAGGAAGAACCAAGGAGGAGGAGTTTGCTGGCAGCAAGCAGGTGCTCAGAGGCTGTAGCATCCCCTACTATGGCCCTGCTCCTTCCCGCAAAGTGCTGCTCCTGGAGACGAAGGCCGCAGTGGGCCTGGACGGTGCTGTGCGAGTCAGCCAGCGCTGGCGTGCTGCCGCGTTGGTGGTGCAGCCGGCCGTGGGCCCGCACGTGAGTGCGCCACCATTGCCAGGCTCGCTACCAGCGCCAGCAGCAGAGCGGACACCATGCCGTCAAGCCGCCTCCGCCTCGCCATCCTCGTGCTCGGAGCTCTTCCCGCGACTCTGAGTCGACAGAGATTCAAAATGCCTGGCAGGGTTTATGAAAGGGCTACAAACAGGAGGAAAAACAAAGACAAAAAGAAAAATGTACTGGACTTCAATCACACCAGTCCGCCCGCTGAGCTGCTTGGTAGGTTCCGTTGGAACGTCTTCACACTTGCTGTGTGTCTGGCTTGTTGTGTTCTGCAAAAGCGCCCACGCAGCCCTGCACCCCTAGTGCAGCCAGCCGTGTGCCCGCATGGGCGGCCGCAAGTTCTTGGGGCCTGGCGTGGGCTTTGGTGCGCTCGAAGCCAGGCTGCTCCCAGCGTGCAAGCTTGCCCTGCACGCCTGCACAAAGAGGTACCCCAGGCTGACGCAGGCTGCGCCACGCTAGGTATCGGAGCAGGCTGCGGCTTTGGAGTCGGCTATGGCTTTGGCGGTGGGCACGGCCCGCACGCGTGGTTTGCACGTCTTTTACTGCAAACAATCGAACAAGACAGTGCTGACCAGTGCTGGTTGTTCAGGGGGCCCAATCGGCGCGCTGGGCCTAGGAGCAGGCACGCCCCGCTCCCAGCGCTGCGTTACATCGCCTGTGGTCTGCTTCTCTTTGTTGAGCCTGCTCCCTCGCCACGTTCCAGCCTTAGACCTGGCCGCTGCTCTGCAGGAGGTGGCTGCGGGGTACGTGCCCCCCCGGACGTCAAGACTGAACGCTTGAGCCACTTCAACGACGGAGCTGTCTGTGACCGCGAGGGCCACGCACTCTGTCGCTCGGAGCTCAGTGTACCACACATACAGCTACCGGCGGACGCCGGCGCAAGGGGGAGCGCGCAGGCTCACGCGCGCCCGTGCGCAGGTCGGGGTGGGCCTGGGGTGGGGCTTTGGCGCGGCGTACGGCGCCAACTACCTGCGCATCGCGCCGAGCTTCGCCGAGCCGCGCGGCGGCGCGCGCGGCAACCCGCTGGCCGCGCTGCAGCAGCTGCTGCGCCGCCTGACGGGGCAGCAGTCCAGCGCCGCGTTCGGCCGGGCGGCGGGCGAGGGCGGGCCGCCAGCAGTGGCCAGCGACCTGGCCTTGAAGCAGCGGTAGCCGCTGTGCTGCGAGGTGTGCATATGAAGGGCATGCCATGCCAGTTGGGGTGATGGTTCCGCGCCCTGATCGGGTAGCAGCTCAGCAGCGACCGAGGGCAGAACTTCAACAGCCTCTGGGTGTGGAGCAGCGGCACCTGGTGTGCGGTCTGGCTGGGGCGCTGGGTTGCCCAACAACTGCGCTCTTGTGAGCGAACGTGTCAGTGCTGCAGCAGCTGCTGCCGAGTTTGTGCAATGCTGCCTTGCCCTTAGCAACCTAGCACCGTCTCTGGTGAGACGGCAGGCGACCGCAGCTGTATGCCAGAGTCTGGCGACATGCACCGGTGCCCAGGAGAAGTGATCAGAGGCTTACGGCAATGGCATGCCATGCAAATGGATAGACGCACTGCGCCATGCTAAAGAAAAAGCCAAGCACAGGCTCCGACATGCTGTGGCAGGCCCTGGTAACAACCTTTCATGCATGGAGTACCATGAGGCGACGGGCAGGCTGCAATGTGATGTTGCGACTGCTGATGCGCTGCTCCCACCTCTCACAGCTAGATCCGCACCGTGCATGCGTTGCGCGGCGGGTGCTGGGGAGGTTGGCACCAAGGCCAGCACAGCCTAGGGCGCCACACGTGCCACCTTCTGCGGATTTGGAGCGTGCCCACCGCGGAGCACGACTGTCGGCAGGCTGCGCAGCGTTCACCACTCGCGCGCCAACGCTTGCTGCGGGCGCGGCTGCTGCTGAGATGGCGGACGACATAACTTACCTGTGCGCCTGAGCGCAGTTTGCAAGTGACTGCAACTCAGAGGTCTCAAAGCACTTGCAAGCCACTGAGTGGTGCCTGGCAGAACTCACTCAGTAGACGTGAAGCACAGCGTGCTGCTGTTGCAAGTGCAGGAAAGCACCTGTGCTGGACATGTCTGCTGAATCAAAGAAGGCATCACACTGCGCTAGATAGCACACAGACTGCGCCTCAGCAGCTTCCTTGTTGGCAAGCCAACAGACAAGCGAGCACGAGCTGCGCCGTGCTTGCTGCCTGTAGCACGCCTGTTTCACCATGCAAGCTTGGAGAGCGTCCTGCCATGCGGCTCAGTGCGGACTCCTGGTCCACCAGCAAGGCGCTGGCTGTGCAGAGATTCCGCACGCCTCTCATTGACGAACAGGACCTGCAGGCGCCACAGCAGTCACTCTAACCCACTGAGAAGCCTGGCTGGTCTCTGCGAGCCGGCGTGCGGCTTGGTCCAGTACCATACCGGCTTATTGAAAAAGTCAGCCAGTCAAGTACGGTTGCCTGCATTGCAGGGGCCGCGGTGAAGCAGCTGCTGTGGTGTGGAGCGAACCGGCCCCGACTGGGCTCCAGCACAGACCTCGTCGCATTTATATTATAGGCCAGCGCTGTGTCCTTGGCGAGGCCCGGTGAGGCCAGCTGTGCTGGCGCGCAGGGGCCAGGACGAGGCCGCGGCCGTCGATGAGGAGCTCATGGGCCCGCTCGGCTTCAGCGTGGACCAGCTCATGGAGCTGGCCGGGCTGAGTGTGGCGAGCGCGGTGCTGGCGGAGTACCCGCCCGGCGCGCACGCCAGGCCGCTGGTGCTCGCGGGGCCGGGCAACAACGGCGGCGATGGCCTGGTCGCCGCGCGGCACCTGCACCACTTCGGGTACTCCGGCGTCACGGTGAGGCCCTAACCCTACCCAGCGTGGGCGGCCCCATGGCTGCCAGCCCGTGGTTGCCAGTCCATGACCCAGTTTGTCAGACCGAGCGCGCGCGCGCGGCCGCCGCGCCCTGGGCAAGTGCGACGCGCGCCGCGTGTGCATGTGCTGATCGCTGACACTGTGCGGCGCGGCGGCAGGTGTGCTACCCCAAGCGCACCGACAAGCCGCTGTACCGCGGCCTGGTCACGCAGCTGGAGGCCCTGGGCGTGCGCTTCGTGGAGCCGGACGAGCTGCTCGAGGGCGGCGCCCTGCGAGGCCGCTTCGACCTGGTGCTGGACGCCCTGTTCGGCTTTAGCTTCAAGGGCGACCCGCGGCCGCCGTTTGATGCCTTGCTGCAGGCGCGCCATTAGCACGCGAAGCCCCCGCGCAGAGCTCTCCCCTCCCTCCTGTGGGCGCCTTGATGACTCAGCAGATGCCATGCTGACTCCGGCTGTCAGAGCAACGCACGGCCGCCGCGCGCCGGGCCGCTGCAGGCTGCGGCCCCGACACAAGCTTCTGGCGGCTGCTGGCGCGCCGCGCCTGCTGCTGCCGGCACCTGCGGCGGGCACACCCAGCGGGCTGGCGTATTGAGCGCGCCATCATGAGCGTTCTCAGCTCCGTGCATGCCCCGCACACCTCCCGACTCCTCCAACAACTGGCCGACCCCGGCAGTTGCTGCCCCCGCGCAGTTGCTGAAGCCGCCGGCCGCGCCGCCACCCGTGGTCGCGGTGGACATCCCCAGCGGCTGGCACGTGGAGCAGGGCGACGTGGCGGGCGACGGGCTGCGCCCCGAGATGCTCGTGTCGCTCACGACGCCCAAGCGCGCCGCCGCGCGCTTCGCCGGCCCGCACCACTACCTGGGCGGGCGCTTCGTGCCGCCGGCCATTGTGGCAAGTCACGCCCCATGCGATCTCTGCCCGTCTGTATCGTACATGGCGTGGCAGCTCTTACTCTGAGGCTGGCAGTCTTTTCTGGAGCTGCGCATTGCGCTCACACTGCCTCACTGTGTCATATGGTGTATGCCATCCCTCAACTGGACATGAATACCAGGTGAACCCCCGAAAGCGACGTACGTGCAGTGATAGTCGCTCCCCCAGCGTCACCGCTCACCGCTGTGTGATGTGACGCTCCGGCCGCAGGACAAGTACAAGCTCCGGCTGCCGGCGTACCCGGGCGCGAGCCAGTGCGTGAAGATCGCCAGCGTGGCGCGCGAGGCCGGCGGCGCGGACCCGGCCGGCATCCGCGCGAGCTACACGCTGGCCGAGGACTCCGGCGGCCTGCGCGAGGAGGACGTGCTGCCCGACCCCATCGCGCAGGCGCGCCGCGGCGCCCTGCCGCAGGGTCCTGGGCCCTGACCACTATGTACAGATGGGTACAGTGGAAGGCCCTGCGCGAGGAGGACGTGCTGCCCAACCCCATTGCGCAGGCGCGCCGCGGCGCCCCGCCGCAGGGTTCTGGCGCGCCGCCACTATGTACAGCGATGCGGACGACCTGCTTGAGCCCGTGGCACTGCCGCCGAGCAACGCCAGTCACTGTCTATATTCTCCTGAGCAGAATCAAGTGAAGGCTGAAGACGGGCGTGCGCACGGAGGTCTGGTGCCCAATGCCGTGATAGGGTAGCACCGCGGGAGGCACGTGCGGCGGCAGGCACATGCGGCGCGGCCGCTATGACCGCGCGCGGCGCGCGCGCAGCTTGACCGGTGGTTCAAGGAGGCGTGGCGGCCAAGGTGGGCTGTAACCGCGCGCGGCGCGCGCGCAGTTCGACCGCTGGTTCAAGGAGGCCGTGGCCGCCAAGGTCGCCGCGGAGCCCAACCAGATGGCGCTCGCGAGTGCGGACGGCGCCGGCGCGCCCTCGGTGCGCATGGTGTTGCTCAAGGGCTACGATGCGCGCGGCTTTATCTTCTACACCAATTACGACTCGCGCAAGGCGGCCGAGCTGGCGAGCGGGCGCGCCGCGCTCACCATGTACTGGGAGCCCCTGCAGCGCTCGGTGCGGGCCCTGCACGCGCGCGGCGCGCCGCGGCCGTTTTGGCGCTTGTGCTGTGCACACCAACACCCTGTGATGTGCACAACAACGCCTGTGATGTGTCACACTGACACCTGTGAAGTGCACACCAACACCTATGATGTTCTCACCGACGCCTGTGATGTGCACACACGGCGTGGACGAGTTGGGCGCTTGAACACCGCGCTCAGCATGTCCTAGGGCCTGAGCCCAGCAGCCCTGCCTGCCAGGCCCAGATAGCTCTCGCAGCGCGCTTTGCCCTGCCTTGGCTCTTGGCGACTGACATCGTGTATGCGGCATGCGGCTTAGATCCAATCGTGCATGAGGTCGGCCCTGCGTGAGGAGAAAATGTTGAGAAAGAGGGCAGCCCGATGAGTGGCGCACTGCGCAGGTGCGCGTGGAGGGCAGCGTGGAGCGGTTGCCTGCGGAGGAGTCCGACGCGTACTTCGCCTCGCGGCCGCGCGGCTCGCGCATCGGCGCGCATGTCAGCGAGCAGTCTGCGCCGCTGCGCGGCGGGCGCGCCGAGCTGGAGGAACGCGCGGCGCAGCTGCAGCAGGCGCGCGCCCGGGGCTGCTAGGGTGCAGAACTTTCCCAGGCGAGCTGTCTGAGATGCGGTCCGCGCCGCTGCGCGGCGAGCGCCGACCGGCGGGTGCGCGCGACGCAGCTACCGCAGGCATGCGCCCGGGTCTGCCACATAGATAGCTCGCCTGTTGGGTTCAAGGTGCCCTCAGGGTCATGTGCACTGCACGCCCGCGCGCATCTGTAGCGACATGAGCGCTCGCAGGCCCTTGTAGCTCGTGCGCTGCAAGCAGCGGAGCCGCCTCTCACAGGGTTGCCGCTGTCGTGGAGGGCGAGTACTGCCTGCACAGGGTTGCACCCGTCGTCTGCTCACCATGCTGTAGCGCCCGCTCCCGCTGCCCCCGCCGCATGCGCGCCTACCCGGGCTCCGCGCGCGCAGGAGTATGCGGACGAGCAGGCCGACATCCCCCGGCCGGCCAACTGGGGCGGCTTCCTGGTGCGGCCGCACGCAATTGAGTTCTGGCACGGCCGCCCCTCGCGCCTGCACGACCGGCTGCGCTTCAGCGCGCGCGCGGGCGGCGGCTGGGACATGCAGCGCCTCTGGCCGTGAGGCCGTGGGGCCCGCGCTCTTCTGGTACAGCCGCCCTGGCGCCTGCACGACCGGCTGCGCTTTAGCGCGCGCGCGGGCGGCGGCTGGGACATGCAGCGCCTCTGGCCGTGAGGCGGCGGGCCCCGCGCTCTTCTGGCGCCACTGCGGTGAGTTGTTGCAGCGTCTGTCTTCACAGGCTCCCTACCATCGGCGGCTGCTGATGCTGCCGTCACCGTAATCGCGTGTGCGCTAGCTAAAATTTGTGTGTCTTGTAAGCAGTCCGCATGCCAGCAACTAGTCACTCCTCCACCCTCTTGGTTTCAGCGAGCCAAACAGCGCATCTGGCGGCTTGCCTCATCAATTATTGATGTTGTCTAAGAGCTGCGAGCGCATGACGCGGTGTGTTTTCGAGCTCTCATTCCTTGCCGGCTTGCCTGGAATGTAGAGTCACTCTACTAGTGAATGCATGCAAGTTCAAGCAAATTATGCATGTCTCAGCCAGCTGGGCATTTGGAGCCTCCGAAGGGGCAGAGCCCTAGCAGGGGTATGGCGAGCACACAAACAGCACAAGGCAGCTGATTGACACACACTAGCATCCACATCTGCGCCACATCCTCAGCTAGTGCTCTCTAAGAAGCAACTAAAGTTAAAGACAAAGACAAGAACAAGATGGTGCTGAAGTCTGATCGCGAGGAGCGGCTGCTCAGCGTGAGCAAGCGCTTTGATGCAGGCGCGTGCTACTGCTGTAGCAGTACCTCTCTGCTCACAGGCTTGAAACTGGTTGTGACAGCAAAGTGTGTGTGCAGGCCTGTCGCGCTTTGACCTGTCTCTGTGGGACGAGATCCTGGCGCCTCACGTGGTCCTGCACAAGGACGCCGTCACGCTGCATGACGACCTGCACGGTGCGGGGCGTGGCCTGCTCTTTGCCTTGGTTGCCGTGCATTGCATCACTTGTTCGCCGGCGCGACTGCTACACGTACCCTCGGAGCGGTGTGACCGGCACTGATGCTCCTGTTGTTGTCGCCCTGCAGGCGCCCAGACCGTGAAGGGCTACTTCCAGGTGAGCTTATTCAGATGCTGATGGGCATGGTCGTGGCTGCATTTGCATCATTTACGTTAGTCTATGTGTGTCTGGGCTGTTTAGTGTTATTGCGGTAGAGCTGCAGCAGCCTTGAAACTCCTGTATCGTCGGTGGGCTTTGAGCTGTCATATACTGTGTGGAAGTTGTGCTAGTACAAAGTTGGTGTCTGCGCATGTTTACAGGAGTACATTAAGAAGTACCACTATGAGCACATGCCCATTGCCGGCGCGGTGGACGAGCACGACGACGTCGCTTTCAGTTTCCACGCAGACAAGGTGCTCACCTTATGGGTTTACCTGCATAGCTCAACCTTGCTAAGTTATACTGAATGCTGACGCATTGAGTTTTTGTGACAGGGTGTCACGCCCAAGGGCGTCACTGGCCCCACGCCCTCGACCACGCTGGGTATGCGCCACCTGTGAGTGTAGCTGTGAAGCTGGTCGGCTGATGTCTGGCAAGCTCACCTGTGACAAGCTGCCAGGCATGTTCTACCACGTCTTCGACAAGCAGGACAAGATCAGGGAAATCTACTTCCTGCGCCAGCTGCAGCACGACGAGGCCGAGAAGAAGGTGCTTGCCCACTGTATGTCGCAGTGTGAATGCAGGGGCTACTAGGGAGTGGGTGACTCTGCATGTTTTTAGCTTGTTGGAACCAGATATTATGCTGGTTTGGGATTTGCCCTGTTTGGTTGATATGCCAACTCTGCTGCTTGGTAACGCTAAGTGATCATGTGCATGATGCATGTGGCAACAAACCATGTACGCGTAGCACGTCGTTTTGCATTGACTTGAAAGGGGATGTGCCCCTGCTGTGTGCTGCAGCTGCAGCACGTCCCCGACATCAAGAGCCTGGGCATCTCGCCGGAGCACTACAAGGGCTCCGGCGATGCGAAGCCCAGCGAGGAGCGGGCGCAGAAGCACGAGCACTACGCCTCTCTGTACAACCAGGCGCGAGCGCTATCCATACGTTGCAGGCAGTGTGTCCAGCTTTGAGCCTCAATAGAAATGTGTATGCTGCTGTGGGTTGGTGTTCGCTCAGAAGGTGCTCACCCCGTTGTATGTATGTTCTGGCGCTCCAGCACCGAGATTGTGGCCCCTATTTGTATCTTAACTTCTCACTCACTCGTGAACAGGAGCTGGTACGCAGATTATGGGGAAAGGTCTCTCAACAATGTGTGACGCAGCTGTGCTGCGTGGCAGATCTGGGCCACGGGCGACGCGAGCAAGGCGGGCGAGGTCATGACCAAGGATGTGCACCTGTACAACCTGATCTATGGCAGCAAGCAGCAGGGCGTGGAGTCGTTCACGGGCATGATCCAGAGTGTCTTCAAGGTGACTTGAGTCCCATGTGCTCTGCTGCAATGCTGCAACTGCTCGGAAAGACCAGGAATGGGTGGGAAGTGCACTTATGGCATGTGTTTTGAAGAATGACTGTGCATGGCCTGTACGATGCTGCTTGAGTTGGTACAGGAGTGTGTTCTCATGCATTGTGTGCTTGCTTGCTACAGGAGTGGAACCCGAAGGAGCACAAGAGCACTGTGGCGGTGTCGGCAGGCAACAAGGTATGCAAGCCGATCGCGTTTGTGATGAATTGATAATTTGAAGGTGTTCCGTGTCAGTGCGCTGTTTGACCAGCACATTGCTCACAGCTGGCCATGCGCAGGCGTTCATCTTCTGGCGGACCACCGGCGAGTACAAGAGCGACTGGTGCGTGCGCCCTGGGTTTAGTCAACGCGCCATGCGGTGTCCGACCACATCATGCGTGGCTGCGTGCTTTCATCTGCGTGCTGCTTTGTCATTCGTGCACTTATGTGTCAAGCTCACACTTGTTTGTTTTGGTTGCAGGTCCAAGGTGTACGGCCTGACCCTGCTGGTGTTCTCCGACTCTGACTGCAAGATCTCCGAGGTGTTGACCTTCATGCAGCCCTTCCCGTCGCAGCGCCGTGAGCTGCTGAAGCCGCAGCTGCAGTAGCCGGCGCGCGAAGGTTGCTTTGCAAATCGTGAGAGCTGACATACTAGCAAAGAAACATGCATCATTGTGTCTCCAATGTGGTGCACGTCGTGAACATACTCTAGAATGTATGCAAGGCTGTAACAAATGCATGCAAGATATGAGCAGTAACAATGCTAAGCGGTTGCAAACTGATCACCATGCAACACTGAAGTGTTGCAACGGTAAAGGTAAAGCATTGACCATGCAACAGTGCAAGTGTTGCATGGTGAAAGGTGTCAAGAGCATTGTGCCTGCATGTCTTTACGTAACTACTACAAATTACTTTACATCAATTCTGGACTCTTCAATATTGCACACCAGTCTGTTACAATTGCCTTCAAATAGACAGTAAACCCGAAGGAGTTGTTGTCCAGCAAAAGCACTTGTAGTGTTCTGAAAACAAGCATTCTCTATCACCTCTTTGCCTACCACTATTGTGTGAAATGCTGCGCAGTGTGTTCCAATAGATGCAATCGCACTCTAGGTTTAACAGACTCTACTTCAGACAGTGCTCGGTTGCTAACGCACTGTGCAACACCTCTGCTGCCCCTTTGCTGCACCTCTCCGCTCAGCCCGCTCGACGGCAGCGGACAGCGCCTGCTCGGAGAACACGCGCTTCATGGTGGTGCGGCTCAGCCGCGCCTGCGCATCCAAACACCATGCACTCACCGCCACTGGGCCTGGGAGCAGAGGTGGAGCTGCCGTCCTGAAGCTCTCCACCAGGCTTGTTCAGTACTGCCGTGCATGCATTCGGGCAATAAGGCGGTCGTGCACTGTGCACGTTCTTCTGCAGCCGTCGCTTAACAGTCAGGACATGCAGGCGTGCCAACCTCATCAGGAGCTGAGGGGCGGCGAGCGTTCCATGCAGGCGGGGTCACCTGCGGATTGCGCACGAGGTAGGGGAAGAAGACGCGCAGCACGCCCTCCGCCTGGATGATCGGCAGGATGATGCTGGCCGCGCACCACAGCAGCAGCACGCCCATCCACACGCCTCTGCGCAGGCGCCGCGCCAGACATCTCACAGTGGCAATCCCAACGCGCCTGCGCCGCAGCATAGACGCACACACACGCACGCGACTCGCCGGTCCAGCACACGCCTGCCATCGCGTTTCAGCAGGATACCGGCGGTCGGGCAACGGCCACAGCATCGGCGGCCGGCCAGGCCGGAGCGGCCCGAGGCAGCAGGGAACACATGTGGGGACTTTCTCTGCGACCGGGCCCCGCACCGGAAAGTCGGCCGCGGCAGCAGCAGGCGCCCGACGCCAAACACGGCCACCGCGAAAAAGTGCATGACCAGCACGGACGGCCGCGGGTTGAGCCCCGACAGCAGCGAGACCGGCCCCGCGCTGTACCAGCCGCCCAGGCGCAGGTAGTCGAAGCATGCCTGCCGTGCGGCGCGCGCACGCGGCTCAGGGCCCTGCAGGGGCGCCCCAGCCCTGCTGGCATTGAGCCCTCTCACACATGTGCAGGGCAGAAGCATGCATTTTGCATTAGGGCCGCCAGACGACTGCCTCCACCGCACATCTACCCATGCGAAGCAGATTAACGACCGAGCGCACCTTGGCGCCGGCGGTCTGCACACTGACACCAGGCGCTGCTGCACACACGGCGTGGTGTCGCATGCACACACGCGGGCCAGCACGCGAGCGAGGTCCTCGCGGCTCTGCACTGCGAGCGTGCACTGCGAGCGGGCACCCCCCTGGGACATCATGGGTCGGGGGCGGGCATGTGCACGGGTGCCTCGGGCGCGCGCCTGGCGCATCTCCTTGTGCGCGGCGCCGGGCCCCGCGCAGAACACGCGGTACAGCGTGTTGGCCAGCGTGTTGATTGACCCTACCCTACCCTGTTAGAAGAACACGGGCGCGCGCCTGGCGCATCTCCTCGTGCGCGGCGCCGGGCCCCGCGCAGAACACGCGGTACAGCGCGTTGGCCAGCGTGTTGATGGTCGCGCTCAGCGGCTTGCGCCGCGTGTGGAATGCGGCCGTCGCGGCCGCCGTCGCGAGCGGGTCATGCAGGTCCGGCAGCGGGCGCAGCATGTCCGCCAGCAGCGCCGCGTCGCTCAGCGCGACCGTCATGCCGCCGCCTGCGCCCCGGCGCGCCCCTCGGGCGTGACGCCCGGCGCTGCGCGAGGCAGGCTGTAAAGCCTGACCGATTGCCAGCCCAACCGCGCGGCGCGGCGCGGCTCATGCACGCTATCAACAGGACTTTCAAAGCAGAGCCTGAATACCGAGCTTGCGAGGGTATCAAAGCTGTGCCAGGGTGACAGCGGGCGCACAGCGGGCGCAAACTCCGCCAGCAGCAGGGCTATCACTCTCCAGCAGCACCTTGGGCGCTCGGCACGGCGGGGCCACTTGCCTGTGAGCGGGTGCCGCATGTTGAACGCGTCGCCCAGCAGCAGCGCGCCCGCGCGGTGCAGCGGCGCGGCCGGCATGCTCTTGTTCTGCATCGAGCGCACGCGCCCCGCGTCCACGGCGTCCAGGAAGGCAGCGCGCAGCTGCGGGGGCACCTGCGCCACGGCACAAACGCGGATGACCGCCCCCTTCTTTGAGACGCGCGAGGACTGACATTCGCAATTGCTCTACCTTGGCAGCGTCATGAGCGCTTGTGACCAGGCGGCGCCTGATGTGCTGCTGTGCGGGCCCTTCAAAAGAGCGGTCCGAGCTCGTGCATGCTCAGTCGGCCCTGGGTGGAAAAAAAATTTTTAGCAACGCGTCGGCGGGCATACCCAAGGTTGGCCTGCGGGAGCCCGGACCCCCGGCGCCAGCCGTCACGGGGCGCGGTTCCCGCAGGTAGGCCTGCCCGAGTCTGGACTGAGGGCGGGCGTTACGTCCTGCCCTGGAGCCTTGCACAGGGCTGGCAGGCTAGGGTGAGTATGCCCTCCCCCAGGGCGTGGCCGTGCCTGGGGCGCCACAGTGCCGCGCAGGTATTTGGCCAGCTCGCCCGTGGCCGCGCTGGGCAGCCGCTCGCCCGGCACGTCCACCAGGCAGCGCACCTGCACGCGCGCGCGCACGCCGCGGTTGGCAGCCCTCCTCGCCACAACAAACAGGCCTGATGGTGCAACCCGACGCATCAAAACTCAACCCTGCAGGATCCAGGCTGTGCGCTGCACGGACTCAGCGGGCGTGCGCCCGCCATGTGGAGCCGCGCCCTGGACAGGATGGACAGGACGGCCGGTATGGCGCGGGCCAGCAGCGCGCAAGAGCCTGCCCGCACAGCGCCCGCACGGTGCCGCCGGTGGTAACATGCGCGGGCGGGACCTGACAGCAAGACCGCAGAACGAGAACGACATACAAGCTGGATCGGGGGCATGGGCTCGGGGCGCCACTCCAGGGGCGGCACCTCGGTCGAGGAGATAGGGTAGAACAGGACGGGCGAGGGCTGCGCGAGGACGACGTGCCCGTAGTTGGCGTACGGCAGCGCCGCGCCCCGCAGCAGCAGCCCGACGAAGAACGAGGGGTGCGCGATCTGCGCGGGAGCGGACGCACTCAGCGCATCACACCCGAGCTGGCCGGCGCACCTCCTGGCGCAGCGACCTGCACAGGCGCATGGGCGCCCATGCCTTCGGCCTGCTCAGGTCACGTCCGTACCTCCAGGCAGACTGCACTTTGGCACGCTCTTACACTGCACCCTGCTTGACAAGGTGGTATCGCCATTGACCGCACAGCACACACTCCGCCCGGCTGCATGCTGGCAAGATGGGTGTGGCAGTCATGCGGAGCAAGGCAGGGCATGGAGGGTCATGCCAGCGTTGTCAGACACATGATACCGCACAGAGGAGCTGCAGGACACGCGAGCACTGCTTGCCGCGCGCGATGCAGCGCGCGCGCTGGCCCGCACCCGCGCGGCGCGCTTGCGGGAGGGTCAGCTTGGCGCGCCTGCGGGACGGTCAGCTTGGCGCGCAGCGAGGAGTACATGCCATCGCAGGCCACGGTGAGGTCGGCAGCCGCGGTGCGCTCCTGGCCGTCGGGCGTGCGGTAAGCCACGCCAGTGACCACCTCGCCCTCGCACCACTCCCTCCCGCCTGGCGCCGAGCAGCATCACTCGGGGGTTTTTTTTTTGAGGCTCTCCTGTGGTCTCTGCCCATGTCTGCAACATATGCCGAGGCGGCCACGGCACGACGACGCCAGGCCCCGAGCCGCCAGCTCGCGCCGGGGCCGCGCCTGACAGCAGGCGCCGCACGGTGCCCTGGCGCAGCGCGACGCCGGGCGCGCCCGCAGCCGCCTGGCGCAGGCGCTGCACGAAGCGGCCGTTGTGGAACGAGCGGCCCGCGACGTCGCCCTCGAAGCCCTCTGTGGGGTACCCGACCCTGGCCTCGACGCCGTTTTTGAACATGCAGTACCCGTACACCTGCAGCGCGCCCAGGTGTGGCATCAGCGCCCTGCAGCAGCAGAGCAGTGCATTGCTGCGATCGCCGCCAGCGCCGTTCTTACCCATGCAGTAGGTAGAAAGTTGCGGGACACCCGGCCATGGCCTCAGCCGTGGCATCATCGCCTTTGCAGCAGCAGATCACTGCATTGTCGCGTTGCCGCCCGCGTCACACGTGACCTGAGGCTTGTGATGAAGATGACATGCAGCACAAGCTCCAGCGGGGCGCAAGCATGTCATTCCCAAAAGCTGCAAACGCGCCCATCCTGTTGTTTTGTGAGGCTGACCATCGCACCAGCGCCCAGCACGCGCTCGGTGAGACGACCACCAGATGGAGAAGCTTTCCCAGAGACGGCTCTACCAGTCCTTGGCCCTGCGCTCGTCACACGAGCAGGCGCCCGCCGCCCACCTCCTGCACAACACAGAGTATGGGGCCCTACAGCCTGTCGGCTGCCGCGACACGGGCGGCCGCCCACCTTTTGCGCGTCGATGCCCAGCACGGCGCCGGCCAGGCCCAGGCGCATGAGCATGAGGTAGCCGCCCGGCTGCAGCAGCTCGCCCACGATGCGGTCCGGCTGCGCCAGGTCGCGCTCCAGCAGCAGCACGCGCCGGCCCGCCTGGCGCCGGCACTGCCTCGGCACTGCAGGTGTGGGACCGGCAGCAGAGCGTCGCCCATGGCAATAGGAACTCGGCACCTGGCACACCAGCACGCGCCCGCTCGCCCGCTCCCGCCTCTCAAGGTCACCGAAAGGGGCTGCTTGCGGCACGGTGGGGGCGGACCTGCCCCTCTGTGTTGCAGCAGCGTGACAAGCAGCGGGCCGCTCTGCCGGCTGGCTGCAGAAGCACCGGCCTGCCTGAGCGGCCGCTGGGCGCTGCAGGTCCCGCGGTGCCTGGCGGCGTGCAGCTGCGGCCGGGCGCCGCCCTGCTTACAGCAGCGAGGCTACGACATAGGCACGGCAGAGGGGGGGGACGTCCCGGGCGCCCCAGGCGCCGCAGCTCGGCCCTGGCGCGGCAGCGCCGCGCGTGCCGCGCACCTGGCCCTGCGAGAAGGCGAGCGCGCAGCCCGCCACGCCCGCGCCCACCACCACGAGGTCCCAGGCCTGCCCGGCGCGCCCGCTCGTCAGCAGGCTGCAGACCGGCGCCGCTGCCAGCCCGAAGCAGAGTGGCGGGAACAGGCTCAGGTGCAGCGGGCCTGTCTGCTGCCTGGCACACGCGCGGCGGTGGAGAACACCCAGCTCGACAAGCAGGCCCACTCGATGCAGTGCGCACTAGCGCCTGCACGCAGGAGCGGCGTGCTGCCAGCCAGGCACTTCATTGTATGCATCTGCAGCAACAGGGCTGGCCGTGCCTCTGACTGCGCCAGCAGTGCGCGTATGCCCACGCCCCCGAC
>JAABUY010002253.1_pt1 | contig 23357 bp, 37 predicted proteins | sample 5560271 | NCBI WGS metagenome assembly JAABUY01 (sample SAMN10711886, study PRJNA513374) | rock metagenome | isolation source: Antarctica rocks | place: Antarctica: Victoria Land, University Valley | reverse complement strand
GGACGGCGTCCTGACGCTGGCGTACCCTAGCGGCGATCGCCTGCTGCAGGACGCGGCCGGCGCGCGGCTGCGCGCCGGCCGCGACGGCTGGCTCGCTGAGGCCGACGGCTGCCCCGACGTCGCAGGCCGCTGAGCATGTGTGTGCTCTGCGTACAGCACTAAAGTGAGGCACCGGGGCACTGCCTGAAGGCCTGCACATGATCGATTTCAGGACCGGTGCTGAAAGGGAGCGTAGCACGCCGCAAGCGCGCAAGCCTCCTCGCAGCGCAGGGCCTCCTCACAGCGCAGAGCCTCCTCACAGCCCTGCCCTGCCCTATCCTAACCCTATGCCAGCGCAGGCGTGCCCAGCGAGCGCGAGTACCTGGCCGCGTACTGCGACGCGCGCGGCGTCCCGCGGCCGCCCGCCGCGGAGTGGGGCTTCTTCCTGGCGCTGTCGCTGTTCCGCGCGGCCGCGATCCTGGCGGGTGTCGGCGCGCGCGCGCGGCAGGGCAACGCCTCCTCGGCTCAGGCTGGCGCGGTGCGCGGCCCGCGGCCGCCCGCGGCGGCTGCGCGCCGCGCCCAGGGGCGGCGCTCCCATGCTGGAAGTGCTTGCTTGCCCTGAGCATAGGGTTAGGGTACGGCTGGAACGCGTGCCATGCCCTAAGCACCGCGGGGAGTGTGCCCGAGCTGTGATGCGAAGGAAATGTCGCAAAGTGCAGGCATGCATTTCGAGGGCATCATGCCCTTGGCAATGTAAGCCGCTGCCAGGTGGGCGCGGCGGCCGACGTTAATCTATTTTGCTGCCAGGTGGGCGCGGAGGCCGTGGTGCGCGGCCTTGCGGGGCGCGCGCTGCAGATCGCAGCGGAGTCGGACCCGTCCGCCGGCCTCCAGGCGGACCGGGACGGGGCGCGGGGCGAGCAGGCCGCGCAGCGCGCCGCCTCCGCGCCCGGGCGGTCCGCAGAGCGTGGCGCCGGCGGTGTGCGCCCCGCCTGCCCACATGCTATGACCCCTACCTTACCCCACTTTGAGCGCTCACGGGAGCCCGCGGCGGGCCACTGGCGTGTTGCGCTCAGCTGGCACGCCCCCGAGCAGTCGCGCTGCACGCGCCGTGGCGGTCATCGCGCGCTCACAGCAGCGCGGCGGCGGGCGGCGCAGGCGCCGTCGCGCCCGCCGCGCCGGGCTTTGAGCCGCCGGCGCGCGTGCGCGAGCTGCGCAGCCGCCTGCTCGCGTTCATGGACGCGCACGTATACAAGGCAGAGCCTAATTTGGAGGTGCGGCCCCGCTGCCTTGACGCGCGCGCTGGGCGGGGCAGCCCCCGCGTCCCTTGTCAGCGTCAACTATGGGCGGATGAGCGGCGCGCCCGGCCGTGTTTCTGGCAGTGGCGCAGCGCGTACACGGCTGGCCAAGCATGCACGATGAGCTTGCCCGTTCAGACGTGCTCCTGCGCTGCATGGCACCCGTGCAAGCTCCCCTTGTGTGCCGGCTGCCGCCAACGCCGTACGCACGCACGGTTTCGCATCGGGACTTGAAATCCTGACCAGGCGTGCGCGCGGCGCCGGCAGGAGCTCGCAGACTCGGAGCGCCGCTGGACGGTGCACCCGCTGATGGAGCAGCTGAAGGTCCGCGCTCGCGCGGAGGGCCTGTGGAACCTGTGGATGTCGCCGTCGCTGGCCGCGTGCGTGGCGCCCGGCGCGCTGGCGGCTGCGGGCGACCGCGCGGGTCTGCTGGGGGCGGGGCTCAGCAACCTGGTGCGCTGCTGGGTGCTCACGCGCGTGGGGCCTTTGTGAGGGCTCCGCGGGCCAGAGGCAGCGAGCCAGAGGCAGCGGGCCTGAGTCAACGGCCATGCCATGCGAGTGCATGGGCGTCAGCATGCTGGGTGCGGGGCTCGCGGCGTGGGCAAGCTCCGGTGCCTGACTCCCCTAGGCATGCGCGGGAGGCCGCAGGGCGCTCCATATGGGGCCGACCAGGGAGGCGTGCGGCAGCCCAGGGTACCCTACCCTATCTACCTACCTACCCTAGCACACACCGCTCGCGCCCGCCGCGCGCAGGAGTACGCATACCTGAGCCAGGTCATGGGCCGCGTGGTGTTTGCGTCGGAGATCTTCAACTGCTCCGCGCCCGACACCGGCAACATGGAGGCGCGCCGCGCCGCGCGCGCTTGCGCGACATGCGCGCAGCAGCGTGTCGTCGTGGTCATGGCATTTGCAGGGGGACAGCGCCATGATGGTTGCCAGCACAGGCCCGATGTTTTTAACAGGCCTCTGCAGCTCGCCTGCCCGGTCCCTGGGTCCCAGAGGGTGCATAACGGATGCAAAGAATTGCAACTGAAGTGGTAAGAACAAAATGTCTGTGTGGTCAACGTATGTTGCATTGTATCACCGTCCTGCAGCAGGGAGAGCCATCGTGCAGCAGGGAGAGGCTCAAAGCCTACCCTAGAAAGGCAGAGCGCGGCGCCCGCGGCAGGTCCTGGCACGGTACGGCACGCCGGAGCAGCAGGCGCGCTGGCTGCTGCCGCTGCTGGAGGGCCGCATGCGCTCCTGCTTCACCATGACCGAGCCCGCCGTCGCGTCCGCCGACGCGACCAACATCCAGGCGTCCATCGTCCGGCGCGCTTCTGACCCTGCCCCCACCCTAGCCAATGGGCAAGCGTAAGATGCGAAGCGCGCGCGCCCTGGGTCGCGCTGCGTTGCTGCCGGATGTGATTGCACCGCGAGCGAAAGGTGCGCCTCTGCAGCGGGCAGGTTGGGAGGCCAATGGTTTATATGACACATGGGGGTCGAGAAAGGGTGAGCCAATGTCGAGGCGTGTAATAGCAGCGCTGTCACCCGCGCATCCGATGCACGTGGAGCCGCAAGCAGACATGTGGCTGTGCAATAAGCAGGCGCGCTCTGACATGCAGCTGTGAAAGAGTCTGTGCGCAGCCCGCAGCGCTCGTTGCGGGATCGAGCAAGGGAGCCAAAGGCGCTGCTCAGCCTCCGCGCGTCCAGGCTGACCAGCCGGCCGCCATCTCCAGGCTGACCAGCAGCCATAGGACCTACGCCTCACCCCTACCATATTCCTCAGACGTGACCGGCGGGCCGCCGCGCAGGGACGGCGGCGAGTATGTGCTCAACGGGCACAAGTGGTGGGCGAGCGGCGCGCTGGACCCGCGCTGCCGCCTGGCCATCTTCATGGGCAAGACCGACCCGGCCGGCGCCCCACACCGCCAGCAGTCCATGGTGCTGGTGCCGCTGCCGTCGCCCGGCGCGCGCATCGTGCGCCCGCTCACCGTGTTTGGCTACGACGACGCGCCGCACGGGCACGCCGAGATGCTGTTCCAGGCGCGCCCGCCCGCCTGTGAGTCATCCTGCGCGTTCTGTGTCTGTACGGCGCAAATCTGTACACGTGTGATAGGTCTAGGTTGAACCCGACCATATCCTACCCTACCATACCCTACTCTACCCCATCATGTCGATCCTCTGCATCGCTCTGCGCATTTTTTGACCTGACGGGGGTGCGCGCGCGGCCGGCAGGACGTGCGCGTGCCCGCCGCCAACATGCTGCTGGGCGAGGGCCGCGGCTTCGAGATCGCGCAGGGCCGGCTGGGCCCGGGCCGGCTGCACCACTGCATGCGCGCCATCGGTGCGCCCTGCCTGCCAGCAAGCGCGCGGGCGAACAGGGCTAGCGCCACCCCCCACGCCTCAACTAGGATGTCTAGCCGGTGAAAACAGGGGTTGGTGAGCTGCCCAGGCCCCGTGCTGGCACGCGCCCTGAAGGCGCGCCTCCCTTGCCATGCCCTCTCCCAGTCGCCAGAAAGCGGGCAATGTGAGTCTGGATCATTATGAGCTGCAGATGACGCTCCAGCCCCTGCATATGCGCAGCAAGCAGACCATATGATGTGACGCGCCACAGCGCCCGACGCAAGCGTGCTCACCCCTGGCGCGATGTCTGCCCTACCCTAACCTAACTCAGCACCGCGCGCCGCGTTCATTGCAGGCATGGGCGAGCGCGGCCTGGAGCTCATGGCCCGGCGCGGCCGGGAGCGCCGCGCGTTCGGCGGCCCCCTGGCGGCCAACCCGGCGTTCCAGGCGGCCTACGCGGGCGCGCGCATCCGCCTGGACGCCGCGCGGCTCGTCGTGCTGGACGCGGCGCACGCGCTCGACCTGCACGGCGCCAAGCAGGCGCGCCGGGCGGCGGCCCGGCCCGAGCAGGCTGGCCGCTTTGGCGGCTGGGCGCGGCCAGCGCTTGAGTAGATTTGCGCGTCCCAGCGCCCGTGTGTCAAGTCTTGTGAGAAATGCAGCGTACGAGAGCGCCGAGCACGCACCGGCATGGTTGGGAGCAGGCGTGCTGTTCGGTGGTGTATAAATATATTAAGTGTCTTTGCTATGGGAGCACAGCGTGCTCGTGCGCGAAGCTGACTGCGCGACATGGCCGCTGCGATCACGCAGCGGCAGCGCGGCCACAATGGATGAGCATGAGCACGCCTGTGCACACAAATGAGAGAAGCGCCAATCAGCGAAGCGCCAGGAGGCGGCGCGGTATGGTCCGCGCGGCACTGAGCGCGTCCATGGAACCGCGCGCAGGCGCGCGGCAAGATCGCGGCGGCCAAGGTGCTGGCGCCGGCGGCCGCGCTGGCGGCGCTGGACGCGGCGGTGCAGGCGCACGGCGGCGCGGGCGTGTCCGGCGACACGCCGCTCGCGCGCCTGTGGGCCGGCGCACGCACGCTGCGCATCGCCGACGGGCCCGATGAGGTGCACCTGGGCACGATCGCAAAGCTCGCGCTGAAGGACTCGGCGCTCAAGGGCCCGAAGTTGTAAGGTCGGCGCTGCAGGCATGTAGGGTGGGGTAGGGTAGGGTTTATGGTGTCTAGGGTTTCTGAGCAAGCGCGCTGCGCAATGACGCGCATGCACGCGGGGCCATCCCCAGGCTCCTGCTGCGCGCGCCTGACCTGTGACTGCGTGATCCTGGTCATGATATCCCATCCTCTAGGGTGTGTGGGTTAGCAAAGTGAGAGCGCTCTGGGCAGTCTGTGCATGGCCAATCAGGTGAGGGGCTGCTGACATATGTTACTGCTGTGCCTGCGCCGTGCGCCATTACATCACAGGCGCACATGCTGGGACATGTGGCAGGGTGTCAGGGCAGTGTGCATTAGGTGGGTCAGTGTGCGGCTACCAGGGTCTTTGTGCGCTGGTGCATGCCGCATCACTTCTACTCTGGCTTCGGGCTGGGTGCATGTCTTGAGACTGCATCAGGGTACTTTACTTGCAGAGTAGATGCCGGCTTGCTGCAACAGGGCAAGCCACAAGAACACACTGTAGCCAAGACTACAATATAACTCTGCAAGTCATTCGCACTGCACGAGTCAACAACCGCATCTACCACTACTGACAGGATAAGCGAAGTACAGACATCCTGGGATGAATCTGTGCCACATACCACTTGAGTGCAAACAACTTCGCATGTGGACACTACAATCTAATGGGTCAGCTAGAGAGGAATGTCATCACCGCAAGACACAGCGAAGGCCAATCATGTTGAACGCGCCTAAAAAATTGAACATTACTTGGGACACAACCTGTAATTCAACAGACAAAGGAGGGAGAGCCAGTGGGCGGGTACGGTGCCTGACTTCACAAAAGCACAAATCACGAGCGAGCGCTCCACTTATCATAAGAAAATCCAAGGTTTCAAGTGCAGATGCTCCTGCAATTCAGGTAGTTCGAGGGTGTCGCTTGCTTCAAGGGCATGGTGGGGACACGGGCCAGCCGGCATCAGACCATTGGATGCCCGATCCGAACTTGGACAGCGCCAACTGCTCTGCTGCGGCTGCCTGCAGCGGAAGCACCAGCAGCTCACCCCTCGCCGCAGGAGCCGCCCAGCGCCGGGGTAGGCGCAGCCTTGGCGCTCCGCAGCCGCCGCAGGAGCAGCCCAGCGCGCCCAGCGCCCCAGGACGGCGCCGGCGCCCGCCCTGCGAGGGCGTCAGCGCGTCCAGAGGCGCGCCTCCAGAGCGCGGCGGTCGCGGTCGCTGAGGAAGGCCCAGGCGCCGTCGGGCAGGCCGCCGAACGCGTCGGCCGGCCGTCCGTCCAGCAGGTCGAACGTCGCGCCGCGCACGGCGTCGCGCTTGGGGCCGCACGGCCGGATCCGCGTCACCTCCACGTAAGCCTGCCGCGGGCCGGGCCGCGCGAGCGGTCAGGGCCACTTGTGGGGCCTTGCAGAAATAGGTTAGGGTTACGGTCGCGCGAGCGGTTAGTGGTGCTCGTGGGGCCTTGCACACGAGGCGCTCGCCTTGCGACGCGCGCATGCGTTCGCAGATACGCTCGCCGAGCGTGCATGTCCTGCAGTGCGCGCGGCTGCACCAAGCAGTCACGCGCCACCCACTCTCCCGGTCCCGCGCCCTCTGCTGAGCACCTCGGGCAGGCCTTTGAACCTGCCCAATGCACGGCACAAGTGGGTGGCTCCCGCAAGCGGCAGCCTGGCGCCCACCTTGTCCAGGCTCCAGACGTCTCCGTCACGCAGCGCCGCGTCGTCAGAGCACCAGTACAGGTACGCGATGCAGGCCGCCGGCGCGCGGCCCAGGCCCGCCGTGCAATGCACGTACACGCGCCTGCCTGCTTGGCAGCCAGCCACGTGACATTTGCAGGGACGGACGCTGGTGCCAGAGTGACGGCTGTACGTCTGTGCCGAGCTGGTTATGATTATCACCATGGGAAAATGTGAGAAATTTGGCATTAACTGCTTACTCCTGCAAGCAATGCACACTTTCACGCAGAGCAGTCCGAGCGAAGCGGAGTCCTGGCCGGCTTACCTGCACGCAGAGCCTCGGCAATCTTCCTGACTGCCCGCGGCAGCGTTTTCCGCAGGCTGTGAGGGTCAAAGTCCACTGTCTGCTTGAAGCGTAAACAGCGCAGTGTCAGCACACAGCGCGGCTAAGCATCTTTGGGCATGCGCTTTTGAACGCCCAGCGCTACACCGGACAGTCACCAGGGGCAAGCTAGCAGCAGAGCTGCGCCTGCAGCCCCCCAAGCACCCCGCTCTGCTGCAGAACGGCGCAGCGACTGTGCGCACCGGGCAGCGCTCGACGCTCACGCCCAGCTCGCCGGCGCGCCACTGCAGCGCGGCAAAGTCGACGCCCCACGTGGCCAGGTCGCAGTCCTGGTGCAGGCTGACGACCGTCGCCACTCGCTCCTCCCCTGCAGCGACCAAGCACCCGTATGCCTTCCAGTGCCGCTGAAGCTTGCGCAGCAGGCCACTTTGGCGCCTCGGCCTGCAGCATGGAGGAGTGCCCCGGCGAGGCTCGCCAGCGCACGCAGGTGCGCATATATGCTGGCTGTATATATATGCAGCCAGCACAGGCTCACGCAGCACAGTGGGTGCTCAGCCCATAGACTGGCTCTGCAGAAGCCAAAGCCAAGCTACTGTAACTGACACTGTAACTGAAACGAAAAGGAAGGCACCTGCCAGGCGCTCGACGTCGGCGGCGCTGCGCAGCTGCGTTCCGCACAGCAGGCCCGGCGCGACTTCGTGGTAGTACAGGCCGAGCTCTGGATGGTACTCGAAGGGGTTGTTCATCCTCCTGCGTGCCAGGCACTGGCTTGCAGGGCGGCAGGCGCCGAAGTGTGGCTTGCCGAACATGCACTGCATGGATGAAAACTACGACACAATGTGGCAGGCGGTGTACAGTCAGAACTCACTCGCGCATCCTTGCATTGTACTCTGCAGCTCTCTCTTGCAGAGACATCTGCACGGGACCAAGCGCGCTCGCTCGTGCGTGCTGGAGCGCCCTCAATCGCTGCTGCAAAGCGGGCTGCGCTGCTGCAAGGCGGCAAGGTTGCCTCCTCCCATCAGTGATACTGCCACTGGCGGGCAGAAGCATGCTGCGGCCAAGCATCCACAGAACACAGCCGTCCTAGTGGGAGCGTGTACTGATGCCGAACTGTGTATCGGCTCCAAAAACTTTGCGGACAGGAAAAGTAAAATTTGCTCTGACTAGGCACATGCAGAGTGCATCAACCACAGAACTTGCCCTGCATATGACCTACCATATTGTGCTTCACAAAAAAACAAGCCTGCTACAACCAGGCCCACGCCAATCAGCTAGGCTGCACCGTGAGAGCGACCTCCAATTGTCAACATGCATAGTCTTGCTGCCTTTGGTGCGCCCTGCATCTGCAATATGCATTCTGCCTGCCTACATTGATCCGGCAGGTCACTCTGTTGTTCAGTCTGTGAGCAATGCCAAGACGTCCGGGCAAGTGCGGCGGACTTCCTAGCTTGCAACTGCATTGCGACGAGCCTTGCGCCCACTCACCATTTCAAGTTTTCTAAGTCACTGACACATATGCGGCGGTTCGGCAGGCGCCGGCGCGTGCCCGCCGCGCTACAGGGAGCAGCAGCCCGGCTGCAGCCTGGCGCCGCCCGCCACAGCGCTCGCAGCGTACCCGCCGCGCGCGAGGGACTGCCGCGGCCTGCATGGCGCGGCGGAGCCGCGCTGCCCGCTGGCGCGCTCAGCGTCCGTGCGCTGCCGTGCAGAGGGTGGACTCGCGGGCGCTGGCCCGGCGCTGGTGGAGCGGATCAAGCAGGTGATACTGGACGCGCCCCGCTCGCCGTTCAACACCGGCAGCGTGGACATTGACACTGCGGTGCGCACCAGGCCTGCGCACGCACCCCGCACTGCCTCCCAAGGCGCTGCGGCTGGCGCGGGCGTCAATGCGGCCTAGCGCAGGCTGGCCACCGGCTTGAGTGGGCCGCCGCGCGCAGGGCGCGGGGTCGCTGACTGACGGGCGCGCGCTGGTGGCGGAGAAGCAGATCATGATCGTGCGCCACGGCCTGACGACCTGGAATGAGCAGCGCCGCATCCAGGCGCGCCCCGGGACCTGGTCCTGAGCGTGCTCCCAGAGCGCGTGCGCTCTGGGACCGGCACGCGCCGCTCGTGCGCTCGACGTGCGCGACTAGCGGCCCTTGTGCACCCAGGCAGGTCAGACCGCGGGTGGACTCGTCGACTGCCTCCCTGCCCGCCATGCTGCCGCACTCAGGGCAGCGCGGTTTGCCTGATTGGTACCTGACGCAAGGGCGTGCCTGGCGAGCGCAGGGCGCCAGCGACGAGTCGGTGCCTGACGCAGGGCGTGCCTGTGGAGCGCAGGGGGCCAGCGACCTGATCGCTGCCTGACGCAGGGTGTGCCGGGGGAGCACAGGGCGCGAGCGACGAGTCGGTGCTGACGCCGTTCGGTGAGGAGCAGGCGGTGCGCTGCCGCGACGCGCTGAGCCGCGTGCACTTTGACAGGTGCAGCGCCCCGCCTGACGGCCGTCGCGCTGGGCGCGGGGTGGGGGGTGGGCAGATGGGGGCGCTCGAGGGGTGCTTGGGAGTCGCTCCCGGCCGGCAGAGCGCCATGTTGAGGCTAGTGGAGCGCCGCGCTGGGCCAGTGCTCGCAGCGCTGAGTCTGGAAACGGTGCATGTGCCCGCAGCGAGACGGTGTGTGCGGGCTGGGCAAGAGCGCGAGGCGCCCAGGCACCGCAGACGATGCCTGTCGGCCAGCAGCACACTCGGTTGGGGCGCCTCGTGCCGTGAGCGCAGTTGTGCGCTCGTGTATCACGCGGGGCGGCCCGGGGGCGGCGCAGCTGCTATGCGAGCCCCATCCGGCGCGCGCGGCGGTTCGCGGAGATCATGTGGGAGGGGCGGGACACGCCGCTGGTGTGCACCGACTCGCTGAAGGAGGCCTACCTGGGCTGGCTGCAGGGCATGAAGCAGGGTGCGCCCTACCCTACCCTATACCGTAATCCTGAAGGAGGCCTACCTGGGCTGGCTGCAGGGCATGAAGCAGAGTGCGCCGCGCCCGCGCCCGCGCCCGCGCCGCGCTTTCCCGTGCAGCAGCCTGTGGTGCATGCGAAAGCGAGCAGCTTTTCGTGCTCTGGGAAACTGCACTTTCCAGTGCACGTGGAAGACATCCGCAGTGTCCCTGTGCTCCGGACACTAGACATCAAGCGGAAGACCCTAACCCTAACAGTGTCCTACCTCACCTGGCGCGTCCGCGCGGCAGAGGAGGCGGCCGCGCAGCACGAGACCACGTTCCGGCAGTGGCGCGAGAACCCCGCCGCGTTCGGCATCGGCGACCGCTACCCCGTGGACGAGGTCTTCGCCGAGGCCAAGAACGCGTGGCAGCGTGCGCGCCGCCGCTCTTCTGGCTCTTCATGGCCCGGCTCCTTTTCATGCTTTACGCGAAGCGAGCAATTTGTGATGGGCTGTGCTCAGCCGGTCTGGGGGTCATCCGGTGATGCGCAAGCGGCCGCACATGCTGAGTCCCTGTACGAGCGCACAGGAATCGAATGTGCATGCAGTCGCGGGCATGCGGCACTGTCTATGTGAAGTAGGACATTTATGTATGAAGACGCTGCTTCAGCTGTCGTGAAAGGCTAAATGGAAAGTGCGGGGTTGCCCAGTACGTATGCTCACGTACGGGAAGCAGCGCGCCCGGAACGGGTATGCCTGCATCCATCTGTGTTGATATGCTGGTCCCGAAGCGTACACGATGCGCCGGTCCCACACCGCACACCCTGCTGCTCGATGACGGCCTCCCTCGTTTTAGCTCCAGTCACGCCGCGCGCGCGCGCCGCGCAGAGGTGCTGGAGGCGCCCGGCAGCGTGCACCTCATGGTCACGCACAAGTCCATCCTGCGCGCGCTGCTGTGCGTCGCGCTGGGCCTGCCGCCCACCTCCTTCCGCGCGTTCGACATCCACAACGGCGGCATCTGCAACTTCCGGCGCGGCCCGCGCGGCCGCCGCCCGCCGCGTCCTGCCCGCGCTGCTGCTGCTGCTGGATGCTGCTGAGGGCGCGGAGTGGGCGGCTCGCGACATGCGTCCTGCAGGGTGCACTGTGCAGCTGGCTGGTGGAGCAGCTCTGCAGTGCCTGGCTCGAGGGTGTCTGGCCTGCTGTCGCGTGAAGAGTGCGCTTGGGGCCATGTCCGGCTCCTTGTGTGAGGCCGAGCCGACAGTTACAGGCGCCACTTCCATTGGCTACTTTTGCGCCAGATTCCAGGGTGCGGCATCTCCTGCGCCACGTCGAGCGGCCAGCTCGCCGTCGCGCAGGGTCAACAAGCGCGGCGAGCCGATGCTCATCAATCTGAACCAGACCGCGCACATGCACTCGGACAACGTGTTCTACTGAGGGGCCGAGTGGGCGCCCCAGCCGCTGCCTGATTAGGCCGCCACCCTGACGCCGTGGCAGCGCATGGCTCGGCCTTGTGTTCGTTGTAGGGTAGCCGCTGCTTAGTGTGCGGACATGTGCTGACCGCGTCGGGCCGCCTGCAGTGACTATGCACTGCACTGGCGGGGCTGCGACAGTGCTGCCGGATGCGGCTGGGGAGCACGCACTGCCTTGTTCGCCCGTGTTGCAATGAGTTGGAGGGTGTTGACAGAGAGCCAAGGGGTGAGAAGGTGCGGGCGGTCCTGCGGTTGTGAGCGGCGCCAGTGGACCCGGGTCTATTGGGTCGGGGCCTGCTATTGTATGAGGGTTTGTGTACCTTGCCAGTCATGCGTGGTCTCCCAATTCTTTTTACTGGCACACTTGGCACTCGCATCCATTTTGTAGCTGAGCGTGATAATTACTGTGCAGTGGCCACATTCTCTGTGTGATTGAGGGTGCTGTAAGTGATGCAAGCATGAAAGGAGGCTGGCGTTGCATCACATGCTGCTGACAAAACTGGGCAGCAAACACTGCACACACTCTCAGACACCCAGAAAGGACTCTATAAACCTAGGCCCGCTCACAGGTGGGCACCACTGGGCAACGGAAGGGACATCACAGCACGGCAATCAAGCAATGTGCTCGCATCCGCCTATCCAGAGCTAATGGTTTGAGACCGCTTTGCCATGCTGCCAACTGAACGCCAGGACCTGCCATCCACCTCACTCCAAAGGCTGGCGCCCCTGCCCGCTCGCCCCTTGACTATACACGCGCGCGCGCACGTAACCTGCCAGGCGCTGCACTGCATGTGTGCCCACCCATAACTCCCACCCCTGCAGCACGCCGACCGCAGCATGCTGACAGTAAGCAAGCACTCCGCAGGGGTCGGCCCACTCCCCCGGCCGACCTACGACTCCTCCTGTCTGCGCTATCTGCGCCAGCACCGCCCGCATAGCTCGCGCACGCAGGGCGTTAAGACCTGGCTTGGGCGCGCCGGGCGCTGAGCCGCGCCCAGGGCGCTGCGCAACGCCCGCCCTGCCGCCGCCGCACCAGCATCGCCGCCGGCGCGGCCCGCGCGCACCGCCCGCGCCGTCAGCCCCGAGGGCCGCGCTCGCCCCCCAGGCGGCGCTGTCAACGCGCCGCTGTGGCCACTACGCCCGCCCCGCACACGCCTGGCGCCCATCGCAGCCTCCCCGCCGCAGGCACCCCCATCGCAGGCACTAACAGGCGTTTGGGCCACTGGCGGGACGCCGACTCTGGCATGGCCCAGCGGCGCAGTAGCTGGTCCCGCCACGTCGCACCCGGCGCGGACGATGCCAGGGCTGTCTGCCCTTGCAGGACACCCTGCATCATGCGCGCCGGCCTCCGCGCCGCGCCGGCGCTTGCGCGCCTCGCGCCCGCGCCGGCGCGGCCTGCGCTCGGCCGCCGTCGCGACCCGCTCGACCGCCCGCTCTAAGGCCGGCGAGGCAGCCGGCGCCAGGGCAGGCTCTTCCGCCGGCGCGCTGTCACCGCCAGGCGCGCATGCAGGCTCGGGCTCCTGCGCCTGACTCGGGTTGAGGCCCCTGCCTGCGGCTGCTGCGCCGCTGCAGCCGCCGCGGCCGCCAGCGCAGCCGTCGGTTCCGGCGGCTGCTGCAGCGGGCGCAGGGCACGTTGTTCCGGCCAGGGCGGGGCCGGCGGCGGCGGCGGCGGAGGCAAGCGCTTCGCCCGCTGCTGAAGCCGGCCCTGATGAGGGCACGCGGCTGCGCGCCGCAGGCACGGGGGCGTGGGGCGCCAAGGCTGCAAGATGCGGCCCGGACGCTGTGTCCTGCAGGCGCTCCCGCATCATGACCACGTAGCCTTCGCTGCCCCCGCTCCACACGCCTGGCGGAACGCGCGGACACTGTGGGCTCCCGAGCATGGGTATGGCAGGCGCGAGGCGCAGCTTTCAAACGCACAGAGGGTCAGGCGCACGGCCGTGCGTTATCGGATGCAGCACATCCTGGGACCTGCAGCGGCTCTAACTCACAGGCAACAAAAACTGCCTTGCCTTGCTGCACATCACAGCATGCAGGCTCAAGGTCACACAGGTCGGCGCTGCGCACAGAGGCTTAATGGAGGGAGGTGCAGAGGCAGAACCTGGTACCCCCTGCAATCTGAGCCAGGCGGCCTTGCACAGGCACCCGGCCATGCCCCCGCCGCAAGCGGCAGCTGACTGCGTACCTGAGCTGGCGGGGCGGGGCGGGCTGGCAGATGCTGTGAGCGCGCCCTCGTCGCGCTCTTCGCTGCTCATCCAGCGGCTGCGCCCGCTCTCCTCCACACCTTCGCCTGCGCGGCATGCGCCACTTGCGCTGGTGCTCAACATGCTGCAGCGTCTGCAGTGTTTGCGCCCGGCACGGGTATGCACAGGGAGGGTGTCCAAGGAGGGAGGGCATGCGGGCAAAGGCTCACGTGATGGTGCAGCGCCGTTGGCGCCTGCATGGCCGTGGAGCCCGTGCATGGCCGTGGAGCCCGTGCAAGCGACAGTTTTGTCCTCCTGCTTGCGTGCAGCTGGAGCGTCATGCTTTTCATGAGCCCTTGAGCTGCATCAAAAGCTTTCGCACCTTGTTCAAACACGGGGAGCGGCGCAGCAGCGGCCGCCGCAGCATCGGCCGCCTCCGCCACCAGCAGGTCGTGCGCGGCCACAGACAGCCCGCAGGCCGCAAAGCCGCGCAGCTCGCGCGCGAAGCGCGCGGCGTGCTCGAACATGAACGGCGCCGCCGCGGCCTCCACCACCGCGCACCACTGCCGGACACAATGGCTGCAAACAGCTCATTACGCCAGGCTGGGCGGCTGGCGGCAGACCAGTGCTGCGCATGGCGGCCTGCTGCGGCCTGCCTCTGCCATGCCCCGCTCGTGCCAGCTGCCCGACATGAGGCGCGCCCCTCGTCGACGCGTGCACGCGACCCACCACCAAACCTGTGCAACAACACCTTCTGCACGCAGTTGCCGCATGGCAAGACCTGCTGCTCTCTGAACTTCAAAATACCGCACCGCCTGGCTCCTTACACCTCAGGACGCGCACCTCAGCCTCGGGCAGGTCCCGCGCGCCCCGCCGCGCGCCCGAGGCGGCGCGCAGCGTGGCCAGCAGCAGCTGCGCGACCAGCTCGACGTCGGCCTGCAGCAGCAGCGCCTGCAGCTCGCGCTGCAGCCAGGCCGCGACCGCCGGGCGCGCCGCCAGCGCCGCCAGCGGCTGCCTGGCGCGCGGGTGGGGCCGGGGGCTCCGTCGCAGGGAACAGGGACCAATTGGCCGCTGTCAAGTCAAGGTTAAAGTCCGTCGCAGGGGATAGGAACCAGGCAGCCGCTGTCAAGTCAAGGCCAAAGTCCGTCGCAGGAGACACGACCAAGCAGCCGCTGTTCTGTGTCAAGGCCTAAGCCTGTAGGAGCACCTGGGGCAGTGTGCGGAGCTTGCACAGCCGCCAGGCACGTGCTGCGGCCGGTCCACTACCGCCGCGCTCGCGTCTAAACTCCCAAGGGCTTGCCCACAACTACAGAGGCTGTATGGGGCCAAGAGAAGCACCTGGAGCGCGGCGCTGCAGCAGCGGGGGCGCTGTAGTACACCGCCCGGCGCCGCCGCTGCGCCAGTGTCAGCACGGGCGCGCCGCCGTCGGCCAGTCCAGGGGGCGCGTCGACGACATACTCGCGCCTGCGTGGCAGTGGCCTCATATAGGTACCCAACTCCTGACCAGAGCCTCCCAAAGAACCTTGTACGACACTTGCAGGCGCCACTCTGGTGCAAGACAAGCCGGACACCCAGCACGCGCAGGGCATGGCCCCGCTCCTCTTGCGAAGCGCGCGTGGCCACTACTTACTGGCCTTGGGCGGGGGGCGCAGCTCACCGGTACGCCTGGTCGTGGCAGTCATATACGAAGGAGCGGTAGCGTGCGCGGCAGAGCGGGCAGGACAACCCCGCATGCTCGCCAAGGTGTGCAGCCTGCGAACGACTCCAGGCCCGGATGCACTGCCGATAGCAGTCTGAGTCAGCTCTGGTGCACGCTAGCTCTGCTCGGGCTGTGGCAGCTGACAAGAGTCACCGCCAAAAGAAAACATGTTTGCTTGCACTGGCCTTGCCACAAAGCACTGCTCTGAAGCAGCAGCAACTGTCGCAGCTGGGCAAAAGCAGCGCTCACCTCGACACAGAAGGTATGGAAACAAGTGTCCAAGAATGCCTCAGCTTCTGGGCTGGTGCGCTCGAGGCAGACGCTGCAAACAGTCCCTCCCAACATAGGGCGGCCCCGTCACAGGCCTGCCAGCAACACAGAGGATGAACCGCGCGCATCACCCCACTCTGCTTGCGGACTCTCCTCTCGGCCCTCCGTCCTGGCTTTTTTCCCTTCTCCTTTTGTTTTGCCTCCGTTTCAAAGCCTGGAACACCCCAGGGCTTTCTGCCTTGGAAACAGCCTCCAGGAACCACCCTTTCGTGCATGCAAGCACAACAGAGCAGCCGCCACACAGAGCAGCAAGCAGCTGAACACCACGGTTAAATTGTCTCTCGGCAGCAAGGTACAACCTGCCTCACCCTGGCAAAGCAAACACAAACATCGTGCTGAACACACTGTACCGGTAGACCTGGCCGCCCCATTTCGGCAGCCAGCACAAGCTGTTGTTGCCCAAGGTATATGACGGGTAGCTAGTAGCTAGGAGCCCTGCAGCAGCTGCCTCGGAAGCGGCCTCAGGTGCTGCCGGGGCACAGCGGCGAGGCAGCGGATGCGAGCGCCCCGCGCCCCAGGAACCAGTCCACCATGCCGGCGGCCGCCGCAGGCGGCAGCACGTGCCCGCCCTGGAAACGGTCGTACGTTACATTGTACCCCCGGCCCTGCAGCTCGCACACGACCTGCGCAGCGGCACGCGGCGCGTCACACCCTCCGACGACAGTGCAAATGCATGGCCGTCGTTGGCGTTTTCGCAACAGCATCCAGCGCCCAGCCAGAGCACACACACACTCCGGCGCATCAAGACCTGCTGACTCGGGCGACGCTACCGGCTGTGTTCGCCGTGACTGCATGCACTACTTGCATGATGTGGCGGTAGGGGGCGCCACAGTCGCTCACCGAGTCGCCGCCCTGGCCGATGGGGAACAGCGTGTCCTGGACGCCCGCCGACACAAACACCGGCGGCCGGCCCTGCGTCACGATGGGCAGGATGCCGCCGGGCGAGTTCGCCATGACGCGGCTGAACAGGCCGCCGTTTGCGAGCCCTGCCGCGCGCGCACACACGCGCTCGGCGCTGCAGCCCGGCAGGCGGCGCGGCGCGGCGGACGGCAGGCCCGCAGCGGCCCCTGCGCATGGGCGCGGGAGTCGGGGCGCGCGCTCGCCGCGCGAGCCGCGCCGGCCGGGGGCCGCCCGGGAGCCGGCGCGCCTAGGGACAGGGCGTAGGTCGCGCCATCCGAGAAGCCCTGCATGCCCAGGCGCGCGGCGTCCACGCTGTACAGCGCGCGCGCCTGCGCCAGCGCGGCGGCGAGGAACGCGACGTCTGGCCCGAACGACGAGGTGAGGAACCAGTCCCAGGTCGCGCCGCGCGAGTCGGGCGCCACGAGGATCACGCCTGCGCATGAGCGCGCACGCGCTGTGGTCGGTGGGAGGTGCCGCGCTGCGAGGCCTCACTGCGGGACCAGGACGCGCATGCGACGAAAACACCACATATGCGCCTGCAAGCGCCCGGCGGCAGCAGACGCGCTGCAGCGCAGGCTTGGCTGAGCACATCCGGCCAGAGGAGGGCTGCAGCACCGCAGGCTCGTGCCCAGCCTTGATATATGCTTTGCTCTGACCAATGCTTTGCTCTGACCGAACGACGCCTGACGCCTTGCCCAGAACAGTGCAGCTCAGACACACCCTGCTGCCACGCCCAACCGACGATTAGCGACAGCACAACTCCTGGGCGGCGCAGCCTGCGCAGCTTGATACGGGCACCTGTCCCTTTCACAGCGCACCAAATAAACACATATCTCGGCTCATTGGGAAGCAGGCGGACCGGTGCACAGCGCACCCGACGAGTTTGCCTTGTCGACGAGCACGCCCAGGCCGTCCAGGCCGCCCTTGCCAGCGCCGTGGAGGGCGACGACGAGCGCACTGGGCGCGGAGGCCTGATAGCTGCTGGGCACGAAGACATAGCCGTCGCGGCCGCTCCCGGACAGCCCGAGGCGCAGGATGCCGGTCGGCGCCGTTGCGTTTGGGCGCCCCGCGGCCTGCGCCCTCTCCCCCTGCCCTTGGCAAGCGGCGCCCTTCAACCAGGCAACGTTGCCAGTGTGCACGCACAGGCATGCGCAGAACCAGCTCGACCAGGCTTGAGCAGCCAGTGAGCACGCATAGCTGGAAGCCGCACCATGGACACGTGCAGAGAACACTCTACAGGAACATGCGGGGCCGTGCAGCTCACCGCGGCGACAGAGGGCAGCCTGCCAGCGGCAGCCTCCGGCCCGGCCTGCTGCGTCGCCGAAGCTTGGAAAGCGGCAGCATTTGGCAGCGTGCCAGCGACCCTCTGTGCGAGCTGCGCCGCCCTCTGGCCGTCATCCTGACTGGCCACAAGCTGAAGCGTCAACGCCGCCACTAGGCAGGCAGGGAGGCTGCGACAGCTTCGCATTGCGCGTTGCAGGTTGGGTCAGCAGCGCGGAGCGACGCGGAGCGCAGTCTCCACAGATTGATACGTACGCATGCAGAAGTTGCGAGTTAAATACGTGTTGAACAACTTTGGCAAGCCCAAAAAACTCATGCGTATACAGTACCCTCGCAATATAGGGTCACATCTTCAGAGACAGCTACATGTCCCCCTGCCGTAAAGAACGGCCTCCACTGTAACAGATACAAAGAGTGTACTGAATACACAGCGCTGGGACTGGAAGGCTTTTCAAGATGGCGATGACCTGCACTTCGACTTTCCTGGGCACACCCTTGACGAGCCGTGCGCGCACAGCTCCGACCGCAGGTGAGCCGAAACTCGGCGGGCTCCTGGGGCCTCAAGCTGCTGTGCAGCCGATGGGGCCGGGCTCGACTCGAAAGAGATATTGCACAAAGGCTGGCACTGCAGCCTGAGACCCGGGCAGTACGTGCCTGAGTGTCTTGGCCGCGCCGGTCAGTGTGCGGACGGAGCCGGTGGTGCACGGAAGGCTGTAAAGTGCATCCGACATTTAGGCTTAGCCTCAAGGTTGATAGGCAATGCCAGGCCTGGGAAGGCTGACATGGCGTGCATGCCTGGTCCCTGGCTGTGTTTGCTGCTGCAGCGTGGCAAGGGCGGCTGATCCACAGTTCAATCAAGTCAACGTACTGCCAATTGCTAGAGCGCTGCGGCGTGCTTGATCTGCTCAATGCAGCAGACACCGCGGGGCTGCAACACCCTCGCCATCTGGCGGCGCAGGCCGGCGGGGAGTGGCAGTGGAGGCGAAGAAGAGCGGGGGTCTCCTGAACAAGGCCCTCGGCCTCGACAAGGGCGCGGGGCGCCCCAGCAAGGACCGGCAGACCGTCGAGCGCGGCGAGCGGAGCCAGGTGCCGCCCCATGGTGGCGCGCTCGCCTGGTCAGCTTGCGTACAGACAGGACAGGAACATGGAGCTGACTCCGAGGTGGTGCGTGAGTGGATAAGACAGCGCGTGCCTGACCCAGGCGCAGCCTTGTGCTCACCTCAGCCAGGTCACCCAACCCCTGTATCGGAGCGCGCAGGCAAAGAAGGAGAAGAAGCTGGTCCCCTGGAACCAGAGGCTTTTCGACACGCAGCCTGGCCGCGCGCTCAAGTGCGTTGGCACAGCGCTTGCCGTTTGTCCAGCGCTGGCCCTGCGCCTGTGCCGCAAGCAAGCCACAGGTGGATTTACTAGCTGCATACTGACTTTGTAAGAGCAGAAGCGCTGTTTAGTGTCGAGTGCTCTCACTGCTGTCTCGACTTTTGTGGTCGGGTGTTGCTGTGGTCTCTGTATGCCAGACGAACATGGGCAGGCGGTGCGCGCGTGGTGCGAATTGTCGCGCGACGTGTCTGGCACAGGATGAAGGACGCGCGCAACGTCCCGAAGGAGGGCGGCTACGGCGGCGGCGGCCCGAGCCAGAGCCTGAAGAAGGGCATCAAGAACGCTGCCGGCACGCGGCCGGGGGGGCTGCTCGACATCGACCCGCTCGTATACGTGGGCGGTGCGTGGCCCTCGTGCCCCGCGTGCGCTCTGTGTAACATTGCAGGGCAGTCGGCGCCAAGCTGGGAAAAACCCAAGTCACCCTGCGTCTGCCTACCTTGTCGACCAATGGGAGTGCCGCCGTCTTGGCTGCCGCCATAATAGTGTATGGGGTATGCAAAGACTCACTGGACCCAGCGTTCGCCTCCTTGAAGTGCGTGCACTTTGGGGAACTCGTCTTGCCTGCAAGCTAGGACTTCTGTGAACTGTAGCAATTGAGTCAGGATAAATCGTATAAGCCATGTGTTGAGTCCGTGTGGCTCATCATGTGATGCCATGCCTTTGCCACAGTTATCGTGGCAGCAAGTACCTGTGGGGCAGGGACCATAAGCAATTGAGATTCTGGTCCATGCTGCAGGTCGCCTCTTGGGCCTATACATCCGTGGGGTTCTGCAGGATGACAGCGGCTGACAGAATGTGCTGGTTGCCACAGGCCTGCTGGCCGTGTTTGTGGCGCTCACCCTGGCGCTGACCGGCACGAACAACCCTGCGGCTGGTTAATCGACAGGCGGTGACAAGCGGTGCGCCCAGCGCGCCTGTCCAGCTCCTGGAGTCGGCGCTGGTGTGCATACGCGTACTTCACCTGTCAGCATGTAGCTGGACGCAGGCACTGCGGCATGGGATAGGACAGAAAAGGCACGGTGTGGTGGGCAAGCAAAGCTTCTTTCCCCTGGTTGACAAAGACGGCTTGCTTGCTCTAGCCTAGTGGACGAGCTAGGAGACGGCATGGGATAGGAAAAGAAGGCAGGCAGACGAGATGGCGCTGACACCGAGCGTTTGGGTGCGCGCAGGTGGAGGGTTGCAGCAGCGCTGTCTGTCTTTCTGGTCTGTCTGATGGAGGGATGCGAGTCTGGTTGAATCTGGTGTGTCTGCCAAATTCTGTAGCGTAGCCACGCAGGACTCAAGGGCTGCCTGCTGTCGTGGTCCGCACTGAGAAGAGCAATGTTTTTGGACGCAGTGCTGATAGCTTCATGGGCCAGTGTTCTGCTTCAGGCGAAGCTGTAATTGATCGCTTGTATGTATGAGGCGTAGTGAACTGAAGGACGCTGAGCACTAACTTCTTCGCACGGAGATTGTCATCAATCACCTCTGGGCGTAGGTAAGGATGGCTGAAAGTCACAAGGCCGTCTGTGAGCAGAGGCGCTTGCAACCAATGCATGCAACTGACGAATGAATGAATTACTACCGTGTATCAGCCAACTGATGCATGTTCAACTGCACATCGTGGTCATTGTGTTGTGCTTCACACTCCCGCCTTTTATGAAGTGCATGCCCAGGCCTGCGCTGAAGTGGTGTCTTTATAGAACAAAGGCAGGGCGAGTGTTCTGGCCAGTGTTCCACGAGAGGAACACTGGCTACTGATGTTGAAATTGCCTTCCACAACCCTAATCACCACCCTCCCCTCTCTGAGAGGCTCTCTCTTAGAGATCGCGCCCAGCCCGGTTGCTCCGCACTTAGCACCAAGGCGCGCAGGCCAGACGTCAGTGTTGGCGCCAGGGAAGTGTTCCTGCTGGTAGCAGCGCGCACTTGGCCCGTACCGCCCGCGCGCCTGCCAGCATGGCTGGCAAGAACGTGGTGTCTAAACTGGCCGACATGAAGATTAAGGAGGTGCCTGGGACGGTGTGGGGGCATATCAGGGACAACGTCAGCTGGGAGAGCTATCACAGCACCCGCGCGCGCATGAGCTCGTTCCTCAAGGACTACACGGCCAAGTACATTGACACTGGCAGCCCGCGGCCGCTGTTTGACGTGATGGGGATCCTGTTCGTCACGTCGTACGTTATTGCGTACCCCCAGGCGCGCAGCGGCAGAGCCCCCTTTTCCTTCTGCGTGTGTTGCTGTGTGCGCACACCGGCTACTGCTAGCGTGCCGGGAGGGCGTTGGGGCCCACGCTGGCGTGCTGCTTCAGTAGGGCACCAGTGTGCCACTGGTTTGCCAGCGGGCTCAGTGCTCGCGCTGCTACACAGGAGCTGAAGCACTACAGGGCGGAGATGCAAGCCAAGCTGGATGCGGAGCTCGGGAAGGAGCCAGCAGCGCACCACTGAGCGTCGCGGGGCTGGCCGAATGGGGGCCGAGCGCTTGCCGCCGGGGTGCACGCCTGCACCCTGCTCTCAAGCTGCGTGTGTGGAGACCGGGTGTGAGGCAAGGGACTGGGCGTGTCGTGGGACCGGTGTCGAGAGCGGTCCAGGAGGTGCTTGAGCACTGGAGGTGCCAACTGCGCTCGGTATGTTTATGGGCTGGGTGTGATGTCAAAAGGCTGGATGTGAATGCGCCCTGAGCGGCCCTGTGAACAAGCTTTCCAAGGGCGCCGTGTCCCCAGCACTCACAGCACCCTGAACAGCAGGTTGGTCAGGTACTCGCTCTCGGGGCACGCTGGGTCCAGCGGGTGGTCGCCGCCCGCGCCGCCGCGGCGCAGCAGCGTCACGCGCCGGCCCGCGGCCGCCGCGGCTTCCTGCATCACCACACGTGCGCTTCCTCAGCAGGACAGCTGTGGGGACGTTGCAGGGCAAGGGCAGCATCCTTGGCAGCCAGGAAGAACACACAGCGAGCAATCTGAGAAGAACGCTCCTGCAGCATAGGGTGGTTGTGCATGAGGTGTGCGAGACGGCCGGGCTCCTGGGTCACAGACCGCCTGCACCAGGCCCAGGAGCAGGGCGTCCTGCAAGACGGCGCCAGAGCCAGCAGCAGGGCGCCTGGGCGGTGCGACAGAGGCGGCAGGGCTGCTGGGCCACAGCGCGCCTGCACCAGGCCCAGCAGCAGGCCGCCCTGCGTCACGGCGCCGGAGCAGGAGCACGTCATCAGCAGGCCGCCCGGCGCGACCAGCCGCAGCGCGCGCGCGTTGAGCTGCCGGTACTTTGGCGCCGCGCGCGCCAGCGCCTGCGGCGCGGCAGGCGTGCCGGCTCGCGCACCCGCCTCTTCTGTGCTCTATGCTGTCTGCGCCTGCGGCGTCGCTCGCAGCTGTTGAGCATCAACCTCCCAGGGCGCCTCGCTTCTCGGCAAGCAGCTCTGGCGATGCCGCCGCAGAGCTCGAGCCGACGCCGGACGGAGGCTGGCAGCTGCAGGCATGTTGCAACATAAGCGGCCGCCAGCACGCAGCACTTGCGCACACAGCCCCGCATTGAGCGCTCTGTCGTTCCCGCTCTACAGCTCGCTGGCACAGCCACGGCACGGTGCTGCCCTCAGCATACATGACAGGACATGATATGAGTGTATAACACACGCTTTGTCAGGCGCCGCGGGCGGTGGCCTGTCGCCTGCCGGCGCCGCGCACCGGCGCCGCGCACCTTGCGGCTCGGCGCCAGCTTGGGGGGGTCGAGCACAACGATGTCCCAGGCCTGCGGCGCGCCGGCGCGCATGAAGTCCGCGACGTCCGCGCGCACCCACTCGCAGCGGCCGGCCACGCCGTTGCGCTCTGCATTGTGCTGCGCTAGCGCCAGCGCACTCTGGGAGGACTCCACGCCTGCAGCACACCCCGCGCAGCAAAAAGTTCAGCGGGGTCGCACGACACGGTGCACGTCCACGCGCGGAACACTGAAAGCCTCCCAGACAGATTTCCAGATATATACATGGCAGCTTCCCATGCCAACTACTGCACCTCCGACGCACTGCACCCGAAGTACATAGAAAGTGCTCAATCAAGTGCTGCCCAGGCGCGCCGGTGACAGCCGAGGCGCCGCCGAGCGCCGCGCTCAGCGCGAAGCCGCCACTGTAGCAGCACAGGTCGAGCACGCGCTTGCCGCGCGCCAGGCGGCGCAGCTCCGCGCGGTGCGGCCGCTGGTCTGCGCGCGGCGCGTGTCAGGCGCCGCCCGTCCTGCCTGTGCGTGCCAGCCAGGCTGTGCCAAGGCCGTGCTGAACATATAATAGCCACTAGTCTGTGAGCTGCAGCGGCAGCCAGAGGCGAGTGTCTCGTGTTGTCATGCGCCTGTAGAAGGGCACGAACCACGCTGGAGCAGCCCCCGGGCCTGCGATTGGACCTGGCCAGTGCATTGCAGTGAGGCGCAGCAGCGCACGGCAAACAAGTCAGCCGGCAGCCCCGCACCGGCGTAGAAGCCGGTCTTCTG
>JAABUY010002251.1_pt1 | contig 23375 bp, 19 predicted proteins | sample 5560271 | NCBI WGS metagenome assembly JAABUY01 (sample SAMN10711886, study PRJNA513374) | rock metagenome | isolation source: Antarctica rocks | place: Antarctica: Victoria Land, University Valley | reverse complement strand
CAAGCCAAACCGATGAGACGAGCGAAACGATCAGCAACGGTCGAGGTCCTGACCTGCGTAAACAGGTGTCCATTGGGGCTCACGACACGATTCTTAACGGCACCCCTTGTCGGCGCGGTGGAGGGGGGCGGCCGAAGGGGTGGGTCTCCAGGCGGATCCGACAAAGAGTTGTGGATGTGAGCGGACCGGGTCACGAGCGGTCGTCGCGTGGTGCGGCGGCGTGCATTGACATTCCGAGGGACCGGCCGCCGTCGACGGTGAGGACGCTGCCGGTGATGTAGGAGGCTTGATCGCTCATCAGGAAGGAGACCGCGTCGGCGATCTCTTCGCTGCGGCCAAACCTGCCGAGTGGGATGAGTCCGCGCATGCGATCAGCCGCATCGGGCGCGGAGAGAATCTGGGCGGTCGCGCTTTCGGTGGGAACGAAGCCGGGGGCGACGGCGTTCACGCGGATGCCGTGCTCCCCCCACTCCCGGCCCACAGATTTGGTGAAGGCGAGCATGCCGGCCTTCGCGGCCGCTGAGTGGGCGACGCCGGGGGCCCCGGTCCAGGCGTAGGTCGTGATGATGTTGCACATCACCCCTGGGCGTTCCTCGGCGATGAGTCGTCGCGCTACGGCGGTGGAGAAGTTGAACGTTCCGTATAGCGAGATCTCGACCACCGCTCGGAATCCCTTGAGGGACATGTCGACGGTGGGGGCAGCAAAGTTTCCGGCGGCGTTGTTCACGACGCCGTCGACCTCGGAGAGGTTCGTGACGAGTTGATTTACCGCGACGTCGTCGCGGACGTCCAGCGACGCTGTTCGGCAGGTCAGCCCGTCGGCGGCGAGACTGAGTTCGGCCTGCTTCAGGCGGTCGGGGTTGCGGCCCACGAGAATGATCTGGTTGCCGTCACGAGCGAGGCGCCGAGCGATCTGCAGTCCGATTCCCGCCGACCCACCGGTCACGATGAATGATTTCACGCGGCGGATCCGATGCGCTGGTCGATCCAACCATCCACGAAGGTTCCCAGCGCTTTGGTGCGCCGGGAATAGCGCTGGAGGGGGAACTCCAGGGTGAAGCCGATCGCGCCGAACACCAGGTGTCCGTGCAGCATGACGTCCCAGGTGCTGGAAGCAGCGTGAGCCAGCGCGGGAAGGCCGTGCGCCCCCTCTCGGGCGGAAAGGACGAGCGCATCGGAGGTCGTTGCGGCGTCGGCAAGGCGCTGCTGCACCGCGTCGACGTGGGCAAGGGTCTTCCCGAAGATTTCTCGGGTCCGGGCATGCTCGATGGCGAGGTCGACGACGAAGCTGGCAAGTCCTGCGAAGTAGCCAACGGTCGCTGCCTCCCAGGCGGCTAGCCGTTTGCCGGCGTCGATGGGGACATGCTCGTCCTCGGTGGTGCTCACCGCGTGGACCGCGAGTGAGTCGGCGAACACCACTGGCGTGGACTCGCGGACCGTGGCCACGCGGTAGCCGTTCTGGTCGGCGATCGCGACCGGCTGGCCGGGTTGGGCGTACATCGCCAGGCCTGCGACGACGGGGCTGCCGCCCAACACCGCGAGGATGTCGTAGACGGTCGTGGCGGCGCGACCGAGCTCGAGGGCTGCGGTGGCGAGGAAGGGCAGCGTGTCCTCATCGCCGGAGGTCAAATCGTGCCATCCGAGGCGCTCGAGGCCAGCGGATAGGCGTGGCGATCGGTCGTCGATGTGGCTGCCGGGTCGCCAGTCATCAGTGTCCGCCACGTCTGCGGTGAGTCGGCGCACGGATCGGGCGAAATCGTCGAGTTCAGATGACACGGGTACCTCCGGAGTCGGCGGCGCGGGCAGCGCTCGCGTGGGTGGGGGACCTTGAGGCGCCGGCGGGTTGGCGCAGCTCGGCCATGAGGTCGGTGGTGTGCTGCCCGAGTTGGGGTGCTGGTGTGGTCGCCAATGCCGGTGCCCCGCTGATTTTGAACAGGGATCCGAGCAGGTCGACGGTTCCGCCGCGTTGTTGGACAACGCGTTGAACGAGTCCGTTGGCGCGGACCTGTTCGTCGTCGAAGAGCTGTCCCACCAGGCGTACGTCCCCGGCGGGGACACCCGACTCGGCGAGCCGGGCGACCCAGTGCGCGACGGGTTGCTGGCGGAACAGTTCCGCGAAGCGGTGTGGCAAGGCTGCCCGTGTGGTGTGTTCTTGGGCGGAGGCCGGCGGAGCCTGCGGATCTCCGACCCACGGGTCCACCAGCGCCAGCAGGTCGAGCACGCGTTGACGTTGCGCGGTCGTCAGGCAGGCGAGCGCAAAGAATCCGTCGACGGCTTCGTAGCAACGGTAGTACGGCTCCAATGTGTCGTGTTCGGCGATGGCTGTGGCGATCTGCTTGAGATCCGACCCGGTGACCATGGGGGTGGGTGCACCGTCGAGGGGGGTCTCGGGCGGGGCGTCGTCGTCGGTCCGGACAAAGTCTTGGATCTGGGTGGCCAGCGACGCGCCGAGCAGGGACACCTCGAAATGCGGGCGCTCACCATCGGAGCGTGCGGCCAGTCCTGCGGTCACGCTGATGCAGGCCAGCAGTCCCGCGGTGATGTCGGAGTACGGGATGCCCCCGCTGCGTCGGGGCGCAGCGTCCTCGACGCGGGCATCGGCCATCAGCAAGCCGGAATAGGCCTGCGCGATAAGGTCGTAGCCTACCCGTCCGGCATGCGGGCCGTGGCTGCCGAAAGCCGACACAACGGCGACGACCGCGTGGGGGTTCGCCGCCCGCACGGCAGCATCGTCGAGCCCGAATTGGACCGCGCGGGTCGGGGGCATGTTATGGACGACGGCGTCGGCGGAGGCGATCAGCGCCCGGGACAACTCCCGGCCTTCGGCGGTCTTGAGGTCGCAGACCACGGAGCGCTTGTTGCGGTTGAGGGCGTAGAACCGGCGGCTCTCCGCACCGCCCAACGGTTCGTAGTGCCGGTAGGCGTCCCCGGCGGGGGACTCGACCTTGACGACGTCGGCACCAAGGTCGGCGAGCAGCATCGTGGCGAGGGGGCCGGCGACAAATTGGGAATAGTCGAGAATCCGGTACCCGGAAAGGGGCAATGCGGAGTCAGTCATCGGTGTGGCCTCTGGGGTGCTCATTTGCGGGGAAGGCCGAGGCCCTGCTGGGCGATGACCTTGCGTTGGATGTCGCAGGATCCGCCGGCGAGGGTCATGGACACCGAGGAGCGGTGGAACGCCGCGAGACGGCCGGCGCCCCGGGCGCCGAAGCCCCGGTCGACGAGGGCCTCCGGGCCGAGGATCTCCACGCTGAGTGCGGCCGCCCGTTGCATCGCCAGGGAGACAGACAGCTTGCACATCGAGGAGACGCGGGAAACCCGTTCGCCGTTCGCGATGAGCCGGGTGGCTTCGTGGCCGAGGCGCCGGCAGGCCTCGAGTTCACCCCGCAGGGCCAGGAGAGCGCGTCGGTGGCGGTGTCCGGCGACCTCGTCGAGCTGGTCGGTGACCCAGAGGGCGACCCCCACCTTTTCCGTGGTGACCCGTTCGAAATCCAACGAACCCATGAGCACCGCCCAGCCACCGTTGACCTCACCGAGCACGTTCTCGGCGCTGACTTCAACGTCGGAGAGCACGACCTCGCCAAAGGTGCCTCCGCCGAGGGTGTGGTGCACGTCGACATGCACGCCGGGGGCGTGCATGTCCAGGAGCATCACGGAGAGACCTTTGTGACGAGGCAGCGTGGGATCGGTGCGCACGGCCAGATACATCCAGTCCGCGAGCTCAGCACTGGAGGTCCAGATCTTGTGGCCATTGACCACCCAGGTGTCGCCGCGCTTGACTGCGTGCGTCCGCAGGGAGGCGAGGTCAGACCCGGATTCAGGCTCAGAGAAGCCCTGACAGAACATGATTCGTCCCGCCGCGGCATCGGGGATGAAGCGGGCGATCAACTCAGGGGTACCGAATTTGATGATCGCGTTGCCGATGGTCTTCACGGACAGCAGGTAGCCGCACAGCGGCAACCACTGGTAACCCAACCGTTCCTCGACCATGACGACGTCGATGGGGTCCATCGCCTGTCCGCCGAGGTTGCGGGGCCAACCGAGGCCGATGATGCCGGCGGCGCCCATGCGTTCGTAGGCGAACCGCGAGTCGGAGTCCGCCGGGGACCCGTTGTAGAGGTTCTCCCCCCGCTCCTCCAGTTCCTTGCTCAGCGCCAGCGCCCAGGCATCGATCTCGGCGGCCACGTCCGTCAACCGGCTAGCGGTGTCACTCATCAATTTCAACTCCATGGGGTATGGGATGGGGCCCGGCCAGCAGTGCCGACTTGATCGCGCTGGCCCGGTCGGGTTGCAGCCGGGCGGTGGGGACGGCGACGGACAGCGCGAACTGCACGCCCCCGGCGCCTTGGGGGAGCGCGACGGCGAAGCCGGCGAGACCGAGCTCGAACTCCTCGATCGAGATCGAGAGGCCGCTGCTCCGAATGAGGGCGAGCTCCGCACGTAATTCCGGCCAGTGCCGGATGGTCTTGTCCGTGCGCCTCTCGTAGGGCCCCCGACCCAGACGATCAAGCACGATCTGGTCGTCGAGCTGGGCGAGCAGGCACTTACCCACCGCGGTGCAGTGGGCCGGGGCGCGGGAGCCGAGCTGGGTCTGGACCCCGAGGCGGCTGGTGCCCGGCGCCGTGTCGAGATAGAGCACGTGGGCGTCGTCGCGCATCGCGAGGTTGACGTCCTCGTCGAACTGCTCGTTGAGCGCACGCATCCATTCCCGCGCGTCCTGCGTGGTGTCCTGAGGAATTGTGGTGGCAAGAGACCGAATTTCGGGGCCCAGCCGCAGACGGCGAGACCCCGCGTCCAACTCGAGGAACCGCATTTCGACCAGCGCCCGGCACAAGCGGCCCACCGTGGGCAGGGGAAGACCCAATGCCTCGGCGATGTGGGACTGCGTGAGGACCGGCTGGCCAGCGGCGAAGAGCCGCAGAATCTGCAGCCCGCGTACCAGTGTCCTAGATTCACTAGGTGGAAGTGTAGTTCGCACCATGACACTATGGCGAATGGCAGACGATGTTGTCAACCACGTTGAGCCGCGTCAGGCACCTAACTGACTATCATCCTATGAATCTTGATGTTGCCTGTTGACTGTGATGGGGTTCACGGCTTAGCCTCGGCATCCGGCGGGAGTTCTCCCGTTTAGCGGCCCGCGGGAGCTGCGGGCGAAGCAAGGGTTCCGGAACGGAAAGGAGTGCCGTGAACTATTCCGTGTACTGGTCCTACTACGGTGCCGACCTGGTCAACCAGTTCGGCCAACACATCGCGGTCGTCCTCATAGCGACACTGGTGGGCGCCGCCATCGGTACCTCGACGGGGGTCGCTGTGTATCGCTCGCCCCGGGCCAGCGACGTGGCGCTGAAGACGTGCGGTGTGTTCCTCACCGTCCCTTCGCTCGCGGTGTATGTGCTGCTGCTCGGAGTGTTGGGTCTGGGCTGGCCGCCCGTGCTGGTCGCTCTTACGCTGTACTCCCTGCTGCCGATCGTGCGGAACACCATCGTGGGCTTGCTTGGGGTGGACGCGGCCACGGTCGAGGCCGCCGCCGGGATAGGCATGACCCGGATGCGGCGCCTGACGCGGGTGGAATTCCCGATGGCATGGCCGGTCATCCTCGCCGGGATCCGAATCGGCGCCCTGCTGCTGGTCAGTACCGCGACCATCGGCGCCATCGTGCGTGGACCCGGCCTGGGCAACGCCATCTATGACGGGCTCAACCGCATCGGCACGTCCACCGCGCTCTACTCGGCGCTGTCCGGCATGGTCGGCGTCGTCATCGTGGGCCTGCTACTCAACGTCGCCTTCATCGTGCTCGCCAAACTCACAACCCCCAGAGGTCTCCGTGACTGACGCCTTCATCAAGCTTGAACGACTGACCAAGGTTTTTCCCGGGCACACCGAGGCCGCCGTCGAGGAGCTCGACCTATGCGTGCGGAAAGGCGAGATCCTCATGCTCGTCGGTCCCTCCGGGTGCGGGAAGACCACGACGATGAAGATGATGAACCGACTGGTGGAACCCACGTCGGGACGCATCATCATCGACGGCCAAGACGTGACCGCGGTGAACCCGGACGAGCTGCGCCGGGGGATCGGGTACGTCATCCAGCAGGGCGGACTGTTCCCGCACGTACGTGTCCGCGACAACGTCGGAGCCGTGCTGAAGCTATTGGGGTGGCGATCGGCCAAGATCGCCCCGCGAGTGGATGAGATGCTCGAGCTGGTCGGATTGGATCCGTCGGTGTACCGCGACCGTTACCCCAAGCAGCTCTCCGGGGGGCAGCGTCAGCGGGTCGGGGTCGCCCGGGCGCTGGCCGCAGATCCTCCGATCATGCTGATGGACGAGCCGTTCGGTGCCGTGGACCCGATCGTCCGCGAGCACCTGCAGAACGAGTTCTTGCGCCTCCAACGGGAGATCGGCAAGACCATCGTCTTCGTCACCCACGACATCGCCGAGGCCGTCAAGATGGGTGATCGTATCGCCATCGTGCGCGAGAAGTCAGCGGTCGCGCAGTTGGACGCGCCGGCGCGCATTCTCGCCAACCCCGCCAACGACTTCGTCCGCGAGTTCCTGGGCAACAACGCCGAACTGCGTTCACTGTCGCTTCTCTGCGTCGCACCCCAGCACCTGTCCGCCTTCCCCCACGTCGCGGTGGAGCCGGGGACCGCCGACAGGATCACCGCCCACAACGGAGCGGCCACGGTGGTCCTTGAAGACGGCCGTCCGGTGGGCTGGCTCATCGCCGATGCCGGCGCACGGTGCTTCCTGCCGGTGCACCCACTGGTGCTGGGCCCGCACACCACGTTGTCGGACGCGCTCAACCAAATGGTGACCGCGGCTACTCCTGCGGCACTGCTCGCCGACGCGGCAGGACAGTTCGCGGGTTGCCTGGCGTTCTCCGCCGTCCAACGCGCGGTCGCCGGCGCCGCGGCACAGGGCACCCCCACCCACGCGCGGCGCAGTGAGTTGGAGGTGGCCGGTGCTGACGGTCACGCCTGAAGCGCCTCAGACGTCCCGGTTCCTCGGCCCTGCGGTGGCGCAACGCGAGCGGCGACGGTTGGGGGCGCGGGCGGTCCTCACCACGCCGGCAATTCTGCTGGCCGGCCTGGTCGCGCTCTACCTGTGGGTGCACAACAGCCCGTTGGACATTGTCGAGCGACGGATCCTCAACCGGGCCACCCTGCTCAACGCGCTGCAGCAGCACCTGGTGCTCGTCGGGGTGTCGACGGTCATCGTCATCCTGATCGCGGTCCCGCTGGGAATAATCATTTCGCGCCCCGCCGTGCGCCGGATCGCGCCGATCGTCAACGCAGTATTGGTGGCAGCGCAGTCCATCCCGAGCTTCGGTCTCATCGTGCTGTTCGCGATCACCCTGGGACTCGGCGCGCGTTACGCGATCTACGCCCTCATCATCTCCGCCCTACTGCCGGTGTTGAGCAACACCGTCACCGGCCTGGAGCAAATCGACCCCGAGCTCAAGGAGGCCGCGTCGGGTATCGGCATGACACGCCGTCAGGTGCTGCTGCGGGTCGAGCTGCCGCTCGCCGTGCCCGTCATCCTCGCGGGGATCCGCACCGCGATCGTGTGGAACGTCGGCACCGCGACGGTGGCCGCCTTTGCCGGCGGCGGCGGTCTCGGCTCGGTGATCACGGTGGGCCTCATCCAGAACCGCGATGTTGTCACCGTCGTCGGGGCAGTGCTGACAGCGGTCCTGGCTCTGTTCCTGGACCACGTGGCTCGTCTCGTCGAGGAACTCCTCACTCCGCAGGGACTCTGAATTTTCCGCTCACCCTCTCCCCTCCCTCATGTGCATTTACTCCACCAGCGAAAGGTTCACCATGAAGTTTCGAACTAGTCGGCGCATCACCGGTCTGATGGTCACGATCGTCGCCTCGGCGGTGGCCTTGACGGGCTGCGCGAGCGGCAGCCAGACCAGCACCGCTGCGGCCTCGGCCGGGACGGTGGCGTCCACCGTCGATCTACACGGAGTCACGCTGTCCGTCACGTCCAAGGAGTACACCGAGGAGAAAGTCCTGGGTAGTGTTCTCGTCGAGGCCCTGCGCGCGGCTGGCGCCACCGTGAACGACAAGACCGGGCTCCAGGGCACGAAACTGGCCCGTGCAGCACTGGACTCCGGACAGGCCGACCTCTACTACGAGTACACCGGTACGGCCTGGTTGACGATCCTCGGCAAGACCCAGCCGATCAACGACCCGCAGCAATTGTTCGACGCGGTCAAAGCTGCGGACGCGAAGAACAATATCGACTGGTTCGCCCGCGCCCCCCTGAACGACACCTACGCGGTGGGGGCCACCTCAGCAGCCGCCAAGAGCACCGGCGTCACCACCCTGTCCCAGTACGCGGCGCTCGCCAAGAAGGATCCAGCGGCGGCCACTCTGTGTTCCAGCGCCGAGTTCGCCACCCGCGAGGACGGGCTGCCCGGTTTGGAGAAGGCTTACGGTTTCACACTGCCGACATCGTCGATCTTCCAGGCGGAGAGCACAGTGATCTTCCAAGCCGCGGATCAGGGCAAGTGCAACTTCCTCAAACTCGACAGCACGGATGCCCGGATCGCACAGCAGGGCATCGTCGTACTCCAGGACGACAAGAGCTTCTTCCCGGTCTACAACCCCGCGGTCAGCATGCGCCACGACGCCTACGCCGCCCACCAAGCGCAGTACGACCAGCTTTTCGGCGCGGTCAGCAAGCTGCTGACCCAGGACACCATCATCAAGCTCAACGGCGACGTCGAGCTCAAGGGGCTACCGGTGGACAAGGTCGTGCATGACTTTCTCGTGCAGAACAAAATCCTCTGATCTGTTGCTGCATGCCAGCCCTGAAAGGGCCCGGCGCCTCCCTCCAACCTTAGGACGCATCCCGTGACTCAGATGACTGGCGGCGAGGTGCTCGCACGCAGCCTGGCGGCGCACGGCACCGATGTCGTGTTCGGCATTCCCGGTAATCACAACCTGGGCATCTACCAACACCTTGAAGAAAGCAACATCCGCCACGTCCTGGCGCGGCACGAGCAGGGCTGTGGCTACGCGGCGGACGGCTACGCCCGGGTGTCGGGTCGGCCCGGGGTCGCCCTGGTCACCGCCGGCCCGGCTGTGCTTAATACACTCGCCGCTCTCGGGCAGGCCTACGCCGACTCGGTCCCTATGCTCCTCGTGTCTCCCGGCATGCCCCTGCGGCATCCCTATCGGGGCAATGGGCACCTGCACGAGATGAAGAACCAGCACGGGGCCGTTGACGCGGTCGTGTCGGTCAGCGCCCGGGTTACGTCGGTGGCCGAGATCGGCGACGCGGTGAGCCATGCCTTCGCCGACATGACGGCCGGACGCCCCCGACCGGTGCACCTGGAGGTGCCCATCGACGTCCTCGACGAATCCGCGGACGTGCAGGTCGGAACTCCGGTATCAGTGACGAAGTTGACCGCCCCACCCGGGGAGCTCGCCCGGGCCGCCGCCCTGCTCGCCCAGGCGGCCCGCCCCGGCATCGTGGTCGGGGGCGGCGCCCGGTTCGCCGCGCCGGAGGTGCGTCGGCTCGCGGAGCGGCTGGGGGCTGGGGTGGTGACCTCCACCAACGGTAAGGGCACCCTGCCGGAGGATCACCCGCTGTCCCTGGGCGCAGGTGCGCACCTGGGTGCCGTCGCAGAGTGGGTCCGCAGCCGCGACGTCCTCGTGGCTGTCGGGACCGACCTGGGCTCCTCCGACCTGTGGAACGGTCCCTGGCAGCTTGACGGGTCCCTCATCCGCATCGACATCGACCCCCGGCAGATCCTGATCAACGCCCACCCCGACGTGGCCCTCGTCAGCGACGCGGCCCCCGCTCTCGGTTCCCTGCTGGAATTGCTCGGCGGGGGCACCGCCGCAGCGGCCGAAGCCCAGGACGTCGCCGCCTGGGCTTCGCGCATCCGCGCCGAGGCCGCCACCGAAGGTGCACTCTGGCACCGGGAAATCCAGGCGATGAGCACCGTGCTGGACTCCGACGCCATCGTCGCCGGCGACTCGGCCGCCGTCTGCTATTACGGTCTGCGCGCCAATCTGCCGCTCCACACGCCGGGCTCCTTCCTCTACCCCACCGGCTTCGGCACCTTGGGATACGGGTTGCCGGCCGCCATCGGAGCCAAGGTGGGAGCGCCGGATCGGCAGGTCGTCGCCGTGCTCGGCGATGGTGGCGTCATGTTCACCATCGCCGAGCTGGCCTCGGCCGCGACGGAAAGACTGGCCATTCCGGTGATCGTCGTCGACAACGCCGGGTACGGCCAGATTCGGCACAACATGCAACGCCGGGGCTACACCCCCCTCGGGGTGGACATCCCCTCCCCGGACTTCGCCGCCCTCGGGCGGGCACTGGGCTGCCACGGCGTCACGATCGAGAGTCCCGAACACCTGAGCGAGGCGCTGGCGAAAGCCCTCGTCGCAGACCGGCCGACGGTGCTGCACGTCACGGAAGGAGAGCTGCCCGCATGAGTCGAGCAGAATGGGTCCGCGAGCACGTCTACATCGGTGGCGCCTGGGTGACACCGCGGGGCAACATCTGCGAGGTCGAGGACCCGGCGACCGAGCAGGAGATGGGGCGGGTTCGCAGCGCCACCACCGCGGACGCCTCCGCCGCGGTCGAGGCCGCCGTCGCCGCCAGCCCCGCGTGGGGTGCGACCACTGCGGCATACCGGATCAGTGCCCTCAGGGAGCTGTCGGGGGCACTGCGCGACCGCAGCGAGCTGCTGGTGGACACGTTGGTGGGCGAAGTCGGCGCACCCGTCGGCCTGGCACGTTCCTCCCACCTGGGCCAGGCTCTGCAGGTGCTCGACAGCTACGCCGAGCTCCTCGAGACCTTCGCCTTCGAGGAACGCATCGATCACACCCGGGTGCTCCGGGAACCGGCTGGGGTGGTCGGGACGATCACGCCGTGGAACTACCCGCTCCACCAGCTGATGGCCAAGGTTGCGCCGGCCCTCGCGGCGGGCTGCCCTGTCGTGGTCAAGCCCGCGGAGCTCACCCCACTGTCCGCTTTCCTCGTTGCCGACGCGGCCGAGGCAATCGGGCTACCGCCCGGCGTGTTCAATCTCGTTCCCGGACCCGGCAGCGAGGTCGGCGAGCTGCTGTCCACCCACCCCGGGGTGGACGTGGTGTCCTTCACCGGCTCCACCCGCGTCGGCCGCCGTGTCGCGGCGATGGCCGCCGACACCGTGAAGCGCGTGTGCCTGGAGCTGGGCGGCAAGTCAGCGAGCCTCGTGCTGCCGGGCGCCGACATCGCGCACGCGGTGTCGGCCACCGTCGCCAACGTGATGGTCAACAGCGGCCAGACATGCGCGGCGTGGACCCGGCTCCTCGTCCCTCAATCCGAACTCGACCAGGCGCTGGCCGTGGCTGAGGTAGCCGCGAGCAAACACGTGGTGGGAGACCCGCGCGATGCGGCGACCGACCTGGGCCCGGTCATCTCCGCTGCCCAACGCCGCTCGGTGCTGAACTACATCGCCGGGGCCGTGGCCACCGGCGCCACCCTTGTGACGGGGGGGATCGACCGTCCCCACGGGTTGAGCGTGGGCCACTACGTACGGCCGACGGTGCTCACCGGAGTCTCACCGCAATCGCCTATCGCCCAGGAGGAAGTGTTCGGACCGGTGCTGGTCGTGCTGCCCTACCGGGACGTCGACGAGGCCGTCGTCCTCGCGAACGGGACACCCTACGGCCTGGGTGGCAGCATCTGGGGTGCAGAGGACGAGGAGGCCTTCGCCATCGCTCGACGGTTGCGCACCGGCCGAGTCGATGTGAACGGGGCGGCCTGGAATCCGCGGGCACCATTCGGCGGATACAAGCTTTCCGGCACCGGGCGGGAACTGGGCCGCTGGGGTATCGAGGAGTTTCTCGAGACGAAGGCCGTGCAGCTGCCCGGCGTGGGCAGCGGTGTCCGATGACCCTGCGCACGACACCCCGCTGGGCGGCCACCATGGGCGACCAGCTGTTCCCGGAGTTCCCGTGGAATCGACTCGCCCCCCTGTGGGCGACCGCACGTGAGCACACCGATGGTCCGATCGACCTATCGGTGGGCGCACCGGTGGACCCCACGCCCCTCCCGGTCCGAGAGGCGCTGATCCGCGCGGTCGATGCCCCCGGCTACCCCTCCACGGAAGGTCCGCTGGTATTACGCAACGCGGTGGTCAACTACCTTGCGCGCCGAGCAGGAGTTCGATGCCTTGACGCGGACATGGTGTTGCCCACGATTGGGTCGAAGGAGGCCATCGGGCAGCTGCCGGCGTTCCTCGGTCTGGGCTCCGGCGATGTGATCGCGATCCCGGACCTGGGCTATCCGACCTATGAAATCGGTGCGCTGTCGGTGGGGGTGAAGCCCGTTCGCTACCTCGATCCGCTGCAGGTCGACACCGAGGGCGTCGCAGTCTTGTGGGTGAACTCCCCGAGCAACCCGGAGGGGCGCGTCCTGGACGCCGCCGACCTGCAGATGATCGTGGCCCGGGCGCGGGCCAGCGGTACCCTGCTGATCAGCGACGAGTGCTATCTCGACTACGGGTGGGAGCGCCCGGCCGTGTCGCTCCTGCATCCGGACGTCTGCGGCGACAACCCCACCGGTCTGCTGATCACCAACTCGCTGTCCAAGCGGTCCAACCTTGCCGGCTACCGTGCCGCGTTCCTGGCCGGGGACCCGGTGCTGGTGACACGGCTACTCGAGTACCGCAAGCACATGGGCCAGATGGTGCCGGCACCGATTCAGGCCGCGATGACGGCGGCATTGAACGACGACGAGCACGTGAGGGTCCAGCGGGAACACTACCTTCGCCGCCGGCAGCTACTGCGATCCGCGGTCGAGGCGGCCGGTTTCACCGTGGATCACTCCCACGGTGGGCTGTACCTGTGGGTCCGGCGTGGCACTGAGGACTGCTGGGCGATGGCCTCCTGGCTCGCCCACCACGGCATCATCTGCGTCCCCGGGGAAATTTACGGAGCCTCGGGCCGCTGCCACGTGCGCATCACCATCACCACCACCGATGAGAATGTCTCCGCGGCCGCCGAGCGGCTGAGCGCGGTTACGCCGACCGGTGCGGGATAGATGGGAAGTGAGCTATGACCCCCGCCGGTATTGACAGCAGCCGCCCGGATGCGACTGACACTGTGCCCGGTGACATCCCAGAGGCCGCGGACGTGGTGGTGGTGGTGGTGGGGGCCGGCTTGATGGGGTCGGCCGCAGCGTGGGCGGCCACCCGCCGCGGCCTGTCCACAATGCTGGTGGAGCAGTTCGCGCTCGGCCACGACCGGGGCAGTTCCCACGGCAGCGCCAGGATTGTGCGCCGCGCATACCCCGACGCCCTGTACCTGCGGCTGACCGGTGTGGCCATGGAGCTGTGGCGCGAACTGGAGTTGAACGGAGACCGCACGCTGGTACAGATCACCGGAGGTATCGACTACGGAGCGCGCCGCGGCGCGCAGCACATCGCCAGCGTGCTCGCCGACCAAGATGTACCGCATCAGCTGCTGACGGCCGCGGCGGCCGGTGAGCGCTGGCCCGGGGTCGGCTTCCAGGGCCCGGTTCTGTTTCATCCCCAGGCGGGCACGGTGGACGCCGACCTTGCGGTACGCACGGCGATTGAGTGCGCGCAACGCCGAGGCGCCACCGTCCTGGCTGACACCCGCGTGCTGCGGGTTGAGGTGATGGACGAGCGCCACGCTCGAGTGGTCACCAACCGTGGAGTTGTGCGGGCCGGGTGCGTCGTCGTCGCCGCCGGTGGCTGGGCGAACCAGCTCCTTGATGGCCTGGAACCGATGCCTGACCTGACCGTGACCCAGCAGCAAGTCTTCCACTTCCCGAGGCGGGACACCACAGTGGACTGGCCTGTCATCATCCACCAAGGCGAGCTGGACACCTATAACCTGCCTGGTGGTCGTGACGGGGGATCACTGGGGGGTCGCAAGGTCGCCGAGAGCCTGGGCACCGCCACCACCGCGGACGGGCGGAACGGAATCGTTGATCCGGCGGCTCGCCAGCGCATCACCGATTACGTGCGTAAAAACCTGCCAGGTTTGATCCCCGAGCCGTTCAACGAGACAACCTGCCTCTACACGTCCACGGCCAACGGGGATTTCATTTTGGACCGGGTGGGCCCGCTGGTTGTCTGCTCTCCATGCTCAGGCCACGGTGCAAAGTTCGCGCCGCTCGTCGGAGAACTCGTGGTCGATCTCGCCACCGGGGCAGCGGAGGTACCGCCGCGCTTCACCCTCGCCGCGCACGCCGCCACGTCGATCCCGGTCTCCCATTGACGGCGCCGCGAGGGCAGCTGCCACAGCAACGGAGGAACAGCATGGAAGCGATAAGGCTGGTGAAAGCCAGGACGTTCGCACCGACCACTCTGGACACTGTGGTCGTCCGGCCGGAGGGCACCGCCCTCACCGCGCCCCGCGTGGGCGCGATCTGTGGCAGCGACAAACCATTCTTTTTGCGCGGCCCAGACCCAGATCTTCCTCCCGGATCGCCGCTGCATGAGATCGTGGCCTGCATCGTGGACGCCGATGACCCGGACCTGGTGGGTGGGCGGGCGATCACGGTGTTACCCGACGGTGCGGGCATGCGTCAGCGGCTCCTGGTACCCGAGCGGTACCTGTACCCGATCACAACACCGGTGAGCGAACTGCCCGACGACGAGGCGCTGCTCATCCAGCCGTTGTCCACGGTGCTGGCCGGGCTCGATCGGCTCGGAGGCGTCGAGGGCTGCTCGGTACTCATCCTCGGCCTCGGCCCGATCGGCGCGCTGTTCGCGGAGGCCGTGCGGCGTGGGGGCGCCCGCAGCGTGTCCGGCGTCGACCCCCGGACACGCGTCGCCGACCATGCGCACCTCGACCGAGTCGTCTCCTCGGTGTGCGAGCTCGAGGGTGAGTTCGATGTCTGCATCGAAGCGGTAGGCCACCAACCCGGAACCCTCGCCCAGGCCGTCGATTTCACCGCACCGTGGGGGCGGATTCTCGCCTTCGGCATCCCCGACCAGGCGTGCTATGACTTCCCGATCGATCTGTTCACTCGCAAGCGGCTGACCCTGACCTCCTGCGTCCAACCGGACTGGTTGCACTGGCTCGGCGAGGCTGAACGGTTTCTCACCGACCCGCAGCACAAACGTCCCCAGTTGATCACCCACCACTTTGGTGTCGAGGACGTCCAGCTCGCCTTCGACACCGCAACGGATCGAGGTTCCGACGCCCTCAAGGTCGTCATCGACTTCGCTGCGTGGCAACCGGCCCGCCCCCGCGAAGCGACTGCGTAGCACCCATCCACAGGTTCGCCCGCATGGCGTCAGCCAGCGCAGGCGGGGAAATCATGCACACGACCAGAGAGGGACCACGGTGCCGAGCGGGACCACCACGACTACGGACTCCACCGAACAGCGCAAGGCACTGGTCCTCGGGGAGGCGGCGCAGCTGTGGCGGTCCCGCCCCGGGGACCCGTTGGTGGCCGACGCCGAGTACCTGCTGGAGCTGTACTACCACCACGTGCCGGTCGCGGACCTGGGCGGTCGGGACGTTGGCGCTCTCCTGGATGCTGTCACCGGGCACCTGCAGGTCGCGGCGGGGCGCATCCCAGGGTCCGCTGCGGTGCTGGTGCACACACCAACCGTGCATGCGGGCTACGGGGCCTCGGGGCGCACCGTGGTGCAGATCGTCACCGAGGACGCGCCGTTCCTCGTCGACTCGATCATCACGGAGCTGCGCCGGCAAGGACGTACGGTCCGGCTGGTCATCCACCCGCTCATACCTGTCCGTCGTGACGTACGGCGCCGGCTGAGTGGCGTCGACCCGGGCGGCGACGCCGCGGAGTCCTGGCTGCGCGTCGAGATTGACCGGGTGGACGACCACGCCGAGCTGAAGGAAATCACCCGGCAGCTGCACCGGGTCCTGGCAGACGTCCGCGTCGCCGACGCGGACTGGAGCGTGATGGCCAGGACAGCCCTCGGCGTGGCCGCGGAATTGGTGTCCGACCCGCGGGTGGGCAGCGAGTCGTCCGCCGCTGAGGCCCAGGCCCTGCTGGGGTGGATGGCCGAGAACCGCGCCACGATGCTCGGCTATCAGCAATATATGCCAAGTGAGGAGGCGCTCGTCGCGGTGCCCGGCAGCGGGCTCGGCCTGTTGCGCAACCCCGCGCCCGGTGCCCCTCCGATACTCAATCCGATCCGGCTGCAGGAGCCGGGCGGATCGGACCCGATGGTGATCCGTAAGACCGGTATCCGCTCGAGTGTGCACCGCGCCTCTTACCTGGACCGCGTCGACATTCGCCGCTTTGACGCTGAGGGTGCCCTGGTGGTGGTGCACCGCTTCCTTGGGCTGCTGTCTGCGGGCGTGGTCACCGACAGCGTGCTCAACGTCCCGGTTCTGCGCCGCAAGGTGAACGAGGTCCTGGGCCGCTCGGGCTTTCCACCGCTGAGCCACTCCGGGAAAGACCTGTATCAGATCTTGGAGACCTACCCGCGTGACGAGCTGTTCCACGCCGACGTGGCGGACCTGCGCACGGTGGCACTCTCGGTGCTGCACCTCAAGGAGCGCAGGCAGCTTCGGTTGTTCCTGCGTCAGGACCGGAATGGCGCCTTCCTGTCCTGCCTGGTCTTCCTGCCGCGCGATCTCTACACCCGCACGGTGCGACTCGGCATGCAGCGGGTTGTGCAACAAGCTTTCGGGGCTGCCACCGTGGACCACACGGCCAGAGTCACGGAGTCGGTTTTGGCCTGCGTGCATTTCCTTGTACGCATGGAGCCCGGGCAGCGGGTCCCCGACGTGGATGCCGCCGCGCTGCAAAAGCAGCTCGCCGCCGTTGCGCGAACCTGGGGTGAGGACCTGAGCGAGATACTCGTCGGACAGATCGGCGAGGAAGAGGCCAAACGGTTGTTGGGCACCTACGCCAACGCCTTCCCCGAGGCCTACAAGCAGGATCTGACCGTGAGCGCGGCGGCCGCGGACCTGCGTCGCATTGACGGGCTCGCCGAGGCTGGTGGGCTGGCCATGAGCCTGTACCGACCCCCTGGCGCCACCGAGGGACAGTTGCGGTTCAAGGTCTACAGCAGCCGAGCGGTGTCGCTGTCGGCCGTGCTCCCGGTGCTGGGACACATGGCGGCGGACGTCGTGGACTCGCGGCCCTACCAGCTGCACCGTGGGGATGGAACGCTGCTGTACCTGTATGACTTCGGTCTGCGCGCCGCGGGAGCACTCCACCACGAGACGGCGGGACTGGACGCACTGTTCCAGGACGCCTTCGCCGCCGTGTGGAACGGCGACGCCGAGGACGACGGCTACAACGCGCTGGTCCTGTGCGCCGGGTTGGCGTGGCGGCAAGCGCTCGTGCTGCGCGCCTACGGCAAGTACCTGCACCAGACCGGTTGGAACTTCAGCCAGGACGAGGTACACGAGTGCCTCCTCACGCACGTGTCCGTCGCCAGGCTGCTGATCCGGCTGTTCGACACCCAGTTCGACCCGGATTTGCAGGTGCCCGCCACGCGGACCCGCGACGAGCTGAGCGAGCAGATCGCCGCCGAGATCGACGCGGCGGTCGAGGCCGTGCCCAGCCTGGACCAGGACCGGATCCTGCGCTCATTCCTGGCCGCGGTCCGTGCCACGACGCGCACCAACTTCTTCCAACATCGGACCGTGGTGCCGGCCGGTGAGCGTCCCCACCGTGCCTACGTCTCCTTCAAGCTCGACCCGACCGGGCTTCTGGACCTGCCCCAGCCGCGGCCAGAGCACGAGATCTGGGTCTACTCACCGCGGGTCGAGGGCGTACACCTGCGCTTCGGCGCGGTCGCCCGTGGTGGGTTGCGCTGGTCGGACAGGCGTGCGGATCTCCGCACCGAGGTCCTCGGCCTGGCCAAGGCGCAGACCGTCAAGAACGCGGTTATCGTCCCGGTCGGGCCAAGGGCGGCTTCGTCGCCAAGGCGCTGGACAATCCACTCGCCGACCGCCAGGCGTGGCTCGCCGAAGGCATCGCAAGCTACCGGACCTTCATCTGCGGGCTCCTGGACCTGACCGACAACCTTCAGGACGGCCAGGTCGTGCCGCCACCCCGCGTGCTGCGCCGGGACGGCGACGACCCCTACCTGGTCGTGGCAGCAGACAAGGGCACGGCGACGTTCTCCGACACCGCCAACGCCATCGCGGCCGACTACGGTTTCTGGCTCGGCGACGCCTTCGCCTCCGGCGGCTCGGACGGCTACGACCACAAAGCCATGGGCATCACCGCCCGGGGTGCCTGGGAGTCGGTGAAGCGGCATTTCCGCGAGCTCGGGGTAGACACCCAAACCCAGGACGTCACTGTCGTCGGTATCGGCGACATGTCCGGCGACGTGTTCGGCAACGGGATGCTACTCTCCCGCCACCTCCGCCTCGTCGCGGCGTTCGACCACCGCCACGTGTTCCTGGACCCCGACCCGGACCCGGAGATCTCCTACGCGGAGCGCACCCGGCTGTTCAGCCTGTCCCGGTCCTCCTGGGCCGACTACGACCCCGCCCTGCTGTCACCCGGCGGCGGCGTGTATCTGCGCGCGGCCAAGGCGATCCCGATATCGCCGCAGGTGTGTCACCGGCTCGGTCTCGCCGAGGGCACCCCGTCGATGACTCCCGCCGCCCTGATGAACGCCATCCTGCGTGCCCCCGCCGACCTGTTGTTCAACGGCGCCATCGGCACCTACGTCAAAGCCACCGGGGAGAGCCATGGCGACGTCGGCGACAAAGCCAACGACACCACCCGGGTCAACGGCGCGCAGCTACGCTGCCGAGCTATCAGTGAGGGCGGCAACCTTGGACTGACCCAGCTCGCCCGGATCGAGGCGGCCCGCGGCGGCGTGCGGATCAACACCGACGCCATCGACAACTCCGCCGGCGTGGACTGCTCCGACCACGAGGTCAACATCAAAGTCCTTCTCCAGGACGAGAACGACCTCACACCGAGTGAGCGGCACGCGCTGCTCAAGGACATGACCGAGGACGTCGCGCGGCTGGTCCTCCGTGACAACTACGAGCAGAACATGCTCCTCGGCAACTCCAGGAACCATGCCCCCGCCATGCTCAGCGTCCACCGCCGCTACCTCGACCAGCTCGAGACCGACAGGGTCCTGACCGAGAAGTGGAGTTCCTCCCGTCCAGCCGGGAGCTGGACACCCGCGGGAGGGTCGGCGCGGGGCTGACCTCGCCCGAGCTCTCCGTCCTCGCGGCCTACGCGAAGAGCACCCTCAAGACCGCGCTGCTGGACTCGGAACTGCCCGACGAGCCCTGGTTTCAGGGCCACCTGCGTGCGTACTTCCCGACCCAGCTGACCCGACGCCCCGGTGACAGCCTCGCCATGCACCCGCTGCGCCGACAGATCGTGGCAACCAGCGTCGTCAACGACCTCGTCAACCACGCCGGGATCACCTTCGTCTTCCAGGCCGTCGAGGAGACCGGCGCGACCCCACAGGACGTCGTGCGCGCCTACAGCATCGCTCGCGAGGTCTTCGGGCTGAAGGACTACTGGCGGGAGGTCGCGCACCTCGACATGCAGGTGCCGACCGAGGTGCAGGATTCGCTGAGCATGCAGGGCCGACGGATCGTCGGCCGGGCCGTGCGCTGGCTGCTGCAGGCGCGCAGGACGGCCCTGGACGTGAATGCCGAACTCGACCGGTTCGCCATACCGCTGGCCAAGCAGCTCGACGCCGTTCCGGACCTCCTGCAGGGCCCCGAGCGTGAGCTCATCGCGAGCGCGACATGTCGCCGCGCAGAGCAAGGGGTACCCCACGCGCTGGCGGCGCGCGCCGCCAGCCTTCCATACGCATTCCCGCTGCTCCACATCATCGAGATCGCGGCCGGCACCGGGGAACCCGTCGAAGACGTGGCCGCGCTGTACTACGCCCTGTCCGCCACCTTCGACGTAGACCCAATGCTGCGCCGCATCGCCGCACTCCCGCACGCCGCCCGCTGGCAGGAGCTGGCACGAGCGGAGCTGCAAGACGACCTCTACAGCGCCCTGAACACCCTGACGGCCGACGTGATCGCCACAACCGACGAAAGGCGTGCCGCACCACGCATCGCGGCGTGGGAACAGGCCAACGCGCCGACGCTGGCGCGGACTCGCACCAGATTGGCGCAGATCACGGCCACCGAGAGCCCCGACCTCGCCACCATGGTGGTCGCCGTCCGCACGCTGAGGACAACGACGCGCAGGGTGCCCGCGGCTCCCCTAACCGGCCCCACAGCTTGACCGTGATGGCCCTGGTGTTGACCGTTCACTCAACGTCGAGGCGCGGCGAGGTTTCCCGTCTCCGGGTGAGCGGTCTCGTGGGTAGTCACCGGCGTGGTGTCCGTGACTGCGGTATGGCGGGATTGGGCCTTGAGCAGCGTCACTGCGATGGCTGCGCCAAGGATGATGATGGCAACATAGGCGGCTCGGAAGCCGAGGAACTGGCTGATGAGTCCGCCGGCCAGGGGGGCGAACACCATGGCCGCAGCCCACACGCCGTTCAGTTGTCCGATCACAGCGCCAGCGCCGAGGCCACCGGCTTGGGCATGGCGGGTCGCCAAGGGGTAAGCGATGGTGCCCACCGTGGCCCGGGGCAGGGCGGTAAGGAAGAGCATCCCCACCAGCCAGGTCGAGCTGGTGCTCACCGCGCCGGGAATAAGGGCCCCCGTCAACAGTACCGAGGTCCATGCGTTGACCCGCAGATTCACCAGACGCGGCCCAAGCCGGACCACCAGCCCGCTAACTGCGATGAACACCACGGCGGCTGAGGACAGGGCCAGGCCGATCTCCGCGGCCGAGGCACCCGCACGATTCAGCTGCAGCGGCACGAGCAGTTGCACGGCACTGCCCACCGCGCCGCTCACGGCGAGTGCGCCGGCACCGGCAGCAACCCCGGGCAGGCGGCGTGTCTGATGACTCACCCGACGCATCGAGGTAGACGCGGTCGGGGGCGTCCGGCCTCGCCCCGTTGCGGGGGTACATATCAGGAGGGTGGTCACGATACCGACGGCAACGCCGCACCCGATGAAGGGCGCTTCCAGGCCGACATGGCTGGCAAGCACCCCGGAAAGGGCAGGGCCAAGGGCTGTACCGACGGCCGCCGCCGTGACCGTCGCCCCCAGTCTTCGGGAGGCGTCACCTTCCTGGACCTGGCCCAGCCAGGCCAGTCCGGTGGTCCACACCGCACCGAAAGCGACGCCGAACACGAGGCGGCCGACGAAAATGATGGCATAGCAGGGGATGGCCTGGGCGAACGCCGAGGCACACAGTGCCACTCCGGCGCCGAGGGTGACCGATCGGGCACCGATTCGGTCGCCGAGCAGCCCCACCGGCGTGGAGGTGAGCAACATCGCCACGCTTGGCAACACGAGCAACCACGCCGCCGACGAAGGATTCAGCCGGTACACGCGAGCCAGGTCGGGCAACAGCGGGACGATGGCGGTCTGCACTATCGCCGTGACGAAGATCAACAAGTAGAGCAGGACGGTCACTTGTCGGGCTGTGGCCGCCTGGTTGTGAAGGTTCCAGCGCGGCAGAACGTGACGCATCTGAGGTTCCATCTTTCTCGTCGGTGCGACCGTCTGGGGCACCCAAATCCACCGTATATGCCAGTTAAGATGGTTAAACTGAAGAAATGAAGCAGGAACGAGTAACAGTTTCGATCGAAGGTAAGGGTTCGGCCGAAGCCAAGATCGGACTTCGCGAGCTTCGGGCGCTTGTGGCCGTCGCCGATGCCCACTCCTTCAGAAGCGCCAGCCTGCAGCTCGGCTACACCCAGTCAGCGGTCTCCCATCAGGTGGCCACCCTGGAACGGGTCCTCGGAGCGTCCCTATTCACCCGGCCAGGCGGACGCGCCGTGATTTCACTCACCGCGCCCGGGGAGGCCGCCTACCGGCAGGCCCGACGCGCCCTCGGCGCCGTGGAAGCCCTAGGTGCTGACGTGCGAGCAGTCGAGAAGGGCGAGCCCGCACGGATCCGGTTCGGGGTTTTCCACACGGCGGCCGCTGAACTGCTACCGGCCGCGTTGCGCGCCTTCTCCGAGGAGCGTCCCGGAGTCGAGGTTGTCTTGAGCGAAACGCGCGAGAGCAAGGACCTCGTCGCCTCCTTGGCCCAGGGACACCTGGACCTGGCCTTCGCCCTTAATCCAGAGCTGGACGACCGGGTAAAAACGATCCCCCTGGTCGAAGACCCCTGGGTCATCCTGACCCGCCGTGACAGCGCGCTCAGCGAAGAACACCACCCGAGCTTCGACATGCTCGACGACGCCAGACTCGTCGCGTGGAGCCGCAGGTACCGCACCCAGGTCGAGTTGGAAGAGGCCTGGAACCGACGGGGCATCACACCCCACATCGTCTACCGCACCGACGACAACCTCGCCTTACAGCGCCTGGTGGCTGCCGGCCTCGGCCATGCCTGCGTCGGTCGCCTCGCCGCCCGCAGTGCCATCGACCCCGTCCTCACCTGGATCGCCCCCCGCGACGTCCTCCATCCCCGCCAACTCGCGCTGTGCTATCCACGCCAACGCGAAGTCTCCGGCAGCGTGCTCGCCCTGGTTGCAGCCGTCCGAGCCCAAGCCGGCGCATAACAGCTAGAACCTGATAGGGGACCGGCACACACTCTGGTCAGAAATCTGGCCGCTCTACAGGCGCGGGCGGTTCGCCGCGACTCGGGTTGCCCCCAGCGATGGACCTGTCTAGTGGCCTCTTCCTCGGGTTCGGGTTTGTGTGGAGCGGTACGGGCGGGGCGGTTCACCACCATCGAGCTGACCAACCGGCCTCTACTGCCGTCGTGGACGAGTTCGGGCTGCGCCCTTTCTGAGGCGCCAACGAACAGCAAGCGCACGCTGTTCCGTGGGCGTCAACTGGCACTGTTACGACAACCCGCACCGAAACACACTCCCCCGCAACGTAATACGGATGCCGATAAGTTATATTATGTCAGGTATTGCCTGTTTGTCCTGTTTTTGGGTGCGGGCCTGGCCGCGGTCACTGAAATGGGGTGAGCACGTCATTGACCGAGGCGGCTGAAGCCCTCGGAGGTGCTCGCTGTGCTGGTGGTGGCCCTCGGATACGAGTCGGTGCGCATGGTGCTACAGACCGAATGGCCGATGACTGCCTAGCGGCGGTCCCAGAGCCATCTGAGGGTCAGGAACTCCATGATCTTCTTCAGCATTGGCCACCTCCCTCACGAGCACCGAACGCTACGCCCGGAGCGGCGTCGGTGTCATCGTCTGCGGTAGGCGTGCGCACGGTGGTTGACGCGGGAAACGGTGATGAGGTGGCGGGCGTCGTCGAGGCGGTACAGGATCCGGTATGAACCGCGGCGGGCACTCCACTCCCCCGCGAAGTCATCGCGCAATGGTTTGCCGACCCTGCGCGGGTTCTCCGTCAGTGGGCCGTAAATGAACTCCAGC
>JAABUY010002250.1_pt1 | contig 23395 bp, 36 predicted proteins | sample 5560271 | NCBI WGS metagenome assembly JAABUY01 (sample SAMN10711886, study PRJNA513374) | rock metagenome | isolation source: Antarctica rocks | place: Antarctica: Victoria Land, University Valley | reverse complement strand
GCGCGGGCGTGGGCGGCACGCGCCAGTTGCGGCGCTCCTCGCCCGCGCGCTCGGGCTTGCCGCCCGCGATGACCGCTGCCAGCTCCGGGTGGCCCGCCTTGCTGGCCACCATGGCCGGCGTGTAGCCATCCTGGCGCGGCCACGCGCCGCGCCCCGTCAGCGCGGCGCTATCCCGGCGCGCGGCACCGCGCCTCCGGCGCGCCGACAACGCGCGATCAGCAAAGTCGGGGCTGCGTCCGTAAAGTGGACCTCGGCCTCTTACACAGGCGGGAGGGTTGGCCAGCACTCCTCACAGCCGTGTGTGCACGCTTATGCATGGAGCTCCGCCCGCCTGTGACACAGAGCGGCAGCACCGATGGCCGAGAGCCCCTGTGGCTCAGGCCCGGCAGAGGGGGCCCGCGAGCACCTCGTCCTGCGCCTGGGGGCTGGCGCCCGCCTCCAGCAGCGCCTTCACCACCTCCGTCCTGCCCGCCTCGGCCGCCTGACGCGCGCGCCGCTCGGCGTCAGCGGCGGCGCAACGAGGCGGGCCGCGTGCTTGCGCGCACCTTGACAGCAACCGCCTGACAGCCAAGCCTTGCGACCAGAACTCATGACACTCGACATGCTGAGTGAGCCTCTTTTAGCATCCAAGAGCGCGCTCTATAAGATGGGGCTGTTGATAATGCTAAGGCAGGGCCGGCACCTCGTGCATGGCGGTCTGCCCGTCGTTCTTGACTGCCTGCGCCCAGATCAAAGCCCCTGCGTCAGAATTGCTTGGCTGAGCAATGAAATGCATGCGGCAAAGCACTTACAACTCTGCACGGACAGACGCATGCCATGGTCCGCACGGCACTTGTCAGAAGCGTCACGGGTGGCAGTCTTGATAGAGAAAGCGCGTGCGGCGGGCGCAGTGTCACAACCTGTGTCAGGGGTGTGCCAGGCCGCAAACAAAACCTTGACAAGGTATCCGGCACATCGCTGGCGTGTGCGCCCGCTGCATTCGCATCAGGACCTTGCGGGCCTACGCCGGCCCTAACCTACCCTACACCTGAGCGAGCGCCTGTCAGGCCCCACATGCAGCGCATGCAGGCCCCGGGGCACCCCGGGGCGCGGCGCGCCCGGAAGTTGGCGCCGCGCGCCAGCAGCAGGCGCACGGCCTCGGTGTGCCCCTTCCAGGCGGCGAGCGCGAGCGGCGTGGACCCGTCGGTCAGGTTGGCGTTGACGCCGGCGCCCGCATCCAGCAGCAGGCGCGCCGTGTCCGCGTTGCCCTGCGCGTCGCGCGCACCCGAGGCGTCGCTTTCGGGGCGGGGGGGTTGCTCTGGGGCGCTCACGAGCTTCATGCAAGGCACATGGGCCCTGTGTGAAACTCACTTGTGGGACATGCATCCCACATGCAGCACGCGAGCGGGCCCCGTGCGCCCATGGCCAGTGAGCAGGTGCGCACCATGCATCACCTGCTGGCACGCCAAGCACATGCGAGCACATCATGATGCGGGAAACACAGCAACATGGTGCGTGCCATGTCTCCCCAGGTGAGCAGCATGCTGTGCTATTAACACAGCGCACTGCCCACTGACAGCAGCCCCGGCGTGGAGGCTGCCCATAGCGATGGGGCCAAACAACGTGTGCACTGCATTTTGTGTCCTTGTGCAGGGGCGTCACCCTGCTCACGCCAGTGAGGAAACCTACAAGGCCCTGCAAGTACCCACTAAAGCAGAGGCTTTAGTGGGAGTAGCTTGCCTGCACAGCGGCCTTGTGCAGGGGCGTCATCTTGTGGCTGTTGGGCGCGTCCACGGCCGCGCCCGCTGCCAGCAGCGCCGACACAGCCTCCGACTTGCCCTGCGCCGCGCGCCGAGCGTCAGCCGTGCTGCGCAGCCTCTGCTCTGCGGCGGCGCCGCGCGCTGCCCTGCCGTCGGCTTGATGGTATACCTACAGCGCAGCCAGTGAGGGCCGGCCACGCATCAAGCCTGCTATACTATGTGCCAGCAACGAGCCAGCCCATGCACTCCTCATGAGAAAAGGAGGTCCCGTGGCTGACCACGCCTTGACCACGCCCGGGCACACAAGGTACACACGACGCTCAAACCTACGGTGGACATGCAAGGACCCTGTTATAACTTGAAGACTGTCACCCAAACAAGTCCGCTGGTGCGCGCTGCCCCTGGCAGACGCCCCAGGAACGGCCATGGCGGGCACGTTGTGCTGCAAAGGTGCCTATATTTTTTCACCCTGCTGGAAGAGCTCGAGGGAGGCTGCATCCACGTCAAGCCGCAACAACTTAGACTGCGCCTGTGTTACCATTGATTACCCATACGACACGGTCGGACCTACGGCAGCGGCCACCAGCAGCGCAGCGAGCCCCCGTGTCAAAGTGCTGCTGCACGTGCAAAAGCAGTAGCCTCCCTACCCCAGGCAGCGCCGGGCGTCACCTGCAGCGCAGCCAGGTGCAGCGGGCTGCGGCCGCCCGTGTCGCCGGCCTGTATGTCGGCAACCGCGGCGAGCAGCTCCCGCAGAACGTCCAGGCTGCCGGTGCAAAAGGCACTCCTATTGCTTTACACTCTAGAGGCTGAGAAGTACACCACACCTTGCAGCACCAAAGAGGCTGTGAACTACACCACACCTTGCAGCACCATAGAGGCTGTGAACTACACTGCACCTTGCAGCACCAAAAAGGCAAGCTAGGCGCCGCAGCTACCCGCACGCGTGCAGCAGCACAGCAGCATATTTCACAAGCAGGCTGCGCTGCATGGTGAGCATCTCACCTGCCACCGTACGCTGCAAAGTGCAGGGGCGTCCAGCCGTCCTGCAGCGAGCACAGGCAGTCAAGTGTGCCGGTCTGGGGACAGAATGTGATGACGCGCACACCTTGCCCGCACGCACAGGCTGCCAGCCTGAGGGTCCAAGTGGGGATGTCAGGTGCGTCCTGACAGACGTTGAGGACCACAAGCAAAGGCTGAGGGAGTAAGCAGGGCGCCTGCAGGAGGGACACCTCAGGAGCAGGGAAGCTCTGCACACCTTGTCAGCCTGCGTCACAGCTTTCTTGTCCTCCTTCATAAAGTGGCGGGCCCTGTCCAGCTCATTGGCAGCCGCAGCCTCGTACAGGTTGCGACTGTGGCCCGCGCCCATCGCGCTGGCTGGCGAGGCAAGGCAGACAGGTACTACTGGGCTCGATCTGTAGACTGTGTTCTTCGATCAGCTCCTTCGAGCGGAGAGCAGGATTATGCCTGTAGGCCTGCACAAGGCCTGCTCTGCAAGATGACCCTAGGTCTCGAGTTTGCAACTCGAGTTTCCGCAGGTACTGCCCAAGTGTTCTTCAGGCTGGCAAGCGTTTTTGGTTGAGCCGGCGCCATGTGCGGTATACGTACAAGAAAATCTGAAGGCGGACGGGACTGGGCACATCATCAAGCTCCCATTTGTTGGCTCGGGAGCTAGCGCAACTGCCGGTGCAGTCGTCGCTAAGTCACTTTTCTGAAGCTGTGATAGCTCTCTGGCACTGTCATGAGTTACACCTATCTTTTTCTCGCTATGCGGCAGTGCAAGCGGCGTGCGCACGTTCTGTCAGCACAGCCAAAGTAGTGTGCAAGCAGGCAGCTCCACCGTCCTGTGCCAGGCACTCTGTTGAGCTGCACCCGCTCAAGCTGCACCCGCTTGGTGTGCCTGCGCGCAGTGCGGCAGCGGCTGTTGCCTGCAGCAGTCTGCGCGCAGCGCGCCGTGCTCCTCCGGTGCCCTGGGGCTGCCCCAGATGCCGCCAGAGCGGGACGTGGAGGCGGGTGCGCCACCGGCGGCGCCGCTGTCGCCCCGCAAGCGGGACGCCTGCCCGCCGGCGCGCGCTGGCGGCGGCGCGGGCGGCCGGCCGCCGCCCCACGGGCGCCGCGTGCTCGACCGCGTTGGCAGCAAGACGTGGGCGGCCGACGCGGACTTGACAGGCCGCCAGCCGCACCCGACGCAGGTGCGGCCCCTGGCTGTCCCGTCACTGACAGCGTTGGCTCTCAGCGGCTGAAGTGTGCGCCGCCACTGGCGGTGCACTCTTTGCGAGCGGCTCCCGGGGCAGATGGGCTACCGCTGCGGTGCGGGCTGACGTCCTGCATGCGCTGTGGCGTAGGGGAAGCTGTGGGACATCCTGCGGCTGTCCCTGGCCGCCTTGGGAGCAGTTTACGGTGCGGACCCAGGCCGGCGGCGCGCATGCTTGCGCTACGTGCGCCCTCTGCACTACAGATGTGGTACATCATGATGTGTGGTGCAGTCTGTGTCTGGTGCCTGCATCAGTCCGCGACCTGCATGCGCCTCCCATATTCTGCCTACTACCAGCCGCGACCAGCAGAGTAGTGCGTTGCAGATACAGCTCTTTGTCAGGCTAATTTTCAGACACTCACACGGATGCAGTCCTGGCCGCGCAGGCGACATAGCGGGCTCGCCGCTCTACCTCTACTCGGTGGTGTTCTATGGCACGGAGGCCGCGCCGCGGCCATCGAGGGAGTCCGTCCTCGGCGCCACCTCAATGATTGTTTGGATCCTCACATGGCTCCTGGTGGGCGCCGCGGCCTCCCCGCTTGTAGGGATTAGGGTCTGGCTCACACTATGCACCATCCAAACCCAGCGTCATACAGCGCGGCTGCCGGCGCAGGTGATCAAGTATACATTCGTGATGCTGCACGCCGACGACAACGGCCAGGGTGCGCCGAGCGGACACGCGCTGCCGGGCACCGGTCCTGTGGGGTTGGCCGCATGTTGCTGCGGCGCATGCGCGTGCATGCCCCGGAACCATGCAGGCCGCGAGGGTGTGGCACAGCAGCACACGGCGCGACCAAGCCCCTGCAGGGCTCCTTGTGAGCTCTGTGTCGAGCAGTAGGTAGGATGTACAGAACAAATCAGCATGCGTCTGAGCCCTCCCTGAGCCATCTAGTCCGGGCATGGCCCAGATATGCGCTTTAGGAAAGAGTGAGCATGCGCCCCAGCACCCCTGGAGCCACGTGACATGGTCAAGGCATAGGCATGTGAACTGGAACGGCATGAGCGCACGGCCGCACATTTCATGGGCCGTGTGGCATGGACGCGGCACAGACGCAGCCGTCAGCAAAGGCGGCGCGCGCGCAGGCGGCGCGTTTGCGCTGTACTCGCTGCTCAAGCGCCAGGCGGGCCTGGGCACGGGCGGCCGCACCGCCGCGCTGGACCGGCTGCTCAAGCAGTACAGCACGGGGCCCGTGCGCACCAGCGCGGCCGCGGCGTCCCCGCGCGGGCCGCGGCAGCGCGCGCGCGGCGGCGGCGGCGCCAGTGGCCCTGTCCAGGCGCCCGGCCAGGACGCCGGCCAGGGCCGGGGCGTGTGGGCGGCGCGCTTCGGCCCATCGGCGCCCGCGGCGCTGAGCGCGTCCGCGCGCACCAGCGGCACTGCGCAGCACGACTGGCGGCAGCGCCTCATAGCCGTGCGTTCAATTATGGCTAGGCTGCGGATGCTCCTGCACGCTGGGTTAATCTGAATGCGCTTGCATGGTGCGCCGCTAGCACTGCCGCCTGCATGCATCGTCATGCCGCATGCATGCCGTCGAGTCTGAATGAACGTCACAATAGCACGCGCGGAAGCGGCACCGGGCGCGCCCGGCGCCCGTGCCGCGCCGCGCCGATGGCGTGCCCGCTGCCGCGCGCAGGGCAAGCGCATGCAGGTCGCGCTGCGCACGCTGGTGGTCGTCGGCGTGGGCATGATCGCCGGCGACGGCGTGCTTACCCCGTCAATCTCGGTCCTGTCGTCGATCGAGGGCCTGGCGGTGGCCGTGCCCGGCAACCCCAGCCTGCAGAAGGGCCAGCGTGCGCGCGCGCCGCGCTGCGCTGACCTGCGCCGCTGGTTGGTGGCAGCAGTATGGCAGTAGGCCAAGCAGCACGCACCAGGCATCTGCACCTGTACACGCGCACCAGCAGGGATTGCTCTGCACTGTTGCACAGTAAGTGCCGTGTTTTGAGAGTGGCTGTGCTGCGCAAACAAAGAAAAGCAGCTCACCTTGAGTCAGTTTCTGTCCACACAGTGTCACGGTATTTCTTTCCATGCCTTATTAGTTTGCCTGCCTGCCCCAGCCCTGCTAAGTTATGTTACACAATAAACTTTTAGGTTATTGCGCGCTCGCAGCCCTGATCGTCGGCTTGTCCTGCGCGGTCATCACGCTGCTCTTCCTGGTGCAGCAGTTTGGGACCGGCGCCATCGGCTACCTGTTCTCGCCCGTCCTCTTCACTTGGTGCCTCTTCATCTGCGGTGCGCCGCCGCGTGCGCCTGCAGCCACCCACAAAATGGCACTGCATGCCATACACTGATCTTTGCTACACTTCATGTCACCAATCCGAGCGCTTAATCCCGGACATTAACGTCAGCCACAGAAATGCATGCATGCACGGCATGGGCAGGCAGCGGCAACTGGACAATGAGCTTGCAGCATGCGGCCGCGCAAGAGCCCGCGCGGCGCGCAGGCGTGGGCCTGTACAACATAGTGCGCTGGGACTGGACCATCCTGCGCGCGGTCAGCCCGCACTACTGGGTCCTGTTCCTGGTGCGCGAGGGCCAGGGCGGCTGGCGGCTGCTCGGGTCCATCGTGCTCTGCATCACGGGTGCGCGCTGCGCCCGCGCGCGCCAGGCGCGCGCGGCGCTGCGCCGCGAGGCCGGGGCTGTGGGATGCAAACGTGGTGAGCGCGCGCCTCAGAGCGCGCCTCTGTCGCTGGGTCAATAGGCGAGCGCATCTCGTCGGGTCACGCTCCTAACAAGCACGGAACCTGGCCCGCAGTGCGCTTGTTTGCCAGCATTGTGTCTCTGAGCAAAGCATGCATGCAGGTGCTCAGGTGTGGTATTGCCGCCCCAGCCGAATGCCCTGCTGCCGCAGCTGGCATCCTGCTGCCGCTCGGGCATGTCGTGACGGCGGCGCGTGCGGCAGGCGCCGAGGCCCTGTTCGCGGATATGGGGCACTTCAACCGCGTCTCCCTGCAGGTCAGCACCATGGCCATGGTGTACCCGTGCATCCTCGCATCCTACCTCGGGCAGGGTGCGCCCGCTCACGGCCAGCAGCCTTCCTTGCTGCGCTCTCCAGCTCGCTCCTTGCCTCTGTGGGAGGTGCACGGCTCCTGCTCGCTGTAGCGCTCCGCTCCCAGGCAGGGCCGTAGTTGGGGCCAGGCTCCATGAACAACCAACCTGCCGACCCCCAAAGACAAAAGCAGGTCATGAAGCCATGGGGGGTCATCGTGGCTCCAGCGCGCCCTACCCTAACCCTACCCCATGAAACCCCGGGCGCGCGGCGGCAGGCGCGTACCTGCTGGGCGTGCCGGACAGCGTGGAGGCCGCGCCGCAGGACGGCACGTTCTGGAAGGCGCTGCCGGGCGGCCCGGGCCTGTTCTGGCCGATGTTTGTGGTCGCGTTCGCGGCGACGGTCGTCGCGTCGCAGTCGCTCATCTCCGCCGTGTTCCAGATCACGTACCAGGCCATCGCGCAGGGCTTCTTCCCGCGCTTCCACGTGCACCACACGTCGCGCGAGCGCCAGGGCCAGGTGTGACTCTGACCCTAAACCTGCACGCCGCAGCCAATCGCCCGCAGCGGGAGCGCAACTGCGCGCTCCGGCCGCGCCTCACGCCTGCGAGGGTATGTGTCCTGGTGCTCTTGTCAAGCCTGGCATGCTCCGGTGTCCTTGGCACGCCGGGCGCGCCGGCTCTGTCCCGGAACACAGCTACATCAAACAGCCCTAGTTGGCTGAAACAGGCTGTAACCAGATACGCCCTGGGTGCGCCGAAAGGCGCGCGCACCCAAAGGGCCTTCATCATCATCATCAGCTGCCATGTCGGGGTCACGCGCAGCGTGCATCGACCTAGGTTAGGGTGGATATTATCGCGCGCGGCAGGTGTATATCCCGGTGGTCAACTATGCGCTCTATGCACTCTGCATCATGGTGATCTGCATCTTCAGGACCACCGACAACCTGGGCGCCGCCTACGGTGCCGCCCCGCGCGCCCGCCTGCAGCAGGGCGGCGCGCCATTGTGCGTTGGCTTGGTGGTAGCCCGGGGTCGCCAGGCAGAAGGGGCCAACATGCCCGGGCAGTGCGTCGCCATGACACAAGCTCGGCTTGCAAGAGCTGGGGCGCCAGGGCCGCGAGCTGCTGAACTGCTGCTCCAGGCGCCAGCCGCGACGCAGGGTATAGGGCTTTTCTAACCCTATTACCATAAGACCCTCAACACAAACGACACACGCGGTCGCGCAGGCGTAGCGGTGCTGGCGGACATGCTGCTCACGACGCACCTCATGACGCTCGTACTGCTGACGGTCTGGAAGAAACCGCTGTGGGTCTGCGCGCTGTTCTACCTCGCGTTCGCGCCGATCGAGGCCACATTCTGGTCGTCCACGCTCACCAAGGTGCCGTACGGTGCGGCGCCCTAAATTGCCCCTACCCTACCCTAACCCTATCTCGATTTTTTTCCTATACGGTGCGGGCATGCATCGGTTGGCCAGTCGCGTCTGGTGCGGGCACACAGCGGTTGGCCACGCTCAGCAAGGACCGCCATGGTGCGGCGACGCCAAGTGTGGCAGAGGGCTGGCACGACGGCTTGGGCAGCCCTGCAGCATGGCGCGCGAAGGGATGGCCGGCGCCGGTCTGTGATGCGCCCGGCGCTGTGAGCGGCCTGCGTGCGCTACCGCAACGTCGCGCAAGCGCTGCGTGTGCTGCAGCGACGAGTCGTCATGCGCCTGCTTGCGTCCCTGCAGAGGCCTGTGGCCAGACGTGTGAGACGACAGGGTGCTGCCATGTGCCGAACTCCTCACCTGGGAACCGAGAGCGCACGAATGCATAAGCTGCAGCGCATAGGGTTAGGGTTGGTTTAGGGTTGCAACAGCACGCGCGCGCGCGCGCAGGCGGCTGGTTCTCGCTGTGCCTGGCCGCGGCCAACGCGGCGCTCATGCTGCTCTGGTTCTGGGGCGGCAGCCGCAAGCGCGGCTTCTTCGACCGGCTCGCCGTCCCGCTGGATAGCTTCCTGCTGCTCGGCGACGCGGCCGACGCGCAGATGTCGCTGACCGTCGCGCAGCAGCGCGTCGCCGTGCACGGCTCCGGCCTGCATATCAAGCGCGCGCGCGGCGCGCCGCCCTTGCACAACCCCTGCCTCCCCCCTGTGTAAGTACAAATGGCATGTCAGAGGGGCGGCAGCCAGGCGCTGCGCCGGTCCTGGGGCTGTCAGCACCACCAAGGCTGTGGGCGCGGGAAAGGGCTATGTTGACAAGCTGCATGCGGCTGACGCGGCGTGCGCGCAGGCGTGGGCATCTACTACAGCAACGACATCCATGGCGTGCCGCCCGTGATGCTGCAGTCGGTGCGCGGCTGCGCGCATGCGATAGGGCCCGATGTCCGCCTCAGGCGATGCGCCTGCGTGCCGGCATCTTCAGTGTCTTGTCGAGGGAGAGCGCAGTGTGAGCCTGTGAGGCATGCCTGCCCTGTGCATGCGGCGGCCGACCCGCCCGCCGACGCGGTGCCGGCTGCGGGCATCAGGAAACCTAAATCTACCCTAAGGCACATATGCGGCCGCGGGCAGGTCTCGCGGCTGCCCATGGTGTACGAGGTCAACATCTTTCTGACCAACCGATACCTGCCCATCCCGGCGGTGTTGCCATCCGAGCGCCTGCTGGTCGAGCAGAAGGGGGCGGCCGGCTTCTACCACGTCATCGCCAGGTCCGCCGCTGCACCCCAGGCGCCCCGGCGCGCACGCAAGCTAATCAGCAACAACGCCGCCGGCGCGCGCTGGCCCGGCGCGGCAGCCGCGCTGGTCGCATGCACACGCGGGGTATTTCACCTGCGCTAACCGCGCGCGCGGCCGGCGGGGCGGCAGGTACGGGTACGTGGAGCGCGTGCGGCAAGGCGGCGAGTTCGTGGCGGCGCTGCTGGACCGCGTGATCGGCCTGCTGCTCAAGTCGCTGCAGGCCGAGCTGGCCGTGAGCGCGCCGCTGCGCGCCGACCTCGGCCTGCCGGACGTCTTCCCCGCGCCGGTGCGCGGGGGCGCGCACCCTGCGGGGTTTTCTATGGGGCCTGTGGGGTTTTACATGGGGAAGATGCTGAGCGCGTGCCTCGCACGCCGAGCGCTGATCGCTTGGAGGTGGGCTACTCGCGACAAGCGCATGCCTGCTGCAGCATTCCGTGCAGGCTCGCGCGCCAGCGCAGGCTTTGCAGAGCTTGCCGGCCTGCCGCTGTCAGCATTTGTACTTAGATAGGCCTTTCCAGTGCGGGCTTTCCTGCTTGCTGCCTGTTGGGTTTGCTGCCAGAGCGCTTGAAGGTCTGCCTGTGGTCCTTGCGACACCTGGATGACGCGCCGCCCCACGCTGCACTCGTTCGTGCGTTTGCAGGAGCGGGACTTTCAGGAGACGCCGCGCTGCACTAACAGCGTGGAGCACTCCGAGGTGGAGCTGGGTGCGCCCGGCCCTGACTCTCTTAGCGCGGCCGGGGTGTCAGCGGTGGTGTGCCGTGGTCTACATGGGAGCTGCTGCGTATGCAGCGCGCATGCTCCTTCCACTAACCAGGTGCATCTTACCTGAAGCTAAACAAGCAGAGTGCATGCGAGTGTGCTGACTGCTGGAACAATATGCATGGACATGGCTAACACGGCAGCTGACCTTGAGAGGTGCACTGGTGGCAAGCTAGCAGCTGTTGAGTCCGATGCCTGTGGGGCTGCAAGCATGTTGTACTCTGACAGCAGCTCCAGCAAGCAGGTTAACCCAACGCTTTCACAGAGCACGCAGTGAAGTTATAAATCCCTCGATGTTATGAAATTGCTTAATGTGTGCGAGGTCTGAGGCTCTGTGTGTGAATCATGCAGCAGCTGCTACGGCACCGGCGGGCGCGCCGCGCGTGGGCGCCGCCCCGGGCGCGCCCTGGCGACCGCAGGCACAGGCGCCGGGCGCGCCCTGGCAGATCGTGCCAAGCGACGGCCGCGGCAGCGGGTTCTTTGAGACCGTGGAAGCGGAGAGCGCGCGCGACCCGCAGCTGCTCACGCGCCTGCAGGAGGCGCTGGGCAAGTTTGGTGCGCGGCGGCTCGCACAGGCACAGAGCTGCTGCCTGTCAGTGTGCGCCAGCCTGCATCAGGTAACTCACTTTTAGGTTATTAATGGGCATGCCTGCTTGCTGGCCTCTGAGCTGGTGCTGTGCTTGCAAGCATCACATGGTTGTTCGTTTGTGATGAACAATTTCTGTTTATGCTTTACCACACAGTGCAGTGATATAAGCTGACCTCGAAGTATTTAGAGCTGTGCGAGCGAGCTGAGGATGCGCAGGCGCGCTGCCGGCCGAGGCCGCCGCGCGGCACCCGCGCATGGCGCTGCTGGCGGACGAGCTGCGCGTGGTGCAGCACGCGCGGCAGCACCGCTCGGTCGTCTATGTGGTCGGCCGCACGCATGCGCGCCTCAGCAAGGACGCCGCGCTGGCGCAGCTGCCGCGGCGCTACCTGCTGGAGCTGCCCTTCAAGGCGCGCCCCTGCTGCGCAACGCATGCTCGCTGTGCTTTGCCTGTCTCGTGTCCAGGGACACGGCGCTGGTACAGGCACCGCGTCAGCCGCTTAACAAGTGCCTCGCATGTAGGGGTGACATGGAATGGGCATTGTGTTGTTCATGTCTGTTACAACACCGAAGGTCGTCTTACTAGCACATGCCCCTGTGCCTCCTGTTTCATGGCAGCGCTCGGTCTGCCCAACAACCTGAACCATGCCAGCCAGACGCCGCGCTGCTCCTGGTAGCTCAGTGCAGTGTACTGTAATGCAGTGTACTGCTGATGCTGTGTATCTACACTGCATAACCTGGACCTGGTGCTCCAGCTGTCACGGGCACCCCCCCACGCGTGGCAGCCCGCGGCGCGCGCCGCAGGTGCTGGACTCGTTCGCCGAGGACGCCGACACCGTGTTCGGCATCCCGGAGGAGTCGCTGCTGGAGGTCGGCTTACCCTACAGGTTGTGAGACCAATGGTGCTCGGACCTACAGGTGGTGGGAGCGGCGCTGGCCCGCAGCACGGCGCCGTTCTCGCGTCGGCGGGCGCAGCGCAGCGGGGCGGAGGGCAGGGGCTTGCATGGCGCAACCTGCACGCCCTCGCAAAGCCTTTGCGGGGCTGCTGCCCACCGCGCCCGCGCTGCCTGCTAGATTAGGCTTCGGAAGTAATGAAGAGATCGTACCAGTCTGCCTGGTGCGCCTGGCATGCCGCCTGCAGATGCATTCGTCCCCAGCGGCTGCTCCTGTGCGGCCAGTCCGCTGCTGTGTGATCTGTTGCACGGATCACGCAATGCACAGAAGTGCGGTCCTGAGCAGCATGTAGGTTACAGCATTTGGTCTATGTCCTGCTTTGCTGCTTTCAGCCATCTGTCTGCTCGGTGTGTGCTGCTTTATGTCCAGCAAGAAGAAGCCGTAGCTAGAAGCAAAGCGCATCATCTACTCAGTCCATACGCAAGCTGTGCGGCATTTAGGCACATGTGCGTTGCAGCATCCCTGCCAAAGGGCGCGCCAGAGCATAGGTAAGCGCACACATAGGCGGCGTGTGAACGCATGTGTGGCTACTCTTGACTTTAAAAATTTCTAATGTGCGCGATACGCCTAGTCAACAGTCAAAAGCAGCTCACTTGGCAGGCTGCCGAAGCTACTCGCCTGGCATGCGCGGCGAAAAGCACGAAAGCAGCAAGGTGATGAGGGCAGGCGGGCATGGGAGCGGGCCGCCGCTGCAGCGCTCTTTTACTCCCCAGAAGGAGGAGGAAAGGTGTACGCCCAAGCTCCCTGTCGCATAGTGCACGCACACTGCGCAGCCCGCCAGCCCCGCCGGCGCTGCCGCAGACCGCCCTGGCGCGCCGGCCCCCTTCCGCTCGCGCGCTCAATCCTCCCATGCCAATCCGCATCCTGAACGCCAAGCCACACCACCGCACCACTGTCCGGCCTCCAAGGCGCCTCGCGGCATGATGGCAGCCATGCCCGTCCAACAGCATTGAATGGACCGCTTGCCAGTACGTTGCAGAAAAGGACCCAGCACTCCCTGTGTGTTGCATGCGTGGTCGGTGTGCATGTGTCTGGCTGGTGGCCGTCGATATGCAGGGTGCAGGCCTGCTGGCCGCGGCGCGCTCCGCAGAGATGCAGCGCTGCAGCAATGACGCGCGCGCGGCCCCCGCCTTTCCGGGCGCATGCTGCGGGCCGGGCGGCAGGCAACCGCCCGCCGCATGCACCCAAGATGGGAGGGGCCGCGCGCCCGTCGGCGCCGCAGCGCTGCTTTTCTGCGGTGTGCGCCGCTTTGTTCGGGCCCGCATCCTGCACCAGCGACTGCCTGCTCTGCAGGCAAGCACATGCACACGCTTGGGCTGCACACAGCAGCCAACACACTGCAGGGGCTGGGGCCTTGTCTGCGACCGAAGCATGCGACGCACTGGCAAGCGGCCAGTCGGCGTGCTGTTGTGCAGCCACAGCAGCGGTAACGCGTCGAGCGATGAGGTGCCCTGAGAGGCCAGGCAGGGGCGCAGACGGAGAGGCTGGGCGTTCAGGTCGCCGAGTAGGGTGGAGTCCTGACCGCGCGTGGGGAAGGTGCGCGCGCGCGGCCCGGTGCGCCGGGGCGGCCTGCGGCAGCGCCGGCAGGGCCAGCGGGCTGCGCAGCGCGCGTGCGCCGCTCAAGGACGTCCACAGGAGCGACATGAGCATGCCACATCGCATGCCGCAGCCTCCCCGCTCGGCCAGACCGAGGGCGCTACTCAGGCGGCGCTGCACGGCCGCAAGCATCTGCCTCAATCAGAGCGCGCCCACAACGTTTCGGTCCGGGTCCGGGTAGGCCAGGCCCTGCCATGGCCAGGGTTCAATGTATGGCAGAAACATGCAGAAACACCCGGAGGGCAGGCGCAGGCATCAGGCGATACACTCACTGCTCCCGCTCCCAAGGTCCAAGACCTTGGATCAATCAAGCAGGCCCGCCAGTTGTCCGGGCCCGCCGGCTGTCCCGCCGGTCATTACACAGCATCCTGATGTGACGGTCCGCGCTGCGGCCTGGGGCGGTACCCACCTGGCTTGATGGGTACACCAGGCGGTGGACTGGCACAGCAGTGGCGCACTCAGGCGCGCACTACGCAGTGCCAGTCCACCGCCTGGAACTGCTGCCCATTCGCCAGACGAGCACCGCCCCAGGCTCAGCGTCGACCACCACATCAGGATGTCGGTAGTGACCGGCGGGAAGGCCGGCGGGTTGGGACCACCGGCGCGCCAGTGTGAACAGTCCAAGGCCCAACAAGCACAGACACTGAACCGTGTGGTGCCCGCAACTACTAGGTAGCCCTTGCCCGTCCATGAAAGAGTCTTCCCAGTGGGAGCTTGTCCAACCACCCGCTGCACCCGATGCATGGGCGCCCGCCTGCCACAGCTGATTGCCTGCGGCACATACGCTGCCGCACGCATTCTAGCTACACCGCGCACAGGCGGTCGTTAAGAAGTTAGTGGCTTTTCTATGGGATCGAACCGGCGCCTGCCTTGGACAGCAATACCCTACCCAACGCTCACCCTTAATAATTGTTTTGCGCATAGGAGCCCGCAGCTCACTCACTGTCAACATCAGGTGCCAGTTGTCCTACTGCTCGTGGTCCCAGTCAAGCCCCTGCCTGTTCACGTACATACAATGCATACCATGATGGGTCTTCATCTGAGCGAGCAGCCAACTGCACTGCACAGCTATGCCAGCACTGCCCCAGGCGCACAGCGGCTGCTGGCCCTCCCAGCTGGGCTGCTGGAGCGGGGACGTGCGGCCAAAGCGCCAAAGGCCCAGCTTCAGGAGACGTCTCTGGTGCCAGCGCGCAGCGCTGCAAAACGCAAGGTGGCACACAAAGTCACTACAGAGCTGTTGGCAAAATGCCTTGTCTCCACCTGTCCTTAGTATGCCTTGCCAGGTGACAGAGCTGCTCCAATCAAGCGCATCACTCAACAGCTCGCCGGCGGAGATGAAGCCCGCTATCGCAGCGCTGCTGGCAGAGAGCCCGGCGGTCGCAGCGGGCGAGGCCACTCTGAGCGGCCGCTTCGACGGCACCTGGGAGGCGAGCACCGCGCGCTGCCTGGCGGCACCCTCACCAGCTCTGCCTGGCATGCTCGTGCCCCGAACGCCCACTTTCCTGCACTGCCTGCAGCGGCTTCACCCTCCAGTCCTCGCTCGGACCTTGGCAGGTGTTCCACGCTCCCCACCTCGCGAGCCTGGGCGCCGCGCTCGGCGCGCGCTTCGAGCCGATCCGCTATAGATTGGCGGGCGACCGCTTGGTCTCCAATGTGCGGTTCAGCTCGTCGCTCGCGCGGGTGCGTGCTCTGTCCCAGCATCTGTCCCAGCAGCAGTGGTGTTTGCTATGCTTCACGCCGTGGTGAGGCAGCAGCACGCACTTGCTAGCGCTCTGCCGAGGGTGCGAGCCGTGCTGGGACCGCGCGCCCCGCTCAGTGTCACAGAGGGTTGCTGGAACTCAGTTCCATGTGCTGCATGCTGGCATACGTCTGCCTGGCTGTGTGCTCGCCCTACACGTTCGCCCTACCCTGCACCGCCCTACCGTGCATGGCCCTCCATGGCCCTGCCGTGCATAGCCGTCCATGGCCCTGCACACATGTGCACGGCGCCGCAGGAAGGATGGCTGAGCGCCTCGGGGCGCCTGATGCCGGCGGGCAGCGACGCGGTGGAGGTCGCGTTTGACCGCTTCTGGGTCGACCTCGGCTCGACCGCCCTCCGGCCGTCCCTAGGTGACCCCGCGTCCTCAGCTGTGCCAACTTCCTCGTCGCCTGTGCTGCACCCCTGCCCCCTTTGCTCAACACTGCTGCCATGCATGCATGCTGGTGCACCCGTAGGACGGGGGTGGGGAGCGAGAGGTGGTCCATATCATCAACTAGCTGACCCGCTGTCATCCTGCCATGCACCATGCCCTGGACGCGCGAGGCTGGGTGCCTGGTGCACTCAGAGACAGATGTCTGCCATGACTACCAGACGTCGTTGTGCACGCTCTGCAACCTCCATGAACTAGCATGCAGACGTTCCAGGCGACTGCGTTAGATTGCGTTAGTTCCACTGTTACGCCGGCGCCGCAGAGTCGGAGGCGGGGCTGGACGCGGTGGTGGGCGCACTCGGCCGCGCGGCCTTCTTCCCGCGCTTTGCCGTCTTCCCGGTGCTCTACCTGGACGATAACGACGGCGTGGCCGTGTTCCGATTCCCGCCGCTGAGCAGCAACATCGCGGTCAGGAGGCTGGCGTGACACGGCATGACGCGTAGTTGTGAGCACAGGTGTCCGGCATTGATGCGGTTGCGGACCGGGTTGGCGCCCGGCATGCGTTGAGGCGCTCGCCAGCCCGGCGCAAGTCACACAGCTTGGCAAGCACACCTTACACTGCATCGTCGCCTGAGTACATGGTATCACAGTACAAGGGCGAGACTGGTTCAACCCATGCACGTGCGTGGCAATCCCCGTCAGACTCTCTCCGCACGCCACGCTCGCACCCAAATGGCATCGCCCGCTCGCCATGGTCGCACCGCTCACACATGCAGCATGCAGACTGACTCGTGCAAAATTACAGGCCGCCGATAAATAAATATGGCTGCAGGTGCCATATGTGCACTGCACGCTAGAGCTGCTTGCCCCGCTCATTCGCCCATGTCTCCACGTTCACCGCGCTCCGAGCGGATGAGTCGCCTGCAGCAGGCTTTGCCGCCCGCTGTAACGCGCCAGGGTTGAGGCGCCCATGCGTCGCTCTCTACCGCAGGACAGCGCATGCTCGTGCGGCCCTGCACACGCCGCACCCTCGCGACTCTGCCAGCGCTCGGCGCGCCCGCATGACGGCCACGATGCAGTCCCCGAGATCAAGCGGCCGCGCCCTCGACCCCGGCCTTGTGGAGGCGCCAGCGCTCGGCGAGCGCGCGCATCACGACAGCGTGCGCCGCGCCCGGCGCAGCGGCCTTGGCCGCGGCGAAGTTGTCGCGCACAAACAGGCTGCGCGCCCCAGCGCCGGCGCGCGCATCAGCCCCGCGCGTCCTTCCCGCTTGTGTGCCTGACTCGGCCCTGGCCTCACTGCTGCCCTCTGACACAACCTGCTGTGTGTGTCAGCACATGCATGGCCGCGCGGGGCGGCAGCAGATCAGATCCCTCAAACAAGCAGCACGAGCGTGCAACAAGCGTGCATGCGCCCTTTATGGCCGCAGACCGCGCGTGTCCGAAGAGCGCATTCGAGCATCTCGTCACCGCAAGACATGCACCTGATCAGCACACTGCGGACCAGCAACGGCCGCGCACGCGCCTGAAGCCGCTGGGCGCGCGCGTCTTGCAGGGCGTGTTTCCGGGCTTGAACTGCGCGCCGTGCACACAGGTGACTACTAGCAGCGCATACGGTCACACAGGCGCCCAGCACGCAGCTGTGCGACACCAGTCGTCCATCACGCTTAGCGTGCATAACGCAAGGGCTTGCGGAAGGCAAGCGCCACCATCGCTGGAGCAGAGGGCTGACCGGCCAACCGGCCAAGCGGCCAAATGGCCAACTACGTGTAAAAGTGAAGGGATGGTGTATTGGCTGACTGAGGCCGGCGGGGTCGCGCCCGGCCCAGGTACACGAGTGCGCCGTGGCACTCGCCGCACGAGCGCCGCGCCACATCGATCGAGTTGCTGTGCCGCGCGAACTCGCGCCCGCACGCCGCATTGGCGCAGCGCCAGCGGTGCGGCGCGTGCACCTGGTACTCGTGGCAGGTCGTGACGGGGATGTCGGGGTGCGCGCTCAGCGCGCAGCCTGCCCAGAACTTGAACGCCGGCCCGTGCGGCGGCTTGGCCTGGCCGCAGGCGCGGGCGCGTCAGGCGCCGGGCACCCACGCGTCAAGAGCGCTCGCGTCCGCCGCAGAGCCCCTCTCACATCCGAGTGGGAGAAGCACACGGGACAAGAGAGGGCAAAAGAGAGGATGATGCATGTGTGAACAGAGCGGCCGGGCTGCCGATCCAGAGCGGGACACAGGGTGCATGACACACAGCGCGCTGGCGAGCTGGGCTGGCGTGAAGCGCACCGCGTGCGGCGGCAGCAGCCATGCGGCGACGTGGCAGAGCTCGTGCAGCAGCGTCGCGCGCAGCTTGGCGGGCGCGTCCACGACCTTGGCGCTCAGCTCCACGTCCGCGCTGTACCTGGCGCGCCGGCCGCCCGGGAGGTGGGCAGGCACGCGGTGGACGCGGCGCGCGCTCATGCGCTGCGCATGCAATAGGGTGAGGGTAAGGGCGACCGGGAGGCCAGGCGCCCCAGCGTCGCACAGCCGTGCCTCGGCGCCTGCCACCATGGTGCAGCGAGCCTGCTGGCGTGGCTCGCTGCCGCAGGGAGCAGACCCTTTCACTCAGCCGCCAGCAAGGCCGCCCTGCACGCGCTGGAAGCCCAGCCTATGACTGGGCCACCCCCGGCCATGGCTGCACCTCGGGGCCTCGCCCGGCACGCCGATCGCGTCGCGGCGGTAGTGCGTCAGGCCGGCCGTCGTCAGCAGGTGCGCGTTCCAGCCGATGGCCAGGTCGCCGGGCAGCTGCCCGCCGAACACGCTCGCGTTGAACCTGCGCGCCCGGCGCCGCAGCCCTCCTCGGCCGCCGAAGTGCTGCGCGCCGCCGAAAAGGGGCACTGCTGGCTGCAGGCGCTGTTCGACCCGCGCAGCATGTCGGCCGATGCCGCCGAGCTAGCTGCTTGACCCTGCTCGTCTGAAAAGCTGACTGGGGCGTGCGGGTGCGCGATGGCCAGGCACGCGCCGTGCCAGGAAGCGCGCTCACTGATCGCGTTCGCCGCCGGCGCGGCGTGCTGCCGCCAGACGGAAGGCCGCCGCGCAGTGCACGCCCGGTCAAGGCAACACGCACGATGCGCAGCAAAGTGGGGGGCACGGCGCCGGGAAGCGCACTCGGTGAACGTGGTCGCCGCAAGGGCGGCCCGCTGCCGCCTGAAGGCCGCCGCGCTGGGCGCCGCGGCGCGTGCGGCGGACCCGCGCACGCCGGCGGGCGGGCGCGGCGTGCGCGCCTGCGCGCGCGCGCGGTCTGACACGCTGGCATGCACCGGCGCGCTCGGGGAGCAGCCGGGTCCTGCCGGCGGCTGTAATGTCAGGCAGCCTGTGCTGAGCCTCCAATGGTCGTGCATGCTCTCCGTGACCCTCTTCCGCACCAGGCACATCCAGGGCCTGAGGAAAGGGAGAGCCGTTGAAACGTGTGGCGGAGCAGAAGTGCGCGCTTAGGCCAATGCCGTCACCAGTCCGTGCGCTGCACTTCCAAAAAGGGCACACCGGCATGCATGCCGCGGCCGGCTTGCGCGCCGCGGGCGTGCGCGGGGGCGCCGCGGTCCGCGCCGCGGCGCCGTTCCCGCCGCCGGCGGGGTCGGGCCAGGCCTGGAAGGCCCGGCGGCGGGGCGGCTCGGGCGAGGACCTGCCGGACTGCGGTCTGAGCTCTGCCGCGGCCGGCGGGCGGTGCTGCCGGGCCGCCACGGCCGCCCAGTTCTCCTGGTCGCTCGCGGCGTCGGCGGGGCCGCCATCCAGGGCCGTGCTGGCCGACCTGGCGCACAGGTTCCCCCTCTCTGGGCTGCTGCATGGCACACATGCGCATCTCTGACGCAGAGTGCTGGGATGAAGCGGCGTGCAAACGGCAGCGGCGCGCCGCAGCTGCGCCGGCCGCACCGGCCAAAGCCCCGAGGGATGCCTGAACACGGAACTGACCCTGACCCAGACGCAGCTGCTGATGTTCCAGGGCGGCCTGATGATGATGACCCCGGCCCGAGCGCAGCAGGCCGACATGGTGCCTGCGCATGGAGTCATGCAGCAGCCAGGCATGCGTTGGGTTCGCCATCCCAAAACTCGTCTGAGGTGGGCGCACAGGGAGGGTGCGGACCTGCGCGCGCCGCGCGTCGTCCACGCGCCGCCCTCACCGCAGCCGCGTCCCCCGGCCCCGTCCCCGCCCCCGCCCTCGCCATCGCTGCTGGACAGCGCGATGGGCGACGCGCCGCCGCTCCCGTGACCCCCGCGGCCGGGAAAGAGGTAGGGGTCGGGCGCGGCGGGCGCCGCCGGGGCGCCCGGCCCCTGCACAAACCCTGCGCCGAACAGCTCGGCGGGCCCGCGGCGCACGCGCGGCGGCGTGCGCGCGTTGCCTCCCTGCGCCGCCGCGGGCCCTGGGACGAGCCCGTCGCGCTCCGCGCCGCTGCTGCCTCCGCGGGCATGCTGGGGCCCGGCAGGCTCGCGCGTGCACGCGCAGCCGGGCCCTGTCGCGGCGCGCGGGGAGGGGCGCCCGGCGCCGGCGCGCGCGGCGGAGCAGGAGGCGTCTGACTCGTCAGAGTCCACCAACCGCGTACGGCGCCGCACAGCCGTGTCAGGAGCGGCGACCGGCGACGGCGAGGAGGAGGCCGGGCTCGCTTGCGGCCTTGCCGGCAGCGCGCCGGCCGGCGTCGCAGCCTCCGACGGCACGGGCGCCATGCGCAGCTCGCGCAGCGCGCCCGCCAGGCCCGCGCCCGCCGGGTCATCGGCGCGCCCCGGCGGCGCCACCTCCGCCGCTTCAGACGGTTCGGCATTGAGCCTCCGCGCGGGGCTGCTAGCGTCGGAGTCGGAGTCTGAGCAGAGCCGGCGCGCCGCGCGGCCGGCTGACCGGCCGGCCGTCCATGCAAACACGGGCCACGGCGACGCCGCGCCGCCCGCGCCAGAGTCGGACGACGAAAATGACGCCGCGGGGCTGGCCGGCGCGCTCTGCACGCTGCGCCGGTGGCCCATGCGGCCGCCCTGCCCCGCGAGCACGGCGAGCGTGCCTGCGCTCGCGGGCATCGGCGCGCCGGCGCAGGCCTCCGCAGGGGACTCCAGCCCCACGCCCGGCAGCCGAGCGACGGGTGTGCGCGCCTCTGGCGCCGTCCCGGGGCCGCCGGCGCCGGGAGCGGGCGAGGCAGCCGCAGCGGGCCCTGTGGCCGCCCCCGCCGCCCCGGCAGCCCCGCTGCCCAGGGCGGCGGCAGCGCCGTCGCGCGTCGGCACAGCTGCGACCCGAGCCGCGGCCGCGGCGTGCTGCTCAGCAGCTGCGGGGGCGCGCTCCGCGCACGGTCCAGTGGCGCCTGCGTCGTGCGGGCGCGCGCCGAGCGCCGGCACGGCCGCAGCGGCTGTCACGTCGGCCAATACCGGCCTGGTCGCGCGCACCCAAGCCGCCACCCGGTCCATGCCCACCGAGGGCGGCCCGGACGCGGCGGGGTCCGGCGGCTCTGCGCTGCACGCGGCTTTAGGGTTTGGGTGCCCGTCCAGGCCGAGGCGCTGCAGCGCGGCGTCCAGGTCAGCAGACGCGACGCTGGACGCGGTGCCTGGAGACGCGGCGCTCGTCGCGGCGGGCGCGGCAGGCCCAGGCCCAGCCTGGGCGGGCTCCAGGGCGGCCCTCGCCTCCGCCCCCGCGGAGTCCGCGCGCACGGCACTCGGCGCGCCGGGCGTGGCAGGCTCGGCGCCTGCGCCGACGAACCGGGCGCTGCACGCGGAGCTGTCGGCGTCTGGCCTGCCGAGAGGCCGCCCCGGTGGTTGTGCTCTGGGGCTGCTGGCCGGCGGACCCCCCGCGGCAGGCGGCTGCGGCGCGCTCGCTGGCGCTGCCTCGCAGGCTGGTGCGCTGAGGCGCCCAGGGCTTGGCCTGCAAGCGCGGTGCGGGGACGGGCTGTCGCTGCAGGAGCACACCGATCCGCTGTCGGCCGTCACCCAGGTGTCCTGCGACGACGCAGTTGGGCTGTCTTCGGGGCAGCCTGGCATGCTGCGCCCGGCTGCGGCGGCGCCGTGCGCGTCCGTGAGCGGCAAGCGTGGCTGATGGCTGTCAGCGGCACCTGCGCTCATGGCGGCAGTCGCACCAGACCTGTGCAGTATTGGTGTTGCCAGTGCACTATGCACTTGTCAGCACCGTCGCGCCCCTCTTCGGTCAAATTTGGTTAGACAGTGTAAGCCCCTCTCAGCCTGTCAGAAGTGCTGGGACGCAAAAGCAGCTTCTGCCAGTGCAAAGTTGGTAGCGGGCGAGCCGTCTGTCTGTCCTGCCCTTTTTGCCGCACCTGACCAAGCTCAAAACGAATCGGTCTGGGCTCATTCAAATGATTTAGGAAACAAAAGAAGAAGACATCTGTGTGCCTGGTCATCTACACAAGGAGTTCAGCACGCACTGCAGACCCCGCCAGTGCGCCAGAAGCACTCCGTTGGCATCCAATCACCTGGTGCCAGTCATTGTGTTGCTTGGCATGATTACCTGGCAATCGGCAGAGCGCACTGCACCTGTAGCATAGCGTGGGCACGCCGCTGACTTACGCTAACGTTCAAACCGTGCCTGCTGACGCGGCTGGGGCATCATGTGATCATGTAATTCGTTCTGCATTAGCCTGCAGCAGAGGCTCGCGCTTTCACGTTACCGGTCAGGCGCCGGGTCCGATGCCGGTCCGCTTTGAGGACGACCTCGCCGACGAGCCGGGCGCGTCGAGCTCTCCCGCCGGAGGCGGCGCGCACGCGGCGGGGCAGCCGCTGGCCTCCGCCTTTGGCCAGCGCCAGAGCGGCGTGGACTGGGAGGAACTCGATGAGGAGCTGTACCATGTGGCGCCGGAGTTCAAGGACCCGCGCTTCGACTCGCTGCACCACGTGCTGGGCATCCTCGGCGCCGTGGACTCCGAGGCCGCCCTGGATGAGGCACGCGCTGGCCCCACACGCCTGCCCCTCGCGCCTGCCGTGGGCCCGCTGCATGGCGGCTGGGCATTCCGCAGGGGCCTGCAGCGCTGGTGTGAATAAGCGGGGCGTGGCCGTTTTCCGCTCCGGCGGCTCCCAGGAAAGAAATACCGGTTGCCCTGCATGGTGTTCTCTGTGCATGCTTGGTCTGGTGCACGAACTCACCCGCGGTTATTATACTCTTATTGAGCTGCTAGAGGCGGCCGCTGGCTGAGTAGACTTGCCCAGACTGGGCTGCGCTGGAGGCCTTTGAAGTGCAGCAAGGCCAAGCACATGTGCCTGCTGGTACCTGCCTGTGTCCCTCCCAGAATGCGGCGCGCCTCTGCCCAAGCATGATTACGGGCAGAGCAGCCCGAAGGACCATTTATGCAAGGCATTCCCCTCTGGCAGCGTGCCAGCAGCCCCATGCTCCGGGGGCCTCCGCTGCTGCACAGCAGGCGTGCCAGCGCCGCCCCGCAGCCGTCCAGCGCAGGAGGGCGCGCAGCAACGCGCAGGGCGCCGCCGCGCGCCGCGCAGGGCGCCGCCGCGCGCCGCGCAGGGCGCCGCCGCGCGCCGCGCGCGCCAGCAGCGCGCGACGAACATGCCCTAGCCCTGACCCTGTCCTGGCGCTGCGCAGCTGCGCGCGCAGCGCGAGCGCGTGGACTGCCTGGTCGACGACGTGGTGCAGGAGTACCATTCGGGCTTCAACAAGTCCATCCACAACTACTCCCAGATCCTGGTCCGCTTCACGCAGGCCAAGGAGCAGGCGCGGCGCCCCCCTATTTCA
>JAABUY010002246.1_pt1 | contig 23418 bp, 20 predicted proteins | sample 5560271 | NCBI WGS metagenome assembly JAABUY01 (sample SAMN10711886, study PRJNA513374) | rock metagenome | isolation source: Antarctica rocks | place: Antarctica: Victoria Land, University Valley | reverse complement strand
AAGCCGCAAAGCGCCAGAAACGTTTACCTATGAAAACCAGCCCGCCCCAGCGCCCTACCCCCGCAAACACTGGGGAAACGGCTGCTCAACCCGCCAAAACACACACGGAACTGTCGAACCCGGGTGGAGGCCTCGTGGATGAAGCGGATGTGCTCGCGGGGAACGCCGCGAGCGACGAGCTGGCGGCGGAGCTCGTCGTAGGCATTCCACTCCTCGCGCGGGGTGCCGAGATCGCAGAAGACGATTTGCAGCGCGCCGGGGACCGGCGAGGGGTTGGTGGTTTCGGGGTCGCGGTAGACGTGGTCGCGGTGCACGCTCCAGATCTGCGCGATCCGGTCGGCGGCGACGTCGAGCTTGGAGGTGGTGGTGGAGGGCGGCTGGCGGCTGACCAGGCGCATGTCGAGCGCGGCCTTGCGTCCGTCGGTGGAGATCTTCAGCATGTTGTCCTGCTCAGGTGAGACGCGGCGAGCGCGGACGGCCTCGGCGCGCTCGCCGAGATCGGCGAGGTACGCGGCGATCTGCGGGGAGGCGGGGATCAGGACCGTCTCGGGGAGGCGCCGGCCGTCGTCGCGCATCCACAGTGAGGGTGCCGGGAGCCTGAGGTCCGCGGTGGTCTTGACGTCGGCGAACACGTGCCACATCCGCAGCATCTCGGGAACGTTCTGGAAGCCGGCGAAGCGCGTGTTGATGCGGTACTGCCCGGCGGCGGCGGGGGCCATCTCGATCTCGGTGACGGTCTGCCCGAACGTGGCCGCCCAGGAGTCGAAGTCAAGGACGCCGGCGGCGTCGAGCAGGTCGGGGCGCAGGTAGCGCTGCATGACGTGCCCTTCGGTGACCGAGTTGGCGATCGGGGTGCCGGTCGCGCCGGTGATCACGCGCTGGCCGTGGCGTGCTCTGAGATACTCGATCTTCAGATGCAGATCGCTCGCGCGCTGGGACCCGTCGATCGCCGCGTCGCGAATGTTCGAGGGCGTCCGGAGGTTCTTGTAGTCGTGAAACTCGTCGACGGCGAGATAGTCAACCCCGGTGTTCTCGAACAGGATCCCGGGATCGACCTTGCCGTCTAGGCGCTTTTCCAGGGCCGCCTCTTGGCGGAGCAGCGCCTTCTCCAGGCGCTTGACGGTCAGCCCTTCTCCCCCGCGCGCGGTGTGGAGCATCGCGCGTAGCTGCTCTGACTCGCGGTGGATGTAGTCGGCTTCGAGCTGGGGCGAGGTCGGCAAGCGCTCAAACGCTGAGCGGGTGAGCACGATCGCGTCCCAGTCGTTGGTGGCAGCGCGCGCGACGAACGCGCGGCGGCGCTCCCCGGCGAGCTCCTCAGAGCCGGCGGCGAGCAGCCGCGTCTGCGGATAGAGGGCCAGCCATTCGCGCGAGAACTGCTCGAGCATGTGATTGGGCACAACGACCGCAGGCTTGGAGACCATGCCCAGTCGCCGTAGCTCCATGCATCCGATCACGAGCGTCGCGGTCTTGCCCGCCCCGACGGCGTGAAATAGACCGACGGCCGGCTCGTTGAGCATCCGGGCGACGGCGGCGCGTTGATGGGGGTGCGGCGTGAACGTCTTCGCGAGCCCCGGCAGGGTCAGCCGCTCCCCCTCGCCGCTGTAGTCGCGCAGCACGAGCGAGTTGAACCTGCGGTTGTACTCGCCCAGCAGCCGCGTGGCGCGCAAAGGCTGCTCCCACGCCCACTCAGCGAAGCGCTCCTGCAGCGCTTCGGCTTTTTCGACCGCGGCGGCGGTCTCGACGGGATTGACGATCCGCTTGCCCTCCAGCGTCTCGTCGGTCACCTGCAGCGGGCGCTGCTCGAGCGTCGCGCGGACGATCGCAGCGGCGGGCATCCGGCGTGTCCCCCACTCGCTCGTAGCTTTCAGCGAGCGGTTATCGGCGCGCACGCCCCACACCCCACCGCCGGGATGCTCCACGAGCACGGTGGAGTCGAGCAGGATCTCCCGCAGGAAGGCCTGATGGGTGTCGGCATCGATCCACGCGGCGCCCAGCCGCGGGTGGACGTCCTCGATCCCCAAGTCGAGCGGCAGCACAGCCTCGAGCGCGCTCGCGTTGACGGCCAGCTCGGGACGCTCCCCGACGGCAGCGCGGGCGAGGTCGAGCTTCTCGCGGACGTTGCCCGACAGGTACTCGGGCGCGGGAACGAGGCGACCGGTGCGAGGATCCTCGTAGACGAGCTCGCCGAGAGCCTCGCGCGCCTCGGCGGGGTCGGCGCCGAGCAGGTCAGCGATCCGGTCAAGCTCGACGCGCCCGTCGGTCTCCAGCGCGACCGCGAGGGCTTCGTCAGCACGCTCGACGCCGAGCACGGGGGCGCGCGCCACGAGCGTGCGCTGGGAGAGGATCGTCGCGCCAACGGCGGTCTGGGTCGCGTCATCAAAGCTCTCAAGCGCGCAGACCAGCGCAGCGAACGGGTCATCACGCAGCGTGGTGATCGCCCGCGGTCGCACGCGGGCGGTGCGAGGCTCACCGCTGCCACGGTCCAGGTGCCCGGTGCGACGGATGGTGAAGCGGTTGATCGGCCCGTAGCGGGCGGTGTAAGACTCGTAGCGTGCGCGCAGCTCGTCACGCAGCTGGTCGATCTCCGGCGTGTCCTCGGCATTGGCGGCTTCCGCGCCGAGCAGCTCCCGCGCCCCGTCGCGCAGTCCCAGCAGGGCGCGAAGCTCGACGCGCTGAGCGGCCGGCACCGGCAGGGGGATGTGCTCGCCGCCAAGCACGCGGGTGAAGCGCCCGTCAGGGTCAGCGCTTAGGTGCCCGTCCCACAGGCCGGTTGCCGGCGCCAGCGCTGCCGGTGCTGTGGCCGGCGCACTGCCGCGGGCGCTCATCGCCTGCCCGGTGCGCCAAGCCCGGGTGGTGATCTCTGAAAGCGCCGCGGTGAGCGCTTCGGGCAGCGCGCGGGCGTCGGCCTGGACGGTGAGCGAGGGTGCGGCGTACTGCCCGCTGGTGATGGCCAGCCGGCCGAGGACATGCTGGGGGTGCTCGAGGTAATACCCGTTCAGGCGGTCACGCGCGCCGTCGAGCTCGACAGTGGGTGCCTGCTCCCATGCGATTGATGTCGGCGCGGTATTCGGCTCGCGGCGGCGTAGTAGGAGCAGGTCGGTGACGACGTTGGTGGCGGCGGAGCGCTGGTGCGCGCCGCCGGGTAGTCGCACCGCGCCGATCAGGTCGCCCAGCGCGTTCATTTCACGCCGGGCGGCGGGGTTCTGAGCGTCGAGGGTGTACCGGCTGCTGAGCACCGCGACGATCCCGCCGGGCCGGGTCAGCGCGAGGGACTTGATGATGCAGTGGTTGTGCAGGGAGTGCCCGCCGCGGTTGTGGCGCGGGTCGTGCAGGCGCACGTCGGCGAACGGGACGTTGCCGACCACAGCATCGAAGTGCCCGGCGCGATACGGGCTCTGAGCGAACGATTCCGCTCGGATGGTCGCGTCGGGGTAGAGCGCCTGGGCGATCGCCGCGGTGGTCGGGTCAAGCTCGACGCCGGTCATCTGCGCGCCGGGCGGCGCCAGCCCGATGAACGTCCCGGCCCCGGCGCCAGGTTCGAGCACCAGCCCGTCCTGGAACCCGAGGTCCTGCACGGCGCGCCAGATCGCCTGGACGTAGGTGGGGTCGGTGTAGTGCGCGTTGATCGTGGTGCGCCGCGCGGCCGCGTACGCGCGCTCATCAAGCAGCTCGCGCAGCTGCTCGCGCTCTCGGGCCCACCCGGAGCGCTGCTCGTCGAAGATCTCCGCGACCGCGCCCCAGCCCGACCACCGCGCGAGGAGTTGCTGCTCCTCCCGGGAGGCTTGCCGTTGCTCGTCCGCTAGCAGCCGGAGCGTCCGCACAGCGATGAAGTTCGCTCTTACCCGCGCGTGCGCGCCCGAGGGCGCGAGGTTCTCTTGGCTTGCCGGACGGAAGGTCAGGCCGGTGGGTCGTCGTCCTGCTCGAACAGCGCCTGGTGGGACTCCCGCAGCGTCTGGGTGACCCAGTCGCTCGCCGGGTGCTCGGGATCGTCGATCCCCGGTATCCATACGAGTTCGCTCAGGACCGCTTCCTCGGCTCGCAGCCGAGCCATGTTCAGCCGACCGGTCTTCTCGAGGTAGGTCTCCCCCGGCTGGTCCTGTCCCGCGAAAGAGTCGCTCAGCTCCTGGATCTGGGCTGCCGCCTGGTTGCCCAGGTCGCTGAAGAAGCTCTGGGGATCCTCGATCCTCGCGTAGCGCTCGGGGTCGATCCTCTGCCAGTGCTGCATCGCTTGCCGGCCGTACTGGTTCAACTTCGGGCTCTCCCCACAGCGCATCGAGAGACAATTGTCCGCGGTTCTCATCTGGGCGGCGTGCTCTAGGCATGCGCCGCACCGAAGGCTACGCCGCCCCGATGGCGCAGGTTCTGAAACCCGGTTCTGCGGCGATCCCCGCCGCCGGGCATTACGCACGCGCACACCTCAGAAGCGCCCGACGTCATCAACAAGCGCGCGGTCATTATGCGCCCGCGTGGTCGCCGAGGACGCCGCGGCGGTCGGGGTGGCCTGACGCTGTAGCGCTGCTCGGTCGGACGGCTGCGCGGTCTGAGCCAGCCGAGTGGGGGGGCGTGTAGCGACGTGCGCGAGGTCGGGGGTGTAGTGGTCAGTCCAGTCGCTCATCGCGCCAGCCGGCTTGGGATGAGAAGGTCCTACGGCTCAACGAGGGGCTTCAGTTGCGCCAGCTTCCTTACGCGTTTGGTGGTGCCATCGCGCTCAACTATCACCGTGAACCACCGTCGACTCTGGACATAGATATCAACGTCTTCGTCACTCCGGAGCAGGACGCTGCGGTACTGGAGGCGTTGGGTGCTATCTATAGCCTTGAGGGCCAGGAGCGGGCTGTCGGGGAGCTACGGCAAGAGGGCCAGGCGCGGACGCTCTGGGGAGATACCTTCGTCGATCTGTTCCTGGCCAACACCGACTTTCACGGCTCCATGGCCGCCAACATGCAGACCTGGCTTGAGCGGTTCCTGGAGCCGGATGATCCGCGACTCGGGCGCCTGGAGCAGTCGACACGACGTGCGTAGCGAACCTTACGACTGACGCGCTAGGCGGCCTCGGGGGCGGCGGGGTGCCACACGAACCCGGTCGGGTAGCGAGATGATGAGCTCGCCGTCGTGTTCGAGCAAACACTTGGCGTTGACGTTGCCCTGCTCGTCGTAGGACTAGGCGGTCGCGGTCGCGGTCGCGGTCGCGGTCGCGTGTGGTGGATGTGGGCTTGAGCAGGTTGTGCGTGGCCCGCCCGGACAGCAGCGCCCTTTACCCGATTCATCGCACGCCTTGCGACGAGCAGGTGCTGTCTGAGCAGAGCCAGCTCTCTCTCGTGAGCTTGGTGCGGGCCGCGAGTACGGCGACCCCGTCAAAGTCGATGCGGCGTCCAGTCACGTCCGACGAGCACCTTCGCGAGCGTCAGGTGTCGAAAAGCGAGAACCGACGTACCTAGCCGCCCAGACCTCCTCCACGTTCAGGCGATGTTCTTTCCCGGCGCCTTCCGTCTCTTCGAGCCGCCCGCAATCGTTCACCTGGATCCTCCGTCGAGGGTTGTACACGACCTCGAGAAGTAGCAGCAACAAGCCGTTTAGTTAGTGCTTGGGGCGAGATCATCCCCCTCGGCGACCTTTCTCAGAACTGGCGTTTTCGACCGGCTTGACAAACGCCGCGGCCACGTTTGGGCGGCCCGTACCTGCTCTGCCCCCTCGAGCAGGCGTGGGGCGGGATCGAAGCAGCAGCGATGGCCGACGGAGTGACGGTTCTGCGGTGCCGCTAGACGTGGCTGCGTGAAGCTCCAGCCGTCAGCCACTGGTCCTCCCCTAAACGCGCCGGCAAGACGATGAACCTACAACGGAGAGGGGGGGATTCGAACCCCCGAACGAGGTCGACCCCCGTTACGCGATTTCCAATCGCGCCCGTTCAGCCGCTCCGGCACCTCTCCAGGAAACGCGCAGCTAGGGTAGCGTGGCGGCCCCGCCGCGGAACTGCCACGCGCCCTCGCGCAGCAGCGGCACCTCCTGCCCCTCAAGGGTTATCCCGGTGACCGAGACCTCGTCGGAGCCGATCATGAAGTCGATGTGGATGTCGCTGCGGTTCAGCCGCGCGCGATCCTCCTCACCGTCGATGGCCATGTCGAAGCCGGCCCCGAGCGCGATGTGGCTGGCGGCGTTCTCGTCGAGCAGGGTGTCGAAGAAGACCCTCCCGAGCTGCCCGATGCGGCTCTGAGCATCGACCAGCGCCACCTCCCCGAGCCGGGCGGCGCCGCCGTCGCGCGCCGCCAGGGAGCGAAGTGCCGCCGCGCCGCGATCAGCCTCGATCTTCACCGCGCGGCCCGCCTCGAAGTGCACGCGCAGGCCCTCTATCAGGACGCCCGTGACCACCAGCGGCTTGGTGGAGGTCACGGTGCCGCTGGTGCGCAGCGGGTCGGGGCTGGTGAAGACCTCCTCGGTGGGCAGATTGGGCCGGTGCTCGATCCCGTCCACGGTGCTGAAGCGCGCCGCCCGCCAGCGGCTTGAACGCAGCAGTCCCACGGTCAGCTCCGTGCCCGGGCCGCTGAAGCGCAGCGCATCGAGCGCCAGCGCGTCGAGCCGGCGCGTCACCTCCACCAGCCTGTCCATACGGGCGTTCCACGTGGCCACGGGATCGGGCTCCTCCAGGCGGCAGACGTGGACGATGTCCTGCCAGAGCCGATCCAGCGCCTCCTGGCCTCGCAGCTCGGGGTGCACGAGCTCCGCCCATCCCACCGTGGGGCACGGGCCCACCGTCCAGTTGACGGTGCGCTCGTTGACCAACCGCTCTGTTTCACGCACGCGCGGGAGCATGTCCCTTCCCAGTCGCTCCGGGTCGACCCCGTCCATCAGGTGGGGCTCGACGGTCCCGTTCAGCGAGATCGCGGCCCCCCGGTGCTCTCCGAGGGCCAGCACGTTCTGGCCGATCCACTCTGGCACGTACCCCAGGGTGTCCGGGTCGGCGTACAGCGCGCGGGCGCGCTTGATGTAGGGGTCGAAGTACCGGGTGTCCACGAACCTGGCCCCGGCCCGGTAAGCGGCCTCTGCGACCGCACGCGTCAGCTCCTCCTTGCCGGGCTCGGTGCTGAGCGACACGATCTGGCCGGCCTGCACGTTTGCGCCGAAGCGCACGATCAGCTCGGCCAGTCGCCGGGCCCGGTCACCCATGCTCGCCTCCCGTGATCAAGATCCCGGGGTTGAGGATGCCCGCGGGATCAAGCTCGGCCTTGACCGCGCGCAGCGCCGCCATGCCCAGCGGGCCGATCTCCTGTTCATACCACCGCAGGTGGTTACGCCCCACGCCGTGATGATGGCTGATCGATCCGCCCGCGGCCAGGATCGCGTCGCTGGCCGCAGCCTTCGCCGCGCTCCACTGCGTCAGCGGATCGGCCAGCGAGGCGCAGCCCACGGTGAAGTACAGCGAGGCGCCCGCGGGGTACACGTGCGAGATGTGGCAGAGGATCACCGGCGGTGTCCCCTGCGCGCTCAGTGCCTCACGCAGCGCGGCACCGACGGCGGTGTAGAGGGACTCGAGCGTTGACCAGAACGTCGCCGTCTCCAGTGTCTCCACCAGCGCTCCCGCCTTCAGGAGCGCGTCACGCAGGTACGGGCCCTCGTAGCGCTCCCGCTCCCACGCCTCGCCAGCGGCGGGATCGCCCTCGCCGCCGGCGTCGCGCAGCACGGTGGCCGCTGCGTCCGCTCTGCGGCGTGTGGCGCCGGCGGGTCCCTCGTAGCCGAGGATCGTCAGGCAGCCACCCGCGGCGCCTCGCCCGAGCTCCCCGGGACGGCTGAGGTTCAGGGCCGTCTCTGTCTCGCGGAGAGCCGCGCCACGGTGGGCACCGGACCGTCCTGCACCAGGCGCCTGAGCACCACCGCCCCCTGGCTGAAAGAGGGAAGCCGCCAGCCCTCGTAGATCCGCTCGTGCGGTGTGGGACGCACCGCCACGGAGAGCTCGGTGATGACCCCGAGGGCGCCCTCGGAGCCGAGCATCAGCTGCCGCAGGTCGGGGCCGGCCGCAGAACGCGGGGCCCGGCCGAGCGTCAGCGTCCCGGCGGGGGTGGCGACCCGCAGTCCCAGCACCAGCTCGTCGAAGCGACCGTACCCCGCCGAGGCCTGGCCGCTGGAGCAGGCGGCAAAGCCGCCCATGGTTGCGTACTGGAAGGACTGGGGAAAGTGGCCGATCGTGTACCCGCGGTCGGCCAGCAGCCCCTCCGCCTGCGGTCCCCGCAGGCCCGGCTGCAGCACCGCCACACGGGATTCCTCGTCGAGTGCCACCAGCGCATCCAGCCGCCGGAGGTCGAGGGCCACCCACCCCTGGAAGCGCTCCGTCTCCGGCGTCAGCCCCCCGACCACCGAGGTCCCGCCACCGAAGGGCGTGAGCGCGATCCGCTGCGCGGAGGCGATCTGCAGCAGCCTTGCGATCTGCTCGTGGCTCTCGGGCGCCAGCACCAGGTCGGGTGCGGGTAGCGGCACGCCCGTGTGCAGGCGGAGCAGGTCGGGTGTGGAGCGGCCCAGCGCATGGCGCAGCCGTGTTTCGTGGTCGGATGTTGCGTAGTCGGACCCGACGAGCTGGTCCAGTTGCGCCACCAGCGCCGGCGCCAGGCGCGGCGGGGTGAGCGGGATGAGCGCGGGCGAGCTCGGTCGCGGCCGGGAGCTCGTTACACCGAGGCCCTGCGAGAGCAGCGCCAGCACCTCGGCAGGGAAATCAGGCACCTGCTCCGGATCGCCCCAGCCCCACCAGGAGAGTTGCGGATGCGGCTCGTCGGGCGGGCGAGAACCACGCAGTCGACGGTACCCGCTGAGCGCGGCTCACGCCCGGCGTGGCCGGGGCACGCTTTAGGAGCTGTGCCAGTGCGGAGTGGCCAGCATCGCCAGGCGTAGCTGCTTCTCGGCTACGCGCGCGATCTCGATCTCCGACTGGGGCCCCGCGACGGGCGCGTCGAGCATCGCCCCCACGGTGGCGATCATCGTGTTGACCAGCATTCCTGCGAGCATCTGCAGATCCTCGGTGGTCCACTCGCGCAGGACCGGAAAGCGCGCCAGGTCGGTGGCCAGCTCGCTGGTGAAGAGCCGGATCTCGTTGCGGATCGCGTGACGCAGCACGGTGTTGCCGGTGGAGCCGACGCGGATCACGAACAGAAAATGCTGGCGGTGGGCCCGCACGCGGTCGACGAGGATCTCCACCGAGCGATGGATGATGTGCTCGGGCGGCAGCCCCTCCCGCGCCTGCCGCAGCATGGCTCGCAGCGTCCGGAAGGACTCCTCCACGAGGGCCAGCCCCAGCTCGTCCATGCTCTGAAAGTGGCGGTAGAAGGCGGTGGGAACGACGCCGGCGGCTCGGGCCACGCTGCGCAGGCTCAAGCGCTCGAAGCTCTCCCCGGCCTCGATCTGCAGGAGGGCGGCATCCATCAGCGCCTGCCGCGTGTGCTGGCGGCGCTCCGCCTGGGTGCGGGGGGCGCGAACAAAGGCCTCGCGGCCCTCTGCAGGGCGGCGTGCAGGTGGTGTACGTCCGTTCACCTGGCTCCTGTGCGTTGGCTCACATTTCCCAGTTTATCTGCTTGACGGTGGGGAGAAGCACGGCTAGGCTCCTTAGTGTACGTGTGTCCACTAACTAACTAAGACGAGAGATGCCCACCGCAACTTCCCCCCGCCGCCTGCTCGGCTCCTCGCTGGTCGATCTGCTCCTCGGTCCGCACGGGATCGACCGCTACCTGGAGCTGATCCGGCCCGACCTGACGATCCACGACGCTCGCGCCCGCGTGGTCGCCGTGCAGCGCCAGACCCCGCGCAGCGTGACCCTGACGCTGCGCGCCAACTCCGCGTGGAATGGGTTCACCGCCGGCCAGTACGTGCGACTCGGCGTCGACATCGACGGCGTTCGCCGCACCCGCACCCTCTCACCCGCCTGCTCGCAGCACCGCGCCGACGGTCTGCTGGAGATCACGGCCACCGTGCACCCCCACGGCCTCGTGTCGCGACACCTCCACGAGCGGATCCAGCCCGGCGCGATCGTGCACCTCGGCGTCGCCAGCGGATCCTTTTCGCTGCCCGAGGTCCGTCCGGAGCGGCTCTTGCTCCTCAGCGGCGGCAGCGGGATCACCCCGGTGCTGTCGATGCTGCGCACGCTCTGCGACGAGGGCCACGCGGGTGAGGTGATCTTCGTGCACTACGCGCGGACCGCCGCTGACTGGCTCTACCAGCCGCAGGTGGAGCGCCTGGCCGCCGAGCACCCGGGAGTGCGTGTGCGCTACGTCGCCACCCGGGAGGGCGGAGCTCGCCTGAGCGAGGAGTTCGTCCGCGAGCTTCTCGGCGGCGAGGACCCCACCCCGGGTGCCCATGCCGCGGTGTGCGGGCCCCCGGCGCTGCTTGACGCGGTGCGCTCGGTGTGGCACGAGGCGCCCGAGCGCGTGCTCAGCGAGACCTTCACCCCGCCGTCGCTGAGCGTCAGCGGAGCGGCCGCCGAGGGGACCCTGCGCTTCCTGGGCAGCGACACGACGGCGCCAGTCGGGGAGGGGACGTTGTTGGTCCAGGCCGAGGCCGCCGGGCTCTCCCCGGATTTCGGCTGCCGTATGGGGATCTGCCACACCTGCACCTGCCGCAAGAGCGCCGGCGCCGTACGCAACCTGTTGACCGGAGAGGTCTCAAGCGAGGAGGACGAGGACATACAGCTGTGCATCTCGGTTCCCGCCGGAGACGTCGCCCTAGAGCTTTGAGAACAAGGAACGAGGAAGCTATGCCGACCACCCATCCTGAACTGACCCCCGACCAGGTCGAGGCCCTCGGCCGCGAGCTGGACGAGCTGCGCAGCCGCGTGGTCGCCGACCTCGGCGAACGCGACGTGGAGTACATCCACCGCATGATCAAGGCCCAACGCGGCCTGGAGGTCGCCGGGCGAGGACTGCTGTTCGTCGGTTTCCTGCCGCCGGCCTGGCTCGGTGGCGTCACCGCTCTGTCGCTGTCGAAGATCCTCGACAACATGGAGATCGGCCACAACGTGATGCACGGCCAGTACGACTGGACCAAGGACCCGGCGCTGGACTCCAAGCGCTTTGAGTGGGACAGCGCCTGCCCGGGCGACCAGTGGCGCCACTCGCACAACTACATGCACCACACCCACACCAACGTGTTGGGCAAGGACCGCGACATCGGCTACGGCATCCTGCGGATGTCCGAGGATCAGCCCTGGCGCCGGCGTGACCTGGGCAACGCGGTTTACGCCACCCTGCTGGCGCTGCTGTTCCAGTGGGGTGTGGCGGTGCACGACCTGGAGGTGGAGCGGATCGAGGCGGGTGAGGTCAAGCTGAGCGACAAGCGTGAGATGCTCGGCCAGATCTGGCAGAAGGGCCGCCGCCAGGTGCTCAAGGACTACGTCCTGTTCCCCGTGCTGGCCGGCCCGTCGGCGCCGTTCGTGCTGAGCGGCAACCTGACCGCCAACCTCGTGCGCAACGTGTGGTCCTACACGATCATCTTCTGCGGGCATTTCCCCGAGGGAGCGGAGGAGTTCTCCGAGGAGGAGGTGGAGAATGAGACCCGCGGCGGCTGGTACATGCGCCAGATGCTGGGCTCGGCCAACATCACCGGCGGCCGGTTGTTTCACGTCCTCAGCGGCAACCTCTCCTACCAGATCGAGCACCACCTGTTCCCGGACATCCCCGCGCATCGCTACGGCGAGATCGCGGTGGAGGTGCGTGATATCTGCCAGCGCTACGCGCTGCCCTACACCGCCGGTCCGCTGCGCAAGCAGTTCGGCTCGGTGGTCAAGAAGATCGTGCGGCTCTCGCTGCCCGGACGCTCCGGCTCGGAGAGCTCGCCCGCGGCTGAGGCGCCCGTCGTGTCCGATCCCAGGCCGTCGAGCGCACCGGAGCCCGCGCGCGCCACACGCGAGCCGGAGCTCGCCGTCGTCTGAGGTCGGGTACAGCGGTGCCGTCTGCGCGATGCCCGAGCTGAGCTATCAGGGGGTCTCCGCCGAGCTGCGCGCCTACCTCGCCCTTCCCCGGGGCGCGGCCAGGCGGCGCGCCGCTGGCTTTCCGAGCGTTCAGGACTGCACCGGCCGGATCGGGATCATCGGCTTTGGGTCAACTACGGCGAGGTGCCCGCGGACGCCGTGGAGCAGCTGGCGGGCTCGTGGCCGATCATGGCCAGCTACGGCGAGCGCGACCGCACGCTGGCCGGTCGCGCCGATCGTCTGGAACGGGCGCTGAGCGAGCTGGGGGTCGACCACGACGTCAAGCAGTACCCCGGCGCGGGCCACAGCTTCATGAACCGCATCAACGGTGAACCAGCCAAGCGCGGGCCACGTAGACGGGGCATGAGCATCCTCTCCACCATGCGCATGTACCTCAAGCGCACCAAGAAGCTGGACCAGCCGACGGACATCTACGCGCACACCGTCAAGCTCCTCGACGGCGGGGAGCTAAATCTGGCCGCCCGGCGGGGCCATCCCACGCTGATCGTCAACACCGCCAGCAAGTGCGGGTTCACCCCCCAGTACGCCGGCCTGCAGTCGCTCCATGACCGCTACCTGGAGCGCGGTCTGCAGGTGGTTGGCTTTCCCTCGGCGGACTTCGCGGACCAGGAGTACGGCGAGTCCCAAGAGATCCAGGACTTCTGCCAGAAGAACTACGGCGTCGCGTTCCCGCTAACCGAGCGGATCTCGGTGCGCGCCGATCCCTCGCCGCTGTGGCAGGAGCTGGCCAGCCAGCCCGGCTCGGCGCCGCCGGTGTGGAACTTCACCAAGTACCTGATCGGAGGCGACGGCAGGTTGATCGCGCGGTGGTCCTCGAAGGTGAATCCCGAGGACCCGAAGATCGTCGGGGCCATCGAGTCGGCGCTCACCTAGGGCGTCCCGGTGTCCGGGCCGGGAGACGTGCTGCCGCTGGCGGCCGTGGCCGTGGCGGCGTTGATGTTGTTGATGTGGCTGCTCAGCCTGCGCCTGCATGACGCGTCCATCGCCGACCCGGTGTGGGGGCCGGCCTTTGTCCTCGTCGCGGCCGTGGCGGCGCTGGCCGGTGGTGGCGACGGCGCTCGCCGCTGGCTCCTGCTGGTGCTGAGCGCCGCCTGGGGGACCCGGCTGGGCATCCACCTGATCGTCCGCAAGCGCCGCGACCCCGGCGAGGATTCCCGCTACGCGCGCATGCGAGAGGCGCATGGGGATCGCTTTGCCCTGTGGAGCCTGGTGGTGATCTTCGGCCTCCAGGCGTTGATGGTGCTGGTCGTCTCGCTGCCGCTGCAAGTAGCCGCGCAGCGGCCTCACGCCCTGTCGGCGCTCGCCCTGCCCGGGGTGGTGCTGTTCGCCGTCGGCCTGGCCTTTGAGGCAGTCGGGGACCGCCAGCTGCAGCGGTTCAAGTCCGATCCGGCCAGCCGCGGGCAGGTGATGGACCGCGGCCTGTGGCGCTACACGCGCCACCCCAACTACTTTGGGGACGCCTGCGTGTGGTGGGGGATCTGGCTGGTGGCGCTCCCGGCCGGAGGGACCTGGTGGACAGCGATCGGGCCGCTGCTGATGACCTTCCTGCTGGTCCGGGTCTCCGGCAAGGCACTGCTTGAGCGGGACATCGGCTCACGGCGGGCCGGGTACGCCGAGTACGTCCGCCGGACCTCGGGATTCGTGCCGCTGCCGCCCCGTCGTCGGTGACTCGGGCGGCCCCTCAGATGCCGCGCGGCTCCAGCAGGTAGTGGCTGACCAGCCACCGGTTTCCGTCCCGGTAGCGCCAGATCTCGCGCGTGGAGAGCAGGAACAGGCGCCACGTGGCGACCAGGCGTCGCGCCTCTCGGCGGGAGTGACCGTCAGCCTCCAGGACGCGTACCGCCTCCTCGGAGGCCGCGTCCAGGTTGACCAGCCACGCGCGCAGCGTGGCGGCGTAGTGGTGGCCGGAAACGATCCAGCTGTCGGCTACGCGCAGGTGGTCCTGGAAGCGGGGGAGCAGCTCGTGGCTCGGCATCAGGCCGGCGGTGAAGAACCGCTCCGCGGCCCAGGTGCCCTGGAACAGGTACGGCAGCGTCCGGTGGCTGAAGACGTGGACGAAGGCCTTGCCCTCAGGCTCCAGCCAGGTGCCGATGCGGCGCAGCAGCTCTCGCCAGTTGCGCAAGTGCTCGAACATCTCGATCGACATCACCCGGTGAAACGTCTCTCCGGGCGTGAAGTCGCTGACATCGGCGGTGATGACCCGGAGGTTGCCCAGCCGCCGCGCCTCCCGTTGGCCTTCGATCCACTCTCGCTGGCGATGGGAGTTGGACACCGCGGTGATCTGCGTCCGCGGAAACTGCTCTGCGAGCCACAGCGACAGCGAGCCCCAACCGCAGCCGAGATCGAGGATCCGCATCCCGTCTGCCACCTGCGCCCGCGTCGCGCTGAGCGCCAGCATCGCCTCCTCGGCCTGCGCCAGCGATCGCACCCCGGGCGTCCACAGGCAACCGGAGTACTTGCGCCGGGGGCCCAGGATCAACCCCAGGAACGCGGCGGGCAGCTCGTAGTGCTGCTCGTTGGCCCGCCCGGGCACCTCTGCGATCGGGCCTGCGGACATCCGCGATGTCAGCTCCCGCAGCCGCTCCTGCTGGGCCTCCACGCCGCCCCGTGACTCGCGCCGCTCGCGCGCCCAGGCACCGTACACGGAGCCGACCCGCAGGACGCGGTCGGGGATGGCCCCACGCTCCAGTGCCACGTCGAGCAGGCGGTAGCGCTGGCTCACGGGGTGACGCTGTCCTCCTCGGCGAGGAACCCCAGCAGCGCCCGGTTGAAGGCCCCCGGGCGCTCCAGCATGGGCACGTGGCCGTTTTCGTCGAGCACCAGCCGCTCCACTCGCTGTGGATGGCGAATCGCTCGCTCGCCGGCCGAGAAGCCCCCCATCGAGTTACCCACGACCACCACCTCGCCGAGCTCCAGATGCTCGCACAGCTCGACGCAGGCGGCGTAGTTGGTGATGGAGACGTCTCCCTCGGGCATCTCGAACTCGCCGAAGCCGGGTAGGTCGAGCGCCACCACTCGCCGGTGCAGCGCGACGGCCGGCAGGTTCTCCAGCCAGTTCTGCCAGCAGCCGCCCAGACCGTGGATGAAGACCACGGACGGGCCTTCGCCCGCCCCCAGCGAGACCACGTTGACGAGCCGGCCGCCGATCTCTATCCGCTGCGTGGCCGCCTTCCAGTCGACCCTCCGCCAATCGGGCTGGGCGCCGCAACCGTACTCCTCGTCGGCGCGGCGGGCAGCGCGCAGCGACACCGGCCGCGCGGCGGAGATGAAGTAGCGCTTGCGGGCCGAAGCAGACGTGGGGGGGAGCGTAGACGTCGACGGTTCTGAAGGTCAAAGGAGCTGGGCCGCTCAGCGGATCTGACCGCGCATTCCCGCGCAACTCTCCCGAGGGTGCCGTGTTTGTTCCGTTGTCACCGTCTCTCGCACTCGGTCAAGGGAAACCGAGGGGACAGCGTTACAGCGCGGGCGGGTCGTGGTCAACCAACCTCAAGGAGGCTCTCCATGAGTCGTCGCTTCGTCGTTCCCGCGGCGCTGCTCGCCGCTGCCGCAATGCCGGTAGCCGGTGCCCAGGCCGCAAACCACCACAAGACCACCACGCACAAGCACTCCGGTCACAACGGGCAGAAGATCTCCATCAACGCTACGCCGGATCCGCTCCTGGTGCCCGGTGACGAGGTGACCATCTCCGGCCATCTGAGCGCCCCGCATCCGGCCAACCGGCTGGTCGTGCTCTAGCACCGCATCGCGGGCCAGCCTCGCTTTACGGTCATCCAGACCGGTCGTACCGACGCCAGCGGCAACTACACCTTCCACCGCGCCGATGGCATCGTCCTGACCAACCGCAACTGGTACGTCCGCTCAGCCGGTGGCACTCGCAGCGGTACCGTGCACGAGCTGGTCGAGTCCTCGGTCACGGTCAACCCGCTGCCGCCGACGCCGATCATCACCGGCCACAAGGTGACGATCACGGGCAAGGTCACTCCCGGTCGTGTTCACGCCGGGGATCGCGTCCTGCTGCAGCGTCAGTTCTCCAACACCGGAGATGACTACAAGACGATCGGCTCCGGTCGTGCGGGCCGAGATGGCAACTACACCATCGTCCACAGGTTCATCGAGGAGGCCGCCAGCGCCTCTCTGCGTGTCGTGCTGCCGCGTGACAAGTACAACCTGCGCGGGGAGTCCCCACCGTTCGACGTGGTCATCATCGAGCAGGCGCAGCACCCCAAGTTCACGATCAGCGCCTCACCGGCTGACGCGATCAGCGAGGGCAGCTCGGTAACCCTCACCGGCACGCTGGCCGCCCCCAACAACGCCAACCACGTCGTGACCCTGATCGGCAGGGACGCGGCGCGCAAGGATGTCGCCGGAGCGGCTCAAACTGACGCCAACGGGAACTACACGTTCACGGTCTCACCGGTGTTCAACACGGTCTACCACGTGCAGAGCAACGGGCGCCAGAGCGCGCGCCTGTTCGTCGGCGTTCGCGACGTGCTCAGCAACGTGACGGCTAGCCAGAGCACCGCCAAGGTCGGCGACGTGGTCACCTTTACGGGTACCGTGCTGCCGAACAAGACCGACCACGTGGTCTTCCTGCAGCGCCTGGGCAAGGACGGCGACTTCCACACCGTCGAGGTGCGCGAGGTCAAGGCGGGATCGCAGTTCTCCATCCCGCACAAGATCTCCACGACTGGCACGAAGGTGTTCCGCGTCGTGGTGCCGGGCGGTGCCTACAACCTCGGAGGCACCTCGGGTCCCATCACCGTCACCGTCTCCTAGTTCACCGCAGTATCCAGCAGGTCTCAGGAGGGCCTCGGTCGCGCAAGCGACCGGGGCCCTTCGGCGTTGGGGGTCACCGGGTATCGTCGTCCTTCCATGGCGCTGGCCCGCTCCTCCGCCTCCGCCGTCCACGTGGAGGGTGTGACCAAGCGCTTCGGCGCGACGAACGCGCTCGCCGGCGTCGACCTGGACGTGGCCGATGGGACCGTCTTCGGGCTGCTGGGACCCAACGGAGCCGGTAAGACGACGCTCGTACGAGTGCTCGCCACGCTGCTGGCGCCCGACGCCGGGCGCGCCGAGGTCTTCGGGCATGACGTGGTGCACGAGGCCGTCGCCGTCCGGCAGCTGCTCGGTCTCACCGGACAGTTCGCCGCCGTGGACGAGATCCTCACCGGACGGGAGAACCTGCAGATGTTCGGGCGTCTGTTCGACCTCTCGCCGGCCCAGGCCCGCCAGCGGACCGGCGAGCTGCTGGAGCGCTTCGAGCTCGCCGACGCGGCGGACCGCCCGGCCCGCACGTACTCCGGAGGGATGCGCCGCCGGCTGGACCTGGCCTCGAGCCTGCTCACCCGTCCGCGGATCCTGTTCCTCGACGAGCCCACGACCGGGCTCGATCCGCGCAGCCGGAACGAGATCTGGGCGATCGTCCGGGAGCTCGTCCGTGAGGGCACGACGCTCCTGCTCACTACCCAGTACCTGGAGGAGGCGGACCAGCTCGCCGACCGGATCGCGGTGATCGACCACGGGCGGGTGATCGCGCAGGGCACCGGCAACGAGCTCAAGGATCGAGTCGGGGGGCAGATCCTGGAGGTGGAGCTGACCAGCGCCGCACGACGGGACGAGGCGCAGTCCGTGCTCGCGCGGGTGGGCTGCGGCGATCCGGAGCCGGGCGAGCGCTCCGACCAGCTGATGCTGCCGGCGCCGCACGATGGTCTTGAGCTGATCGAGCACGCTGCCGGGGCGCTGCGGCAGGCGGGGATCGGCGTGAGCAACCTCGGGCTGCGCCGGCCAACGCTCGATGACGTCTTCCTGCAGCTCACCGGCGCCCCGCCGAGCGAGAATGGCGCCGGCCCGGGGGCGCCAGTGGCCGCGGACCGGGAACCGGTGAGTGCGGGCTCAGCCGACGGTGGCGGGAGGCGGTTCGTGCAGTGGCCCCGTCCGTCGCTGCATGGCGCCCGCTCGGCCGTCACCGATGCGCGGGTTGTGACCGGCCGCAACCTGCGCCATTTCATTCGCCAGCCGCAGCTGCTGATCTTCTCGACCGTGCAGCCGATCATGTTCGTGCTGCTCTTCGCCTACGTGTTCGGCGGCGCGGTCCGCGGCTCGCTGGCGCACGGCGTCAAGTACGTCGACTTCCTGCTGCCCGGCATCTTCGTGCAGTCGGTGTCCTTCCGCGCCACCCAGACGGCGGTCGGCCTCGCCGAGGACCTCGAACGCGGGGTGGTGGATCGCTTCCGCTCGATGCCGATGACCCGATCGGCCGTGCTGATCGGTCGCACGGTCGCCGACATCGTGCGCAACATCCTGATCATCGGGTTGATGATCGCCGTGGGCTACCTGATCGGCTTCCGCTTCCACGCCGGCCTGGCTCAGGCGCTGGCCGCCGTGGCCATCGTGGGGGCCTTTGGGTTTGCGCTGAGCTGGATCTTCGCCTTCGTGGCGCTGGCCGTGCGCGGCGCCGAGGCGGCTCAGTCGGCCGGCTTCGTGGTCATCTTCCCGCTGGTCTTTGCGAGCTCGGTGTTCGTGCCGGTCTCGAGTATGCCGCACTGGCTGCAGGTCTTTGCGAAGGTCAGCCCGGTCACGCTGACGGCGAACACCGCCCGCTCCTATGCGCTCCACGGTGGCCTGCCAGGCTCGCTCGGCGGAGCAGCGGCCTGGATCGTCGGGCTGCTGGCGGTGTTCATCCCGCTGTGCGTGTGGCGATACCGACGAATGAGCTGAGCCTGCGGCGCCGGGTGTTGTCCTGGGGTCCGAAACTGCCGATAAGGTCCTGACAACTTGCCCCGCAAATGCAAAGAGGAGCATCAATGATCGTTCTCGGCATCCTGCTGCTGATCGTCGCAGCCCTCGTTCACTCGCTCGCCGTCCTGTGGCCCGTCGGCATCATCGTGCTGGTCGTCGGCGTAATCCTCGCGATTCTCGGGACGATGGGTCGGGCCGTCGGGGGCCGCCGCCACTACTACTGAGGGTCCGCTGCGCCGGCCCTAGCCTGGGCCGGCGCAGCGGTGCAGTCAGACCTGCTGCGCTGCGCGGCGAGCGCTCAGCACCCGGTGGCGTCGCGCAGCGTTCGGCACGCCAGCGTCATACGTGCGGAGGACAGCGAGCTGACGCGCCGACGGAATGCCGAGCGAGTGACGGTGTGGACGTTGTCGAAGCTCACGACACAGGCCGTGGGGACGCCGTCCTCAGCCGGCGTGAGGTCAAGCTCGGAGACGAGCTCACGCCGGGTGCGCGTGAGCGCGGCGACCACGACCGCGCCGATACGGTCGGCGACTGGGTTTCGGGTGAGCACGAGGACGGGGCGGTCTCCGCCCGGGGTGGCGGCGAACCAGATCTCACCCCGCTGCATTGTTCCAGTCGCTCCAATCCTCCGCCGGTCCCCACTCGGCAATCTCCGCGAGTGCTCGCTCACCGTCGCTCGCCGGCGATCTCTCCCATTTCTCGGCGTCGTGGGCGCCTCGCAGCGCCACCAGGTGTCGGTGAAGCGCCTCGCGAAGGAGATCGGAGCGATCGATGCCCAGCGAAGTCGACCAACGTTGCACCTCGACGGCGTCCGCATCAGGAACCCGAAAGCTGAGCATTGTCATACGCAACATGCTACCGCGTATGACGAACTCTGCCCGCTGTGTCGGGCGGCGGCGCCACCGAGTTGCCGGCGGGTAACGTGGCGGCGATGCGAATGGTGCCGGACGGGTTCAACGTGCAGCTGCGACCCGGACCCGACGATGCGCAGCCAATCGTGGTGCTGAGGTTCCCCTACGACGGTCGCCTCGTGGCCGCGGTGCGGAGCTTGCCGGGGCGACGCTTCGACTGGGATGCGCGCGAATGGACCGCGCCGGCGAACGACTGGGTCGCGGTCAAGCTCGGTCAGATGCTGGCCGTGTTCCCGGAGCTGACGAGCACAGCGGAAGTCAACGAGTGGCTTGCTGAGGCCTCGAATCGCTGGATCGGGACCGTTCGCACAACCGCCTACGACGGTCGGGGATGGTGGGCGCTCGACACCCTCGCCGGGACCGTCCCGCTTTCACTCCAGCCGGGTTCGATCGAGTACGACGGTCGCACGCTGGTGGCGATGACGCCGGCGGTGGCCGAGATCCTCGCCGAGCTCGGGCCGGGACGGCTGAACCTGGCAGCGGCGCGTTGCCTGGATCTGGTCGAGCAGGGCAGGACACCCCCGCCCGCGCGATTGACGCTGGTTCGCGGGGTGGCGGGGGAGCGCTTCTCGCTCGAGCTCCTCTGGGATGGCGATGCCGCCGCGGCGTTCGAAGGGCTGCCCGGCGCAGCTCGCAACGAGCTGAAGGTCGATCCGTGGCTCGCTGACCGGCTCGACGCGTTCGTCGCGCTGCACGGGATAGAGGTCGCGCCGAACGCGGCTGCTGCGCTCGCTGAGCTCGTCGATCAGCACCGCGCGGCGCTCAGAGCGATCGCTGCCTCGCGCCGCACCGCGGCCGATCCGATCGAAGCGGTTGCCGCGGTCCTCGGCGGCGAGCTGGCACCGTTTCAGTGGGCCGCGGTGCGCTACGTGCTCGAGTCGCGGCGATGCTTCCTGGCCGACGAGCAGGGGCTCGGCAAGACCGTCGAGGCGCTCGCGACGATCGAGGCCGACGGCGCCTACCCGGCGATCGTCGTCTGCCCGGCGTCGATGAAGCTCATCTGGGCGCGCGAGGTGGGCCGCTGGTTGCCGCACCGGACGGTTAGGGTGCTGGCGGGACGCTCCGCGATCCCTGGTGCCGCCGAGATCACGATCGTCAACTACGAGCTGGTGAGTGCGCTCGGGCACGGGCTGGCACTGCGCGGGCCGCGGGCGCTGATCGCCGACGAGTCCCACCTCTGCAAGAACCCGCAGGCAAAGCGAACTCAGGCGGTCCGCCGGCTGGCGGAATCGGTGCCCGCCGGCGGATTGCGTCTCGCCCTGACCGGAACCCCGGTGCTAAACCACGCCGAGGAGCTGATCTCGCAGCTGCGCGTGATCGGCCGGCTCGAGGACTTCGGCTCTGGCGCGAGCTTTCGGCGCGAGTTCCACGGCGAGCTGAGCGAGGAGCGACTGCACTGGCACCTGCGCCGGCACTGCTTCGTGCGCAGGCTGAAGTCCGAGGTGCTGCCACAGCTGCCGGCCAAGCGCCAGGTGGTGGTACCGGTCGCGCTGACCAACGAAGTGGAGTACCGGCTGGCTGAGGACGATGTGATCGAGTGGTTGCGAAGCCAGCCGCTCGACCTCGGCACGCTCGATGCGAAGATCGCCGCGACGCTGCGCGCCGAGCGTCTCGCCCAGCTGACGACGCTCGGGCGACTCGCCGCCCGCGGAAAGCTGGCTGCGGCACTCGCCTGGATCCACGACTTCCTCGCCTCCGGCGAGCCGTTGGTCGTATTCGCCCGGCACGTAGAGGTCCAGCAGGCCGTGATCCGCCGCTTCCCGGAGGCGCTGCACCTGCTTGGCGAGGACTCCTTGATCCGCCGCGAGCAGGCGATCGCCGACTTCCAGGCGCCGCACGGCCCCTCCCTGATCGTCTGTGCCACGCGTGTTGCAGCCCAGGGGATCACGCTCACCCGGGCTTCCAACGTCTGCTTTCTGGAGCTCGAGTGGACGCCGGCGATCCACGACCAAGCCGAGGACCGCTGCCACCGGATCGGGCAGCGCGACGCGGTCACGGCGTGGTACCTGCTCGCCGCCGAGACGATCGATGAGACGATGGCGCGGCTGATCCAGCGCAAGCGCCAGGTTGTCTCCGCGGTCACCGACGGGCGTCAGCTCTTCGACGGTGGGCTGGTCGAGGGCGTCGTCCGTGAGCTGCGAGACGGTCGCCCGTTCCGTCACCTCCGGGCCGTGGCCGGCAACCGCGGAACCTGAAGCCGCTAGGTCGGTGTGCTGGTGGTGAGGTGGATCGTCAGGTCGGCGGGCGGCGGCGCGAACGTGTAGTACCGGCCCGGCTTGGTGCCGCGGGTTCCGAGCCCGACGCCGGTTTGTTGTATGGCATTGATGATCCCGCTCATCGATCGCAGCTGATAGCCCCCGAAGCCGACATTGTTGGGGAGCTTGTTCTGCGCGAAGCGGGTGAGCACGCGATGCTGCGCCTCGACTCCAGCGGTCTCGGCGGCGTAGCGTGCGTTGGTCGGACTGCCATGGTTCGTGAACACGGTCGTGGCGATCAGGTACAGGTTGACGAACAGCGTCTCCGCGATCTCCAGCGTCGGGAACACGTTCGCCGGTTCGAAGTACGCGTCCGGGATCCAGAAGCGGTCCGTCATCGACCTCCCGCCGATGACGGAGAGCGCCTCGTAGTGGTCGTACTCGGCCGTGATGTTGGCCTTGAGGATGTCGGCGAACTTGGAGACGCCGGCCGGCGGGTTCTTCAGCAGTGCTGTGAGCAGCGTGACGGCGAGCGCTTCAATGGTGGTCGCCTGGTTCGTGAGGGTGTTCGGGCTGTCGCCGGATGTGGCTGCGGAGGCCGCTGCGGGGCCGATCGCACTAAGGGCGGCGGTCGTGGCGGCGGCGCGGACGAGCAGCTGGCGGCGCGTCGTGCCGGAGAGGTTGCTGTCGTTGAGCACGTTCTCCAACCTCTGCGTGTCTTCGGCCGCGAGCGGGGCGAGGTGACCGTCAGGAAGCACGATCTGCCGGCTCACGTTGGGGTGGGGTATAGAAGGGGGACCGTGGTGCCCGCGGGCGGTGGAGCGAAGGAGAAGAACCTTCCGAACTGTCCGACGCGTTTGCCTAAGCCGACGTCAGAGACCTTGAGCTGCTCCAGGATGTCGTTGATGTTGCCGCTGGCGTAGTAGGTGAAGGCGAGATCGTTGGGGGGCCCGGACGGAAGCTTGGGCGGCGCCTGGCTGGCGGCATAGCGGGCGAGCACCAGATGCTCGCCTTCGACCGCGCTGATCTCCGCCGAGTAGCGCGCCAGCGTTGCGTTCCCGGCGTTGGCGAACTCGGTCGTGGCGATCAGATACAGGTTCACGAACAGCGCCTCCACCATCTCGAGCACGGTGAACACCTCAACCAGCTGAGGGCCGAACAGCTCGTCGCCGAACCAGAACCGCGTCGTCAGCGGCTTCGCCCCGAGCGCCGTCAGAGCCTCGTAGTGGAGGTACTCGGACTGGTTCGCGGCCTTCAGCACATCGACGAACTGCTCGACGTACGTTCCCGGCGCGCGCTCCAGGACCTGGCTCAGGTAGGTGACGGCGAAGGCTTCGGCGGTGACCGCGTCGTTGAGGAGCGTTTGCAGCTCAGGCGACCGACCGCGTCTCGGCGGAGACGGCGCGCCAGCAGAGGCTTGCGTAGCCGTGCCCGTCTGTTGTGAGCCGCCACCGCAGGCTGCAAGCAGCAGACCCCCGCCTCCCGCGGCAGCTAACCTCGATTCTCGGTCAGATAGTTGTGCTGAGGTTTCGGGGTCGGTCATCTTGGCGGGAAGCGGAAGCGCAGCTCGCGGCCGTTGAGCCAGGGGATCGTGGTGGCTTGGTCGGCGAGGCCG
>JAABUY010002245.1_pt1 | contig 23425 bp, 20 predicted proteins | sample 5560271 | NCBI WGS metagenome assembly JAABUY01 (sample SAMN10711886, study PRJNA513374) | rock metagenome | isolation source: Antarctica rocks | place: Antarctica: Victoria Land, University Valley | reverse complement strand
CCCACCCCCCGCCGGCCCACCCGACCGTCCGAGGCGCTGAGGCCGTTCCGCGGTGACTAGCACGTGAGAAAGGCCCGGCAGGATTTGCACCGCCTTTGAGTGATCCCCACGCTTGGCGGGTGCCCTCGACCTCCCCCGCCCCGGCCCCCTCCTCGCCCCTGACCGCCGACCCGGACGTCTGGTGGCGTTCCGCGGTGATCTACCAGATCTATCCCCGGTCCTGGGCGGACAGCGACGGTGACGGGATCGGTGACCTGCCCGGCGTCATGGCACGGCTGGGCTACCTCCGAGACCTCGGCGTGGACGCGGTGTGGCTCTCGCCCTTCTACCCCTCCCCTCAGGCGGACGCCGGCTACGACGTCGCCGACTACCGCGACGTCGACCCGCTCTTCGGCACGCTCGCGGACGCCGACGCGATGCTCGCCCGGGCCCACGAGCTGGGGCTCAAGGTGATCGTCGACCTCGTCCCGAACCACTCCTCCGACGAGCACGCGTGGTTCACGGCTGCGTTGCGCGCGCAAGCCGCCTCGGTGGAGCGTGACCGCTACCTGTTTCGCGACGGCGGCGGACCGGCGGGTGAGCTGCCACCGAACAACTGGAAGTCCCTCTTCGGCGGTCGCGCGTGGACGAGGGTCACCGAGCCGGACGGGACACCGGGCCAGTGGTACCTCCACCTCTTCCACCCCAAGCAACCGGACTTCAACTGGGACAACGCAGAGGTCCGGGCGGAGTTCGAGTCGATCCTGCGGTTCTGGCTCGACCGGGGCGTCGACGGGTTCCGCGTCGACGTCGCCCACGGGCTGGTCAAGGAGGCCGGCCTGCCGGACTGGGGTGAGGGGCAGGAGCTGGTCGGCAACCCCGACGACGGGGACACCGGAGACCACCTCTCGGTCGGTTCCGACGGGGCCACCCGCAAGCGGGCGCCGATGTGGGACCAGGACGGCGTCCACGAGATCTACGAGCAGTGGCGCAAGGTGCTCGACTCCTACGGCCGCCCGGACCGCATCCTGTGTGCGGAGGCGTGGGTCGAGCCAGCCGAACGCGCGGTGCGCTACCTGCGCCCGACGGAGATGAACCAGGCCTTCAACTTCGACTTCCTCCAGTGTCCCTGGAAGGCTGCCCCGCTCGCCCGCGTCATCGACCAATCGCTCGCGGCGGCGGGCTCCGTCGGCGCGCCGAGCACCTGGGTCCTGTCGAACCACGACGTCGTGCGGCACGCTTCCCGTCTCGGACTGAGCCAGGACAAGCGGCGGCCCAACGGCATCGGCAAGGACGACGTCCAGCCCGACCGGGAGCTCGGTCTGCGCCGTGCCCGCGCAGCGACGGCCCTGATGCTCGCCCTTCCCGGTGCGTCCTACATCTACCAGGGCGAGGAGCTCGGGCTACCGGAGTCCACGGACATGCCCGACGCCTTCCGTCAGGATCCCACGTTCGTCCGCAGCGAGGGTGCCGAGCTCGGGCGGGACGGCTGCCGGGTGCCGATGCCGTGGACCCGGCAGGGACCGTCGCTCGGTTTCGGGCCGTCGGGCGCCACCTGGCTGCCGCAACCGGGCAGCTATGCCGACTACGCGGTCGACCAGCAGGTCGGCCGGCTCGGCTCGACGCTCGAGTTCTATCGATCGCTGCTCTCCGTCCGCCGAGAGCACCGCCTGGGAGAGGGCTCGTTGCGCTGGCTCGAGGAGTATGCCGGGCAGCCGGACGTCGTGGCCTTCGCCAACGAGCACCCGGAGCACCCCGACGCAGGCGAGGTCGCCGTGCTGACGAACCTCGGCACCACGCCGTTGAGGCTGCCTGCTGGAGCGACACTCCTGATCGGCTCCGAACCGCTGGACGCGGCTGGCGGCCTGCCGACCGACACGACGGCCTGGTTGCTCCTCTGACCTTGGTGGGCGCCGGCTCGGGTCCGGACGAACGGGGTCGGTGCCACGCCGTGCCTCGATCCATGTCAAAGAATCACCCCTTCGTGTCCGGTTTGGGGGATTCTTCGACAAGGATCAGGGGCGCCTGTGGACAACGGGCGGGGCTCGGGTGGCGACCGGCCTAGCCTCGCTCCATGGCCGAGATCACCGCCTCACCGGACGACCTCGGCGCCGTGGCCGGGCACACCGGTCGCGACGCCGAGGACCTGGGCGGACTGGCGCCGAGCCTGCGCGCCGCCGGATCGAGCGCGACTTCCGGGGTGGGGACGAGCCACGCTGGCCTGGCGGCGGCGGTGTCGGACCTGGCCCGGGTCGAGGCGGCCGTCCTGCTGGCCCTGGCCGACGCGGCCCAGATCCTCAGCGAGGGCTTCGCCGGGGCCGCGGAGGACTACCGCGACGTGGAGATCCACAACGCGGCGATGCTGCGCCGGACGGTCGCGGCGTGACCCTGGGGTCCCTCGAGCTCCCGCTGCCCCAGGGTGACCCGGGGTCGCTGTGGCGCGCCTCCGCCCTCTACGCCGGCGTCGGCTCCCGGGCCGGCCAGGGCGTCATCGCCACCCAGGGCCGGCACACCTTCTTCCTCGGCCGCACCTGGGCCGGGGTCGCCTTCGAGGCAGCGCAACAGGACTGCGCCCTGCTCGCCACGCGGATCGAGAGCCTGACCGGGCGGATGCCCCGTGCCGCCGCGGCGCTGGCGGGCTACGCCGACGCACTCGACGTGGCCCGGCGGACGGTGCTGCACCTGCAGCGCTCGTGGGACGAGACCCAGCGCGCCTATCGGAGCGCCATCGCGGACCTGCCCCTCACCGTCGCGCCCGGGACGCCGGACGCCCGGACCCTCGCCCACGGTGCCGCTGTCACCCGAGCGACGGCATACTCACAGCTTCGTGCGGAGTATGCAGGGTGCCTGGCGCTGCTCGCGGAGGCCGGTGACCGCGCCGCCGCCACCCTGCGTTCGCTGACCGACGAGGTGCTGCCCAGCCGTGTCGGGGACTCCGGCCACGCCCAGCAGCCGCCTCCGGAGGCGGACGCGGCCGTCCGCGGCGGAGTCCTCAGCGGGCTCAGTCTGGTGGTCGGCCGGCTCGCCGCCGTCCGGGCCGAGGCGGAAGCCGCGGATGTTGCCCGTCTCCTGCACCGTTCTGCGGCAGGCGACGCGGGTGCCATCGACCAGGTGGCCGCGCTTCTCCGTGGCCGCGTGGCCGACCCGGTCTTCGCCCAGGCGGTCATGGCCCGGTGGACCCCTGACGGGCTGAGCGACATCGTCACCGTGCTGGCCGTCTCCGGTGCGGACCCGAGGCTGGTGCACCGGGCCAGCCCGAGCCCACGCGGTCCGGAGGTCATGGCCGCTCTCGGCGTCGCGCTCACCACCGCGGCGAACCCCGAACTCGCCCGCGGGCTCGACCCGGCGACTGACCGACGGCTGACCCGGTGGCGCGGTGTCTGGCTCCAGACGGTCGCCGCCTCGGTCGAGCGGCTGCGCCCGGGCCCCGACGGGACGCAGGTCAGCGGCGGCTGGGTGCAGGGCCAGCTCCTGGCCGGCGCAGCCCGAAGCGGCCCCGGTCACAGCCCGGGCGTCAGCTACGCCGAGACCGTCGGGGCTGCCCTCGTCCAGCTCGATCGGGCGGCCCTCCGGGGCGACCCGAGCACCCGGCCCCCGAAGCCGGCTTGGTCCAACCGGGCCGCCCAACTCCACCCCACCACCTTCGGACCCGCCGGGGAGGACATGGTGCTGGCCCTGGAGCAGACGCTCCGCGGCGACGTCGCCGCGACCCGCGCCGTCCTGCTCCACCCGGTGCCCGGTGAGCACGACGTCCTCGTCGTCGACCACCTGGTCAGGGACCGTTACCGCCTGGTCGCCGACGGCGAGGCCGCCAGGGCGATGGCGACGTTGGGACAGCTCGTCGTCGAGGCGGGCTCCGACCGGGGCGACGCGGCCTCGATGCACCTCGCTGCCCGCTATCTCGATGCCGTGGGCTCGACCGCCGCGGACACCGACGACCTGCCGGGGTTCCGGCGCGCCCTGTCACCGGCGCTCTACGACCTGGCCACCCTGGTCGGTGCCCATCCCGACGCGGTCACCGACGTCCTCCAAGCGGCCTCGGCGCAGGGCACCGACGCGGCGCTGCTCGGCTCGAGCGAGCGGTTCGTCCAGCACGGGCGGACGCCCGGCACCTTCGACGTCGTCCTGCGTGTGACAGGCGGGTGACAGCCAGCCTGTTCGGTGAGCTCGCCCTCGACCGGATCGACGTCTCGGGACGAGCCGTCGACCCGACTCGCGCGCCGGCACTCGTCCACGTGACCCAGACGCTCGTCAGCCACCAGGAGGCCGATCTCGTGCAGGCCATCGGCCGCGACCACTCAGGCGACACCCATGCCCTCGATGCGGCGGCTGCGCGGCTCGGCGGCACCGTCGGCTTCGTTCTCGCCAGCGGCGGAGAGGCCCTGGCGGGGGCGCATGTCACTCAGGACGCCGACAACGCGGCGCTGCTCTCCGTCGCCCACGAGGTCCTGACCAAGGTCCCCGCACCACCGGGCACCGGGCAGGTCGGTGGCCTGCTCATGCCCTATGTGCGCGTCGCGGCGGGCAACGCCGTCGGTCGGCTTCTGCCGACGGAGGGCGAGGCCACCCAACGAGCCGAGACCAGCGCGGCCATCGCGCGGGCCGGGGACGACGCCGTGCTCGCCGGACGGACGCTGGTCAGCCAGGCGGCGCCCTGGACCGCGCAGCAGGCACCACAGGTCTGGGCGGCGAGCACGACCCGGCTCGTGACGCCCTTCTGGGCCGCGGACGGGCGACCGCGTCCGGAGACCACCATGGAGACCGCCGAGCTGCGCTCGTTCAACGACTGGCGCCGAGACCTGGCACTCACCGTCTACGACACCGCCCCTCAGGTCGTCCGCGACGCGGTGGCCGCCGGCGCCGCCGAGGCGGTGCGGTCGAGCCTCTCCCGTCGCTGAGTCGCCGAGTCGCCGAGTCGCTATTCTCGGGCGTGCGCCGCCGAACGGGCATCGCGACTGAGCCGCCGAGCCGCACCCGTCGACACCTCCGAACTCGGCGCCGGCCCCGGACTGCCGCGTACTGTCCGCGTTCCGCAGTGACATCGCTCACCGATGCCGTGCTGCTCCTCACGGTCCCGCTGCGCTGACCCGCCGCGAACGGGCCAGGCACTGCGCACACGTCGACCACACTGCGGGCATCGGGCGGACTGCGCGCACCGTGGGCAAGGTGCTCGCAGGCACGGCGCGACCGACTACATCTCGACTCACCGGGTGTCTGGTGAGGACCGAACTGCGCGCACCGTTGGCAAGGTGCTTGCAGGCACCGGACCAACTGCGCTCAGGGAGTCCTGAGGACGGCGGCGCCGTGACCGCCCGGTGTCGGCCGTCCGGCTAGCCTCGGGGCCATGAGATCCGGGTTTGTCATGCCGTTCGGCGACGCCACCGAGATCGCGGACGCCGCGGTCGCTGCCGAGATCGCCAGATGGGACGCGCTCTTCGCCTGGAGTCCGTGTGAGGCAACCACGCGTGGGTGTCGCTCACCGCCGCCGCGATGGTCACCGAGTCGCTGCGGCTCGGGACGACGCTCACGCCCCTTCCCCGCTACAAACCGTGGGACCTCACCTGGACGGCACACTCGACCGGCTGTCTATGGCCGGGCCATCCTCGGCGCCGGGCTGGGCGCGGTCCATGAGGGCTGGACCGCCTTGGGGCCGCCCGCCTCGAACGACGACGACGGGTGCCAGGAGATCCGTCGTCGACTGGCCCTCGGGCCGCCCGGTCACGAGTCGTGAGACCGCTCGCGTTCCAGCAGGACCGCCGCCGGGATGTCGCCCTGCCAGTCGATCGGCGTCCACGGCTCCGACCTGACCCACTCGCTGCCGCAGGCCGCGCACGCGAAGAGGGACTCGCCCGCGAGGGAGTCGCCCGTCGCCGACCAAGCACACTCCGAACGGCACCCGGAGATGGTCAGCGGTCGGCTCGGTCGGTCCACAAACCCATCATCGCAAGGCCACCTCGGGCCACCACGCACCGGCCGGCCGGGTGCGCCGGGTGACAACTGCCGCCGAGCATCCCTACTTCGACGCCCCACCGTTGGCGCTGGCCCACCGCGGCGGCGCACGCTACGCGCCGAACCGCGGCGTCGAGAACACCATGACGGCGTTCCGCAACGCCGTCGAGCTCGGCTACCGCTACCTCGAGACCGATGTGCACACGACGAGCGACGGCCACCTGGTCGCCTTCCACGACGACCGCCTCGAGCGGGTCACCGACGGGCAGGGACTCGTTGCGGCGCTGCCGTGGTCGGTCGTCCGCACCGCGCGCGTCAACGGCCGCGAGCCGATCCCAGAGCTCGAAGAGCTCTTCGCGACCTTCCCCGACACCAGGATCAACATCGACATCAAGTCTCCCAGTGCACTCTGGCCGCTGTGGCAGGCCATCACGATGCACGGCGCCGAGGACCGGGTCTGCGTCGGCTCGTTCTCCAACCGTCGCCTTGCCGCCTTCCGCCAGTTGGCGGGCCGACGGGTCGCCACGGCCGCCGGCCAGGCCGGCACCGCGGCACTGCGGTTCGCTCCCGGATGGCTGAGCACGATGCTCCACTCACCTGCCCAGGTCCTCCAGGTGCCTGCCATGCACACGGTCCGCGGCCGGACGTTCCAGCTCGTCACTCCGGGTCTCGTCTCCAAAGCCCACCGGCTGGGCAAGCAGGTGCACGTCTGGACCATCGACGACCGTGACGAGATGACCCGGCTGCTGGACCTCGGCGTGGACGGAATCGTCAGCGACCGGATCGACACCCTGCGAGACGTGCTGACGGCCCGCGGCCAGTGGCGCTGACCCAGCCCGGCATCAGGACTGGTGGGGCGCCACGACGCCCAGGTTCCACCGAGGCAGCAGCACCGGCCCGACCGCGTGCTCGCCGGGGTGGGAGCCGTGCAGCACCATCCGGCTGCCCCACTCCACGTAGCCCATCAGTGCGGCCCGGAACTCCGGGTCCTCGGGCAGCCCCGCATCGTCCGCAGCAAGGCTCAGCAGCGACGCGAACCGGAACCGTTGCTCTCGGGTGATCCCGAGCCCCCGGTGGTGCGCGAGCATCCGCTCGTAGCCGCCGCGCTCCTCGGTGTAGCGAGCCGGTCCGCCGAAGACCTCGACGAAGAACTCCGTCACGTGCGACAGGTGGTCCTCGCCGACCTTCCCTGCAAACATCGGGCCGAGCAGCTGATCGACCTGGACACGGTCGTAGAAGGCGTCGAACAACCGTCGCAGGGCGCTCGGCCCACCAGCCCAGTCGAGAAGTGACGGGGCAGCGTCGTCGGTCATCCGGCAACTGTAGGTGGTCCCGCGCCGCCCGCCGGTCAACGGCCGAAAGCGCCCGCCGTAGAATCGCGCCAGTGAGCAGAGGGCACGGGGCGACCGCCACCACAGCGGGTGACGAGTCCGCCCGTGGGCCGTTCGCCCCGGCATACCGGCTCATCACCGTCGCCCTGGTCGCCCTGATCACGATCGTCGCCTTCGAGTTCATGGCCATCGCGACCGCCATGCCGCAGGCGGCCGAGGACCTCGACGCGGTCCGCAGCTACGGCCTGGCCTTCTCGGTCATGCTCACGGCCCAGCTGCTGGGAATCGTCCTGGCCGGGGTCTGGTCCGACCGCTCGGGTCCGATGCCCGGCCTGTATGCCGGGCAGCTGCTCTTCGCCGCGGGTGCGGCGACGTGCGGGCTGGCGCCGTCGTTCCCGATCCTGCTCGTCGGGCGGGCGATCACCGGGCTGGGTGCCGGCCTCGTCATCGTCGTGCTCTACGTCGTGGTGGGCCAGGTCTATCCGGGTGCCGTCCGGCCGCGCGTGTTCAGCTTCGTCTCGGCTGCCTGGATCCTGCCGTCACTGGTCGGCGCACCGCTCTCGGGCTGGCTCGCGTCGACGTTCACCTGGCGGCTCGTGTTCTGGGTCGTCGTTCCCCCGGCCCTGCTCACGCTGGCCATCGTCGTGCGGCAGTCGGCGGCGATCCGTCGCCAGGACGACCGCACCGAGCACGGCCCGGACGAACGGTCCCAGCACCGGCGCACCGCCCAGCTGGGCGTGCTCGTCGCCCTCGCCGCCGGGCTGGTCCAGCTCGGCACCCACGAGCGCTTTCCTCTGCTCTCGTGGCAGACCCTGGCAGCGGTCCTCGGAGTGGCCGGCCTGCTCATCGTGACACCGAGGCTGCTCCCGGCGGGCACCCTGCGGATGGTTCGCGGCCTGCCGTCGGTCATCCTCAGCCGGTTCCTGCTCAACGCCTCCTTCGCCGGGTCGATCACCTTCCTCCCCCTGATGCTGACCCAGGAACGCGGCAGCACGCTGGCCATTGCGGGCGCCGTCCTGGCGGTGGGGTCGCTCGGGTGGTCGGGTGGCTCGTGGGTCCAGGGCCTCGCGTCGATGGCCGGGCGCCGGGCGGCCCTCGTCTCGCTCGGCGGGCTCTTCCTGGCGCTGGGCGCCCTGGCCATGGTCGTCATCACCGCAGCCGGCTGGTCGGTCTGGCTGTTCGGCCCTGCCATGGTGCTGGCCGGTACGGGGATGGGCCTGGGCTCGACGTCCCTGTCCGTGCTCCTCCTCGACCTCGCGCCGGCCGGTGAGTACGGCAAGGCCTCTGCGGCGCTCCAGCTCGCTGACGTGCTCGGCAGCGTGCTCGAGATCGCCGGCGCCAGCGCCCTGTTCGTCTCCTTCCACACCAGCGGCGGGGACACGAGGACCTACCTGCTCATCTGTGGCCTGCTCGCCGTGGTCGCCGCGCTGGTCGTCGTGGCCGGACGCCGCTGCGCCGTGCGCAGCTGAGACCGCCGGAACTCAGCTGAGGCGACCGGCTCAGCGCACGAGGACCTGGCCCCGTCGCGTCGCGACCCGGACCCACCGTCCGTGCGCGAAGACCTGCGCGTCCCGGTCCGGGTCGAGGAAACCCAGCACGTATGCCGCGAAGGCCGCCCCCGCGGGCACCGGCGGATCCGTCGGGGTGAGCCGGCCCCACACGGACTGACGCAGCCGGGCCACCGCCGCCGAACCGGCCGTCGGGACGGTCCCGCGGGCGACCTCCTCGATGCCGGCGCCCGCGGCCCGCTCGAGCTCACGTTCGGGAACGGTCCCGACGGACTCCCAGCCGCCGCGCTCCGGAGCCAGGGATGCCCACACCGCGCTGGCCCGCGTCGGCGGCACGGGCAGCTCGACCGCGCCTTCCGGCTGGCGCGCGAACCGGTCGGCAAGGCTGGCCAGCGACACGATTGCGTCGAGGGTCGACGGCTGTGCGAGCGCCATGCCCCGCATGCCGGTCACGGTGCCCTCGCCGAGCACACCGCGCCCCGGCAGGACGCCGACGTGGGCGGCCAGGACCGTACCCACCACCTCGAGGCGCATCGCACCGTCAGGGTCGACGGCCCGGGCCCGCCCCACGAAGGTGACGAGGTCGGCATACGCCTGCTCGTCGTCGAAGACGAGCGTGCTCACCGGTTGCCCCAGCGGAAGGGCACCGGGTCGCCGGCGTGGGCGCGGACGATCTCGCGCTCGTCCGGGCGCATCCGCCGTGGGCTCGACCTCGCGAAGTCGTAGAGCACGAGACCGGTCTCGGCCCGGGCGTAGTGGCCCTCGCCGACGCCGTCGGGGTCGCGCACGTCATAGCCGAGGTCGAACCCCGCCCCCGAGATCTTGGTGCACCACATGTCGACGGAGATCGGGGCGTGCCGGAAGGTCAGGGGGGCGATGTACTCGATCTCGTGCCGCGTCACCAGGACCCCCTCCTCGAGGAGGGCGCGCTCGAGGCCGAACCACTCCTCGAAGCCGGTGACCCGGGCGTCCTCGAGCAGGCGGAGGAACTGGACGTTGTTGACGTGGCCGTAGGCATCCATGTCAGACCAGCGCAGCGGCACGGTGACGCGGTAGTGCGAGGACGGCATGGCCCCAATCCTCGCAGGGGGCGCTGGCGCCGGGCGGCTGCCCTTGCATCCGAACGGACGGTGGTCCTCAGCACGGAGGAGTCGGACGCAAACCGGTCGCTGTGGACGACGCCGGCGGTGTCCGGCGGGACACGTACGGTGGGGCGATGACAGCTCAGCCGGCCACGAGGGCAACCAGGGACATCGCCGCGCAGGACGACATCGCAGGGCAGGCCGGGCTCGCCCTGCGCCGGCTCGTCGGCCGCGACGACGTCGACTTCCGGGACGGGCAGCTCGAGGCGATCGAGGCGCTTGTCGGTGGACGCCGACGGGTCCTCGTGGTCCAGCGCACCGGGTGGGGCAAGTCGGCCGTCTACTTCGTCTCGACCGCACTGCGCCGGGCCGCCGGAGCCGGGCCGAGCATCATCATCTCGCCGCTGCTCGCCCTGATGCGCGACCAGGTTGCCGCCGCGGCGAGGGCGGGCATCAACGCCGTCTCGATGAACTCGGCCAACGCCGAGGAGTGGGGCGCCGTGAGCGCCGCCCTGACCGCGGACGAGGTCGACGTCCTCCTCGTCAGCCCCGAGCGACTCAACAACCCTCGCTTCCGGGAGGAGCAGCTGCCCGACCTCGCGCGCCGCTGCGGCCTGCTCGTCGTGGACGAGGCCCACTGCGTCAGTGACTGGGGCCACGACTTCCGTCCCGACTACCGCCGGATCCGTGACCTGCTGACCACGCTGCCCTCGGACACGCCGGTCCTCGCGACGACCGCGACGGCCAACGCCCGGGTCGTCACCGACGTCGCGGAGCAGCTCGGGGCCGGCGGGCACGACGTCCTGACGCTGCGCGGGGGGCTCGCGCGCCAGTCGCTGCGGCTCGGCGTCCTCCCCCTGGCCTCGCCAGAGCAGCGTGTCGCCTGGCTCCTGGCCCACCTCGCGGAGCTGCCCGGCAGCGGCATCATCTACACGCTCACCGTCTCCGGTGCCGACGACGTCGCGGCGAGCCTGCGAGAGGCCGGCCACGAGGTCCGCTCCTACACCGGGCGCACGGACCCGGCTGACCGCGAAGAGCTCGAGGCCGCCCTGCGGGACAACCGGGTCAAGGCGCTCGTCGCCACGAGCGCCCTGGGCATGGGCTTCGACAAGCCGGACCTCGGCTTCGTCCTGCACCTCGGCGCCCCCTCCTCACCGGTCGCGTACTACCAGCAAGTCGGTCGCGCCGGCCGGGCCACCGCCAACGCCGACGTCCTCCTCCTGCCGGGGCCCGAGGACAAGGACATCTGGCGCTACTTCGCCTCGGCCTCGATGCCGCGACAGGAACAGGCGGACGCCGTCCTCACGGCCCTGACCGAGGCCCCGAAACCCCTGTCCACACCGGCCCTCGAGTCGATCATCGACATCCGTCGCACCCGGCTCGAGCTGCTCCTCAAGGTCCTCGACGTCGACGGGGCGGTGATCCGGGTGAGCGGCGGCTGGAGGTCGACGGGCACGCCGTGGACCTACGACGCCGAGCGCTACGCCCGGGTCGCGGCAGCCCGCGACCGCGAGCAGCAGCTGATGCTCGACTACGAGGGAGGCATCGGCTGCCGGATGGAGTTCCTCCAGCGGGCCCTCGACGACGACACCGCTGCCCCATGTGGTCGTTGCGACGTGTGCGCGGGCACGTGGTTTCCGGACACCGTCCCCGACGCAGCCCTCCAGAGCGCCCGTGACCAGCTCCAGCGGGTCGGCGTCGACCTCGAGCCCCGCAGCCAGTGGCCCACGGGCATGTCGCGCCTCGGGGTGCCGCTGGCCGGCAGGATCCCGCCCGCTGAAGCAGCCCTGCCGGGGCGAGCGCTGGCCCGGCTCACGGACCTCGGTTGGGGACAACGACTTCGGGAGGTCCTGCGCGAGGATGGCCCTGCCTCGCCCGAGCTGCTCAAGGCCTGCGTCGGGGTGCTTCATGACTGGGGCTGGGCCGAGCGGCCGACCGGAGTCATCGCTCTCCCGTCACGCTCGCATCCCCACCTCGTCAGTTCGCTCGCCCGCGGCCTCGGCGAGATCGGACGGCTGCCGTTGATCGGCACCCTGGACCTGGTCGACGGTGGGCCGGTCGGTGCAGCCGGCGGCAACAGCGCCTTCCGGCTCGCCGGAGTCTGGGGGCGCGTGGCCGTGTCCGCGGAGCTGGCCGCCACCATCGCCTCGACACCCGGCCCGGTCCTGCTCGTCGACGACGTCGCCGACTCGAGGTGGACGATCACCGTGGCCGCCCAGGCCCTGCGTCAGGCCGGCGCCGAGGCCGTCCTTCCCTTCACGTTGGCCACCGCCGGCTGAGCCTTGTGAGATGGCCGATCCACGTCCCTACCGGTCCAGGTGGCTTGTTGACCCAGGACGTCGCGTGGCTGGTGCCCGTGGTCGGGTCGCCATAGACCGCGCAGCCGCAACGACGGCACCGTCCCGCTCCGGGTCGACGAGCCGGACTGTGACCCGCGGCAGGAAGAACTGCACGAGCGGCCCGATGAACACTGCGTAGGCGACGGTGCCGAGACCGACCACGCCGCCGAGGAGCCATCCCACGGACAGCACCGTGACTTCGATGGCCGTCCGGACGAGCCGGATGCTCCACCCGGTGCGGCGGGCGAGCCCCGTCATCAGTCCGTCCCGTGGTCCGGGCCCGAGCTGGCTGCCGATGTAGAGGCCCCCGGCCAGACCGTTGAGCACGATGCCGCCAAGGAGCAGGCCCCACCGCGCCGACAGCGCCGACGGGTCGGGGAGGAGGGCCAGGCTCGCGTCCGTCGCGAGGCCGATGACGACGACGTTCGCCACCGTCCCCAGACCCGGCCACTGGCGCAACGGGATCCAGAGCAGCAGGACGAGGGCGCCGACGACCATGGTCACCCGGCCGAAGGTCAGCGGCAGCCGCTCGGCGAGGCCGTAGTGCAGGACGTCCCACGGGTCGAGCCCGAGCCGGCTGCGGATCATCATCGCCATGGATGCGCCGTAGAGCGTCAGCCCGACGGCGAGCTGGGTCAGGCGGCGCGGCAGCCGACCCGCTCGCAGCTGCTCGCGCGACGTCAGGGACAACAGGGGGACGTAAGCCATGGTGCCATCCTGCCCCGTTGTGGCCTGCCGATCCATGGCCAATCGTGATTGACTGGCCTGCATGGCTCCGCCGACTCTCTCCGGTCGCACCGTCTCCGCCCGCACCGTCGCCGGCCAGCTGCGCTCGGGCGCCGGGGCGACGCAGACCGGCGTCCCGGCATACCAGGCTCTCGCGGAGGGGCTGCGCCGGCTCGTCGCCGACGGGCGGATCCTCGACGGCACCCGGCTACCCAGCGAGCGCGAGCTGACCTCCGCCCTCCGGGTGAGCCGCACCACCGTCGCCGGCGCGTATGCCGTGCTGCGCGACCGCGGGTACCTCGTCTCGCGGCGTGGGTCGGGCAGCGTCGTCAGGGTGCCCGGGGGCCCGTCGGCCGGAGGGCCGCTGTCGTCCGGTGACGGCCCCGGAGTGGCCGTCGACCTCTCCATCGCCGCCCCGAGTGCCCCGCCCGGCATGGCCGATGCGTTCGAGTCGGCGGTGACCGAGCTGCCCCGCCATCTTTCCGGCACGGGGTACTCTCCCTTCGGGCTGCCCGAGCTGCGCGAGCTGCTCGCCCAGGGCTACTGCGACCGCGGCCTGCCCACGACCGCGGGCCAGATCATGGTCACGACGGGTGCGCTCGCCGCCCTGTCGGTCGTGCTCCGGGCCCACGTCGGCCCGGGCGACCGGGTGCTCATGGAGTCACCGACCTATCCCAACGCCCTGGCGTCCGTCCGCGACGCGGGTGCGCGCACCGTCGGCCTGCCGCTCGACGCGGGGGGGCTCGATGCGCACGCCCTCCACGTCGCCCTGCGTCAGGGCTCGGCCACGCTGGCCTACCTCGTGCCCGACTTCCACAACCCCACCGGCACCCTTGTGGACGAGACCACCCGGGCGGACGTCGGCGCGGCGCTGCATCGCCAGCGTGCCATCGCCGTCGTCGACGAGACCGCCGCCGAGCTGGCGATCGATGTTGCCGAAGCGGACATGCCGCGGCCGCTTGCCGTTTTCAACAGCCGGGCGGTGACCATCGGGAGCGCGAGCAAGACCTACTGGGGGGGCCTGCGGGTCGGCTGGCTCCGGGCACCCGAACGTGACCTGCCGCGGCTCGAGCAGGCCCGGCTGAGCCTCGACCTCGGCGTGCCCGTGCTCGAGCAGCTGGTCCTGAGACGCCTTCTCGCCCAGCATGACTCCCTGCTCGTGCATCGACAGGCCGCGCTGCGGGCATCGCGGGACGCGCTCGTCGAGGCCGTTCGACGTCGACTTCCGCAGTGGCGGCTCACCGTCCCCTCCGGCGGCCTGAGCATCTGGTGCGAGCTGCCGAGCCCGCGCTCGAGCGCCCTCTGCGACGCCGTCGCCGCGCTCGGCGTCCGCCTCGCTCCTGGGGCGTCGTTCGGCGTCGAGGGTGGCCTCGAGTCGTTCGTCCGGATCCCCTTCGCCCTTCCGCCCGACGTCCTCACCGACGCGGTGGACCGGATCGCGCAGGCCTGGGAGCGCGCTGTCGACGGACCGGTCGCCCGCCGCGACACCGCCGCCCTCATCGCCTGACGGGATGACCGGAGCACCGGACGCGAGCTGGTGGGTAGTCTCCCGTCCTGTGACCGACCACGTCGACCCCGATGCCATCGAGCCGGCCGCCGAGCCTGCCGCCGAGGATCTCGGCCCGCTGGCCGAGCTGCTCGACGTGCTCGACCTGCGACCCCTCGGGGATGCCCACTTCACCGTCCAGGGAGCCGAGGGCGATGCGGAGTCCCAGCTCGGCGAGTCGGACGCCACGGTCTTTCTCGGCAGGAGCCAGGAGCAGCCCCACGGGCGGGTGTTCGGCGGTCAGGTGCTCGCCCAGTCGGTCATCGCCGCGGGTCGCACGGTGGCCGACGTCAGGGGCGGCGGTCCGCGGCACATCCACTCGCTGCACGGCTACTTCGTGCGGCCGGGTGACGACAGCCACCCGATCCGCTTCGCCGTCGAGCGGATCCGGGACGGCAACTCCTTCTCCACCCGCCGGGTGCACGCGATCCAGTACGGCAAGCCGATCCTGTCGATGATCGCCTCGTTCCAGGAGGACGCCGGGGGGATGGACCACCAGGACTCCATGCCGGCGGCCCCTGACCCGGAGTCGCTGCCGACCGCCCAGGACCTCCTCGCCCGGGTGGACCACCCCGTCGCTCGCGACTTCGCGCGGGCCCGCCCGATCGACCTGCGCCACGTCGAGGGCAACATCTACTACGAGCCCGGACGACAGCGCGCGGCCCAGCAGAGCGTGTGGCTCAAGGCCATCGGGCGGCTGCCCGACGACCCGCTCCTGCATGCCGCGGTCCTTGCCTACGCGTCGGACTACTCGTTGCTCGAACCGGTCATCCGCCGCCACGGGATCGCGTGGTCGGACCCCCGCCTGCGCCCGGCGAGCCTTGACCACGCGATGTGGTTCCACCGGCCGGCCCGGGCCGACGAGTGGATCCTCTACACCGAGCAGTCCCCCTCGGCTCAGGGGGGACGTGGTCTGGCCACCGGCCGGATGTTCGCCGCGGACGGCCGCCTGCTTGCGACGGTCGCCCAGGAAGGCATGCTCCGCCTCAAGGAGTCCTGAGCGCCGCGCGGAGCCCACGCCCGGCATACCGCGGAGAGTGGCCGCCATCCCCCTCCGTAGACTCGGGCCGCACCGCCGCCCCCCATGCTGAGGAGCCACCCGTGTCCACGACGCCCCGCACCGCCATCGTCACCGGAGCCGCTCGAGGCATCGGCGCCGCGACCGCCCGCAGGCTGGCCTCCGACGGTCACGCCGTCGGGGTGCTCGACCTCGACGAGGGCTCCTGCGCCGAGACCGTCGACGCCATAACGGCCGGCGGCGGAAAGGCCGCCGCGGTCGCGGTGGACGTCTCCAGGGCCGACCAGGTCGCCGCAGCCGTGCAGCGCGTCGTCGACGAGCTCGGGGCTCCGACGATCCTCGTCAACAACGCCGGCATCACCCGCGACAACCTCCTTTTCAAGATGAGCGAGGAGGACTGGGACGCCGTGATCGACGTCCACCTCCGGGGTTCCTTCCTCATGACCAGGGCCGTCCAGGTGCACATGACCGCCGAGAGGTTCGGCCGCATCGTCAGCCTCTCGTCGACCTCCGCCCTGGGCAACCGCGGCCAGGTCAACTACTCGGCGGCCAAGGCCGGCCTCCAAGGGTTCACCAAGACGCTGGCCATCGAGCTCGGCAGGTTCGGGGTGACCGCCAACGCCATCGCGCCCGGCTTCATCCAGACCGAGATGACTCGGGCCACCGCGGAGCGCCTCGGGGTGGCCTTCGAGGACTTCATGGCCCACTCCGCCAAGGAGATTCCCGTCCAGCGGGTCGGCCAGCCGGAGGACATCGCCGCGACGGTGTCGTTCCTGACCAGCGACGAGGCAGGCTTCGTCAGCGGTCAGGTGATCTACGTCGCCGGCGGCCCGCAGGACTGAGGCGCCCGCCGGGGCCCGCCACCTCACCGCCTCGCGCGTCGCGGCGGCTGTCGTCCGGGAGCACGTCGACCTCCGGGAGCGGGCTGTAGATCAGTCCTACGTGGGCACCGTAGATCCAGTGGAAGAGGAACACGCCGACGATGTACTTCCAGCCGAAGCCCGAGCTGAACACGCCCGCATCCGCTGCGCGCGCGGGGCCATAGATCAGCGGCGTGAGGATCGCCAGCGCGATGACCGCCAGGATGGTGCCGAAGACCAGGCCCTTGACGACGTTGCCGACCTCGGTGTCCGGCCACGGGAGCCGCGGATGGATGGCGACCGCGAACAGGACGGCGAAGGCGATGCCGTCGACGTAGTGCATGCCGCCGCCGATGAGGAACTGCGAGAGCGGCGATTCCTTGGGCACGTAGACCTTGCCGTTGGCGGTGTTCCAGTCGAGCCGGACGAGCCCGAATCCGCCCATCCAGAACCCGAGCAACCGTCGCGATGTGGGTGGCGACGAGGCCCGCCAGGAGCGCCGCCGCGACCCGGTGTCGCGTTGACCACCGACGCCAGGCGGGAGGCGAGGGCGCGGACGGCGACTCAGGTTCCGTCTCCGCCGGTGGGTCCGTCCTGATCGTCATCACGCCGCCTTCCGGGATCCCGTCTCCTTCGGGGACCGGGCCTGAGACTTCCGATGCGTCCGAACCTACGGAGGTGCGAGCGGCGGGGTCAAGTGCCCCGACCGCAGAGGTATGCCGGGTGGCAGGTCCGCCACCCGGCATACCTTTCGTGGGAGGAAGGGTACTCAAAGGCCGAGGTCGCGGCCGATGAGCTCCTTCATGATCTCGTTGGAGCCGGCCCAGATCTTGGTCACCCGGGCGTCGCGCCAGGCCCGGGCGACGCGGTACTCGTTCATGAAGCCGTAGCCGCCGTAGAGCTGGACACACTCGTCGAGGACGTCGTTCTGCGCCTGCGCACTCCACCACTTCGCCTTCGCGGCGTCGACCGCGGTGAGCCTGCCGTCGGCGTGGGCGGCGACACAGTCGTCCACGTAGGCCTGGGTGACCTCGATCTTGGTGACGAGCTCGGCGAGCTTGAACTTGTTGTGCTGGAACGACCCGATCGGCTGCCCGAAGGCCTTGCGCTCCTTGGCGTAGGCGATCGTCTCCGTGAGGATCTGGGCGGCGTGCGACGTGTTCGAGATGGCCGCGCCGATGCGCTCCTGGGGCAGCCGCTGCATCATCGCGATGAAGCCCATGCCCTCCTCGCCGATCCGGTTCGCGTCGGAGACCCGGACGTCGTCGAAGAACAGCTCGGCGGTGTCCGACTCCTCCTGGCCGACCTTGTCGAGCTTGCGGCCCCGCGAGAAGCCGGGCATGCAGTTCTCGAGCATGAAGAGGGTGATGCCCCTGGCGCCCTTGGTGGGGTCGGTGCGGGTGGCTACGATGACGAGGTCGGCCTGGTAGCCGTTGGTGATGAACGTCTTGCTGCCGTTGACGATCCAGTCCCCGTTCGCACCGGAGGCCCAGTCCCCGTCCCGGACGGCGGTCGTCCTCAGCGCTGCGAGGTCCGAACCACCGGAGGGCTCGGTCATGGCGATGGCACAGATGAGGTCCCCCGAAGCCATGCCGGGCAGCCACCGCTGCTTCTGCTCGTCCGTTCCGAGGTCGACGACGTAGGGCGGGCAGACGTCGGCGTGGATGCCGAAACAGGAGGACGCGGCGGCGTTGAAGGCGGCGATCTCCTCGGCGTTGACGGCGTTGAAGCGGTAGTCCTCCGCCCCCGCGCCGCCGTACTCCTCGGGGATGCCGAGGCCGAAGAGCCCCTGCTTGCCGGCCTCCCTCCAGATGTCGCGGGGGATCGACTTCCGCTCGAGCATCTCCTCCGCGCGCGGCTTGAGCGTGCGTTCGACGAACTCCCGGACGGTGCTCCGGTAGGCCTCGTGGTCGTCGTCGTAGATGTTGCGTGGCATGTTATTACCTCCGGGTAACTAAGCGCTTGCTTAGTTTCTCTGACGTGCGGCATGCTGTCAATGTGACCGCGACGACAGCCTCGGGCCCGCAGACGGTCGACCGTCTGCTCGACGCGGCGGCGGCCGCCTTCGCCGACAAGGGGTTCCACGCGACGACCACGCGCGACATTGCCTCCCGTGCGGGCCTGTCCCCCGCAGGCGTCTACGTCCACTTCTCGTCCAAGGAGGACCTCCTGCACGCCCTGAGCCACACGGGGCACGAGGCCGCGCTCGAGCTCGTCACGAGTGCGGCGTCCTCACCCGGGAGCGCCACCCAGCGACTGGGGCGGATCATGTCCAGCTTCGCCCGATGGCATGCGGAGCACTACGAGGTGGCTCGGGTCGTGCAGTACGAGTTCCCGCACCTCACGCCCGAGCACCGGGACGACGTCCTGGCCCTGCGCAAGCAGATCGACGCAACCGTCCGCTCCGTCCTCCGGAACGGCGTGCAGACCGGCGAGCTCAGTGTCGACGGCATCCACGACACGGCGCTGGCACTCATGTCGCTCTGCATCGATGTCGCGCGGTGGTACTCCCCGTTGATCAGCCGCACCCCGGCAGACATCGGCGCGACGTATGCCGTGTTGGGCCTTCGCCTCGTCGTTGCCCCGGGCTGACTCGCGATCCGGGTTGCGTCCAGCGACCGGGCTGTTGGCGCCGGTCAGTCCGGCTGGTCGAGCCCCACGGCGACCGCGCCGATCCGCTGGTCGGGGCTCCACCGGAAGTCCAGGTGCGTCCCGGCCTCGTCGCTCGAGAACCACGCGAGGTGCACCGGCCGCCCGTGCAGCGCCCACGCGACCCGGGCGAAGTCGCCGGGCGCGTTGCCCCGGGCGAGCACCACGGTCCCGTCAGCAAAGCAGACCCGCACCGACCGCTCACCCGGGGCCTGCCGGATCGCCCGGACCGGGACCCGGCGGTGGACGAGCTGGCTCAGCCTCGCCGCGAGGAGGATTCCGAGCTCGTGGGAATGCGCGGCACAGAGCCGGTCGAAGGCGGCATCGAGGTTCGCAAGGTCCGCAGGCAGTCCTGCCGGGGCGGCTTCCGACGTGCCTGCCGGCGCCGGCCGCTGGCGCAGCCGGACGGCGCCCAGGCCACCGACGACCAGGGCGCCCAGAAGGAGCCACATACCCACTCATCCAGTGTGCGCGCCGAAGGACCTATGCGTCACCTGTATTCACCCGTCGGACACGCCCTCCGTGCTCAGTCACGGGTCAGCTTCCGGTAGGTCACCCGGTGCGGACGGGCCGCGTCGGCGCCGAGACGCTCGACCTTGTTGGCCTCGTAGGACTCGTAGTTGCCCTCGAACCAGTACCAGCTAGCGGGGTTCTTCTCGGTTCCTTCGAAAGAGAGGATGTGCGTCGCGACACGGTCGAGAAACCACCGGTCGTGGCTGATCACCACGGCGCAGCCCGAGAACTCCAGCAGCGCGTTCTCCAGGGAGCCGAGCGTCTCCACGTCGAGGTCGTTCGTCGGCTCGTCGAGCAGGAGGAGGTTGCCGCCCTGCTTCAGGGTGAGCGCGAGGTTGAGGCGGTTGCGCTCACCGCCGGAGAGGATCCCCGCCATCTTCTGCTGGTCGGGGCCCTTGAAGCCGAACTGGGAGACGTACGCGCGCGACGGGATCTCGACGTGACCGACCTTGATGAAGTCGAGGCCGTCGGAGACCGTCTCCCACAGGTTCTTCCTGGGGTCGAGGCCCGACCGGCTCTGGTCGACGTAGGAGATCGAGACGGTCTCGCCGATCTTGACCTCGCCGCGGTCGGCGTCCTCGAGGCCGACGATCGTCTTGAAGAGGGTCGTCTTGCCGACGCCGTTGGGGCCGATGACGCCGACGATCCCGTTGCGCGGCAACGAGAACGACAATCCCTCGATGAGGACGCGGTCGCCGAAGCCCTTCTTGAGGTCCTTGATCTCGATGACCGTCGACCCCAGACGCGGGCCCGGCGGGATCGCGATCTCCTCGAAGTCGAGCTTTCGGGTGCGGTCGGCCTCGGCGGCCATCTCCTCGTAGCGGGCCAGGCGCGCCTTGGACTTGACCTGGCGGCCCTTGGCGTTGGAGCGGACCCACTCGAGCTCGTCCTTGAGGCGCCTGGCGAGCTTGGCGTCCTTGCGGCCCTGGACCTGCAGGCGCTCGCCCTTCTTCTCGAGGTAGGCCGAGTAGTTGCCTTCGTAGCCGTACAGCCGACCGCGGTCGACCTCGGCGATCCACTGGGCGACGTTGTCGAGGAAGTACCGGTCGTGGGTGACGGCCAGGACGGCGCCCTGGTAGGCCGCGAGGTGCTGCTCGAGCCACTGGACCGACTCGGCGTCCAGGTGGTTGGTGGGCTCGTCGAGCAGCAGGAGATCCGGCTTCTGGAGCAGCAGCTTGCACAGCGCGACGCGACGGCGCTCCCCACCGGACAGGACCGTGACGTCGGCGTCCGGCGGTGGGCAGCGCAGCGCGTCCATGGCCTGGTCGAGCTGGGCGTCGAGGTCCCACGCGTCGGCGTGGTCGATGTCCTCCTGGAGCGTGCCCATCTCCTCAAGAAGCCGGTCGTAGTCGGCATCGGGCTCGGCCATCTCGGCGGAGATCGCGTTGTAGCGGTCGAGCTTGGCCTTGATCTCGCCGGCGCCCTCCTCGACGTTGCCGAGGACGGTCTTCTCCTCGTTGAGCGGCGGCTCCTGCAGGAGGATGCCGACGGTCGCTCCAGGAGCGAGCCACGCTTCGCCGTTGGACGGTTGGTCGAGCCCCGCCATGATCTTGAGGATCGTCGACTTGCCGGCGCCGTTCGGGCCGACGACGCCGATCTTGGCGCCAGGCAGGAACGACATCGTCACATCGTCGAGGATCACCTTCTCGTTGTGCGCCTTGCGCGCCTTGGTCATGACGTAGATGAACTCGGGCATGACGAGAAGGCTATCCGCGCCGTCCCTCGCCGACCCAATCGACGCCGCCTCCCGGGATTATCACCGAGGCTGGCTCACACAGCTCTCGCGACGACGTAGTCGTCCGTCTCGGCGTCCTCCGCCGCGCGGTGGAACCCGCCGTGCACCACGGCGGCGTCCGGTTGGTCGAGCGGGCTCGGCTCCTCCCCATCGTTCTCGCCGGGCAGGACGCCGTCCTCGTCTGCTCCTCCACGGTCCGCGTCGCTCATGGAGGCCTGGATGTTGGGATCCGCGAGCCGGTCGTTCGACTCGTACTGGATGCGCTCCGGCTTGATGAAGGCCGTCTGCCCCCGGTTGAGGTCGTGCCCGACGCTGTAGGCGTCCACCTCGACGGAGGTCATGTTCAGCCCGTCCCCGTTGACCCACTGGTTGACGCGCAGCCGGCCGTAGACGACCACGGGGTCGCCCTTCTTCAGGCTGCTCATGATGTTGCCGCCGAGGGCGTTGAATCCCACGACGTTGACGAAGTTCGTGCTGCCGTCGACGAATCCTCGGGTCTCGGCGTCCCAGCGCCGGGTCGTCGACGCCACCCGGAACGTCGAGAACGGCTTGCCGGCCCTGGTCGAGCGGCACTGCGGGTCACCGACGACGTTGCCCACCACGGTCACGAAGCTCTCGTTCATCACACACTCCCTGTTCTCTCTGCGGTCAGCCCGCCGAACTGACGGGTGCTCACCCCAGAGTGGGTATGCCGGGTAGCCGGCGACCAGCCCCGGCTCGCGACCTGTGGAGAACGGGACGTCGTCGCAGGAGGATGTGGATGGAGAGGTCGGGCTGCGTAACGCCCGCTCAGCCCACGTCGCTGCGCTCAGCACACGGCATACGGTGTGCTGAGCGCACGACGGTGAGCTGGGCGAGCACCCGGTCTAGGTGGCTGGTGTTCAACGGGTGTTTGCGGGGGCTGGTGTGATCGATTCGGCGGCTGTGAGCCGGGTGTGCGGGTGATCGTGACTGGCGGATCCTTTGGTGCCACCGGGTTTCGGGGCTGCCGTGAGCCAGTGTCGGGGTTCACCGGCCCCGGTTGGGCCTGTCCTGGGTTCCGGGGTTGACCCTGACCTGTTCAGCTGGTGGCTACCACCCACCGGGGCCCTGTTGCTTGGGTGAGTCCGAGCACGCCGAAGCGGGCCAGGTTGACTGCGGCAGCAAGTAGGGAGAAGTCGGCGGCGACCTTGGTCTGTCCGCGGACGCGGGCTCGTCGTCCACCGTGCCGGCGGCGCATCAGGTGGCCGATCTTGCGTTCCACCTTGGGCCTGGTGGCCCGGTAGTCGGCCCGCCAGGCTGGATCGGCCTGGGTGCTGCGGGCCCGGACGAGCTCGGCTTCGTAGCGGCCGATCCGGATGACGCGACCGGCCTTGGCGTTCGTGCACTGGGCGGCCAGCGGGCACCCGTCGCAGGCCGCGCCGAAGGCCGCGGTCCCACCGCCGGCCTTGGCCGGCCGGATAGGGACGACGACATCTGCCGGGCAGGTCACGGTGGCGGCTTCGGTGTCGACGGCGAAGCGGTCCTTGGGTAAGCGACCCCCCGGTGCGACCGGCGGCTGGACCTTGGTCATGATCTGCGCCCCGGCGGCCTCCAGGTCTGCCAGCAGGGCACCCGCGCCGTACGCGGCGTCGCCGTAGACCGCCAACGGCGCCTCCTGGGATTCGGCCGCGTCGTCCTTGCCGGCACCGTCCTGCTCGGCGTCGTTGCCCGAGTCGCTTCCGGTTGGCGCCGGGTCACCGGTTGCGTCCGCGTCACCGGTGTCGTCGGTGCTGCCTGGGTCGGGGACGTCGCCGGCGAGCAGGCCAACAGCTGAGGCTGCGTCGCCGGTGTTGCCCGCGGTGACCGCGGTCGCGGTGATGACCTCGGCATCGGGTCGATCGCAATATGGCCCTTGTAACCATCGAAGCGGTGAGCGGAGGTCTTGTGCCCGTGCCGGGTCTGGGGGTCCACGGTGGAGATCACCCGATCCGGGGCGACCCGGCGGGCGATCGTGAAGACCCCGTCCTCGCCGATGTCCAGGTCCTGGCCCAGCACGGTCGCCAGCAACGCGCCGGCTTGGGTCGCGGCCGGGTCCAGCTCGCGACCATCCAGCACCGCCAGCACCGCTGTGCCGTCCTTGGCGAGGGCGTCGACGAGCAGTTTGCGGGCGGCGCGGTCGTCGTAGTCACAGACCGGCTTACCCGCGGCGGCGTAGTCATCGTCGCGGCC
>JAABUY010002243.1_pt1 | contig 23443 bp, 25 predicted proteins | sample 5560271 | NCBI WGS metagenome assembly JAABUY01 (sample SAMN10711886, study PRJNA513374) | rock metagenome | isolation source: Antarctica rocks | place: Antarctica: Victoria Land, University Valley | reverse complement strand
TGGAGCGGCGCCGGCGGCGCCGGCGGCGCGCGGCGCGGGCGGCGCGGCGCGGCAGCCGTGCGCGGCCAGCGGGGCGCACGGGAAGGGCGGCCCGGGCCGCGGCGCGGCGGCGGGAGGGCAGGACGAGGCCGCGGGCGGCGCCGGCGGCGAGCCCCTCGCGCGGCGCGTGATCTGGTGCAGCCGCTGCGCCGCCCTGCTCCCAGCCCATAGCTGTCCAGGAAGCCTGCAAGCTGCGCATGCGCCGGCGCATGATTTTGCATCACCTCAGCCAGGTCGCTGATGACATGGTCCCCCCCACCCCCACCAAGCACGCAGCCACGCATGGGCTGATGGCCATGCGTGTGAGGAGTGACGGGCTGGTGCTGGCGCAGGTTCCACCACATCAAGAGCCCCACCAAGCGCAGGCGCATCGTGGAGTGGGCGGACGAGCTCGACATCGGCGGCTTCAGCGTGATCGGTGCCACTCGCGCATGTCAGCATGGCGCTGAGGCTTAATTGCCACAAATGCACATAAGCCGAATACGGAGTCCGGCACTCACTTCCGTGCACACCTGGCGCTCCCTGCTGCATGCATGCACATGTGCCATCACCTGCAAGCCCGCAAACCCGCACATGTGGGCGGCAAAAGCAGGCTCCTCAGCAGCCCAGCAGGTCGAGCACAGCTCCTCATGCAGATGTCAATTTTGTGAAGCTCATTTGACAAGAAATTTCTTAAGTAAGAGCAAGCTCTATAAAGTGCAAGCAGCTCTGAAGCGCAGAAACCACTTGGCAGGAAAACTTGCTGTCTGTTTACCCTTCTCAGGAAAATAATGTTTACTTCATGCAAGGTGAAGCAGAGTTTGTGCAGGCTACCCGGGCGTCATCGTCTGCGAAGGTGGGCCCCGCGCCTGCGTGGTCCCCACGCGCGGTGTTTTTTTTTCCTATTTTTATGGTGGCAGCAGCATTCTGCAGACGACACCGCTGCACAGCACGCCTGCGCTGCAAGAGCAGCTACCTACGGCTCGCTGTTGTGAGTGCTCAGGTTGGTGTCTGCATGTGCGTGCCGTAGGACGTAAGTCTGGGAGCTCGCTCTGTCTTGGTGTCTGTGGTGTAGGTGTGCCGCAGCTCGCCACGCTGCGCGTGCCCGCACGGAGGGGGCCGCCGCGGGTATAGCACATCCCTGCCAAGCAGCACCGCATTCAGCGTCCCCTGCTCAGAGCAGCCCGAAGATGGCAGCAAGAGCGCGCCCTGTGGCCGCTCCGGCAGGCGCCGAGGACGACATCATGGAGTACGTCAAGCGCATCCGCTCGCTGCGCTGGCTGGCCATGGCGCTGCGCGCGCAGGAGACCGCGCAGGTGCGGGGCCGCGGCCTCCGCCTCGTGGCGCCTTGCCGGCGCCGCCTACAGCAGCGGCGCTGGCCACTGGTTTGGGCAGAGACGGTGCAGGCCGTGCGTGCGTGCATGTGCTTGGACGCGCCAGCGTCACAGCTATGTGGTCCGCATTTGGGCGTGAAGGGCATGAGCTCAGGCAGGCGGATGCAGGTGCAGGGTTTATGTGTAGGCTATGCGTGAGCGTGAGCAGGCCGATGCGCCCGGTGAGGGTTGCCTTGCAGCGCCCGACCTGGCACCAGCTTGTGAAGCCGGCCGGCCGGGCGAGCGCTGTCGTCCTCGTGCCACCAGCAAGCGCCAGGCCGCAAGTACACTGGGACCATGGAGGATGAGCATCTGTCGGTGCAGCCTGGAAGCTCACGGCGGCGATGTGGCGCGCGCAGGAGGGCGCGCCCGGAGGCGCAGGGCGCTGCTTTGCGGCGCCGGACGCGCGGCCGTTGCGCGAGCTGCCCGCCCAGGGCGGCCTGAGCACCCTGGGCGCCGAGTGCCGCGCCGTCGGCCTGGAGCACCTCTTCAAGGCGGCGCTCAAGATCGGTGGGTAGGGCGCTGGGCGCCTGTCTTGCGAGCGGCAGGCCTCTGTTCGCACGCATGGGTGCATGTGAAGGTGCTCATGTGAGAGTGGCTCTGCTGCACCCTTGTATGCGCGTAGCACGAACCGCAATGTCCCATACAGTGCCAACTTTAAATACAAAGAGTTCCAAGAAGCTAGCACCAACATGAGGGGTAAGGTGGCTGCAGGGCCTGCAGCGCCAGACTGTATTGCTTTGCTTGGGTGACCCGTAGCCCCAGGCTCCCAGAACTCACATGGCCAGCGGCTTGCATGCTCTTGCAAGCAAGCGATGGGCATCGACAGAGAAAGTCAAAGCTCATGGTCACAGCCTGTAACCAAGGCTGGCAATGGAGCCGTGACTTACAGCTGGACTGCATAGTGGTGCTTTTGACTGTACTTGGTTTCCTGATAATGTAGAGTCGCCACGAGTCAGCGGAGTAGCTCAGTGGAATCAGAGTGGCGGGCCCATAACCCGCAGGTCCGAGGTTCGATCCCTCGCTCCGCTATGCAGACGTACTTTTTTGGCTTTTCAGTCTGTTCAGTCTACCTTTGCCTGCGTACCGATCGAGCACTAGCTATCATGCGCGTGCATGACATGCTAAAGCACAGCAGGAGTCCAAAGGCTGTGGCCTGTGCGCATGCGCATGCCAATTTGGACCAGCACTTTCTCTTTTGCAGTATCAAATCTGTGAGTGCCACACTGAATGCAAGCCATGTCACGCCCGATGCTTATGCAGCCAGCGTGGTCATGATGCTGCACATTGCATGGCGGCAAGCACGCCACTGCCCTACTAAACGCAGGCCAGCATCACCCCCGGCGCCTACGCGGCCAGCATGGCCAGGTGGTGCAGCGGCAGGAAGATGTTGTCCAGCTGCGTGGTCGCCGCCTCCAGCAGGCATGACGCCACGGTCGCAAACACGAGCGGCCACAACGCCACGCCACCCGCCTCCTGGCCAGGCACAACGAAGCAGCATTGTGCGCAAGCGCACTTTCTGCGGGCCAAGAAGTGTGAGCAGCTCGGGGTCATGATATCCCAAGCGCTTACAATCGTGGCAAGCTGGCGAGCCGGACGCCATCCGCCGGCCTGCTTCAAGCGCATGCGCGCAAGAGTGCTGAGCGCATCATGCAAACACCCAGCCGGTGCGCGTGCACGCAGGCTGCCACGCAGAGTGCGCACAGGCTGCGCTGTGCGCGCCTGCGCAAGAATGCCCACGTGCCCAGCGGCGGTCGCGCCGCAGCGGCACAGCGGCCAGATGACCGCCCAGGCGGCCAGCGTCAGCGCGATGCCGCCCAGCGTGCCCTCAATGGTCTTGCGCGTGCCCAGGATCCGGTGCCGCCCAAACCGGCGGCCGACCGCGCTCGCCGCCGAGTCGGCGACGCCCAGCGATACGATGCCGGCGAAGGCAAGCGCCAGGTCGTGCACGCACTCGCCCGCCGGCGTCGTGGCCGCGCTAGTCAGCCACACGGGCGCCGCCATGCCTGGCCGCGCAGCAGCCGACATTGCCACAGCAGCAGACATTAACACAGGTTCTCGCGCGTGGCGCATGCGGCAGGGCAGGGAGTCGGCCGCAACAGACGCCACACGGGCGCCGCCATGCCTGGCCGCGCAGCAGCGGACAGTGGAGCAAAACCTCGCGTGCGTGGCGCATGCGGCAGGGCCAGGGGGTGGGCGCAAAGGACGCCACACGGGCGCCGCCATGCCAGGCCGCGCAGCAGCGGACCGTGGCCCAGAGGCTCGCGCGCGAGGCGCGGCGCGGCAGGGCATGGTGACGGCCGCAACAGGCGCGCTGCCAGCAGGCAAGCTGGTCTGGACCTCCCAGGCGTCTGCTCGCGCGCACCAACGCCCCGCAGGTCGCTGACAGTTGCGCGCGCCCGCCTGGGCAGCAGGCACGTACCCACACACTTTGTGCATGGCTTGTTGATATGATTCAAAGCCGCCAGCCGATGCGCTCTCCGCACGCCGCATCACTTCATGCAGACACCATCGCACCGGCGCTGCAACGACCTGGGCTGACCACCATGCCTAACCCTACCCTGACCATCATGCCCATGGCGGGCAGCTGCGGCTGCGCACCCGCGAGCAGCGAGAAGTGCGAGACGAGCACGGCGCCGGCGTCGCGCGAGTCCAGGAAGGCGGTCATGAAGGCGTGCACGCGCGGCCCGACGCCCGGCACGTTGCCCACGCGCGCGACCTCGACCGCGGCCAGCAGCGCCGCCGCGACCGCCAGCGCCACCGCCAGCAGCTGCGGCTCCGCCAGCAGCGCGGGCGCAAACAGCGCGAGCGCCAGGATGTGGTAGCCCTGCGCGCGCCGCGCGGCTGTCGGGTATCCTGGCTGCTTTGGGTTACCCCAGGCTAATCTAGGGACCGCACGCGCCGCCGCCAGCAGCTGCGGCTCCGCCAGCAGCGCGGGCGCGAACAGCGCGAGCGCCAGGATGTGGTAGCCCTCTGCACGCGCCGCGCGCACGGCGACGCCGTCGAGTATCCTGGCTGTTTTAGGTTACCAGGCGCTGAAACTGCCCATGCGCTCGGCCCACCCCGGTTGCTTTTGTGCTGCGGCCAAGGCATCCGCGAGCTGCAGCCCCAGCTCGCACTGTCTGCAATACTGCAGCCTGGGGGGAGCAGAGGAGGCTGACTCACAGGGACCACAGTGATGCTGCAGCACCTCTCAAGGGACAGGGACGATGTGCAAATCACAGCAAGCCCGCCAAGGCCGCGCCTTGCGCACGATAATAGTCGGCACGCGGCGCGCGCGGGACAGCCAGTCCATGGCCGGCAGCGCGGCACCCAGCGCGAGCACCCAGTAGCCCAGCAGCGCCATGCGCCGCGGCGTCGCAAGCGCGAACCGCACCGCCCACACTGCCGGTAGCACTGCCGCTGCGACCGCGCCCACCCCCAGCACGGCCACCGCGGCCGCCGCCGCGCGCCGCCGTCGCGACCGCAAACCCTGCCCGTGCGAGCCCCCGCAGCTTTTTGCCCCCGCGCCTGCCGCGGGCGCCGGCGCAGGCCGGCCGTCCTCAGGCACGCAGTGCCCCGCATCCCCGGCTCCGGGCTCCGCGCCCGGCGGCGCGGCGCGCGCCGGGGACCCGAACACTGCCTGCAGCAGCGGCGCGGCCAGCGCGCCGACCAGCAGCGCGGCCGCGATCAGCAGCTCAGTGAAGACGCCGGCCGGCGCGCGCGCGCGCAGCACGGCGCTCGCGAACGCCGCGGCGCCGCCGCCGGGCGGGCCGCCCGCCGGCCGCGCCGGCAGCGCCGCGGCCGCCGCACCCGGCGCCGCGCCGGCCTGCAGCGCGGCGCACGCGCCGAGCAGCGCGACGTCCCAGCCGAGCAGCGCGAGCGCCTGGGCCGCGACCATGGCCTCGCCTGTGCGCATGGTTTAGGGTTAGGGTGTCGGGTGTAGGGTCGCGCATGCATGAAGCAGCCTCGGCATGCACTGTCATGGTTTGGGTGCGAGCGGCAGCGCAGGGCATCATGCGCAGAGTGTTCGCGGTGCAGGGGCGCCGGCATGCATGCGCTCGACTCACAGGCTGCTCCGCACTGGCAGGGACGGCTGGTATAGGCGCACCGGTGGTGAAGCATGACGGCAGCCGCGTGAGCAGCAGGTGCAGCGCGCCCACCGCCAGCGCCGCGCCGCCCGTCGCGCCGGCCGCCCCCGCCAGCGCCGTCGGAGCGGTGTCCAGCCGCCACCGCCATGGCATGCCTGCCCGCAGCTGCAGCCTTACTACTGCCCGCTGTGCCACAGCTGGGTAGGATAAGCTTGTGCAGCGCATGAGGAGGCAGTGCATGCATTGACGAAACTCAAAAATATGCGTGCCACGGAGATTTGAGAGGCGCTCAACCTTGCGAATGGTTCTGGGCCAGACCTCCGCAGACAGTCACAAAGCAGGCAGGCTGCATGCTTTGCGCAAGGCTCCCAGGCAGGCCCGCACCCGGGTCCGGCTGCAGCAGCGGCGCGGCGGCCAGCGCGGCCGCTAGCAGCGCCGCCGTCGCGGCCGCCCTGCGGCCGCCCGCGGCGGCCAGGCACGCGTCCAGCGCGCCGCACGCAGCGCTGGTGCTGCCGCCGGGGCCCTGCTGCGCGTTCGGCGGCCATGCGTGCGCGGCGGCCGCGCGCCCGTTGGGGACGGGGCCGTCGGCCGGCGCCGCGCCCTCGCCCGCCGCGGCCAGACATGTCTGCGAGGCGGGCCGCCGGCTGAGCCGCGCGGCGTCGGACGAGGCGGGAGCGTTGGGCTTGGCGCCGGCGCGCGGCGGCTGCCCGTCCTCCACGTCCGGGCGGCCGCCGGCGGCAGCCGGCGCCGACGCCGCGAGCTCTGACGGCGCCTCTGGGGGCCAGGGCGCGCCGCATGTTGCCTGCTCGCACGCGGGGTGCACCGGGCTCTCGCGCGCTTTCGTCGGGGCGCCCCGGCGCGGCCAGCGCGAGAGGGCCGCCGCAGCGGCGGGCGGCGCGCGCAGGGCTAGGTGCGCGGTCATCGCCGCGGAGGACGCCAGCGCAACGCGAAGCGCCGCCGCGGCGAAGCCTGCGTGCATATGAGTTGGCCACGCCGCGCCGCCGTGCTTCGGCAGGTGTTTAGCAGTGGTATTTGCGCCAGGCCGGGTGTAGCAAAGAGACCGCGCGCCGCACCGGGCGCGGCGCGCAGGCGCGCCGTGGAGGAGAGGATGCCGGCAAACACCCATGGCAGCGCCAGCGCTCCCACCAGCAGCCCCTCTGACTCCGCTCTGCGTGCTGGGTAGCCGTATCCTGCGCACTCCCAACCAACACACACAGTTGCCCTTCACTTTTGCGCCCCCGAGTGTGCGCTTCATCACGAACAGCACGTCGGGGCGATCTGGTGATCTGTTCAGTGATCCTCACCGCGCTCAGTCTTCCCAGTCCAGACGCAGTCCGTGCAGCCTGAGATCCCACCATGAAAAGCAAGGAGGCGAGGGAGCGCTGCTGGGCCGCACACCATGCCGCAAGCGGCAGCTGGCAAGCTCCTGGACTGCAGCGATGGCGCTCAGGGCTGCCAGTGCGGCCACCTCTCCCAGCCATTCTGAGCGTGCGCCGCACGTCAACGCGCACGCTCGTGAGATTGCAGCACTTTATACTGAGGGTGAGTTGCTGGGGAAAGGCAAGCAAGCTCACCTGCTCCTGCGTGCGATAGCAGGCCGTATGCAAGCCTGGCAAGCGTGACGGCAGCGACTGCAACCTCAAACACATCACGTTGCATCGATCCTGCCTGCCTCGCTCTACATCTTCCGGGCGCTGACGCATACAGACCATCAAGCTTTCGGCATTGGTGGAACAGACTCTGTTGCAGTCACTAGAAAGGTGTGCAGGTTCCGCCACCAGGTGGTGGCACAGCCAGGTGTTGGACGCTGCGTGCGCTGCTACGGCTTTTGAAGAGCCTGGAACAGCCTTGTGCGGGCAGCAGCGCCTGTGTATCACAAGTAGCAGGCACCTCGAGCAGCTTTGAGGCGACTCGAGCATTATTGACTCAAGCATATGCACAATGAATCCTGTTAATGCTGCCAGATGACTCCTTGGAAGCACAGCTCTGCTTCCAAACTCTGCGTCTGCATTCCCACCAGACCACCATATCAAGCGCAATGAGACTGCCAGACAAGACACGCGGCGCTCTGGTTTGACACACAGCACGCAACCAGGCCCGCCTCTCCCTCCCGGCTTAACCTGACACCACACCAGGCCAGGCACGCCGTGCGGCAGCACAAAACCTCGTGCAGCAATACCGCAACAATATTTTGCTATGCAACGAGCTCGCAAGCTGCTGACAGGACAGGTCGTGAGGCATGCCGACCGACAGGATGCGGACCAAGCAGCATGCGGACCCTGGAAAAACCCCATGTCAGAACCCTGGCAGCTGCGCCAGGTCGAGCACGCCGCGCGGCAGCGCGGCCACCTCGCGCAGCAGCGCCAGGCGGTTGGCGCGCACGGCCGCGTCCTCGCACATCACAAACACGGTGTCGAAGAACGCGTCCACGGGGCCCGCCACCGGCTCCACCTGCGCACAGGGTAGGGTAGGGTTAGGGCGCATGCGTTGCACCTCGCTCCACGGGCTTGCTCCACGCCTATCACCAGAGCAGCACGTGACGGCGCGCACAGGTGACAGGCTCTGCCCACATTGTTCCCAAATCATCCATACAGATGAAGATGACAGCGTGATGGAACGAGTGTTTTTCCCAAAGACCACAGCCCTGTCAGCCGACTCAGCTGCTGAGCGCACCGACGCCAGCCGGCCGCTGAAATCCCGCGCGCTGGCAACCCGCGCGGCGGCCGCCACAGAGCGCTGCCCCGCGTATGCCAGACCCTCTGCAGCCCTATGAAGACAGGCGCACCGCCGCCAGCCACTCGCCGACCGGCATGCCCGCCGCGAGCGCGCCGCGCACGCCGCGCAGCGCGTCCCACAGCGCGGCCTCCTGCGGCGCGTCGAACAGGGCGGCGTCCACCGCGGGCGCGCACTCGGGCTCCTTGCCGCGCACGATGCGCGTGGGGCGCGCCAGCGCGGCCATCACGCGCGGCAGCCGCCCGCCCGCGCCCGCATCCAGCTCCGCCTGCAGCTCAGAATCAACTAAAAACTGATTGTCTTGGGCATGGGGTCAAAGCGGCAGGTGTGCAGCGGGCCGGCGCGGCCATCCCGCGCGGCAGCCGCCCGCCTGCACAGACAGCGAGTGTGCCTTCGGGGCCAGGGGGCGGTGGCGGCAGCACGGCGCCAGCAAGCCGCGCGTGACCGCAGCGGTGCTGCGCGTGCGATCATCATGCAAATGGTGCTGTCCATGGGCAGTTGCTCCAGCGCGGCGGCCTCCTCTGCTTGCCCGCCGCCATGCGGCCATCCGTCCCAGACCGCCACAGGAACACAGTGCGCCCCAGCCTGGCCAGGAGCGCGGGCGCGCGTGCAGCTCGCATGCGGCGGCGGCGGCCAGCGCAGGCCCGCGCCGTCAGCACCGCCGCGAGCAGACCCTGGGCCGGTGCGCGCGCGCGCCTGCAGCCCGCGCGCGGTCGCGGCCGCCAGCGCGGGGTCGGCGCCGCGCTCGGCCAGCGCCGCGCGCACGGCCTCCACGCAGCAGCCGCCGTCCACCAGCAGCTGCTCCAGGCGGCGGGCCACGAAGGCGAGCACGCCCGCGCGCGCGCCGGGCGGCACGGGCGCCGCCTGCGCCGCGGCCGCCGCGTCCACCGCGGCCGGCAGGTCCAGGCGCACGCCGTTCGCGACCAGCGCCTCCAGCATGCCGTACGCGCTGGCGCGCGCCGGATAGGGATAGGATTGGAGTAGGGTTATGTTAATCATAATGTGTAGCGACGCTGGCCCTACCCTAGGCTGCCGTCTCAGCGGCGCGCGCTGCGCCACACACTCAGCGCCCGTGCAGCGAGCGAGTCGGGCACGCCCACGCGCGCGCCCCGCGGCGTTCCCAGGCCACATGCGGCTGCCGGAGCGCCACGCAGGGGCCAGGCCCCCGCACGCCAGCCTTCAAAAGCCGCCGCCGGGATGCACGGAGCCCGCCGCAAACAAGGGCCCCAAGCAGGCGCGGCGCGCATCAGCAGGGGCAGCGCGCACCTGCGCCGCAGGCCGAACGGGTCTGCGGACGCGCTGGGCGCGCAGCCGACCGCGCACAGGCCGACCAGGCTGTCCAGGCGGTCTGCGACCGCCACCAGGATGCCCGCCGGCGTGCGCGGCAGCTCGTCCCCGGCCTGCGCGCGACAGCGCCAGAGTCAGCTGGATAGCAGCCATGTGAGAGCTGCTTTCCCGCGACGTGCCTGGCGGCGCTCAGCAGGTGACGCCCCCGTGCAAGGAGCCCTGGAGGGCGCTGCCCATTATCGCGGCTCGGCACCTTTGTTTCAGCCAGCTTGCGCAATTTACACAAGGAGCACGCCTGATCGACAGCCCAGGCTGTTACCAGGCTGTTACATGGCGGGCCTGCCGCGGCACCGCGCTCCCGGCGGCTGCCGTCTGCGGCGCGCGCCCCTCGGCGCGCGCAGACCCCACCCGCGACCCCACGCCGCTGCAGGCTGCACCAGGCAATGCGGGGGCATGCCCGGCCGCGCGCGGAGGCGATTGAGCAGCGCAGACTAGGGTAGGATTAGGGTAGGGTTTGGCCACCACACGCGCCTGCCGCGGCAGCACGCTCTCGAAAATGGCCTCCGCCACGTCCGGCGGCTGGCCCTCGGCGAGCGCGTAGTGGCGGCCCATGGTGCCCGCGAGCGCGGTCATCTCCGTCACCAGCGCGCTCGCCAGGTCCGCGCGCGCCAGCCGCGCCGCCGCCGTCGCCGTCGCCGCGGCATCTGCAGCCCAGCGGGGCGGGACTCAAGAGATGATGGGTCACGAAACGGGTCGCGCAGTCGTGCGCCTCGGCGCCGCCGCAGGAGCAATGCATATAATTTTTTACTACAATGTCCTTCGCGTCGAGTCTGGCTCGCCCCGCAGAAGCGGTGGGGCGTCTCAGGGTCCGTGCCGGGCCGCCCAGGGGGCCGCGCACCAGCCAGGCCGGCGGCGGCGGCGAGCGGCGCGATCAGCGCCTCCACGCGCCCGGCCTTGTCCAGCAGCGTGCCCAGGTCCTTGTGGAACAGCGTGCCGGCCAGGCGCGGGCGCAGCGCCTCCAGCGGCGTGGCCAGGTCCGCGCGGTAGAAGAACTGCGCGTCCTCAAAGCGCGCGCGCAGCACGGCCTCGTTACCTGCGCGGCGGGCGGCGCCGTTACGGCGCCGCGGCGTGAGGCGCGCGCTCCAGCGGCGCGCCAGGCTCAGCGGCCGAACGCAGGTCCCGGCGCGCGGGGTCCGAGCTGTGCATGGAGGCACGGCCTTTCATGCCACGCGCAGCTTGTGGACGGGCGGAGAGGCGCGGCGCGCGCAGCCAGGGAGCGGCCTTTCAGGCCATGCGCAGCACGTGGAGAGGCAGAGGGGCGCGGCGCGCGCAGCAGGGGAGCGGAGGGGCAGCGGCGCACCCGCGCGCACTGTCGGCACGTCCACCGGGCCGTTGGCCACCGTGACGAACGCGGGCAGCAGCCCGCCGCCCGCGTCGCACACCGGGAAGTAACGCTGGTGCTTCCGCATGACGGTTACCAGTACCTCCCTGCGCGCGCACGCGGCGGCGCGTCATGCACGGCGCGCACGCCACGTTTACGACAGCCAGGCACCAGGCACCCGGACCTGCAGCAGCGCTCCGCGCATCTGCCCACCGCTAGCAGAAAGGCATGTGAGCCGCACAGGTCGTCCCGGCCATGCAGAGCCGGGCAGGCGCGCGCGCGCGCCCGAGACGCGCTGCAGCGCATCCTCTGACGCTGACCATACCCTAACCCCTAACCTAACCTGCAAGCACACCCACGCGCCTGGGCAGCGCCAGGAACGCGGCGTCGAATGCGCCGGCCAGCACTGTGGGCGCCTCCACAAGCGCGGCCACCTCCTGCAGCAGCTCGCCCCGCGCGCTCTCCGGCACCGCGCCGCCCGCCGCCGCCGCCGCCGCCTGCGGGCCAGGCCCGTGACGTGCTGGCAGGGCCGCGCTGCGCACTACATCCGGTGCAGCTGCCGCGCCCGGCCGCGAGCGCAGCGCGCCCGATTCACTGAGCCAGGCGCAGGCACTCCAGACATCGTACTGCAAAAAAATGGTGGCTGAGTCGGCGACAGACACTGTACACCCGCCACGCGCCCACAGCCGCTTGACCCGCGCAGCCTCTGGCCGGGCGCCGCGCCTGCGCGCCCGCCCAGATGTCGCCCGCGCGGCGCTCGGTGCACAGCGTGATGCCGGCGGCCGCCAGCCGGGGCACGTAGTCCGCCGCGTCTGCCAGGGTGGCCTCCTGCGCGGCGTCGCTGCGCAGCAATCGCGTGGTCGACCCTGCGCCCCCGCGCGCCCCGCTTGTGGGTCGGCCTTGGCCAATGCCGGGTGCGCTCAGCTGGCGCGCTGCCGACTGCGTGGCGCCGGCTGACGCGCAGAGCACTTGGCCACAAACTCTGACATTTGCACACGCGCGAGCTCCAAGCAGACGCGCACGCTGTTTGCACGGGTGCAGGGCGCCGCATCTCACAGACTCCTGCCAGACCCTCTCAGGGTCCGGCCGGGCCCCAGGAGCCGGTACACCACCCGGCGGGCGCAGCCAGGCATGTCGAGGAACTCTGCGGCTCACCGGCGCGCAGCGGCCCGAACGCAAACGGCAGCGCGCGCGCGCCCAGCATGCCCAGCAGCCAGCGCACGGGCCGCGAGAAAGCCGCGTCGCTGTTCCAGCGCATGGCGCGCGGGAACGCCAGGCCGCCCACCAGCGCGCCCAGCTCCTCCGTCAGCACCTGGCGGCCGCCGCGAGGGTTAGGGTGTGAGCTAGGTTTGCGAGCCCGCCCCACTGCCCTATCGAGCGCCTGGCCCCATCAAGAGCGTCAGGAGATGGTTCATGGGCGGCAAAAGAAAAGCATCAGTGGGAAGATGCTGCATGGCGCTGGTTGCCAATATTCAGAGACCAGCATGCCAGGCGCTCAGGTGCGCCGGCTGCGGCGTGCACTCGCACCAAGTGTGCTGGCAGCATCAACGCACGCCATGCAAAACTGTGACACGAGCGCATGGAGCAGGGTGAGTCCCCGGGTGACGCCAGGTCTGGCCGCGGACAGCGCGCGCGGCCGCGCGCTGCGCGGGCGGAACGGTTAGGGCGCGGCGCCCAGGCCGCCTGGCGGGCGGCCAGCCAGGCCCGCCCGGGCGACCCTGGGGGCCGCGGTGGCAGGCGTGCAGCGCTGGGGCGGCGCAGGCGCGCCTCATGGGCGATCGGGGCATAGGGTCATGGGCAATCAGGGTGTAGGGTTTAGGCCGCGCCTCATGGGCGGCCCGGCCGGGCTCGCGCCGGGTGGCCCAGACGTACTCGACGCCCTTGGCGTCCGGCCGGCGCTCCGCCGCGGCCGGGTCGGCGCCGACCTTGGCGCAGAAGCCCAGCAGCGCCTTGCTCGGCGCGCCGTCCGCGCCGAACGCCGCCTGCCAACAGGGTTTCTATGGATTAAAACTGCACCCTGACGATCCACACCGAGCATGTGTCCGCACTCCTTGCCTGATCGTTGACCAGGAGAATGCAGGTGAGCATGTCCCCAGGGCTGGATACTCATGCGAGTACAGGCGCGACGGGACGGGCCTTGGCGGGCGGCCCGCGCACGGCCTCCGCGATGTCCTGCTGGCGCGCGGCGACGCGTGCCACCGCCACGGCCAGCCGCCGCGGCGTGCTGTGCACGTCCACCGCGCCGTGCGCCAGCCGCAGCCGCGCCAGCAGCGCCGGCACGCGCTCCCTGCAGCGCGGCCGTGCCGGCTCGGCGCTCGCATGCACGGAAACATGCTCACCGTCCGTTCGCAGCCGTGAACTCACAAGGGTCACCAGACGTCAAATATCTGTGACAGGTTGTCCACAGAGGGTGCCTGCTTGCGCGTGTCTGAGTGCGGTAACCCTATTGCACCCCTAACCCTATGGCCGACCTGAGCTGTGCGACCGCGGCGTCGGCGTCGGCGGGCGGCAGCTCCTCGCATCCGATCTCCATGATGAGGTCTGCTGTTGCCGCATCGGCGCCGCCCTGCGGCGGTGCCAGTCGCGGCGGCGGCGGCGGCGGCTCGGCCAGCGCGGGCGCCTGGCCCAGCGGGAAGCCCAGCTCCTCGCGGCGCTCCAGCCACAGCTCTGCGGGGTCCGCAGCGCCCAGATCTTGGTGCTGTTCACGGACGTGCAATGCCAGGCGAGCGTGACGAGGCCGGCATCGCACGGCCCTTCACTGATCGCACGGCCCTTCATTTATTGGCAGGGCTCCTGGGCAGGGCAAAATGCGGAGCGCGTGCGCGAACACACGTGAGGCATGTTATGGAGCCTGGCTGCGCAGTCGAGTAAACAGACGGGGGAGATACTGGACCAGGCGTCGCGATGTGCGGCGCGGCGCGCCGGGCCGCGCGGCGCCGTGAGGCAGGGCGTGATGCCGGGCTGACGCAGGGCGCGCAGCAGGGCGAGGGGGCCGCACGCGCGACGCGGCGCGCCAGGCCGCGCATGGTCGCGAAGCAGCCCGCGCGCTCGGTGACGCCCACCGCGCCGCGCGCGTCCAGCACGTTGAACGCCTGGCTCAGCCGCAGCAGCTGGCCGTACGCGGGGATCGGCAGCCGCGCGTCCAGCAGCCGGCCCGCCTCCTGCGCGCAGGCGCGAAGTAAACCCTACACAGGGCACGGCACCCTACACAGGGCTTGCAGGGCACAGAACACGGGGATAGCTCCCTGTCGCCTAAGCAGCCCCAGCTGGCTGAAACAGGCTTTCAACTTGGCACGCCTGGGTACGCCGAAGGGCGCGCGCCGAGTGCCATGTCATTGTTCCCTTGTGCACACTCCCGGCCTTGCCCTACGCAGTTAAAATAGGGGCATGAGGATCTCGGGCATGCCCAGCCACTGCGCCCGCCGGGCGACCATGTGAGCGCATCGGGCGTGCGCGCTGACTCTGTGCGCCCCGTCATCGCAGGCCTCGCGCGAGCAGCGCCGTCTCGCGGCGGGGCGCGCAGCGCTGGCTCGCGGCAAGGCGCGCGGCTGCAGGGCGGCGGCGGGGCCGTCCGGCAGGGCCGCGGGCGCGCCTGCTCAAACAACGCATAGAGCTGGCGCTGCGAGGCCACGTCCGCACGCTCCAGGTTGTAGCAGCTCATCTCGTACTCGTTCTGCAGCAGCATCTCGCCGTACGTCAGCCCCGCGGTGTACCGTATGTCGCGGAAGTGCGTCACGCCCTGCCGCGCGCGCGCGGCGTCCGGCGCGTCAGTCCTGTGGTGCGCCGTGTCTGGCAGCTGTCTGGGCCCTGCGCCCGGCGGACGCAGCCACCGGCCCTGCCGCTCTGCCCAGCGGCGTGCCAGCCTGCCTGCGAACGCGGTCGGGCGCGCAGTGCCACAAAGAAGTCCTGCCGGGGCGCAGAGCAGGCGCGCGGCGGGGCCGGGGTGCGCCTGAAGGCGATCCGGCTGGGGGAGCAGCCGGGCCGGGCGCAGGGAGCGGCGCGCGCCTGCAGCGCGGTCAGGATGCGCTCCAGGCCGTAAGTGATCTCTACCGCGGGCACCGGCAGCGCCTGGCCGCCCGCCTGCTGGAAGTACGTGTACTGCGTCACCTCCTGGCCTGCGCGCGCGGCCGGGCGGGGGTCGGCGAGGGGGCTGGGGTGGATCCTGCCCTAAGCCTAACTTCACATCCGCGGCCGCCATAGCGGCAGCGCCGGCGACGGCGGCCTGCCGGCGGCGCGAGTTCCGCGTCGCCTCCTCGGCCTGCGCGGCTGTCATGCAGGCGATCCCCCAGGCAGGAGACGCAGCGTGTCACAGCACCGGCTGGCGGCCTGCGTGCCAGAGCGTGCGCTCTGCCTTACATGTGCATGCCTGAATATGCATGCGGGCTTGCACATGTCAGGTTATGCTTGGGTGGCAGCAGGCGGGAGCAGGCAGCATGCCGCGCGCCGAGTTTGCGCAGCCAGGCCCTGGACCCTGCGGCAGAATTGGGCCGTGCGCACCGTCCATCCACACCTCCCACCCGAGGCCCCAGGCGCCCAGCGCAGGGTTCTCCCAGTTGTCCTCCACGAAGCGCACCTGCGCGCGGCGCCGCCTCACGCCGCGCAGCGCTTGTGCGACGCAGGCGGCGCGCGCTGGCGCGGCCTTGCAGGGCCTGCCAGGACGGGCCCAGCGAGAGCGGCTCACAGCAATCCAGCCACACAATCGGACCCTGTCCACATCCTCTGCCGCACCATTTTCGGAAAGAAAGACTGCAATCCCATCAAAGACTGCAATGTCCACAGCCTCCAGCGCAACGCTTGCACGTTGTAAGACCGCAGTCCCCTGAACACCAGAGGCACACAGGCGGCCGGCGCGCACATCATGCGCGCGCGTGTCGATCCCGAGCGCCTGCAGGCTGCCCAGGTACAGCTCCTGCGGGTTGCCGGGGTCCGGCTTGAGGATGACCTGCGGCGCGCGCCGCGCGTGGTAGGGTTAGGGTTAGGGTACAGCAGGCAGGCGCTCCTGCCGCCTGTGGGCCGGCTTGCATGGATGCGGCTGGCCTGGGCGCTGGCCGAGCAGGTTCGACGCCCAAGTGGACTGCAGACCTGGCAGTGCTGACGGGGCGACATTTTGCCCCAAGGACTTCAGTATGCATGCATTGACAGCCCATGCACTGCATGTACCATGTTAGGAGGTAGCCCATGCCCACTCGGGAGGCTGCCCATGCCAGGCACTGCTGAAAAGTTCCGCGGCGGCATCAGGGTTAGGGCAGGGGCAATGTCGCGCCTGGAACTGCGTGTGCTGCTGCAGGCGGTTGGGGTTCTCGCCGTAGCGGCTGTCGTCCGGGCGCACGGACGGCTCCACGTAGCACACGCGCCAGCGCTCGGGGCCCAGCACGCGCAGGAAGGTGGCCGGGTTCATGGTGCCCGCGCCCACCTGCGCGGCCCGCGCCTGATCAGGCGCGCACACCCCTCCCTGAGGCTCGCCTGCTGGCGCTCGGCACTGGTGCGCGCGAGGCCGCAGCCGGGAGCATGATCGCCTGCGCGCCATGCGCGCGTATGGGCATACCCGAAACCACGACGAGCCAAACGCGCGCACGCGGAGCGCATGGCCGTTAGCCACACCTAGCAGCTCTCCGGTGGGCGAGTGAGACACACCGCTGCGCCCGCTTGCTCAGAGCGCACGCTGCGGACAATGGAGTGGCAGGTTGCAGGCGGCCGTCACGGCCGCGAGTGTGGGCGAGGGCGGCGGGCTGCGCGCGCACCTCGGAGTTGTGCGGCACCCACACCGCGCAGCCCTGGGCCGCCCAATACTGCTGCAGCCGGGCGACCGCCTCCTGGAAGGTCAGCGCGGCGTCCTGGCCGCCGCCAGTGCCGTTCGCGCTGGCGGGCGCCGGCGCAGTGGCCGGCTCCGGCGCGGCGGCGGGCAGCGCCACTGCGCTCTCCGTCACGCCCGCAGCCGCGCGGCACTCCAGGTGCGCACGCCGCCCGCCCCAGGCCGCGTCAGCGCACCTGCGTGCCAGCTCACCGTCTTCAGCCTGCCCTACGAGTCGCCGCTGTTACACCCACTACACCCGCTGTCTCGTCGTGTATGCCTGTTCGACCAGGAAGGTCTCTGCGAACAGCCTGAACACCCCCTTTTCCCAGCATGTTCAGCTGTCGCTTCGTGTGCGCTATGCCATAGCGGCGCATGCCTGGGCCGCTGGCTGCTCCTGGCGCTCCGCGCTGGTCCGACCAGGCTGCAGATGAAGCGGCGGCACTGGCCGCACTCAGAGAGCCTGCACAGCAGTCCATGCAGCTGCCGTGGGCGCGCGGCCATGGCCGGCACCATGGCGCCTCTCTGCAAGTCGCTGGCGTACTCTATGTCAGTGCCATATGTGCAAAGGCAGCGGCAACCGCTGCTTACTGCGTTGTGCAGCCTGGCTTGCTGTGCCTTGCGACCAACGTGAAAGCGGCCAGAGTTTCAGGGACACGACGCACTGCCTTGTCAAGCACGCAGACGTAAAAAGGATGTGCGCCAAAGCGGAGACCTCTGGTCTACCTGCCCGACAGCCACATCCGCGCTAGGCCTCATGCTCAGCAGGGCTACCCGCTGGCCGTCCACACCCTGAGCCAGAGTACTAGTGTGCTTAGCAGGTTGGTTGAGTCATAGCACGATCGCTAACCACAGCTGCAAGCCCAAGCCTCCTACAGCGGCCTGGCTTGTGGAGGCGCAAGCGTCTCGCGTGCGGGCATGGCGCGTGACACGCCGCGGTACCCGAGCCCGGAGGTGTCGCAGCGCGTGCGGACCACCGCGGACCCCATCATGGTGCAGATGCGGCGCCTGGTGGGCAGCGTGGACGGCGTGCTGTCGCTGGGCCAAGGCACGCACCTGCACCCATGCATACCGTGCGCATGTAGCACCAGTGCTGCGCTGTAGCCGCAGTATGACTGCTGCTCAAGTGCAGACAGGCGTTAACTGGCACGAGCCTTGCTGTGTGCATACTGAGTAGGCACTGCCGCGCTCTGCAAGGAGACCGCGCTCACCCCGAGAGCGCAGCGGCGCGCAGGCGCGGTGTTCTGGGCGCCGCCTCCCGAGGCCATCGCAGACGCGGCGGCACACGCGCACGAGGCCCCGTACTCCCAGTACGGGAATGACGAGGGCGTGGAGGAGCTGCGCGCCGCGCTTCATGCGAAGGTCGCCGAGCAAAATAAGCTGCGAGGGGTACGGGCGCCGCCGCACGGGGCTTGCGAGCGCGGGCCGCAGACGCTGCGCAGTCTCCGGTGCCCGGGACCTTTGCGTCATTGTCCTGAATATTGCAAGATGCGTCCTCGCAGGCAGCCGGCGCTCCTGGTCCCTTCCTGCTGTGACAGAGCGCAGCAGGCCGGACTATCAGCCTGTCAGGACTGCGCCCTGAGAGCTCTGCATTTGTGCGCCGCATGATTTCTAGGCGCCTCTCGGTGAGGCGGGGCGGTCTCCAGACCTCCGCTGAGGGCTGCCAGGGTGGGGCGTCTAACAACCCTACCCTGGCGACGCGCAGTACAAGGTGATGGTGACCGCGGGCGCCAACCAGGCGCTGGTGAGCCTGATGCTGACGCTGCTGGACCCCAGCGACCGCGCCGTGCTCTTCCGGCCCTACTACTTCAACACGCTCATGGCCATCCAGGCGCGGGCCGCGCCCCCGATATATTTTGGTGCACGGCCTGCCAGCGCAGGCACTGCGGCCCTGCCGGCGCACGCCATTGTGGGACATGAGCGCGGTGGAGCACGGAGCGTCCCATAGAGCCAGCCCAGGCACGAGCCTGAGTCAGCAGAGGGCGCGCCCGAGGAGCGGGACGTGCGAGCGCGGGCGGCCCCGGCGCGCGCAGATGACGGGCGGCGGGTCGAGCGTGGTGGTGGGCCCAAGCGACCCGGAGACGTGGCACCCAGACCTGGACTGGCTGGCCACGGAGCTGCAGGGCGCCGCCCCGCCCAAGCTCGTCTATGTGGTGTCTCCCGGGAACCCCACAGGTGCCGCCACTGCCTGAGACCCCTCCGCATCAGCCCCGCCCGCTCAGATACCCGGCATCCGTGCCTCACACCGACTCTGGCAATCGTGCATGCCTGCTGAAGCCTTACTCACGATATCAGGCGGTCGCACCCTGGGCAAGCAGTGCGGTGGGCTTCGTGCGGGGGGGGGCAGACGCCCGCTCAGCATTATGCACTGTCCGTCACTGCTGGTAGCCCGCAAGCTCTGTGTCTGCAGACAACGCACTCCCTTTTCACGCATCACGATTCCATTGCCTCTCCCCTTGTGGGTGACCGGGCTGGAATGGCCGGACTTGCTGGTGCCTGCTTTGGGCGCCGAACGCGCTGCGAGCCCCCGTGCGGTCGGCGCAGGCGTCACGCTGCCCCGCGCCAAGCTGGAGCGACTGGCGCAGCTGACGGCGGAGGCGGGCTGCTGGCTGCTCCTGGACAACACGTATGGTGCGTGCCTGGCAACCTGCACATCTCTGGTGATGGGCAGGTGCAGCGCGGCCGCGTACGGCCCCCAGCTTGCTGCGCGGCACGCGGACATTGCCCGCTCTGCGCCTGCGTGTCCTGCATGCAGCACGCTGAGGGAGAGGCCTGCGTCGCGGCACTGCAGCATGACGCCAAGGGCGGGCGCTGCTTGCAAGGAGCAGTACATGACCGTACCCCGGGTGTCCCATGTAGGAGGCAGGTGAAGCCCGTCTGCCGGACAGCCGGCATGGGTCTGGTTTAGCGCAGGGCGTGTGCGCCTGATGCCCAGGTCCCATGTCGCGTGGCGGGATGCAGTGTGCCACCTCCCTGGATTACTGTCACTTGGCGGGTCTGAGGTGAGCTGTCTCCCTGGGACCGCGTCAAATTGCAGCCTCGAGGTGTGCCGGCCCCCGGTATCCGTGCAACAGTGCGGGCCTGTGGTGCGCCAGCCCCAGGGCCCGTGTCACAGTGCGGGCCTGACGTGCGCCGCCGCTGCGGCGCCGCAGAGCACTTCACGTACAGCGGCGAGGCGCACTACTGCCCGAGCGCGCCCAACGTGATCCACATCTTCACCTTCTCCAAGGCGCGCCCGCCCGCGACAGCAGGCAAGCGCATTGCTAGGGTCAGATACCCTATCGCTATTTTGCACCATAAACCGTTACCCTCGTCCTGTTCTCCGTCCACCTGTTCTCATTCTCCAAGGCGCCGCCCGGCCGCTTAAATAGGCAATGCGCGGCGCCCCAGCCAGCCGCTGCTCGTTGGCGTGCCGTCGCGGGCGCGCACAGAGCAGTGCTGGGCATGTTGCATCTCTTGAACTGACTGCAGCCCTGCCAGGGCGGGCGTTGTGTGGGGCCTCTGGCGAGGCCTCCGCAGGTGGCCCACTAAGCTGCTGAGCGGGGAGTCAGTCAGAGGGAGTGGCGGACAGCATCAAGGAGCAGCTGCCGCGCGGTGCGCCCAGGCGCACGGAGCCATGGGCTGGCGGGTGGGCTACATCGCGTACCCTGACGCGGACGGCTCCGACTTCCTGGGGCTGCAGCTCGTCAAGGCGCGCTCAGGATAGGGTACAGGGGTATGGATAGGGTTGGATGCGGACGGCTCCGACTTCCTGGGGCTGCAGCTCGTCAAGGCGCGCTCAGGATAGGGTACAGGGGTATGGATAGGGTTGGATGCGGACGGCTCCGACTTCCTGGGGCTGCAGCTCGTCAAGGCGCGCTCAGGATAGGGTACAGGGGTATGGATAGGGTTGGATGCGGACGGCTCCGACTTCCTGGGGCTGCAGCTCGTCAAGGCGCGCGCAGCGCGCCCGGCCGCGAGCGCGCCCCCGCGCCCGGCCGTTGCGCCGCCGGCCGGCAGCCAGTCTGGTGTGTCAGTGTGCCGCATGTGGTTCAGTTCATGTGCTGGGCGCGATGCGTAAATCACAAGGCCATCGAGCGGACGCCTGTAAACGTGCACCGCCCGGCAGGCTGCCCGCAGACCCTGCTCAAACCCTCACGCTGACGCCAGCGCCCGCGCTGCGGCAGGTGCAGGACACGGTCCCTGTTCATGTGGCGCAAATGAGCCAGAACGTGGCGCCGCGCGCAGCCCGCACACCCTGCCAACACCCTCACATTGACGCCAGCGCCCCCGCTGCGGCAGGTGCAGGACACAATCCCCATCCACGCGGCGCACATGAGCCAGCAGGTGGCGCTGCGCGCGCTGCGCGCGGCGCCCGGCTGGCTGCGCGGCCGCGTCGACGAGCTGCGCCAGAACCGGCGCGCGCCCCTCGCGCACAGGATCTAGGGTTACTCCCTGACCTGTGGGCGGTGCCTGTTTGGGAACCTCTCTGCACGCTCGAGCGCAGGCCATGTTGCATTTGGGCAAGCTGCCGCGGCGCCAGCGCGCTCCGGGCCCTGCCCGGCGCTGTCGTGCGGGCGGGCGGCAGGGCTGTCTCATTCCTCGGGCGCACGGCGGCCAAGTTGTGTATGCGCCCGCAGCACTTTGCACCCGCTGCGCGCGCCGTTCCCGGCTTTCTCCCAAAACGCAGGCCCTGGAAATCAGGCTGTCAGCGCGCGGCGGTTTATGATTCCCCAACCCTAATCCCTGACGGGGCGGCGCGCGCGGCCAGGGACGCAGCGCTGGAAGCGCTGGCGCCGCTGGGAACGCTGGGCGCGGGCGTCTGGGGCGGCGACGCGATCTACCTCTGGGCGCGCCTGCCGCCAGGCGCGCGCGCGCTGCGCTGCCTGGCTGCGCGGCCCGGGCCCGCCCTCCGCGCATGCGCGCCAGCCGCAGGCCCGGGGTCGGGCGAGCGTCCCCTGCCGTGCCTGCCCATGCGTGTGGCGCGCGCCGGGCTCGCGCGCGTGCACATAGGGCTTTCATGGTTGGGCCGTCCTCCTGGCGACTGCTGGTCCCGCCGCCAGCGCGAGTGCAGAGTTTTACCCTTCTCAGACACTTTCGCGCAGGCTGCGACGACGACCGCGCCGTGGTGGCCTGGCTCGTGCACGCGCACAAGGTGGCCGTCATCCCGGGGTCCGCCTGCGGCTGCGCGGGGCACATCCGCGTGGCGTTCGGGCAGCCGGCGCCCGGCCCGTTCCGCGAGGCGGCTGCGCGGCTGGGCGGCGCGCTGCGGCAGCTGGCCGCGCAGGGGTTCGGCGTCGTGCAGGCGTGGCGGGATGCAGGGGGCTAGCGCTTGGGGTGCCGGGGGCCAGGGTTTGGCGCGGCTGCCGGCCCGCGCTTCGGCCTGCAGCGGCGCAGCGGCACACAGCCGCGAGGCCGCAAGCCGGCCGGGGCCCGGTCCGCTGTCCGGCAGGCCGCCATGCGGCCTGGGCGAGCCGCGTCGCAGGCAGCGCGCGCGGGGCGCTGGTGATGCGTCGTTCGCAGGGGGTGTGGCGGCGCAGGAGCTCGACGATGCAGCGCCAGGGCCGCAGGGCACTTTTGCAGGCCTGTCAGGTCGGCCGGTCAGGCGCGCATGCGCGTCTCAGGGCTAGTCTCCTGCGTGGTCGAGCCTGTGGGCAGCGCCCTGCCGCTGCCCATGTGCCTGCTTGGGGAGCATGCTGCCGAGCTCGATGCAAGCTCTGCACTGGCTGGCGGGCGGCGCGCAAGTGAGGCCGCACGGCAGCCGCATCCAGCCCAGAGCTCTGCAGGCCTGGCCGCCGGCTGTGCTGCCGCTGTGTGCATGCTTGGTTAGGCTGCTGGCCTATGGCCATAAACTTGCGCTAGAAAGAACAGTGCAGGGGGCAAAAAGAACATGACCAGCGCTGCCCCCTTGGCAGAACCGTCCCTCGTGAACAACCCTACGCCTGTGCACTGCAGCAGTGCAGTTGCCGGGTCCCGTTTTGATTTTGGTGCGGTGCAGGTCAGAGACTTTGCAGCTAGCGGCCTGCACAGCGAGCGGGCAAGCAGCGGTGCAGTGGCGCGCATGTAAGAATTTGGGGGTGCCTGCGGGCATGCCTGCGGTGTAGCTGGCTAAAGATGTGATGGCTGCGGCGCATGCATCCTCCTCCTCTTACCTTACAGCCTGGTATCCTGATTGCCTACTTCATGCATGCAGTGTACGGCTGACATGGAAATCATTGCCACACAGAGAGCAGCAGACACAGGGGTGGTGTACAAGAGGGGTGTGCACGCCCAGGCACTTGCGCACGGACTCTCCCTGTGGGACACGGCACAGACACAGCAAGCCCGGCGCGCTGCAGACGCAGCCGCAAATGAATCAAGTCGGTGCGCAAATGGCAATCAGCGCGTGCATCAAGAATTGGGGGCCAAGAAGCAGCCATGCAAGCCCAAGCATGCCTAACCCGAACCCTGTCAGCACAGCCGTCACCCTGATACAAAATGTTGCCTTGCAGCCACAGCCAGCGCTGCGCATGCGTCCCGAGCCCCAGCCCGCCCTGCGCAGGCCGACAGCGGCCTCCGCCAACCCCGCTCGGGCGCGCCGGTGACAGCACCAGCCAAGAGCTGCGCTGGTCAGCGCCGTCGCTTTCACCTCGACCCACCTTCCTACGAGAAGTAATGAGATGTCATGAGTCCGGCGCGGCGCGGGCGGGTCAGTAGTCGGGCTGCGGCCGGCGCCGCGGCCCGCGCGGCCGGCGCGGCCGGTCGTCGTAGTAGCCGTCGCCGCCGTCGTTGACGGGCGCGGCGGTCTGCACGGGCACGGGCGCGGGCGGAA
>JAABUY010002241.1_pt1 | contig 23445 bp, 38 predicted proteins | sample 5560271 | NCBI WGS metagenome assembly JAABUY01 (sample SAMN10711886, study PRJNA513374) | rock metagenome | isolation source: Antarctica rocks | place: Antarctica: Victoria Land, University Valley | reverse complement strand
CACATGCATGTTCAGCGTGCCGCGAGCCTCAGGCGCGAGGCCGTCGACGTGATACTCCGCCCGCCCTCGAGTTGAGGGATGATGCTGCCCAGCCGGGCAGCCTCGCGGCCGCCAGCAACCCCCTGCTCCGCCAGGCCGGGCTAGGCCTGCCTCGGCGGTGCCTGCCGCCGGCACGCCCGCGCGCACTCCGCCAGCACAGCCGCCTTCTCGCGCCGGAAGGCCGCCGCCGCGGCGCCGCGCGCGCTCTGCAGCTGCGGCGCGGCCGCGCGCGGCCGGCCGGCCGGCCCCAGCGCGTCCGCCTCGGCGTCGCAGATGGCCGCGGCCACCTGCGCGAGCATAGGGTAGGGTCAGCAAGTAGGCCTGTCTGCGGCGCCATGCGGGCGGAGACTGCAGTGCAGCGCCCGGTGTCGGCCTGCCAACGACGTGGATTCCTGAGCGACGACGTGGTGTGCTAAGCAAAGACATGATTTGCTGAGCACATGGGTTGCTGAGTAGCATGCGCTGCCAAGCGCGGTTACGGGCAGCACCCGCAGCGCGTCCGCCTCGTGCGCGCCCGCCAGCGTCGCCCTGAGGACGCCCAGCGTTGCGTCGTCGGGGCCGCGTCGCGTCAGCGTGCCCTGTCACGCGCCCAGCCGTGCCAGGTGAGCTCTGACTCGGCTTACATGCACGGGCTCTGCAGTGGCGTCCAGCTGCCAGGGGCGAGCAGGTCTGCAGCAGCGGGGGGCGCCGGGCGCGCCGTGAACGCGGCGTCCGCGGCCGCCTGCCCCAGCGGCGAGTCCATGCCGAGCGACGCGGCCGCGGCACGCGCGCGCGCGGCCAGGCCGGGCACGCGGAACGCGTCGTGTGGATTTCCCGCCTCCACGAAGCCGTAGAACTGCAGCAGCGAGTCGTTGCCCTGCGGGCCGTACGAGATGAACACCTGCTCGCCCTGCGCGCGCGGCTGCAGGCGCTCAGGGCTGGGTGCAGGGTAAGGTAGGGCGCAAAAGGTGAAGGCCTGCTCGCCGGCCCGTGCGGCACATGTGGAGCTTAGAGCCGGGTTCAGGGCTGCCGCACGTGTGGCATGCAGCCTGTGCTGTTGGCAGCAGCCTGGGGCCTGGCCTTATACACGGAGCATGCAATGCACGAGCTATGCCTCATGTCACATCGGCAACCCGCATGGCGACATGTCCCCTGCGCAAGAGACCGTCACTATGGTGCCGAGGGAGGCAGCACAGATGGCTTGCAACTGTGACGAGGCACCACAGTTGCTCTCTGCACTGCGCGCGCCGCCCGCGCCGAGGCCGCTGGCAGCCGGCCGGCCGCACCTGCTTGAAGCGCCGCGAGCCGGTCCTGGCCACAAACCGGTCCCGGAAGTACTCGTACTCCACCTCGCTCTGCACGGCGCACCCCGCGGATGCCCAGCCTTAGCTGGTTGACATCCCTAGCCCTAAACCTGTTCCCTACCCAAATAGCACTCCTTCTCAAGCAGTGAGGGGGCAGGGGAGGCTCCCATTTACAGAGCGCACTATGGCGAGGTTCATGTAAGCCAGAGTCCGCAGCGGACCTGCTGCAGGCAAGACCCCGCACGCGGCCTGCCCCGGGGCCGCGCCTCGACCGTGCCGCGGTGGTTGATCAGGTCGAGCCAGGGGCACATGGCGTACCACTTGACGCGCTGCGACAGCAGGTACGTGTAAATCAGGTTGAACAGCGCCGCCGCGATCGCGCCGTTCAGCACCTGCGCAGGTGCGTGCATGAGAGGAGGGACGAAGAAGGGGAGGAGAACGGACAAGAAGGGCGGGCTTTCCGTGCAGGCTCGTTCCGCGCAACATGTGCAGCGCTGCTCCCATGCCAAGCAGGCACATGCAACCAGGTTCAGAGCGCATGTGCCATGAACGGCAAGCATGGATGTACGCGAGGGCACCGAACAGCGCCATCACAGCATCTTTTCTGGTATCAGGTCAGCGTGATGCAGGGGAGGCACCTGCTCCAGCGGGACATGCAGGACCGTGAGCGAGCCCGCCCCCGCGGCCAGCAGTGCGACCGCCAGCTTGGCGCGGCTGCGCCAGGGTGGCCCTGGACACGCGTTGCACGCGATCAGGCCTTCCAACAGGTGCAAAAAAGCTGACGGTGGACTGCCAATGTGCCTGTGGCCAATGTTCTGCAGTACCACTGCGAGACTTGTCTCACGTCCGAGGCGCATCATTTGCGGCAGCATACAGACTCCACTGCCACGCACACAAAACAAGCGACCATCGCTAGTAGACCAGCACACCGAGATGCATGGCGGGGCGGAGCGCCGCGCCCAGCGCGCACCGCCGTACGGCCCGCTGAATGCGCGGCTGCGCACGCAGTTAAGCGCCCAGGACAGCTCCTCCAGCGTCACGCGGCTGCCGGGCGTCGCCGCCAGAAAGTCCGCGTGCAGCCGCGCCCACGAGTTCCGCTGCGCTGCCACCTGCGGCGCGCAGAGCCCGCAGGCGCCCCGCTGGCAAGCTGGGCGAGGCCGAGACGCCTGTGGGACCCTGCTACCGCGTACGTCCTGCAGACAGGGTGCAGGCCGCGCAGCGCGGCCGCACGGGGGAGCTGCAGCGGCGGCGGGCCGAGCGCGGCGCCGCGCAGAGCGTTAGTATGGCTTCCCGGAACAAAAACAGCCTACGGCCTAGGAGCACTGGCCGGAGCCCAACAGCGGCGTCGCGCCGATCGTCAGGATGGCTGCCCGGAACACAGACAGCCCATGGCCTACGAGCACAAACAGAGGAACGAGCAGGAGCCCAGCAGCACCTGCTGCTCCAGGTGCGGGTAGCGCAACGCGGCCACCTCCTGCGGGCGCCACAGCAGCGGCGGGTCGAGCGCGGCGCCGCGCGGCAGCGCGGCCACGTATGCCGCCAGCCGCGACGCCGGCCCCAGGCTCGCCTCGTGCAGCAGCTGCAGCGCCATCTGCACGTACCTGCGCCGGGCACGTGCGCCACTCTCGCCGGGCCGGCCCTAGGCAGCTGCAGCTGAGCGTGCGCCGCCAGCCGCGCCGCCGGACCCAGGCCCGCCTCGCGTAGCAGCTGCACCTCGTGCAGCAGCGCCGAGTACGCGTACCCGGCAGCAGAGTACGCGCTGTCGCCAGGTCTTGCGCAGCGCGCCTGCGCCTGGGACGGTCTCCCACAACCCGCGCTACGCGTTGCTGTCAACCACCACAGACCATGGTGAGGTAGTGCATGCACGGTATGCATGAGAGCACAGTCGGCTGTCCTGGTGTTGCTGCCAGGCGGCGCGAGCCTGTGTGCACCGGCGGCATGTGGCAGGAGGGTCGCCATCAGCAGGGCGCCCACCACATCGCCACGCTGTTAACAAGAGCCAGCGGCGCACCAGGGCTTGGACGCGTAGAACGCGGGGGAGCAGAAGTCTGGGAATGGGCAGCGCTGCTTGGGCGTGACGAGCAGCGCCGCGCTCATTGGCAGCGACACCAGCGCCTCGCCTGCCTCGATGTCCGCGGTTGCGGCCATCCCGCGCAGCCCTGCAGTCGGAGCAGGAGCCCGACGTCTGACCACGCGCTGTTCCCTGCCAGGAGTGCACACGCAGCACGCAAGCTTCGTGGTGGTGTCGGGAGCCGCTGGAGTGCCACACCTACCGCTTGTGGAGCAGGAGCTTTGTTACGTTTTGCTGGTAGTTGCGGACCAGCAGGGGCTCACTGCCTTGAAGGAGTCTCACCATTAAAGTCGGCCATGCGCAGGTGTGGAGCTTCGATGCCCATGTTCGCAGCCCAATGCTCCAGCGCGCTGTCGGCTTTTGCTGGCGCAGCCTCTGCATGAGCGGCCGCCAGACACCGCTGCCTTTTCCGTGCTGCCAAGCGCCATGCAGCCAGGGGCTGGTGCAGCTGGTGCTGCGTGCTCTCAGCACGTGAGTAATGGCCGCTGAAGTCTGTTACATACTGAGGGAGTGCCAGCACAGAGCTGCTGGCGGCGCGATGGCCGGCCGCAAGCCAGGCGCCTGCAGCCATAGCTGTATATTTCTATGTGTGCGCTCTGAGTCTGGCTCAGTATGGCATTTACTTGTGGGGCGCGTCCCTGAGTATCCCCTCTATTTCCATTTTTGCTCGCGACTCATCCTGAAAAACCCCCTCTTAGCCGCCCTATCTGTCCAGACACAATTTGTACCTTTTGCACGCCTTGGCCTTGTGCAGAGCTTCAGGCAAGCGTGAGAGACCCTTCAACGTGACACTGAGGGCGGTCCTGCCGCGCCCGTGTCAGAGCGCCAGCGGTAAGCTCCTAGGCAAGCATGACTCACTCCCGGGCCTTCAGCGCAGCGGACAGGAGCTCACTCACAGCGATGGACGCCGCACGCCTCGCTCGCGCCAAGGTCTGTGCTGTTTGAAAGCCGCTTTCACGGTCCCCTGGCACAGACATTGCATGCACTCGCATCTTTACAGTCGCCCTGACACACCTGTGGTGTGTTGCCTACATTGTGAGGCGCTGGTGAGCGCCGTACGCCCAACGAGCAGCCGCAGCCTGAAGGCGCAGTCAATCAGCCTGCCCAGCGCAGGGCTACCCGTATGCGCGGCCCGCGTCCTCATTCCTGTACGTGGACCGCGCCGTGTACACCTTCCCGGACGGCGCGTGGCGCGGGCCCAACGCGCTGGAGGCCCTGCAGCTCACCGCGCACGACGGCGCAAGGACCAGGCGCGCACCTCGCTGCCTCGGCAGCCAAGCAACCCGAGCACAGCTGGGAGCAGGCTCTGATGCGCGCCGCGTGACGAGTTGACTGCCACACTGTCATGCAGACTCCAAGCACCGATTGCTGGCACCTTTCAGCGGGCTGCGGGGCGTCACGCAGCGGCGCGGCGGTGCTGGCGGGTGCGCCCGGTCCCGCGCCGTCCGCCGAGCCCTGGACACCCGTGCTGGCCATTGGCAGCAACGCCGGGCCGGAGCAGCTCGCGCGCAAGTTCCCGCCCGAGATGTTCCCCGCCGGCGTCGTCGTGCCGGCCGTGCGCGCCGTGCTCGAGGACTTTGACGTCGTCTACGCGCCCTTGATCAGCTCCTACGGCTCCTGCACCGGTGCGGCGCGGGGCGCTTGCTCGCCGCGCACGCTGCGCCATCATCTTGTCACCCTGCACGCCTGCAGCACGTCAGGCCCATTCACCGCCGCTGCTCCTGTGTTCCGGCCGGCAGCGCCGCGGCAGCCGTGCGCGCGCGCGGCCGTGCACGGCAGCCCGGTGGCTGCATGCGCATGACGCCAGAGTTGTTAGTGACCTTCCTCATGCTTCACACCCTACCCTAGGTGCAATCCTAACACCCGCCCGGCGCGGCAGCCACGCTGGAGCATGCGCCGGGCACCGCGGTGGAGCTGTTTGTGACCTTCCTCACGCCGCGCCTGCTGGCGCGCATGCACGCGACCGAGGGCGCCTACCTGCTGTGCCGGCTGTCGGGCGTCTGCCTGCACCTGGGCGCCTCGCTGGAGTCGCGGCGGTGCGCGCGCCGCTCGCCCGCCCGCCACGCCCTGTGGGTCGGAAGCGCAGCTCTGACATTGACGATGGGCCTGCGATCCGCTCCAGAAATGCAAAGTACGCCTGAGCTGCTCCGCTGCGGCTTTGTACCCTGGCCTGTAGTCTCACACCTCCATGTGGTCAGACCCATGCGGTTTCTACCTCCAAGTTTGTCCTGCAATATTATTATGTTTAGGCCGTGCAGCCTACTGCAGAGGCTGGCAACATGCCTGACCCGCTCTGCTGCCTTGCCACGCGCGCCTGATGCACCCGCGGCGGCGCTCACATGCAGACCTGCCCTGCCTGGGCGCAGTAGGCGCCCAGCCCATGCCCACCGGCGGCCCCTTTTGCGCAGCAGCACCGAGGGCGCGCTCAGCCGGGATGCGGCGCAGGGATGGGACGCCCAGCGCCGGGCTGCTGAGCTCGATCAACCAGTACAACCACCAGGCCGGCACGCTGCACCTGCCGCTGGGAGAGGGCGCCAGCGCCAGCCCGGTCGCCATCCAGGTGCGCGCGCAGGCCGGCTCCCGCGCCAGCATCCCGGCGCTGGCTCGTTAAGAGGTTGCTGCAATTGCACGCTGTCCTTACAAGTGTTTCGGCTGCCTTGTTCCAAAGCACGTGAGCTTTGCGCGGCACGACGGCAGCGGCCCCGCCGCTTCATGTCACCTGAGTTTGTCAGCAAGTGCAGCCTGGCGCAAGCGTGTGCGTGCCAAGTAACACTAATATCGTGACTGCGTTGATGCCGTGGTCTGCCTGCAGGAGATGCGCGCATCCGGCCGCCAGCTGCCGGCGCGCACACAGGTCGGCATGCTGCGCGCCGTGCGCGACGCGTTGGCGGCGCGGGAAGCTGGCAGGGACGGGGTCGGCCGAGACCCTGCCGGCGCGGCGGCCGCGGCTGGGCCGCCCAGGGACCCTAGCAACGCCGCCGCCGCCCCCGCGGCAGCGCGCCCGGCCGCGTCTGCGGCAGGCGCGCCAGCAGGCGGCGTGCACGCAGCAGGCGAAGCTTCGTCGGCGCCCGGCGGCGCGGCAGGCATGCAGGCGTCTCTGCACGGGCAGCGCCAGTGCGCGGAGGGCAGCACGACCGGTGGCGCAGAGGAAGAGGGCCGCGGCGGCGGCACCGCCGGCGACTGCGGCGCCGGCGGGGTTGCCCTGGACGCCTGGATCCTGCAGAACCTACAGGACGAGGCCGCGCGCAAGGCGCTCGTGGACGCACTGGTGGCCATGGCGCGGCCATTCGCGTATGAGCGTACGCAGGTGCTGGAGGCGCTGGGCGACATCTATGACCACAATGTTGCCTAGGTTTGGTGGCACTTGGTTCTGGCCCAGTGCGCCCCCCCGAGAATGCGCGGACCAATTGAAGCCACTGTGACAATTATATCACTGACACGCGCACCGCGCGTGTGTGCCTGGGCACCAGGCGCATTGCCTGGGGACAGCTTAGGCCAGACCCTGGTGCCAGCAGGAGGACGCCGGCCTGCCTGCGTAGGCAAGCTTGTGTTGCATGCCTTAGGCTCACAACGTTGGTTTATAAGTTCGGTTGCAAACATAGTCTTAACTGTTTGTAGGGCTCGATTGGGCAACCGCTGCGGCCACGCCTTCGTTCTGCGCCCAGTGCCTCACCTCATGGTGGTTTCGCCAATAAGTGCGCGCATGACCAAGCACGCCTTGTGCAAAGCTGTGCAAACGCATTGTTCTGGCAGCAGTCTCCCGCATAGTGATGGGGCGTGAACATTTAACTTGCCAATGCATATCAATGCACATGTTTGCTTGACAGTCCACAGCTGCTCGAGCATAATCGTCTGCGCATGTTACATGCGATCCAATGGGTGCCCCGAAGTTTAGGATAGGGTAGTGCAGAGGCACAGAAGGACGCTCACATTACACGCCGCCCAAGCTCCGCGCACTGCGTTGCTTGCCGAGCGACAGCACACCCACAAGTCCTTGCTCCGACCCTGCCTGGCACCCCCAGAAAAGGACGCGCCACCCCTGCCCAGCCCCGGCCACCGGAAGGATGCCCCCAGCAGGCGCCCTCCCCGGCAGCCGCCGCACTACCAGCACCGCCCCGCTGCTCCGCGCTCCCCCCACTGTGCGCGTGCAGCAGCAGCCACAGCCGGAGCGGCGCCTAGGCGGTGCGCGCGCCGCAGGCAGCCGCCGCTCAGTGCATCGCCACGTTCGGGCGCACGGCCTTGAAGACGGTCTTGTACGCCCGCGTCGACGGCCTGCGCGTGGCCCACACAGCAGCGACTCAGCGGCATGCGGAATCCCGACACCGCCCCCTTCGCGCTTGCAGACACGTGAGCTGCCGTCAGGCAGACATGCAAACACCCGGTGCCTCCTGCGCAGTGCGCGGCGACAAGCCAACAAGACAGGTCGTGCTGTGCGTATGTCGGCCAAGAGCCCGTTGGAATGGCCTTTGCCAAACCCCGAGCAACCAAGTATGCCGTCGCGGGGCGAGGCAAGTGGGGCAGCCCACCGCGCCATGCGCCGCATGAGCGGGAAGCGGATCTTGGAGTCGTGGAACTGCTTGATGTTGACGCGCTTGCAGGCGGCGGCCGGCACGGTCGCCGTCTTGATGATCTGCATGCACGGCGCGCGCACGCGATGCCGCGAGGCCATCTCCTGCTCGCCCGCGCGTTGCCCGGTCAGTCGCCCGCACTCGCTGGCCCTTTGCTAGCCGGCAAGACCCTTGGCCTAGCCTCTTCTGCGTGCTAACGCTATCCTGAGCGTCCGTGCATGGCAGGAGAGCACAGACAAGGCGCAGCGCATCTCTTGCACTCCTAGCTCAAACTTCTTTAGCGTGCCGCGGTGCCCGGCTCCACAACGCATCTAAGGCAGGGTGCTACGGCTCCCTGCGCATGCTGCAACCATTCCTGCAGTTGGTGCCCGGTACAGCTGCTTCCCGGGGCAGTCGTCGCGCCGCTCTCGCCCTTCCCTCGCACCCTGCCCGCCCGCAACGCGCCCGCCCTGTGTGCGGGGGGAGGGGGGCGGGCGCGCCTGGTACAGCTGCTCCACGGCGCCGTTGAGCGTGGTGTCGCGGTACTCCTTGTACATGTTGTGGTAGCCCGTGCGCGACTGGTAGCGCACCCACACGCCAAAGTTCTTCACCGTGGTCGGGTGCTTCTCGAAGAGCTGCGCCGCCGCGCGCCCCCTCCGCTCAGCCGGCCCTGTTGATGGCTTTCTTGGTAGTTTGCGGTCGGCAGCTCAACTGGTTTCCTATGAGGTCTCGATCGGCTCTGATAACCACACGGAGATGCTGTGCGGTGCCAAAGCTCTCACGAGGGCAGCAGCAGCTGAGAGGCTTGCTGCAGGCACTGCAGGGCTCTGAGATGTCTACTCAGCAGCCTGCTCCAGGCCCTTGCTCTGGCCCAGCCTCGCCCTGCACACTGGCAATCTGCGCGCTCCCTGCTGAGCTGCGGCCCGCACCTCGTTGCAGGCCAGAATCTGGCCGTTCGCCTTCTTCACCTTGCGCAGCTTTCGCAGAAAGTACCTGCGGGCAGCCGCTCTTTACGCGTCTGCCTACACAGGCTCAAATCGCACAGCAGCCACTTCTGCACCAGGCCGGCTCGTCGCGCACCAGAACTTGCTCTTGGCGCGCACGGCATCGGTCGCCCAGAGCTTCATGCGGTAGATTGTCGGCTCCGACTCCCGCTCGCTGGGCAGGTGGCGGCCCACCACCTGGTACTGGTGGTACTTGTACCCGCCCTGCGCGCGGACAGGGCCGCATCAGCGCGCCGGCGCCGTGCCTCCCGCGCTGCCGCCAGCAGGCAGTCGACAGCTTTCTGCCGTTGCAGCGTTCAGCGCACCTGCACCATCGTGGCAAGCCTTCGCCTGCACCCACCTCCTTGCTCCTTCCTCTGGGAGGGCCTGCTACATCCAGTGCGCAGCAAGCCGCCAGGCGTAGGTCCAGGGTCGATACCCTCCCTTGCCAAGCAAAGTTCGCTCCACAACTTTTGTATACACTTATTCGTGCCGCTGAAGCAGAAGGGCAGAGTGCCGTCTGCAAACAATCGGAAGAGGCAGTGTGCTATGCAAACGTGTGCCAAGTAGTCTGTGCTACGGCGTCGCTGTTGCTGTGGAAGGTTTTAGCGTAGAGGCCGAGCAGGGGTTGCGCACCGCGCCTGCGCGCATGGCAGGACCCCAATGAGCGCGGGACCTGCCTGCGCGCTCGGCAGCCCGCGGCGCTCATGGCAGAGCACGCGGAGTTTGTCGCGGTCTACGCGTCCGAGCTGGCCGACCTCACTTTCAACAGCAAGCCGGTGATCAACACGCTGACGATGCTGGCGGCCGAGAACGCGCCTGCTGCGCACAGCATCGCGTCTGCCATCGAGCGCCATATCGTCACGGCGCGCCGCTCTGCTGTATCCCAGACACGCATCATTGTCTGCTCTGTGTGCAGAGCGTGGCTGGCTGTTTAGGTGGCGCGCCAGGGCGGGTAGGCTGAGGAATGTGCTTGGCCTCGCAGTGCCCAGCGAAGCACAAGCTGCCGGCGCTGTACCTGGTGGACAGCATCGCAAAGAACGTGGGCCAGCCATTCGTGAGCATCTTCGCACAGAACCTGCCGCAGGCGCGCCTGCCTGAGGCCACACCTCTGCCTGCACAGTGCGGGAGCCACAAGGGCAGTGACCGATATCCAAGCGACCCTTAAGGAACAACCTGAACTGGTACGGCAGCCACAGACTGGTCAGGAGGTTCGCAGATGTGCAGGAGTGTGCTGGTGTATGCCTGTGCGGTGCGGCCTCCAGTGTCACAAGGAAGTGCGTAGAGTGCGGATAAATGCCGGCGTGTGCCTTTTGCTGCTCGTTGGCAGAGCTCGGGCTGCTGCCTGACAGGCGCCCCGCTCGCGCTCCGCCCGCAGGTGTACGCGCTGGTGTGGCAGGCGGCGCCGGAGACGCGCAACGCGCTGGAGAAGCTGCGCGCGACCTGGCACGGCGTCTTTGCCGACGCTGTGCTGGCCGCCGTGGCGCGCGCCTCGCAGGCGCGCCCCGCAGGCCCCGCGCGTCGCACGGGGGCACCGGCGGCCGGCGCCGCCCGGCGCGGCGCCCCACTGACGCCCTTGCGCTGCCGCCGGCAGGCGGCCGCCGCGCAGATGCAGGCGGCGCAGCAGCCGCAGCCGGCGCAGTACGCGCCGCCGGCGTGGCAGGCGCAGCCGGCGGCGCTGCAGCCCGGCGCGTACGCGCAGCAGGGGCCGCCGCAGGGCTACGGCCAGCCGGCGCTCATGCCCCCGCTTCCGGTGCAGGGCCCGGCGCCGGGCCAGCAGCACCCGGGCTATGCGCAGCCCGCGGCGGGGCAGTATGGCGGCCAGGCCGCGCCGCTGTCGCCCGGGCGCGCGTATGCGCCGCCGCAGTCGCCCGGGTATGCGCCCGTGAACGCGCCGCCGAACGGCGTGTATTATGCGCAGCCGCCCCAGATGCAGCCGCAGCCGCAGCAGCAGCCGCAGCCGCTGCTGCAGCCGCAGCCGCAGCTGGCGCCTGCGCCAGTCATGTATGCAGTGCCGCAGCAGCCGCCGCCCATGCAGGCGCAGCCGGCGCCGGTGCTGCAGCCGCCGGTGCAGTACGTGCAGCAGCCGCTGCAGCCGCAGCCCGTGGTGCAGTACCAGGCGCCGCTGCCGGTGCAGTTGCTCGCGCCGGTGCAGCTGCCTGCGCCGGTCACCCTGCCCCCGCCCGTGACCCTGCAGCCGCCAGCGGGGCCGCGGCCGGCGCCGGTGACGCTGCCGGCGCCGGGGCCTGCGCCTGCGCACCTGCGTGCCGGGGGCGGCCAGGGGCCGAGCGCGGGCGCGCCAGGAGCGCCGGGCGCCGGGCTGCCAGACTTTCTGTCGTCGCTGCTGCAGCAGGGCCTGATAAGAGTCCCAGGCGGGAGTGGCGCGGCGCGCGACGGCGCGGGCGGCGCAGCCGCGGCGGCTGATGGCAATGAGAGCGACGATGATGCCATCCCGAGGCGGCGCTACGACCCGGAGAAGCTGCACTTCCGGCCGGAGCGCATCAAGGTGCGCTGCCACGCCTCCTTGCCTATATTCTTGTGCTCTGTTGATCGACACAACAGCTGGCAACGCTGGAAAGCGCTGCGTCGCCGCTGCAGTGCGGAGCAGGCTCCGGCTGCTCTTCGAAGCACTCCTTGCAGTTCCCAGCGTGCAGGCCACGGTGCTGTAATCTCGCATCCCGCGCGCTTGCAGCCCCTGCGGTGCTCAGCACCCCCAAGCCTGGCTGCTGCGAGAGGTGATGACTTCTCAAATATGCAAAATCAATTGCAAGGGAGGAGCCAGCGGAGGGGGTATCAGCCAGTGGGCAAGAGATAATCGGCCACTGCTGCGTGTACAATCGCTGAGGGCTGGTGCCAGGTGCCGTGCTTGATACAGCGGAGGTGCTCACGGCGGACATGCACAGCTGCGCTCGCGCACGCTCAAGCACTTGATGCTGTAGCCTAGAACGTCTCCTCTGTCAGCAGAGCCCAGGCACGCTTTTGTCAAATTGCCAGCGACGTGAGGCCTGCAGTCATGCCAAGCACCTCGCGCGGCTCGCTCCCAGGACCACAACGAGCGCCTGCAGCTGCGCACTCGACGTTGCCCAATCTTGCGGCAGTTCATGGGCTGTCAGGTCAGGTCCCAGCTGCGAGACTGCATGTGCGAAGTCCCTCGCGGCAGGTCTCAGCGCTCTGATAGCCGCAGGCACACACAAGCTGACGCTGGCGCGGCCGCGTATGCATGCACACTTTAAGAGCGTTTGCGCGCACGGCGGTCTATGACCGGCTCTGAGCATGCATAGGTCTTTGTGTAGCGCTGCAAAAAGTGCGCATGCTGCCCAGAGTGGCAAATGTGCCCGGGTGATGAACAGATTGCAATGGAGCTGCCGACAGCGTGGACAGCCTGCGCCAAGTAGTCTGCGTGATACCACAGCTGTTGTTCGCAGCCATCCTCGCTTGGTGAGAAGCGTTGCAGGCATGTGGCGTATGGCAGCTAAGCATCATGATGCTGCGCTGCTTAGGGCAGTTGGCAGCCTCTTTCACATCACCACCGCACAGAAGGGCGACCAGGGACCGGGTATCGCGCGCCCCTCGACAATGGGAACAAACAGGCCGCACCTGCATGCGCGCCTGGGCTGACGCTATGAAGCTGACTGTGCGCTGAAAAAGGCTCTGCGAGGCCCACGCCCGCTACGCGTCTCGCTTTGTTTGCCAGGACTTTCGCTGGCCGCCGAGCGCCCTACGCTCTGCAAGCCTCGTACATATACCATTCATGCAGTGGCTACAGAGGCCTGAGCGCCAGCAGGCGGGGGAGCGGCAGCGAAGGCAGTGCAGGTGCGTGCGAGTGCACAGGACTGCGGCGCGGGCGCTCGATGTGCGCCGCGCCGGCAGCTGCCTGCTCAGGCGCTCGCGGTTGCGCGTGCAGCCGTTCGGCTGCGTCGCATTGCGTTGAATCTAAAGCCTTGCTGAGCGCGCGGGCAGGCTCCGGACCCGGCGGCGGTGGCGACGCTGCTGCGCGCGAGCGGCCAGACGCGCAGCGCGCGTCTGGACCGCGCGTACCTGCACCGCCGCCGCCTGCGCGGCCAGGGCGGCCGCGGCTCGCGCGTGTGGTACGTTGACGAGGCCGCCTGGCTGGCCGGCACGAGCGCCGACGCAACGGCCGCGCCCAAGTTTTTCCAGGAGGAGGCGCGCCGCACCCTAACCCTATGCTAGAGGAGGCTGTGCAGTGCGGTGACCGACTTCCCGACGCTCCTCCCGCACGGCGCGGCTGCTGGGGCGTGGCTGCCGGGGCATCGTTTGCATGGGGTTGCATTTGCCGCATGGTACCTCATGTGTGAATCTGCGTCATGGAGGAGACTGTGCGCCCCACGTTCGCACGCTGTTCTCGCTCCACGCTCGGACCTTGACCATGCCTGCCTGAACATGCCTGCCTTATCAGCCAAGGATGCGCTGTGCAGCGGCCCCTATCCCCCAGGCCCCGCTCACAGCAGTGCTGCCCATGGCCAACATATGGCTACATAAAAAAAAGTATGGAAACGTACAGAAAGCGTGCAGGACAGTGCTCGCCATGGCCGCAGCAGCCGCGCGCGCGTGACGCGCTCAAGCGGGCGCGCAGGAGGCCCAGGCCGAGGCCGCGCGCGCGCCCGAGCCGAGCGTGCCCGCGGACGACGCGCAGCCCGAGTGCGCGCTGAGCGGCGAGCGCTTCGAGGCGTTCTGGGACGACGCCGACGGCCAGTGGCGCTTCCGCGGCGCCGTGCGCCTGGACGCCGACCAGGCTGCGCGGTGCGCATCCGCCCAGCATCCCACCCTGTCCGGCCTCCACATGAGGATGTGATGGCCGCGGCTGCCAGCCGGTTGCAGTGCGGACAGCAAAGCGTCGTGCCTGGGCGGGCGCAGAGCTTGCGAACTAGCAAGGGCGTAGCAGGCAGGTGGCCCGCGCTGCGGAGCAAGTCTGCCTGCCCTGTTCCCACGCCGTGCAGGTGTGCAGGCAGCGCGCGCCTCGCACCTCTTGGCAGGATGACACGGGTTGCGGTGCGCAGGTATGGCTTGGAGGAGGTCACGCTTGTTAAGGCCAGCTGCCTGGGGCCCCTGCCGGGCACGGCGGCGGGCAGCGCGCCGCCCGCCGCGGCCGCGGTTGCCACGCCAGACCCAGCGAGCTCGGCCGCCGCCGGCGGCGCCGCTGCGGACGGCGCTCCGGCAGCCGTTGTCCAGACGCTGGCCCTTGTCCCCGAGCCGGACACCGCGCCAGCTCAAGCCATCGAGGCGGCTGCGGACGAGGGCGCGGCGCTACGGCTGGGGGCGCCAGCAGAGATTGAGGTGCAGGCTCAGGAGCGGCCGCCCGAGGACGCGTTAGAGCCTGTCGCAGGGCCTCCTGCGCCTGATGAGGCCGTGGAGGCCGCGGACGCCGCGCTCGCAGACGGCGCCGTGGCGGGACCCAGCGGCGCTGCAGCGGGGGGCTTGTTGAAAGCAGAGTATGAGGAGCAACCCCCGGGCGGCGACCGCCTGCCGGCCGCGCCGGCGGTGAAGCGGGAGCCCGGGGCGGAGGCGCCGCAAGCGGAAGCAGCGGATGCGCTCGGTGTCGGGGCCCCTGCGCCTGCGGCGCTCCCGGCCATCAAAGCCGAGCCAGCGGAGGCCGGCGCACCGGCGGGCCCCATGGGCGCGACCGGGGCGCACGGCGGCGGCGGCGAGGCGCGCACGGGCCCGGGGCCTGCGGAGGCATCGGCGTTGGGCGAGGGCGCGCCGGGCATGTCCGCGGAGGCCGCGGTCGAGGGCACACGGGACTGTGGCGTGGTGGATGCGGCTGCGCATGCGCCTGCTTTCGCGGCGGACACGCTATCCGGACATAAGCGTGCGCTGGCGGCGGCCGGCGACGACGAGGGCGAGCAGGCCAAGCGGCCCCGGCCCTGAGGCAGCAGCTTCAGAGTGCTGCTTAGCACACAGCTGTGGCGGTCCCTGCGGCTGCTGGGGAGGCTGGGGCAGCGCACCATGCAGGCCCAGCAGGCTCTGGTGAGAGCGGGGCGCCGCGACAGGCAGGAGCGCAGGGAGCGAAAGCATGTCTGTGGGCGGCAGAACTGGTAAAGTAGAGCAAGGCTGAGCGAGGTTTACTGCGCGTGCCTGTACTGGTCAGAACTAGAGCAAGGTCAAGCGTGTCTGCTGTGCGCGCCTTAGATATCACTAGCGTACTCCATTAGCCAGAATATCACGTAGCTCAGCCTGACGAGCTACGGGCTGCCAGTGTGGTCTTCTGCATGCGTGGCATACAGTAAAATGTTATAGGCCATTGCCATGCGCTGCTGCTGCACCTCCTGCTTGATATTCAGCAATTGCCCATGGCAGTGCAAGTGAGCTGAGCACAGCCTGACCTCTAGCACATCATAAGTTCGTGTGCTGTTTGCATCACATGAAGCGGTCTGTGACAAGCTGCTGCCAACACGCCGCACGTTAAGTGTTGTCCCAAAAGGATATCCTCCCATTATGGTGTCAGAATGTTTTGCTAGGGACAAGTGATCCTCTCTGCATACGCCGTCGAACGCCCGCCGATACAGGCACCGGCTGACATCCTGCCATTGATTGTTTGCTGTACATGCTTACCTATTCACAAGCGGGCATTGCCTGAGGAGGCATGAGGATGCTACAACCATGCTGAAGCCTGTGTAATTGCCTTACATTAAATCACAGTGGCAGATGCTCCACATTCTAGATCACTGACTTCACATACATCACTTTTGACATATAAAAAACATTGTAGCTTAGGTGCACGGGGACGCAGCGCATGGCCTTTGCGTCCCAGAAGCTTGCAGCGGTGATCAGCTGCCACGCTTGGGACAGCGCCTGTCTGCGCCTTGCCATCTGCCCCAACAGCCACGAGGTCCACCTGTATACTGCGCCGGACCTGGGCCAGCCGTGGCAGCGCACCGCTGTGCTGTCAGAGCACGATCAGCTTGTGTCCGGCCTGGACTGGTCGCGCAGCGACCAGCTCGTCAGCTGCAGCCATGACAGGAACGCATACGTCTGGACCTGCACCGACGGACACTGGCGGCCAGAGATGGTCAGTGCTGCCGGCCGGCCCTGGCTTGCGCGGACAGTGCGTTAGAAGAGCGCGCATCGTGTTATGTTCTTTGTGGATGGCAACATCTGCACCGTCTGTCGCTGGGCAGGTGGCCACGAGGCTCGAGCTGGCAGCGCTGTGCGTGCGGTGGAGCCCATGCGGCTGCAAGTTTGCGATCGGCGCGGCGAAGACGGTGTGTGTGGCATACCGCGACGGCGACAAGGGCTGGTGGGTGGCAAAGCTGATGAGGCGCTGCCACAGCAGCAGCATTATGGCTGTTGCGTGGCACCCCGGCGGCGCGCTCCTGGCCACGGCCTCCAGCGACGGCCGCTGCCGCGTGTTCAACGCGCGCGTCGCAGGCGCGTTGTCTATGGAGCTTATGACTGAGACGGTTCTAAACATCACGCATGCATACGTGGGAGTGCCGCTTGCCACACGTTTGTTTGCTGTGGTTGCTGCATCTAGCAAGTTGCACGACGTCTCTGTGACCGACGGTGGCAACTGCGGCCTGGTACGGAGGTCAGCGCTGGGGCGCGCGAGGTGACCTGGCCTGTGCGCGCTCAGGTGTGGAGGGCTCGGCTGACACTGGTGCATCTTCGGCCGTGGCGGCGTCCCGATTTGGTGACCAGCTGGCGGACCTGGCGCCGGGCCTGGGCTGGGGAGTCGCGGTGGCATGGTCGCCCTGCGGTGCGTGTTTGGCGCCGCGCAAGCGTCCAGACTTACTCAACTGACGCGTAGCCGATTGGCTTTGGAACCAAACGCCGGCGCACTTGACAGGGGTGCAACACGCGCCGCAGGCAGCGAGGTGGCCATGGCGTGCCACGGCGCTGCGCTGGTCTTTGCGGGCGGCTCGACCAGCAGCGGCGCCGAGCGGCTCGCGGCCGCGGCCGCGGCGCCGCAGGTGCTGCGCCTGCCCGGCCGCCCAGCGCGCTGCCTGGCATACCTGCGCCGGGACTTGGTCGCGGCGGCGGGGGCCCCCAGCGAGGGCGTGCTGCTGCTGCAGCGCGGCGAGGACGGCGCCTGGGCGCCCCTGCGCACGCTGCACGGTTTGATCGGCCCTTCACCTCTGCCTGACTCACTGCAGATGGGCGTCTGCATGCTTGCTTGGAGTGCCTGCTGCCGCGGGGCGGCACACCGCCTGGTGCCCCTGGCTGGGGACAAATTAGGCAGTCTCGTTGTTCCTGAAAGGAATAAGGAGGACGGCCTAATTGTTTGCTACGTGGTTGCCAAGAATATGCCACCTGCGCCTGGCTATGTCTGTTTTTTTGGCAGAGTGCAGAGCCAACCATCATCTGAGCATGTCACCACGCACGTCATCCTTGCAACGGTGTGTGGCCATGCGTGCAGGGCGATCCGAGCATGCGGCTGCCGCCGCTGCGCCGTTGCGGCAGGTCTCAGCGGAGTTCAGTGCCAAGCTGGCGCTGTTCTGTGTCAAGCCCGCGCCCAAGGTGCCGCGGCCTGCTGCTTGCAGCCCACTTGGGCACCTCCGTCTTGGTATGGTGAGTTGGTGAGTCTGACCTGTTTCTGTCGCGGTGATAAGGGGAAGGGAGGCGCCGCCGTCCTTGAGCAGCCCGACATATAGTGTGCTGAGGCAATGACTTAGTGAGAATTTAACAGACTGCTGCCTGGTATTGCATCCACTTTCCTGCATACCCAAGCAGGTCTTAATCGTATTCCGCCCGGGCGGCATTGCAGCGGCATGGGTACCTACCCGGCGGCGTCGGCGGCGTCGGCGCGCACGCCAATGCAGTGGTGGAGCTGCGGCCGGTGTCGGGCGGCAGCGGGCTGCTCTTCTCCACCGCCGGATGGGATGGACGCGTTGTGCTGTGGGATGCAGGGCAGGATGCAGCTGCATTCGCGGACACCATTGCCGCGCTGCGGTAATTTGTTAAAACGCATAGGCAAAGTCTGGCAAGGCTTCCTGTTGGTGGCTCTGTCTTTATCAGCTCTTGCAACACAGTAGATCCCTTATGTTGTCTGCTGTGCTGGACGCAACTTAACACATTTGACACAGGCGCACGCACGGATGCCTCCACCAGTGACGTGCGGCTTTCCTTAGGCTTGGCTCATCTACTTAAGGTTTTCAAACGGGTGTCAAGCTTACACGCTGTCGCCAGCACGAATGTGCGAGGTGTGCACCAGGTGTTTGGCTGCATGCAAAGGCGGACTGCAAGCAAGCAGATAAGGGGATGGTTGGGTACATCAGTCAGGCCCACACAAAACAGCCTGCCTGGTCCCAACATGCCAATCGGGCGTGTCCTTGCCCTGTTACCTCACTGGAGATGCATGTGCATGTGCCTGGCTGCTGAGCATGCCCAGCGCCTCCTCCGCGGCATCATGCACTGGATGGCGCTCCTGCCCCTCTGCCATCCCCTTCTGCGTGCCCAGCCAGCTCTGCAAGTCCTGCGCGCCCCGACACCCAGGTATCGAGACTGGGCCTGGGACCGACCATGACCCCACGAGCAGCATGTCAGAGCACGACCGGGCGGACAAGGCAGCCCGTGCCAGCGGCCCTGCCACCTCACAGCCTGGAGCACGACGCGTCGCAGCACCTCAACCGTGTCGATGTCGATCAGCATGGGCAGCGCGTCGTCGGGCGCGACGCTCAGGTCGCATGCGCGCGCCTGCGCGGCAGTCGCCTCCCGCGCGGTGGCTGTGCTCCATGCAATGCCCTGCTCCTCCCACGCGCGTTGCAGCATTCCCATACGACACGCGCGTGTGCCTGAAGTGTACACGAGGGAGGCATAGCGGGGAAGCCGCTCACAAAGCCAGTGAGCTATGGGTCGTCTGTGCACCACACGCATGGCAACAGATGGCAAGATACCGCTGGGTCGCGCAAAGGGGATGCATGCGGCAGAGCAGGCAGGCCTGTAGCATGGCAGGCGCGGTGCGCGTAGCGCCTATCAGGTAGAAGCCGCCGTCGCACGCGGGGCCCAGCACGACCTGCGCTCCACAGCATCGTTGACCACGCGATCCTGCTCAAGCCGTACTGACGTCTCCATGCATGCAACATAACAACACCACTGCTATCACACGCTCCACAGCTGGGTTGCAGGTGGTCGCACCTCGTGCCGGTCCAGCGCAGCGGCGGCCGTGCATATCACCGCACGTGACACATCTGGTATGTCCGACCCCACGATAATAGCCTGCACAGACGAGGCGGTACGCTCACGTTCACGTTGCAGCGCGGACAGTGCAGACAGTGCTCCAAAGCAGCGAGGCACACCTTGCTCGCTCCGGCGCTCAAGGCGCCCTCAAGCGCAGCATGCATACGCTGGCCCAGGTCAACATTATCTTCTTGTGGCGCGCACTGTAAGCCAAATGTGGTCAGCGCCTGGCTATTCTGTTCACCAACTTGCTCTCAAGCCTCGTTGCGTGTGCAGGCGAGCAAGCTCCCACCTTGGCGAGAGCCTGCAGAGACCACAGCCAGGCTTCAATCTGCTTCTGCTGGCTGGCGGGTGCAAACGCCACGGTGGTGTGACTGGCTGGCGGCACACTGCGCGGTTGAAGACCATGCTCGACGCGAGCAGCACTGCATATTTACAAAAAGTACGTACGAGCACACTTGCCCTGCGGCAGCCTCAAGGGTGATATGCCCGGCACAAGCGCTGTAGAAGCGTGCCGCTGCGTTGGCTCCTACGGAGCGAGCGAGGCGCGTCTTCACCAGCCCGGGCAGCGGTAGCTTGGCAAACACAATCACCGCCGTGTCGCTGGGCATCAGGCACTGACTGACATGGTTTGTCTCCACCTGCACATGTGACACTCTGAGCCCCACCAGGTTCAGGGCTGCCTGCTGTGCTGCGCCTGAGCTTCAAAAGAAGCTCAGAGCTGCGCCTTGCTGGTCACTGCCTGCCTGTAAGGCTTGCGCAACAGAGCGTGCATTGCCCCAGCTACCAGCGCGCACGCGTGGAATCAGTGCCTCGGGCCAACAACACCTTGGTGCGGCATCTGCGTGCATCAGCCTCCACAGTGCAAGCGCGTTTAGCCTTGGTCAGTAGACGCAACGAGCTGCACGTGCAGCGCAGCAAACACTGCACAAGCTGGGAGTCAACATTAACTGGCCTGTGCGCTGCAAGCGAGGCTCTGCCTGCCTGACATGCGGGGCCTGTGTTGCACGGTTGATATACATATGCCTGCTGCCTGAGCGTGACCGAGGCCAGCCGTCCCTGAGATCCTTGAGCGGCCTTGGACACTTCTGTGTGCACCATCACCTCTGATGTGTGCTGTGCCCGTGCTCCAAACTCGGTATATGCTCTGATAAGCTCTGTCAAAGTCCAGCAAGGCTGCGTAGTGCGACAGCAAGGCTGCTTTGTGCGAAGTTGAGTGCTGGCATGGGGAGACGTGCAGCACAACCGTGCAAGCACTTGAACTCTGCAGACACGGCGCACCCCCCGTTTCTTAACACGCTGTGCTGCGCGTTCAGGCACCTGGCGTGCAGCGGAACGCGCAGCCGACCCAGGCTGTGACACAGCCGCCTGGGGAGCACGGGCACTGAGCAGCGAGGGCCAGTTCTGCTCCACACAGGACGCTGTGCGCGAGTCGCGCTCTCAGCAAGCACAGTGTAAGCGAACGCCAAAGCGTTACCAGGCTTCTGTCCCGCGGCAGCGTGTGCGTGGTAGGCAGGCTGCTGTGCTGGAATTCGGCGCGCGCTCGGTCAGCTATGCGCGCCACGGGCAACAACAAAGCGCGTGCGCGTGCGGAGACCAACGAGGAGCAGCATCAACCGGATGATCTTGTTCTGGACGCAGCGGTGCGCGCAGCGAGCCAGGAGTGCAGCTCGATGCTGCCGCTATACTAACTTGTCACTGGCGCTCGAGCATTTTTAGTGGGTTGATGAAGTGATGTATGGTATTTCCCCGTGCCAAGGTTTGCATAGACGTTTGACACTCGCCTGCTTGGAAGGACTGGGGGTGTCACGCAGGCACACGAATAGCTTACAGGCAGGAAATGTGAAAAGGTAACTTCAGAGGTGCTTAGGAGTCTGTTAACTCGTTAAGAAAACTGGTAAACTCGTGCATGTGCTGCAACAGGGCGCTGAGGACGCGGATGAGGTGGAGGTGTACGAGCCATACCGCCCCGCCAAGCTGGATGAGGGCTGCGCGCATCCTGGTACACCGCCTGCTACTTGCACCCGCGCTACCTCCCTGCCATGTGCATGCAGCCTGCCAATGGCTGCGCGGCCACAGTTGTCTGTCTCGGCGCTTCATTGTCATTGGACTATGTGTTGCATGATACCTCGCCTCATTGATGCGCTTGTGCGGTGTGTGTGTACGTTTGTGGTCACAGCACAAGCAGGAGCTCGACTTCCTGTAGGAATCACCATGCTCCTGAAGTGCAGGAGACAGAGAGGCTTGCGCACTTTCTGTGGGTAGCGCTTGCGCCCACTCACATGCCTGAGACACGCTGAGAGCTGAACAAACTGGCATGCAGACCTCATTGTGGAGACAGTGAGCCTGGCATCCATGCAGCCCCCGCCCGTCACGTACAAGCACCACATCCAGGTACAGCGCCAGCTCTCGTGCCCTTATGCCTGCACACTCAGCAGTACTCCGCGCATGCGTCATGTGCAGCTCAGCCTTTGCATTCTGCCATGGTCCAACTGTGTGCATGCCCCATGCGGAGCGGGGCGTTGATGCCTGCGGCGCTGCTCATAACTTTTGGCATGGACGCTGCACGCCTGATGCCTCAATACCCTGTGTGTGTTGTGCTGAGTGCCATCACATCATCGCACCACAGGGTAGGCAAGCAAGCAAAAGTGCTTGCTGCGCTCATTCCAAGATTGACCAAATGCTCAGCATGGTGTTCGCTTCGCTCGGGCAGGACTCTGTAGAGAGGAGACACATATCCTCTGCGCAACTGGAGACGGTCGTGTACGCATGCATGCGCTTCCAGCACAAGCTGCCATCAGGCGCGGCCGCATGCCCCAGGGGCTTGCTGCTGGCATGCCTCATTTGATTTACGCTCTCGGCCCATCACAGACTGCACAACTGCCTGACGTCACTTGAGTTTAACCTTACCGTGTGCTGCCACCGTCACCTGAGCATGGCATGGACTGCGTTGTCGTGTTGGCAGCATCCGAGCATGCTGAAGAGTGGATACCAAGTTTCAAAGGTGCAGTACTTATGCCCGTATCACATATTACTGCACACTCTGTGACATGAGGTACTTCAGGAGGCTGCATCTGCCCTGGCGATGTCAGGCACTGCTGCTAACAAGCGCCTGTGCGGACGCAGGCGACCGCGCCGGCTTTTTCCTGGCATGGCCCCCGCTCTGAAAGCTCTCCCTCTGCCTGCCGACCTCCGCCGCGATTCAGCCAACCTGCCATCGCAGCTGCTGCGCTGGTCGCATGAGTGTGTTTTGTTTTGGCCTTGTCGGCAGACTTTGCTGGCGCAGTATGCGTGCTGCCGCTGCATGCAAGCAGGGTCCCCGCAGGCAATACATATTTACTTGGAGCGTGTGCATCTGAGCACGCAGGCAGGCATGCGTGCGCGGGCCTGATGGGTGTGATTGCGTGCAGGGCGACGGCGCAGGCGTGGGCAAGGGGCGGCAGATTGCAGCCCTGTTCAAGGAGCACTTTCGCACGAGCCCGGGGCGCAAGACGCGTGGGCTGTGGCTGTCGGCGCGCCCCTTGTCACTTGTCAGCCTTGCACCAGCACATCCATGGTATTTCCTGGACATGCCACAGAAGGTCAGCCACGAAGAGCCCGAAAAGCATGCACGCGCCCTAGACATGCGCAGCCAGCCAGTCTCAAGGTGCACGCACACGGCGCTGCGCTTACGCTCAGGCAGGTCATGTCAGGCTGTCGCCGCAGCGCTGACGCCTGACATGCACGCTGCATGCGCACAGGTGAGCGCCGACCTGCTGTTTGACGCCCAGCGCGACCTGGAGGATGTCGAGGCCGGTGTCAGCGTGTACCCGCAGGTGACCTGCAGCGGCTGCACCACGCACATGTGCCACCGTACACTTGCCTACTTTGGCATCACAACACGCGTGCTGCCATACTCTGTGCATCATGACGCGAGGTGGTCTGTTCCAGTGATTTACGCCTTCACGTTGAGCGCGCATGTACGCAGCCCGCTGGGGGCTGCCGCACATGTGACATCCAAAAATGTCTGAAGCTCTCCGTACCTCACAGCAGGTCTCCACGTTCCAGCGAGAGCATGCTGTTGTCGAGCTGCATGCTCACAAGGGAGCTGCACGCGTAGGCAACAAGAATCAACGCGCAACACTGACACAACAAGCTGGCTGGCTTGTTGTGTCAGTGTTGCGCATTGATTCTCCCTTTGCTTTGCTTAACAACACATGAACAGCGCTCGCTCGAACGTGCAGGGCGGGCGCGGCATGCCCAACGTGAAGGACAGCCTGGAGGGCATGACGCGGCGCGGCGTCATCTTCATCACGTACTCGCTGCTCATCAGCGGCGCAACCGCGCGCGGCGGCGCTCAGGGCGGCGGCGCGAAGCGCGCGCGCGGCACTGCCGGCCGCGGCGGCCGC
>JAABUY010002239.1_pt1 | contig 23462 bp, 23 predicted proteins | sample 5560271 | NCBI WGS metagenome assembly JAABUY01 (sample SAMN10711886, study PRJNA513374) | rock metagenome | isolation source: Antarctica rocks | place: Antarctica: Victoria Land, University Valley | reverse complement strand
TAGCGTCGGCTAAGGGACGCACATATGTAGCCAGCTTCTTTCCTGTAGCTACCTTCTTTCCTTAGCATTTATCTTCTAGTTAAATGACACCCATATTGACTCGCTCTATGCTGGCCCCTAACACAGACTGATTCAGACTAGTCACATGAATCTGATCGTGTTAGACTGAATTAGTCTAACATAGATCATGTTAGACTATCATAGACTAGCTTAGGGCTGGTGTTGACACGCTAGTGACCTAGCGCGCCTTCGTGAATACAAGACCCTTCGCGTGTTGCATCTTCTTCCTTCTTTAGCTTTGAACTCCTAGTTAGAATATACTCATATGATCAGCTCTATGCCGGCCCATAACAAATAGAGGTAGCTAGAACTAAGACTTTAAGAATACAGAAGAAAGAAGATACTAAAGGCAAGAAAAACACGCTCTATATAGTAGTTACTCAGGCTTGCGCTAGTTCCGATCGAAGCGTGTTAAAACACAAGGAAGATGTTGATTCGAAAGATGTTTGCGACACAAAGGTGACTGTTGGTAACTACCCGCATGTTGATCACCCGTAACACAAAGAAGTGTGGTTTGTCTAGAAGGCAATGAAAGCTGAAATAGAAGATGCCTAAGAATTGAATGAAACAAAGTCAGATACGAGTCTAGTCTGAATTCATATGAAGTCTGAATTAGGTTGAATTCAGATCTCAGATAGATCGTTGACTAGCTCTAATTATTACGCAGTGAACTCGCTAGCGTTTACTGTGAATTGATTAGGGTTAGATTTTCTGGCGGCTCTGTAGAGCCAATCCTGACACGTTCGTAACATGATATAAATGCATAAATGCATAAATATATAAATACATGAATAAATGTATAAATGTATAAAATATACAAATGTATAAATGTATAAATGTATAAATATATAAATTCATAAATACATAAAAATATAAAGGCGAAAAATATAGAGGTTTTTACTTTTTCCTCTACTATAAAGATTAAGAGAGTGTGTTAGAATAAGCATATGTAATATAAGCTTATGTAATCATTTATAGTAGTGATTACTAAGCAGCGCAGAAGTTTCTAGAAGGCTTTAATGTATTAGAATATTAATTTCTAATACTACGGTATCTGGGGTAATTATTGTTAACGCAAAAGCCACAGTCAGGGATAATTTTCGCTGTGCTGACCAATTCATTCCCCTGTATTTGAAGATCGCGTTAACAATAATTACCTCGGCAAGGTAGTACATTTGCTAATTAGTAGTTTCTAGAAGTTTCTGGAAACCGCAATATTAGAAATCGAAATTTCTAAGTACACTAGTGTGATGACCGTCGGCCTACTAGGGGGTAGACGGGGTCTAAAGGGTGGTATGGCAATGTGATATTCTAGTAGTAAGCAGGCACAGAATGGGTGTATATTTGTGGTAGAGCTAATTATTAAGGAGCCCTCGATAACTCGAGGGGACCCGTCTACTATAGGGAGTTTGCCAAGCATTAACGCCAAGTCGAATACGGCATAACTCATGGCATATTAAGCCGAAGGTATGACGTAACCGAAACGGTGCCTTGGCTGAGCCGTAGAGTATCAGAGCTAACCCAGGTCTGGCCTTCGGCCTAGCCCCTGGCCCTAGCCTCTGATCTAACCCCTATGTGTCAGTCCATCATGACAGTTCTAGCACTATCTTAATTTTGCCTTTTCATTGGCCAGAGTGCATAGGTTCATGGGACAGAAATTCGAGTATTAGAAAAGGACACTCCTGTATCTGTTGAATAAAGCACCTACCACAATGATCGTCGCGTCGTACCCAGCCTAGCACGAATGATGAAGTATGCCAAGACCCTCAATGATAAGGAAGGTTGTGCCGAGGGTGAACAACCTCGCCATCGGCAATATGGGATACTTGCCCACAACTTTTTTCCACTGCAAACTGAGATAGCACGCGGGGAGCAAGGGTAGAAAACATATGGGCAGGAGAAATTCAGAGAATTGCGTGGATGTTCTGTTTTGACAGTCACGGAAACTGAAGTGGCTTTTAGGAGGAAGAGCGGTCCGTTAAGAGGTTACACGCTTTACTCATTGCATACCTTAGGGAGCAGCGGATCGCCATCTCGCCGTAGCCCCCCGAGCTAAACCTTGCATCAGCCCGGGTTAGGGACCCTCTGAATGACTACCTTACCTTACTCAGTCTTATTCCTCAGTCTTATTCAAAATCATCAACATTCATCTTTCAGACATGATCATCAACGCAACACATATATTCTTTCGATATCGACAACTGCAATCAATACTAGTATATCTATTCTATCTATTGACATAAATTCTAGATACATGTTCTGCAAATAATTGAGTATAATCTGGTGGGAACTAGCAGCTAGGTACCGGGGAAACATCGACTCTAGTACCAGTACTTTAGGTGCCAACCGCAGTCCTGAAGGCAATAATCAACGCAGCAATGATCGGCGAGGTAATAGAGGCAACGGTCAGTATGGCAGTTCTAACTCTCAGCCGAATTTCAGGGTGGTCTCCGAGATTTCAGAACTATCAGAACAATGCTTATCAGAACCAGTCTCAGCAGTCTTCATGATCAAACATCAACATGACGATGCCGGCGTTGCCAGCTCCACGGCAGCCATTGCTGCTAACAAACGGCCAAACGGCCAAACGGCCAAAATGCGTCAGGTTCGAGTCAGCGTCCACTCTATGCAAATAACTGGGGGCGTGATAAGTCAACAACAACAATGACCTCAATGAGCCTACCTCTATCGAGAATCAGGAAATCAAAGAGGTGGAAACCAATACTGAAAGGGCAGAAAGCCTATCATGGCAATGGATAGATAATTCTATCAATAAAACACAAAAGGACTGGAATGCTGAGAAACTTGCAGCAACTTGTAGTGTTAATTTACTAATGATGGATACAGTGAACTTTCTTCTGAGTGCCAATCGTTGAGTTCACCCTCTCAGCTCGACGATCCGCTTCCATGTACACCAACTCAGCACCATCTATCAATGCTCATTGAACTCAACGCCAGAAGGCATGTATCCAGGATTATTTCCACCCATGCTACCCAACGTTCATCCTATGAGAGCAGCGAAAAATCTGTGGCTAGCTTTTATGCCTGTCTTCCACACCGTTCAAATGAGCCTCAAACTCAATTCCAAAACAATGATCTAGATCCAGCAATCAACACCTCTGTACTACCTCATAGCTACAACCCATGGTCTGGCTAGCTCTCTTATGACGAAGTGCTCTCCCCACCCAACAGCAGCAGCATTTCCCAAGCTCAACCACCATGTTCGCTTCCATGTGCCAGTTGAGCATGCTGTGGCCCCCTTCCATGCCTCTCTTCAACACCGCCCAAATGAATTCAATCTCAAGACAATGATTCAGATCTGTCATCCAATACCTTTGCATTTTCTCAGAGCTATGATATGTGGCTTGATTGAGCCGTCTAACATTGGTTGACAGATCTGAATCATTGTCTTGAGATTGAATTCATTTGGGCGGTGTTGAAGAGCGGCATGGAAGGGGACCACAGCATGCTCAACTGGCAGCACTTGAATTCAAGGCCGGAGGCACCCAGACTGAGAACATTGATTGTCAATCTTAGGGGGGAGGGAGAAGGAAGAGTGGGTCATATGTTCAGTGTATCAACCTTTTTCTTTCCGGCACTTGAAAAGCCAATGTAATCATGAGGAACAACCGATCACCTTCTTTGTGCACAGTATATTACACAAGAAATTTTGTCACCATCCAAGTTGGATCGTTCATCTAGCCAGTCCATCTTCCCATCAGACCTCTGTGACGGATAAGGAGGCAAAGATGCGTCCCATTCCGAAAATCAGCTTTCGGACCCGCTTGTTTGCAGTAGGCTAAGACACGCACCTTTCTCTCTTCGATTTGCTTGGGGCAAGGCTCTCCTAAATTGGTAGTGAAGGAGTCAACCAAAACTCACGCAACTTGCGTGATGGGATCGCTCAATCTTCACCTCAGTTCCTTGTTTAATAGGCATTTCTGGTTTCTCTGATCCCCTTATATTACGTTTACAAGAACAACCTTCTGAAATCATCAAATCATTCTCACCACATCTAGAAACCACAATGCGAAGCCCTACAAGACTGACCGCAGTGAGACCCGAATTTCGAGCATTTCAAGAAGTACTCACCCATGTCTACCCTATCGTCCCTCGTGGCATCTTCGATCGGTCAATCGATGTCATGCTCATCGAGAGTGGTTTTCTTTGCGGTGTTTACTTTAAAGTGAATGGAACTCTTCTATCCTCAGTGATAATCCGACGCTACGACAACCTCTTTCCAATCATGGTGGCCTCACTGCAAAAACTGCGACAACCACGATCTGTGATGATAACAGCTGAGAGTACCTCAGACTTATATGAAGATGAAGGACCCGAATGCAGCGACTCGAACCTCCAAAAAGTTGTTCTCAAGTACGAGTCAGGCTTTGGTACCAATTTATACTGGTACAAATGGTGGCCTTTGTGAGTTACTCGCGGGTATGTGGCTGATTCTGGAGGAGGGCAAATTGATCCTCAGGAATTCCTGAGCATCACTACTTGGCGCTGGTCTTTCGAAGCGATGAAGGACTTTGTGTCTCGGTGCTTCAGAGAACAGCGAGACAGCGAGGTTGCTCTAACCGCCATTTCGGCAGATCAAGATCGATGGCTGGAACCCTTGGTAGGTGAGAACCCTACAGGAAATACGACCGTTGTCAAGTATCATTCTACCACAATTGTAAGCTCGACCGGCTCAATCCTGAGCCGGCTCCTTGGAGATGCGGGACCTGTAGGACGCCTTCACTACGGGGGCCTTTGGGCTCGAAGGGAAAGGCGGGTGGTTACCCTTGAGATTGTCACCGGCATGAAGCTTGTCCACGAGTCCAAACACCTTTCGACGCGGCAACGGCGAAGGCCTCGACAACAGCAGTCAGTTGCACTCGGACCTTCTCTCTAGCTTTCAGTTAACGGTTATACAGGCTTCATCACCGAACCGCAACGGAACCTGGTCCTGCAAGACCACAACTCCAGCATCTTTCAGAAGAACTACGCCTCGAGGGATATGTCTGAAACTTGAGCCGCCTACCGTGGATTAGAGTCACAAACGGCGTTGATACGAGCCGCCAGTGGGATGAGTCGCACGATCGATCAACGACGACCGAGGAGACTCACTGCCGCCTAATAAGCCGAGGTCGACTGTCATCCCGAGGTGAGGCTTCTACATCGGAGGCTTCAATCGCACAGGAAGTGGTTTAAAGACAAAAAGCGATCCATCACCAGCATGAAGGGAGCCACCACCTACAATGGGTATCAAGAAGCCTATCGCACCCATCGCAATATCCGATGACGGCACGAGGAGGCACGTTTAAAGGAGGTCAAAGCGAGCTCGTACATCCCAGAACAAGATCGATTGATGGCCGAGCATTACATCTTCGTGGAACGTGTCCGCGTCATTGAGAGCCTCTTCACCTTTATCACTTCATCTCCTGGGGAGGAGTGCAAACGGCAACTGCATGCCATCAGTGCCGTGACTGCGCTTTGCAGCTTGCAGGAAAGCCGGGGTTTCCGCCGCCGAGAGCGCTTCGCGTCGGACACCAAGCTCGAGAAAGAGGACCGGAATCCATCCCGCTTGAATCCAAACCCACCCAGTGTATTTTCTACATTGGCGACGAGGAATTGCCGGCAGTGAAGCGTCTGTGATCTTTCCATAGCCATGGCGACGTGAAAACGCACTTCCATCGGAAACACCTCCAGTATCGTCCAGAAGATCAACCGATCATATGTCCCCATCCGAGGTGTGATGCTACCTTGACAGGCAAAACGCAAAATCATGCAGAAGTGATACATAAAATACCTACCTAACCAGTGTCGGCTCTTATATACAGCTCCTCTATTTCAAATTTGCTTTTTTACTTTTCAAGACGACCGTCTCTGGAGCAAGCAAGATCAAATCGCCGTTATCATTGAAATACTTCGATCTGATATTGAGCTTGCTGAGTTAGTTACCCCCTCACGTGTTGATTCCTTCTAATAGAATGAGCACTAGAATCTCATACATCTCGGCGGATCTAGCATAACGCATCTATGGCAACGCTTTCCTAATTGGCCTCAAGTACTGTGCGAATTGTAATGCTTCGACAAGCCCACTTTATCATCGTTTTTTCGCCTCCCGGTTGCCCCGACCCCTTGCTCTTCTCCACCAAACTCTTCTGCACCGGCGCTCCAAATGTCTCGTCCGCTGAGCGTACCACGGCCACATCATGATTCACAGCGTCCCATAAGTCAGGCAGCTCCATACTCTTGGTGCCGCAGACAGGGTCTGTGCTTACGATGAACTTGAGCATGTCCTCCGCGCCAACAGGCCTCTGCTGTTGCGCCCTGAGCCGCGCTGGGACTGTTACACGTGGTGTCAGCCGGTCCACGCCCGGTGGAGCAATGTCAGACATCTCTTTCGGCAGCACTTTCTGCGGATTGCGCGGCATCACGCTCTGATATTCCTTGCGCGCAGGGTAGAGGCGTTTGATACGCCGGAGCGGGGTCAGGTTCAGTATTGTGAAGTAGAGGACTTCTTGCGTCAGATTGTGGAATTCAATGTTCACCTTCGAGTCATGCGGGACGGTGATGCTGCTTTTAGATTTGTAAGGGTTGAGATGATCTGCTTGAGCTTTGACGGTGATAATAAAATCTGAGTCGGTAAGGCTGTTTGTGCGTCGGTTGTCGAGAGCTTGAACGAAGGTGTATTTGGAGAGGTGCTCGAGAATGGTAAATATTTGGTCGCTGACACAAGGATTCGATGAATCTAAGGGGGGAAGATTCAGGATGGCATCGTCTTTGAAATCAAGGATGGTATATTGATGACTGTCTGATTTGACGACCGAGAAGCAGGGAATATCAACTGGAGCTAGCTCATCTAAGGGAAGGTGCTGAAGCCATACGCTTTCTTTAAGTATTTCTTCCCAGGAACCATTAGCCGCGGAGGAAAGCTTGACATAGGCTCGGGGCCGGGCCAACTTCGTAAGAATAGCACGGTATCCTACTTTAATTTGGAAGCCGTCCGCTTCTGACCCCATGGTGGAAGTATGCTTGGCAACAGAGCGCACAGCCTCGATGTCGGTGATTGTTATGCGAGTGACGGGCTCCTTTGCCTCTGCATAGGTGTAGACCCCGTATTCATCCCCAGTGCAAACCCCGTGGATGTGACCTGCATTCAACCAGATCTCTTGATCCGTAGGTCCCTTGATGATCTCGAAGGTCGAGCGTGCATCTAGGCGCGCCACTTCAGCACCCAAAATGGTGGTCTTCTCGGTACCAATAAGAATGGGATGTTGCCCGGCAACCTCAGACATACTGGCACAGACATGCCGGTAGATTAGTTCGTGCGTAACGTTCTGCTTCTCGTTCTGCGCGCAGAATATGAGTGCCTTATAGATCAAATGCGAAAGCGCTCCCTTATATTGCTGCTTGTCTTTGAGGATAATCTCCTTTGCAAGCTCGTGTGGGCCACAGGCCAGCAGCAAAGTGTAATTTTGTGGATGCAAAAGCCAATGAGATGTAGTGACTGCATCTCGAAAGATCTTCTCTCTGGAAGCCAACGATTGGGGCAACACCGGTACTTGTAGAGGAAACTCGGAGTCAACGTCGACACTCCATGGGATACCGCGAACTGCTGAATCTTCACCGCGTGAGATGCTACCGGAGTGGCATGAGTCTAACACCACTGTGAGTTTCAAACCTTTGTCTACCATATCATCCAGCAGCAGAGCAAGCTCGATTCCTCGCAGATAGCGGATTCCTCGTTGAGCGTTAGGCTCCAAGAGCACCAGGGCAGTATCGGTTCCGTAACCTTCTTGGTAGACAGACTTGGAGGTTTCAGTTGGTCGTAGGGTTCCATGACCCGAGTAGTGGACCCAGACAATATCACCTGCAGATGCTTCTTGAGTGATATACTTGAGCTTGCCGGTGAAGTTGTCCCACGTTGGCCATAGGTGCTTGTCTTCAGGAGGGGCATTTTGGCCTAACTCACCAGTGGCGGATGCCAAGAGTTTAAGGACAGTGGCTTCTTTATAATACTCTTTCAAGCTCAGCTCGATGTCCAATACATCGTTTACAGCGCCGCGCAATTGTCTGGCTTTGTCAGGATAGAAATTGATTCCAACAAGCAAAAGCCATATCTTAGGCTGCGCCATCAGTAGGATATACTCGATCGAATAAAGAGAGAATAAAAATGTAATAAGAAGCAGACAGGTTGTAGCTTTAAAGCACAATGTTACAACGAGTATCGGAGGAGGGAACTCCAGATACCCGGAGCATCGCTTCCTTATCTATATCTAACGAAGGACCTTCGCTTATAGAGGGGCTAAAGCCTAACGTGTAAACTCTACAAACTTAAAAACATTCCCTGTACAAATTGAAGGCAAGCCGTTGCTATGCTGGCTACCGAGGAGGGCAGTGCATTGAAGAATCTGTAGGTCTCCCCGAATTTCCCTCTAAGCAATCAATTCTGCCGTGTCAGCCTAGTCTCTTCGAACAGCACCCCATTATCCACTAGACTATCGTCTGCACGGCTTAGCTTATATATAACAGGCGTTGAAATGGCTTCCACGCTCGCTATTTTGAATGGCCCTCGAGGTGTGCCTCCTGGAACGGAAACATAGATCCTGTCATCATTAAGATGGAACTTCGGCAGCTGTAGCAACCAGCTCAGCCTGCGTATATAATTGTCTATCTTCTGCGAAAAGTCTCACCGTTGTGCTTTGAATATAGTATGGACGCTCGCCAACCACCTCGAATTCTTCATCGAATCGATGACTTATATTTGTCAGCTCGCGATGAAAAGCCATGAGGATCACTGGTATGCTTACTGCGACATGCTTGCTTTCGATGATGTTGGCGTTGGCAGTAGGAATGGTAGTCAAAGAAGAACTGCGAGACTCTACTGTATCAAAGTAGAATAAGTTATTCTGTTTTTGAGTTTCCTATCGAAAGGAAATAGTCGGGCTGCTTTGCATGAACTAAGTTCTCGGAATTAAATAGAAGTGAGAATGGACTTGGGACATAAGCACAGGTATTTGAAGGATCTGCCGACGACGAGGCAGCGAATCGATAATCTTCGCCGGCTCTAAAAAAGTCGATTCGGTGCCTTACTGCAGCATTTCCCAGATAAACCGGGCGCAGGCTGAGATGCAGGGTCTGTAAGACAGGCAGCAGGGCGTTTCAGATGGCGCAGGTAAAGCAAGCCTTATGTCCTGCATGGTCGAAGAGTTTTCAGAGTCAGATTCTTCATGTGTTGTTAGGCGTCACAGTAGAAGCTGTGCTAGAGTATGAATGCAAATGCTTGCTGTCGTATCTATTTGATGCTGTAAACGAAGGGCAATTTGACTTACTCGTGTTCACCCTCTCATGCAATTTACCCCTCAATGCAATCGGCTCACGGTTAAACCTCGGTCCGTCGCCTTGACAGCGTAATTTGGTGCAATTTTATGCTGATTGCATATAATAGAAGCTACCCAATCTTTATCCCAAAAAGCCGAACGTCTTCGCACGTCACCATTCAAGCTCGCTCTACATAAGACGTTTCCAGGACTTCACAGCCGCTATCTCAAAGATGGAAAGAGTCATGACGAGTTCGCAATGTTCCCAAATAGATCCGTACAGACTCTACTGTGCTGACTCAAGGAAAAGTCGAACCTCTTCCGCTCGGCTACCCTCAATTTAGCACTCTGATAGGAGCGCACCCAGCTTTCAGCGTGTCTCGACGCTTCTCCGTCGTTCGCGCGCGACTCCTTCTTCTCAAACAAGAGCGGGTAGCAGCGCTGGAGAAGCAGCTTGAGGAGCTTGACCTTCAAGAGCCGCGGCCGCTATATCTTGGCAGCTTTCAAGCAGACGCAAACGCCGCGCGGATTCAAGTCATCAAAGATCTTGATGAGGCGTTGGCCGACTACGGTAAGTGATGCGCTCGGACCTCTCTACTCAGCATACGAGACTACAACATCAGCTGAAGAGGCTGTTTTATGCGTAAGGATGCCCAGTGAATAGCTTTAACACCGGTACAGATGAGCTGATGAAGCGGAACGCCGAGATATTGCAACTGCCGCAGGCGTCGCAGCGGAGCGTAGCCAGCCTCCTGAATTGGGTCAACGGTACCGGCAGCATTGTGCGCAGGGAGACGGCATTCCTGTATAGCGGGGACCTGTGCGCCGTCGGAGGTTGTAAAGACCACGGCATAGCGTGGATCGAATCTCTCGTTGAGCGTATCTTTATCTACTTCCACCAGTCTTTCATCCAAGTGCGCTTGCTCAGACCTTTTCGATATCAACTGCCAAGGCAAGCTGAGTCCGGACGCCAATATCCAACGTCGGCAGCGGCATTATACAGCAAGCAGATTTTCTTGTTTGAAGGCCTTGCACTACGTGTAATCACGCATTTGTGCATTACGGCGCTTATTGTGCTCCTCTTATTAATCCCTATGATCGCCATGCAAGCCATAAGCAGCACCACAATGCAAATGGTCTGCGTCGCGCTGATGTCTATGTTGTTCACTGTCATCATGTTAGGCCCAGTTAACGCCCGTACGGCAGAGATGTTTGGTCCCAGTGCAACGTATAGACAGCCTACCACCCGCATGCTGAATCGTTGCTAATTTGTATCTTAGGTACGTCGCGCTGTTGGCGGGTTTTCTGATTACGAAAAAAAAGCAGTAGCCTTCGATCTTCGAGAGTCGATCGATGATGATTCATTATATATGGTGAATGGTGAAGAAGAACATATTAGTTATTGTGATTAAACGCCGATCCTGGTTGGCGAAACCCGGGACTAAAGTGTGTGAGGAAATCCTCTCAAGAAACTTACTTTTGACTATTGACTATGGGAGCTACCATAATTGGGTGAATCGTTTATGAATAGCCCGACCTCTAGGAAGTTCAAAAGAGAGATAATATTTCATGGAATAATTAAAGGCCGATGAACTTTTATATTTACATATACACAGATGTTGCAAACATGAACTGATAGCGTACTACTAAAAATCGATCTGCTACTGACTTGGTATAAATCACACCCCATAATGAACGTATGGAACCCAGTTTGCTGACCCTGTCTCTTCATCCAGATCAGCGTCTCTCATCAATTCACTGTTTCTCTCATTCCTATCACGTACACTTATAGTCCCCGTAGTATTTCCTGCCGAAGATATGTTACCTTCTCTGGCCGATCTGCGTCCGCGTCCGGTCTTGGTCGAGGCACTTAACCAACGGTCTCGAAGCTCCCTCGTAGCTTGATGGAGCCCCGAACACACCGATTCATCCGTCATGCTTCCATCTTTCATTCCTTCATACGTGATTCTCGCCATGTCTACACAGACTTCATCATTGACTTCCCATAGGGTGCCGATGACGTGACGAAACCCCGCAAGTTGGCATGCACTAATCAGGTGAATATTCTCATCGAAGAACCTCTGATCTTTGATCTCGCCGGTACCGCATGCCGAGAGGTAGGCGAGAAATGGGGAACGCTCACGGAGATTCATCTCTAACAAATTGGCCACTTTTAAACGGTCGGTCTCCCAATCTTCTAGGAGCAAGCCGCTCTCGGAAGGATCGGATTCGTCTGTAAGGCCATGACCAGCGAAATGGAATATTTTGGAACCTGGCAGACACGATAAGATGTCTTGTTTGTGCCGCCCCGGCTCGACGGGGTCCAAGGCCATCAGTCTACAAAGGTCGCGCACTGTCCCGACCTCGTTCTTTGCAGAAGGGAGCTTATCTTGTTTTGGAGTATCTTGCATGGCAACAAGAAGTGCCCGGGGGCGGGCCCATCGTGTAGATTCCAAGATGCGCTGTGAGCGGCCATATACGATCGCCTTGATGGACGAGCTATAAGATGACATGACCCTGTCAAGCACTGTTTGGGTTGAACCCTTGCCGTGATATCCAGCAGCATGTAAAGGGAATTTGCTTAGAGGGCCTGTTGGAATCCACCAAATATGTGGCCAGATATTGTCAGATGGAGGCTGATCGAATCCAAGGGCATCCAAGATTGGATTTGCAATAATATCCCACAGCCATTCCAGAACTTCAGAATTACCAAGACTGCCTTTTTCCGTCTTCTCTCTGATCTCCTTGATGTTGAGATAGGGCAAGACCACGGACCGTATCTGATGCAGTTCAATAAGTAGCGCATCGCAGCGGTACTCACTAACATTTATTATAACAACAGGACCATATTCTGCAGTGGTTTTCAATTCGTCCTCGGATGGGGCTAGAAGAAATCGATCAAGGTCAGGTAATCGCCGAATTTGCTGAATCACTCGCTCTAACCCCTGGCTAGCATTATAGCGTTGGTCGACCTGACGTTGCTTCGACGTTGGAGCGTCGAGCTGATCCCGAAGAGTGACGTATTCTTCTGCAAGTTGGGGATGCTTTTGCTGAATATCAGACATATCTGCCCGCATTTCGTTTAGAGACCCTGCAATCACCCCACGGCCAAGTTCAAGGACTTGGACCGCATCAAATGGTGTTTTCGCTGCATTCAATGCCATTGCCGTCGCGTCAGAAGCCAAGCCGACAACTCCTATAAGTAGGTCTTGCTTATCCGAGTTTTCGAGAGAGCGGGGTGTGAGTAGAGGCACCAGAGACACGGTTTTAAAGGCAGCCTGATAGGCTTGTGGCCAGTTTTCAGCTTCTGCGTGCAATGCGAGCAAGGTCCTACCAGATGTTAAACGACTGTCAATAGGAGAAGAAGAATGGTTAAGGGCTTCCTGATTTCGTTGAATGGCTGTTTCCAGATCCGCCATGACTCCTGTTCTTCGATATCTGTCTTGATATCCTACCGCAAAATCCTGAAGTAGAGCTGCTCGGTCTGGATGATCTGCTGGTGTTGCGTCAAGGGCTTCTCGATATCGTTGAATGGCTGTTTCCAGATCCGTCATGGCTCCTGTTCTTCGATATCTGTTTCCGTATCCAATCCCAAGACTATGAAGTCGACGTGCTCGGTCTGAATGATCTGCTGGTGTTGCGTCAAGGGCTTCTTGAAATCGTTGAATGGCTGTTTCCAGATCCGCCATGGCTCCTGTTCTTCGATATCTGTTTCTGTATCCAGCCCCAAGACTATGAAGTCGACGTGCTCGGTCTGGATGATCTGCTGGTGTTGTATCGAGGGCTTCCTGAAATCGTTGAATGGCTGTTTCCAGATCCGCCATGGCTCCTGTTCTTCGATATCTATCGCTGTATCCAGCCCCCAAATTCTGAAGTAGAGCTGCTCGGTCTGGATGATCTGCTGGTGTTGCGTCAAGGGCCTCCTGATATCGTTGAATGGCTGTTTCCAGATCCGCCATGGCTCCTGTTCTTTGATATCTGTTTCCGTATCCAACCCCAAGACTATGAAGTCGACCTGCTCGGTCTGGATGATCTGCTGTTGTTGCGTCAAGGGCTTCTCGATATCGTTGAATGGCTGTTTCCAGATCCGTCATGGCTCCTGTTCTTCGATATCTGTTTCCGTATCCAATCCCAAGACTATGAAGTCGACCTGCTCGATCTGGATGATCTGCTGGTGTTGCGTCAAGGGCTTCCTGATATCGTTGAATGACTGTTTCCAGATCCATTATGGCTCCTGTGCTTCGATATCTGTCGCTGTATCCAATTGCAAGACTATGGAGTCGACGTGCTCGGTCTGAATGATCTGCTGGTGTTGCGTCAAGGGCTTCCTGATATCGTTGAATGGCTGTTTCCAGATCCGCCATGGCTCCTGTTCTTTGATATCTGTCTCTGTATTCAACTCCAAGAGTATTAAGTCGACCTGCTCGGTCTGGATGATCTGCTGGTGTTGCGTCAAGGGCTTCCTGATGTCGTTGAATGGCTGTCTCCAGATTCGTCATGGCTCCTGTTCTTTGATATCTGTCTCTGTATCCAATCCCAAGACCATGAAATCGATCTGCTCGGTCTGAATGATCTGCTGGTGTTGCATCGAGGGCTTCCTGAAATCGTTGAATGGCTGTCTCCAGATCCGCCATGACTCCTGTTCTTCGATATTTATCGCTGTATTCAATTCCAAGACCATGAAATCGAACTGCTCGGTCTGGATGATCTGCTGGTGTTGCATCGAGGGCTTCCTGAAATCGTTGAATGGCTGTTTCCAGATCCGCCATGGCTCCTGTTCTTTGATATCTGACTCCGTATCCAGCCCCAAGACTATGAAGTCGACCTGCTCGATCTGAATGATCTGCTGGTGTTGCGTCAAGGGCCTCCTGATATCGTTGAATGGCTGTTTCCAGATCCGCCATGGCTCCTGTTCTTTGATATCTGACTCCGTATCCAGCCCCAAGACTATGAAGTCGACCTGCTCGATCTGGATGATCTGCTGGTGTTGCGTCAAGGGCTTCCTGATATCGTTGAATGACTGTTTCCAGATCCATTATGGCTCCTGTGCTTCGATATCTGTCGCTGTATCCAATTGCAAGACTATGGAGTCGACGTGCTCGGTCTGAATGATCTGCTAGTGTTGCGTCAAGGGCTTCCTGATATCGTTGAATGGCTGTTTCCAGATCCGCCATGGCTCCTGTTCTTCGATATCTGTCTTTGTATTGAGTCCCAAGATCCTGAAGTAGAGCTGCTCGATCTGAATGATCTGCTGGTGTTGCATCAAGGGCTTCTCGATGTCGTTGAATGGCTGTTTCCAGATCCGCCATGGCTCCTGTTCTTCGATATCTGTCGCTGTATTCAATTGCAAGACCACGAAATCGATCTGCTCGATCTGGATGATCTGCTGGTGTTGCATCGAGGGCTTCCTGAAATCGTTGAATGGCTGTTTCCAGATCCGTCATGGCTCCTGTTCTTCGATATCTGTCGCTGTATCCAATTGCAAGACCACGAAATCGATCTGCTCGATCTGGATGATCTGCTGGTGTTGCATCGAGGGCTTTCTGAAATCGTTGAATGGCTGTCTTCAGATCCGTCATGGCTCCTGTTCTTCGATATCTGTTTCCGTATCCAATCCCAAGACTATGAAGTCGACCTGCTCGATCTGAATGATCTGCTGGTGTTGCGTCAAGAGCTTCCTGATATCGTTGAATAGCTGTTTCCAGATCCGCCATGGCTCCTGTTCTTCGATATCTGTCTTTGTATTGAGTCCCAATATCCTGAAGTAGAGCTGCTCGGTCTGGATGATCTGCTGGTGTTGCATCAAGGGCTTCTCGATGTCGTTGAATGGCTGTTTCCAGATCCGTCATGGCTCCTGTTCTTCGATATCTGTCGCTGTATTCAATCCCAAGACCATGAAGTCGACGTGCTCGATCTGAATGATTTGCTGGTGTTGCATCAAGAGCTTCCTGACATCGTTGAATGGCTGTCTTCAGATCCGTCATGGCTCTTGTTCTTCGATATCTGTCTTCGTATTCAGTTCCAAGATATCTAGACCATGCACATTGAAGATTTCAAAATTGTGAAACTGAGCGTTAAAAACTGAGGTTTATGCATGAGGTATACATAGGCTGTGAAGAAGGCTGTGAAGAAGGCTGTAAAGAAGGCACCGAAGTGACTAATTATATGCCTGGCTGTTAAACTTATATCTGCTATGTAACGCTTCAACAACGGACTGACACTTCTTCGCAGTGCTGGAGAGTGTTAGGGGCCAGCATAGAGCGAGTCAATATGGGTGTCATTTAACTAGAAGATAAATGCTAAGGAAGAAAGGTAGCTACAGGAAAGAAGCTGGCTACATATGTGTGTTCCTCAGCCCACGCTAGGCCCGAAAGGGTTGGCGCCTTACACAGATGACGTCGGGTTAGCCTAGGCCTAATAGGGACTAGCCGATGTGACGAAGCGAGAATAGGCCTGGCAAGGCTAGGATCGTGACAGAGAGTACTTCTCTCTTGAGAGAAGGAAGCTAAGTTCAGTCTAGACAGTGAGTTGATCTTATGATAGAGATCCTCTTATAACTCTTACTTAATATCGCTTGATGAAGTACATTTCATCTTGTCTGCTTGCAGTCTTGTTCTCTGCTTGCAAAGCCTTGACGAACATGCGACACTAGTCAAACAGTTGAATAGCACAGTTTTATGAATTCAACATCTACTGTCACACACTATCATGAGGTCTATCACTCTGGATTTTCGCTTGATCACAGCAGACACTTGACAAATCGCAATAAAAATGCAAGAAGAAGAATCATGTAAATATTTTGAAGGTTTTCTTGATGTTGTTGTTGTTAGAAGGTAAGCTCGAGAGTGCAAGCTAATATACATAATGCATGCTGAGTCATCATTCACCTGACTAGGCCTTGGGTGTACCAATTGCAACTGGATCTAAGTATTAAGACCATGCCTAGAGCAAGTCATAGAGGTGCAAGTAAACGAGGTACCGAAGTACATAGTATTCAAAGCTAAGGAAGGAAGGTTTATCGAGATGCAAAGGCTATATGTACAGGAGGGACGCGTGGGCTCTAAACCCGATAGGGTTTAGCTAGTTTCAAGGACGCGTTCTAGTCAACAGTAGAAGGCTGTGTATGCTTGTAACACTAAGCAGGATGAGATGCATGTTTTTCCAAGTGCACTTTACTTCTTTTGTGCCTCTCAATTGCAGTGTTGACAAAAAACGGCATCTCTGAACGTCATAACACTGTCTAGGATTTTTAGTCAAAAAGGATCTCCTAGTTCTCATCAATCTGGGTGTTTATCTGCGTGATAGAGACTCTGATATAACATTGAAGTCATTACGTCGCCAATCAGATAGGTTATGTCTTTCATATCCTTAGGATGAACAAGGACTTCAAACTTGAAGAAATTAAAAAAAAACTGCTATGCAACGGGCTAACCCATGTGGCAACTCCACAGCTGTCTAGCCACCTAGCCTAGGCATCTGGTCCGCCGTAGCCGTAGTCTGCGAGTACAAACGTCATTCGATCAATAGCAATAAGCATTTACGCTCAAATTTGAAAGACTCACACAAGAACAGATGTAGGTAAGCAGGCTGATAGAAAGGCATCTCGCAAGGCTTTAGCCAGTCTGTCACCATTCCAAGATCCAGGATAGAGATGATGTGCCCGACATAATAGCTGCTCCACTATTGCACCTCGCCCCACTTCAGTCGGTGGGAGTCAAACGCGCCTTACGCCCTGTTAGTACTTGGAAGCAGCCTTGCGAGGCGATCCGAGTCAAACGAGCCTTACGCCCTGTTAATACTTGGAAGCAGCCTCGCGAGGCGATCCGAGTCTTACGCGCCTTCAACACTCGATTTGATGAGCTCGATGAGCTGATGGTTGAAATTTATGTGCAACTCGAATTCAAAGATCTCTTGCTTTCACCAAGTGAAGGAGATATGCAGGCGGCTGCAAAGTGCGGCCCCATTGTCATTACAAATATCAGCGAGTACCGCCGCGATGCTAATTTAGTCGATGAAGTTGAGAATGAAGAGGCAGGGGCCGTTACGTTGAGGTTCATATGTTCATTGTGGTACCTGATTCATCGCTGAACTAGCTAGAGATTGTGAATGCAGCAGCACGCTACGAGTCCATATCCGCGGTACTTGCAGAAGTGTGAATAAAGAAATTCAGCGCAGCCCAGTCTTCCAACAAGACATTACCATTCTCGTGGCCCGTTCTGGTAGCCGGTGTCCTCGTGACTGATTCATCGAATTTCGGTAGCTTCAACAAATCGAAAGAAGTCGACTGAGCAGTGACAAAGACCTTGACGGTATCATTGCATTGATGATGCCCTTTCTCTAGCAATTCAAGTGGGATTATCATTTTGAGCAACTTGCTGAACATCTCTCCTGAAGGAACGACTTCGTGATTTGCAGCAAGAAGACTCTTTACTTGCCAACGGGGTCCCATGTCATAGATGTAGACATAAAGATTCTCTTTTCCCTTGTTTTCAAATTCCAGCTTGTGACTCTTCTCATCGTGTTTCAGTCTTATCCAAGATCCTGGTTGAAAGGCCTCCCCAGAAGCGTTTTTGATCTGAATGCTAAAAGATTCTTGAAAAGGATTTGCGGGTGCGTTGTTGAATAGGTTTCTGACCACTATGAAGTTTGCCAAGTGCTTCATTACATCACAAATTAGGTTTATATCCGTCTGGTCATGCATCATGATTGAGAGATTGTCAAGCTTTGAACCAGATTCATCAAGAACTTCATATTTGTTTTCGCTGCTCAATCGGATAAGAAACGGAACTGACTTCCCGTTTTGATCAATAGTGGCACTTAATGATTGTCCTCTCAGAGCCGCGAGCCACTCATTCCGATATGGAAGACTGGAGTCAAGTCGAATCGGAAAGGCTTGAAGAGAGCGGCGACTTCGCATCGTTGCAATCCACTCCGTTCGAACACAGACAGACGAACCTGATAACTCAAGATCCGGAACAAGAGCCCCGGCTCGGATAACCGTTGCAACAACAGGGTCGCTTTCTGACATAGAGTCACGCTCAGTGAAAACTCCAGGGATATACGGTGAAATGATCGCCATCGCAAATACCATGCGCCTGACCAGCTTCCAGTTGAAGGCTGCCGTTTCCGTTTGGCTTTCTGATGATAGAAACTGGTGCCGAGCACGTTCCTGGTCTGGCAGGTCCGAAAAAGGAAAGGGTGTTATTCCCATACAAGATGGGATTCTGTTCATTTTTGCGTTGCTCCCGGGTTTCCCGGAACCTGGCACGCAAGTTGTGGTAGATGAGCTGCTGAGTCTCACGTACGCCACCGAGTTTCTTGAGACTCCTCAGTAGAAAGTAGGATAATGCCCCATGCCTCTCCTTTTTTCCGTTGTCGATTTCATTTGCTTTTTCAATTTCCTTTGCTTTTTCGGTGAGCCCGCATGCGGTAAGGATGGTATAGCCATCTGGTCTGACTAGCCAGTTTGGCCGCATGGAAGCATCTCGGTAGACCGGATGATCGACTTTGGTCTCGAAGTTCGATCTAGGGGCCGAGCAATATGCTGCATGGACTATAGTCGTAGCTGAGATACCGAGTTGAGGAATCGTCGCCCATGACACTTCCAGAGAAGCAGCAGTCCAAAATGAGCGTTACTGTAACTCCTTTATCCACCATATTCCTTAGCAAATTCGCCAGCTCCAAGCCTTCGAGATACCGAAGATTGGTTCCCGTCACTCCTTCAAGAAGTACCAGCGCTAGATCTCCCGTAGCACCGTTGGAGAATTCGTTGAAGGATCCGATCGTAGTGCCATGTTCAGAATAGTGGATGTAAACAAAGTTGCCAGCTTTCGCTCGAGACTGCATCTCCTTAAGACTGGATGTCACATTACCGTATGTTGGCCATAATTCTGGGCTCTCGATCGGACCAGACGATTGCGAAGCTCTGGTTAAATGAGAAGAGTTCAAATTCTCAGCCTGGTGAGAAGAATCCAAGTCCTTGGTCGATGACGCTGTGAATACTTGAATTTGGGGAGGTTTCGGTGTTCCTTTTAGATACTGTTCGATCTCTCGAACATCTCGTACACAGCCTTTCAAAGAGTCTTTTGGGTAGGCATTTATGCCAATCAAAATCGCATAATGGGTGACGACAATCTGCTGGCGATCCGTTGTGTTTAAATGAGTTCAGTCTCAGTGTTTTTGAGGAAAAAGCAATGCCTGACGGAGAAGCAACTGCAGAACGAAAAGACTAAACATAAGATAACTTAGCCGCAACTCGAGTGCCTTCAGCACTGGACATGGGCCTTTTCAAAAATCAGATGGCTGATGACTCAAAGCTTCAGAGGCCTCTCATTTGGGCATCAAGATTCAGTAAGCCTTGCAGGGCGCAGCAAGAGACAGATTGGGCATCAAGGGGCTTAGAGTTGATGGAGGGTCCGCTTAATTCGGAGGGGTTCACTAACAAAACCTTATTTTCTGGACCCTCTCACGCGGGGGACAAAAAAAGCCTTACCGCGAAACTCGATGCCCACCCAATTGCACCAAATTTAACAGTAATCTCGAGAACATAAATTCATAAAGTAATACAGATTAGTTGTCAGTCGATTTTCTCTATTAATGTATGATTGTCTTCGTTCAGACTCAGGCGATTAATGTGATATTATCTGTATATTCAGTAGTAAATTTGGTGGGGATTCGGTTTTGCGGTAAGGGTTTTTTTGTCCCCCGCGTGCCTCTGTCAGCTATTGACACATAAGCAGAAATTTATTTTGACCCCCCATCAATTAATCGTGGCCCCACTAAACTTGTCCATCGCTTAAGGGACGAGCTTACTTGTAGTACTGTACATCCGGAATGTCACGTCCTGGCCCGAGATCTCATCGCCCATAGCTATTCGCCAAGCCTGAAATGACCTGAGACAGTGCTACGCTTAGAGTCACAGAATATGTGTGAAAGTCTTTTATCTAAAAGAGGGGTGAAGTGCAATGTGTACCTAATATGTGTAAATGCTTAGTCATTAAAGCCCTAAGCTAGGCCGAATCTGTTGAGAATATAGGCTATCCGCATTAAATATAGGGTGGGTAGGGCAAATAGTCTTCAATTGATATCTATCTATAGAGTGATCAAGAAGGATGTAGAAAGGACCCGGCCGGCAGGTGGACTCTATATATTTACCCACCCTTGCTGAAGTAAAGACATAGATTTAAACCTTTGCCCAGAAATCTACCCTTGTCCCTGGCTTTTCATACACATACCAGTCCCTCTGCCAGAGCTGCGTATTCAGATGGATTAAGTGATTTGTCGAACCGTAGCTCCTTATTCGCTTCCTGAGAGGAAGGTCAAGCTCGTCAAGCAGTGGAACTTTCATAAACTATGGCAAAGTTAGCATCCTAGATACCCAAAGCAAAGGACTTGGGAAGTCCATAGAATACTCACGTTCCTCATAGAACGTATCGTTGCGGGGGAAAGAGCTAGGTACTGCCTCCGCCAGCTGGCGGTGAAGTCTCGCCAGTATGCAATAACGGTTTTTTCGCAGGCCTTAGAAAAGCTAAAAGCACCATCAGTTCCGTACGCGAGCATTCTCATGAAGTCCCTCAAGGACTTCAAATCATGCGGATCAGCACCAGGATATTGTTGAGCATATCTATCGGCAGAAGAGTAATAGAGAAGAGCCCTCGTTTGAAAAGAGTGTGCGATGATGTTTATTAAACTTACGTTTCCCACAATTTCGAGGCACGAGCGTAGTTTCTGGCGGTCGATGGCTCAAGCCGTTTCTCAACCTCAGTGTCATCAACAATAACTTTGTTGATTTCCGAGCCATTCTCAAGAGCGCGCTGCAGCAAGGCCTCGGCGGACTTCTGCAGCGGCATTAGGGGTTGGGACAGAATCAAGAGGAACAGAGACAAGTGAGAGAAATTGATAAAGGGATAGAGCTAAAGGGCGAATTCTTTGTGTGGCTATCGCTTCTGGAGAAAGGATTGATAGCCGGATAGGATAAAGTAGAAGAAGAAAAGGTGATGGACAGGACTTTATAGACGTGATAGCCGTGTGGAGGCGGATGGAGAGAGAGCACCCCCCATTTTTAGAGTCAGGCAGGCGCCTGGGCACTGATGTCTAAAGTTGACGGAATTAACAAGACCACAAATGGTAACAGGACTAACAGTGGCCGAGCAGGGTGAGTAGCACCCTCTGCGATGGGTGGGATGGTGAGTAGAGGGTGAGTTGATGTGAGCACAGCGGCGGGAGCTGACTAACCTGACCTGGAGAGAAAGCGGATTTTTGTGGGCGCGGCTAGGATATCGTAACAAGACAACAAGGCAAAGAGGTATGCGCGCCCTCGCCGAAGTCAAGACAGACGGTTTAAATTGGCTATGGCGTTTTCCGAATCGATTGATTGGTGCAGGGATGAAGAATCGGACATCGGCTGGTACTGCCGCATCAATCAACAAATAGAAACTATTTTCAGGTGTGAGGGTGGCCGAAAACAGATGGTCTGGCAGCTGCTTTCTCTCCCCAGCACCCCGCCCCTCCCGCCTTGCCCCCACAACCCTACCAACACCAGCCCTCCACCACCACCTCCGCCTCCGCGCCCTCTCCCTCTCCCTCTACCGCCGCATCTGCCTCGCCTCGTTCAATATCGCAGACAAATCGACCCGAAAGGAACCGAGGGTTTGTGCACATGAGGAGTTTGAGAGCAATTGGCGGGTGGTGAATTTGTTGCACAGGCACTTCTTAATTCCACTGAAGCCGGATGTCTCAAGGGAAAGCTTCGGAGTCCTGCCACACGAAGGCCTAGCGGATTTCTTCCCATATCGATTGCAGTTGACATGACCTATTGTATCGGATCAGAAGGAAAATGACAAACACTTCTATTTGGACTTCAAAGCCCCCACTACCCGATCACAATGGCACCAAGACTCTTTCCTTCGTTTGGCGGCATGCGGCCTCCGGCAAACCACGGCCGACGCTGGCAGGGAAGGGAGTATTCGGAGGAGGGTGAGGGAAGTTCGGATTGGGAAAGAGGACATCGTACATTGTATGAGGGAAGGCCAAGTGGGTTGTGGAGAGCGAAGCCAAATGGATGATAAAGCCGAATTAAAGTTAAACGGACACCAAAGCCAGTCCATTGAACAGTGCTCATCATCATTTGCATTGTAGCCTGGCTGGTAAGAGGTCGTTGCTAGCCCTGGTGTCCCTAACCTTTTGGCACGGAATCGCCTGGCCGAGGGCTAAGCAACGCTGTGCCGAAAGTTTCGCAGCTCCTGCGGATACCGACGAGGGAGGTGGGTGGCCCCGCGGCTTCCTCCTCGGTCGGTGACTGAGGGAATGCCCGGGTGGGGGGTTACTGCAGGAGCAACGAGGCGGCCGGTCTTGCAGAAACCATGCAGTTGGGTGAGACGTCGACTTGCCTAGCTCCTATGCCCACGATCAAAGGTTTCTGGCCACGGATCCCCGAATACTCGACAGAACTTCGTCCTTCGCCAGTTCCCCTTCCGCTTCTGCGGTGCAGATACCATGGCACATTTTCAAGGCGTTGCCAGTCGGGGGAAGAGGAGTAGGAAGCGGGGAGAAGGACCCGGGCATCGTTGACGAAAGATATCATTAGCTCCTACATCATACCTGCACCGCTCAAGCTTTGACACACCGTGTTGAAGCAATAGGAGCAATGATAGGAGCAGAAGGAGTAGTCGTTCGATGATAATTGCAGTGCCATTGCGCTGGCCGCTAGCGTGGTTGGGGCTAGCGCTAATTGGCTTGGACATGTCGTACATCTCAGGACTGAACGGGGCCAGTAGATGCAAGCAATTTACAATAATGCTATAACCCAACTGCAACATCCATGCCTAAAACCTCCCTCTCAAACCATGGCCGATACTTGTCATTGACCCATTGCGCAAGCCTCCGCAAAGCAGCCATGACTTGGTAAACACCAGCAACGGAATCAGTCTCCCCCAACATCAAATCCTCGATCAGGTCAATCCTTCCGTTCGCCTTCATAGACGCGATCATCAACAACCATCTCTTCCCCTGCACAGACAGCACTGGGAGACTAGGAAATTCGGTGTCGGAGGTCGTAAGCTGACGTAGGCGAGCAAACTGAGCCGTAATCCA
>JAABUY010002236.1_pt1 | contig 23503 bp, 40 predicted proteins | sample 5560271 | NCBI WGS metagenome assembly JAABUY01 (sample SAMN10711886, study PRJNA513374) | rock metagenome | isolation source: Antarctica rocks | place: Antarctica: Victoria Land, University Valley | reverse complement strand
CGGGGTTGTGCTCGGGCACAAAGCCGTACATGGTCAAGAAGGCCGCATTGCCCTGGCTCGCGTAGGGTATCAGCGCCTCGGAGCCCTCCTCCACCGCACAGGTCGCCGAAAGCACCTGCCGGCGCGCTGGCCGCCCGCGTGCACGCGTGCAGGCCGCTGCCGAGGTCCGGCGCGCATGCACTGTGGGCAGCAGCCTCTCCTACTCACCGCTTGATCACCTATATCCCTGCTGTACCACTCCGGGGTGCCGGGACGCGTCCACAGAAGGGCGCCTGCACGCTCGTGTGAGGGGCCAGCGCACCATCTCCCACTGGCCGCACGCGGCCCGCTCGGGCGGCATGATGTCCCACCTGCGCACGCGCACGCTGTCGGGTGCCGCCCGCGCACCGTATGCGCGCAGGGGCGCAGCCCACGTGAGGGCATGGTCCGCCGCCGTGTTGCCTGAGAGCGCACGCACAGCACGCATGCAGACGCAGGACGCGCGCGCAGTGCGCACTGCGGCGCCCTGCAGCACGCAACACGTGCGTGGCACGACCAGGCCGAGCGGGACATGACTGACGCTGCATGCGCTCCGAGTAGCTCCCTCGGGCGCCACACGTCTTGACATTATCCCCGCGACATATGGAGGGGGAATGGCAGATTGGCCACCCGCGCTCCAGGGCAGCGAGCTCGCGCATAGGCATTACCTGACATTGCTACCGTCGGCGGCGTATTGCAGTGCGGGCGCCGACTCCGGGCCGGCATGATTCAACAAATCGAGCAGCGGAACCAGCATGCGCACGCCGACGCCGCCGCCCGGCGCCGCCGACCCGAACGTGCGCGACACAGCACCACCTGCGCAGGGCCGTGACAAGGTTAGAGTTAGGGGCAGCACCACCTGCGCAGGGCCGTGATTGGCACTGCGAGCGCCGCAGGCAGGCAGGGCTGCCTGCAGCAGGGTAAGCTGCCCGCGGTCGGCAGCGACCCCGCAGCTTGCTGCACGGCAAGGCTGGCGCCCTCAGCACCCAGCCCCATGCTTCCGGCTGCACAGAGGGAGCGGCGGCGCGCACCGAACAGCGGGGCGGGAGGGTGCCCGCGGCTTCCACCCCATGCAGCTGCCAGCAAGGCGCGCTGCAGCCTGCTCAGCACAGGGCCGACCCCGGGGCGCGCGCCATGCAGCTGCTAGTGAGGCATGCTCATGCTGTCCCAGAGCTGCGATGCTGAGCGCACCGAGAGCGCCCACACAAACTGCGCGCTGTCTGCGCCGCCCAGCGCGCGCCCCGGGTCGGCCACGCCGGCGAACTGCTCCGCCGCGTAACGCCGCACGGCCGCGGCGTCGCCGGCCGGCGGCGCGCCCTCCAGCGCTGCCAGCGCCTCGGGCCCCAGCGCGCCGTACACGCTCGGGACAGCCGTTGGCAGGATCTGCGTCATATGGTAGGGTTATGATAGGGTATAATCAGGCGAGCCGCCCTATTGCCGGTTCGGCCGCGCGCACCGCTGCCACGTGGCGCCTGACAGCACTGCGAGAGCTGTGCGGCGGCGCAGAGGTGGGCGGCTCGCCCCCGCACTGGGCGCTCACGGGCGAATCGGCACTCGCGCTTATGACCCAGTCATGCCCTGATCCACACACAATGCGCACACATCAGATTCACTGACCGCGCCCTGACCGCGCCCGGACGAGGTGCAGACACCGCTTGCTTGGGTTGGCATGCATGAGCGCCGCGCGCGCCCGCAGGTAGGCCGCCCAGGGCGAGGCGGCGCCCGCCGCGCGCTGGCGCAGCAGCCGCGCGGCCAGGCGCGTGGCCCAATGGCCGCCGCGGCCCAGCAGCGCGTCGGACTCCTCGTCGTCCGCGTGGTCGGTCAGCGCCAGGCGCAGCGGCACGCGCGCCAGCGCCTCGCCCTCCGCCGCATCCTGCGCGCGTGACGCGACCGGTCCTCGCTTGTGCCCATTGCGTGCATGCAAACTCTGCAAGCCGCCTTAGTCGCTTATAAGTATCAATATATAGTAATATCAACATGGAAAATGCCCGCCAGCAGGGCAGGGCCCATGCATGCAACGAAATTGCGCAAACCACGTGGGGGGGCGCCGTTCTACGCGGCGCCGTGAGCGCAGGGCACGTCCCCATGCAAGGCACCGTCAGGGCTACAAGCTGCTTTGCTATCCGCCCCTGTTGTGGCCGGACACAACTATGTCAGGACAAGCATAGCAGGCCATTCTTGCTAGCAGTTTGCAAGCGGGCTCGGCGCCAGCAGCTGCGCAAGCGCGCCTGCACGAAGAGCAGGCCCCGTTCGCCGCTGTAGCCCTCGTACACGGCGAGCTTGCTGTCGGCAGCGCCCACGCCCATGCCGCCTGCCCCGCACCGAGGCCGCAACACTACTCAGAGGACCCGTGCTGCACTGCAGCACAGTCCCAGACTACACTTCTGCTGGGTGTGCGCCGCGCCAGACCCGCAACATTACTTTGCAATTAGCCTTCGCTTCATCGGCTTCCTGCAGCACGGCCCTGGCTTGCAGTGCTGCTCTATGCCTGGTGATAGGACTGGCGGAGGGAAGGCCCACCGTTGGCAGTGAGCCACACTAGGAAGTCCTGGAGCGGGCTCAAAGCCTGCTCAGAGCGCTCTGCCTGGGCAGCACGCAGCGCCCAGCGCTTGATGGCACGCCCGTGCGCGCGAGCTTGGTGCGTATGTTGACATGCGTGTTTCGGCTGCAACGCATATTGTTTGCATTGGCACTGCAAACACGCTTTCTGCGGTGTGCGGCGCAACTGGTTGCGCACGAGCAGTCCCCGCTGCCCCACGAGGCCAGACATTGTCCAAGGTGCTTTGAGTGCTCCTACCGACAGTCTTTGTTCAATGCATCATTGAAAGCATGTTCATGATGCTCGTCACACCATCCAACTCGACCTGCTCAGGCTTTCTGGCCCCACTCGAGGACTAGGCAACCCACAGGCTTCCCCATGAGCTTCTGTGCACGCCACGAGCATGCGGCTGTGCTCAGCTGCTCCCAGCTGGCCCTATCTGTGAGGGCTTCAGACTGAACAGCCCAGCAGTTGTGGGAAAAGCTTGGCCTGATTGCCGCAGCCACTCCAGAAGGCTCAACGCAAGACCATGCAGGGCGGCGGAGGACGGCGCGCGTTTAGAAAGGTGAGCACGCATCAACATCACGCGCAGTCAGTTGCCTGTTGTTGCACAGCTGTCTTGCTGCGTGTAGCTTCCACGTACAAAACTGCTTGCTGCAGTAGGCTAGTTCCATCATCAAACAGCGTTTGCCAGCGCTCCCTCCCATACTCCGCGGCCGTGAGCGTGCAGGACTACTCGCTGCTGCGAGACGGCACTGCCTCGCGAGACGTCTTCCACGATGTGGAGGGTGGGAAGAAGCGGTCGGCGAGCGCGCTGCGCCTGCTGGGCCTGGCCAAGGCGGAGGCGCTGGTGCGGCCCGCTCGTTGTCCTCTGCGCGGAGCCTCGTGCCGGGCGACCGCCAACACGCTCTGCTGACGCGGGCGCTCTGACTTTGTGCCCTTTGAAGGCGGTCAGAGCCTTCCCGCGCACCGTGCGCTGTTGTAGTGCTGATGCGGCATGCGGCCGTGGTGAGCTGGGTAATAGCGCGGCGTGGACAATCATAATATCACCGGCACGACTCCTGTGCTTTGCATACAACAGGCACGGCGGTGCAAAGCAATCTGGTGTGAGTTGAATGTGCGCATGCTGTTCGTCAGCGGTATGGCTGTTGCGGCGCTGGCATGTATGAGCAAAGTGCTTACATAACGCTGATGTGCCTGAGCGCTGCCTCCATTGTCGTGTTCCGCGCTGGTGGGCGCAACGTGGAGGCTCACAGCAGTGGAATCAAGCATGAGGCCAGCCGCGTCAGGGCAGTGCCTTCATTTGGACATTTGCTAGCCGTCAGACGTTGCTGGGGTGCTATGCCGCGAGGGCGCGCAGAGCCTGACAGTGGTCACTGCTGGCGCTGCTCGTGGCTGGCCTGGCGTTCATGACAGCGCCCAAGCGCACCAGCCTGAGACCCTCCGCACACCCGTGCTAGGGGACGGCCCAGCTCCTGCGCAGCAGGGGCGGCGTTGGGTAGGGTTAGGTGGTACCCTACCATAACCCTGGCACCGCCCGGACAGCCGCGCTGAGCCGCGCCGCGCGCGCGCGCGCAGTGCCTGACGGTGGCCACGCTCGCGCTGCTGGTCAGCAGCCTGGCGACGGTCGCGGTGCCCAAGCTGGCGGGCAGCCTGATCGACGTCTGCATCCAGTTTGGGCAGGAGGGCGGCCGCGCGGCGGCCAAGCGCCACCTGGACACGATGCTGTTCCAGATCCTGGGCATCCTGGCGGTCGGCGGCGTCGCGACCGGCGTGCGCAGCTGGCGCGCGGCCCGCTCGCCCTGCGGCTGTGAGGCGGCGTGCGCGCGCGCGGCGTGCGCGCAGCGCGCGGCGCGCTGCTCACACAGAGAAGAATGTCGTGCAGTGCCGCGTGTGGGGCTGCTGCGGGAATGCCGGGAGCGCGCCGCGTGTCAGTCGCTTCTTCCGCAGCCCGGCTTGCAGCGTCGCCGCGCGCTGCGGAGCGACGTAACGCGGCCAGCAGAGCCGTGACCAGGATGCCTGACCGTGCAGCAACCTGCAGAGTGATGCACAGTCCGTGTGCAAGCTACGCAATGCTCTGGACGCCTGTGAGGGGGAGCAGTGCATGCACAATTCTGCCTGGCATCCTGCCTGCTGCTCGTGTGCCGACGGCTCCGCCGCACGCCGCCATGCGTGTCTATGCAGCGCACGCGTCATATTAGCGCGACTCTCAGTCCTAAGTTTTCATGCTCCTTGTACGTGAAGGTAGGGCCCATGCGCGCGCGCAGTACTGGGAGGACGCGGCGGACGCGCTGCGGGAGGCGTCGGGCACGCTGCTGCCGCTGTGGAAGTTTGCGGACGCGCGCGCGCGCCGGCGCGCGGTCACCGCGCTCGCCTGGTCGCCCAGCCATGCGGACCTGTTCGCCGCGGCCTACGGCAGCTTCGACGCGCAGGCGCAGGTGGGCCCGGGCCCAGGCCGCTGAGTTTGGCGCGCACGAGGCTGGCGCGCGCGGGCCTGATACTGGCGAGCTAAGGACAGGGCTGAGGAGTGGGCAGGTACGGTGAGGGTGCGAGCTGCTTCACATCCTTGGGTGTGATCAGGGGACCGGGCCGTGGGTCTGCGTCAAAACATGCGTGCACATTAAGTGAGACCAGCATGCGAGCACATACACGGTGTGCACAGGGGCCGGGCGCGGTGGCGGTCTTCTCCCTGAAGAACCCCGATCACCCGGAGTACTTCTTCGCGGCGGAGTCGGGTGCGCGCGCTCTTGCATGTGTCTGGGCTTCAGTGCTGCGAGGGCACACAGTGAGCTGTCATGGGTACTGCTCTGCATGGAGCATGCTTGGCCAAGCATCGACTTGGGTCCGCAGTTTCAGGCAAGCCTTGAGGCGCACTTTCACAAGGCGAGCGCCCTCCAGCAAGGCGTCCTGGCCGCGCTGCTCACGTGTGCAACACCCCCCCCTGCGCGTGGACGGCACAGCAGGAAGGAGAGGTCTTGCCACGCTGCCGCGCAGGCGTGATGTGCCTGGACTGGAGCCCCGGGCAGCCGACGCTGCTGGCGATCGGGCTGTACTGCGGCGGCGTCGCGGTGCTGGACGTGCGCGGCGCGCCCGGCGCGCCGCCGCTGTACGAGGCGACCGCCGCGGGCGGCAAGCACTCCGACCCCGTCTGGGCCGTGCGCTGGGCGCCCGCCGCGGGCGGCGCGCCCGCCTTCCACAGGTGCCCCGGCGCGCGCCCCGGCGGGCTTGTGTGGTAGCAGGTAGGGTTTAGGGTTAGGGAGGGATGCAAGCGCTCGCTGGTGAAGCTCGTGCAAGTGCACGGGGTGCATGCTGTGTGCATTGGGCATCATGCTCGCTGCAACTAGCCAATGACAGGAGGCTGCCATGGTACGCCTAACTTTGCAGTCCATGCAAACACGCGCGACGCGGTGCGAGTACTTGGTGCAATGCAGGCGCCTGACTCGTGCTGCTGTGTTGTGGTGCTGCCCCACGCAGTGGTGCTGGCCGAGGCAGCCGTGCTGGCCCAGGCCCTTCCAACAGAACGCTCTCGCGGGCGCGCCCGCGCGCAGCATGGCCGGCGACGGCCGCACGGTGCTGTGGACGCTGGCCAAGGCAGTCATGCTGGCCCAGGCCCTGCCGGCATAAGGCGCTCTCTGGCCCGCGCGCGCAGCATGGCCGGCGACGGCCGCGTGGTGCTCTGGACGCTGGCCAAGGCCGAGCTGCAGCACCAGGAGGTCCTGGAGCTGGCGGAGGGCGGCGGCTGCGACGCGCCCGGCGCCGCCGCCGCCGCCGCGGGAGCGGGGCCCGAGGACGGCGCGGACGACCTGGCGCACCCGCTGCTCGCCGCCGGCACCTGCTTCGACTTCCACCGGGTGCGGGGCCGGGCGCGCGCGCGCGCGCGCGCGCGCCCCCGCCGGCGCGCTGTCCGCATGCGCGCCTCGCGCCCGATGTGTCCTGCCTCGTCATGTGTATCGTGCAGCGCATGCGGTCAGTCCTGGTACCCAGTACTTGCTTCAACCTTGAGATGCACGGCCCCCTCAGCTGCTTTGATTGCTCATGACGCGCCATGCAGACGGGGTCCTGATGTTCTGCCTGCGTGCCATGCACCGGCAACCGCATGGACTTGCGTGGATCAGGACGCTTTCATGCAAGCGTGCGAGGGGTTTCACGAGCGCCGCGTGCGGCTCGCCGAGGCGGCAGCGCGCCCGCGCGCAGGAGCAGGACGACCTCTTCGTCGTGGGCACCGAGGAGGGCTTCCTGCACAAGTGCAGCTCGGCGTTCAACGCGGAGTATGTGGCCAGCTACGCGCGGCACGACGGCGCGGTCTACGCGGTCGCGTGGAACCGGCGCCACGGCCGCGTCTTCCTCTCCGCGTCCGCCGACTGGACCGTCCGGCTCTGGCACGATGCGCGGCCCAAGGCGCGCGCGCCCGCCGCGCGGTCGGTGGCGGGGTCACTCCTGCTGCACCCACGACATTCTGTACAGCAGTCATTGTCCCCGCAGCGTCATCACAAGAGAACACAATCTAGGTCAGTCTAAATGCGGTCTGCTTCCCCTGAAGTGGAGCACGGTCCTTTAATGAGGAGGTCCGCCTGCAGGACATAAATTTGCAGTCAACGCTCTGCAGGCAGGATGCAGACTTGGACCTAATGAGGGGGCAGGCATGCAGGCAAGGACTGCCTCTGACATGCGCTGCCCGCCGTCCGCCCGCAAGGCTCTGGTCAGCTCCCAGCATGCAGCGAGGAGGTGCGATGCTGGGGCGGGCCTAGATGTGCGGGTGTGCGCGCAGGCCGTGATGACCTTCGACCTGGGCTGCCCGGCCGGGGACGCGGCGTGGGCGCCGTACTCTGCGACCGTGTTTGCGGTGGCGGGCGAGGACGGGAAGGTTCGCCCCGCGCTTCCCCCACCCTGTTTAGATCACCTCCACTCTCCTCTCCTCGCATGCCTATCCTGCCGCGCCCTCGCAGAACAGCCATGCATCTGCGGCATGCGCCCGGCGCGCCTGGTGCCTGGCAGCGCAGGAGGCCGCTTGCGCCGGGCGGGACGGCATTGCGCACCACACGCCCCTCCAGGAGTCATCAGAGTACCTGCTCGAGCACTTTGCAGCAAGGTACACTGATGGAAGTGCTTTGGGAGCCGGATGCGATGTGGCGCATCATCCAAGCACTTGAACCTGCCATCCTGCACCGTTCCCCGTGCAGCGCGCCCATTCAGAGTGTCAGGCAGTGGCCACCAACGCCGCCTGCGCCTCCCGGAAGGCGGTGCCCTAGAAACCCTATCCCAGTGGCCGGGGCGGCCTCCGGCAGGTGCGCGTGTGGGACCTGGCGCGTGACGCGCGCGCGCCAATGTGCGAGCAGCGCGTGGCCGCGCATGCGGCGCTCACGCGCCTGGCCTTCAGCCCCACGCGCCCGGTGCTGCTCATCGGCGACGAGGGGTGAGAATACTTGGGTCCTAAACACAGCCCTTTCGCAACACGGCCAGTGGTCGGCTTGGTGGGGGCTGCTGCGGGCGTGCGCACACGCAGCGTATTGCTGGACAGCATGCATGGGGACGGCAGTCGGGGCTGCGCGTCCAGGATGTTCGCCAGCTCGCGCCATCCAGAGTGCACCGTGCTTGCGCAAGTTCGACAGCGCGCCGGGCAGCAGGAGCCACAGCACCTCCTCATCACTGGCGCTCCCTGTTCTGCCACCACGTGCGCGCCGCATCGCGGCGCACGACGTGAAGGGGCGGGCGCGGGCCGCGCGCAGGGGCTGCGTGACCTGCTTCAAGCTGTCGCCCAACCTACGCAAGGCCGCGGCGGCGGCGGGCGAGCCCGGGGCGGGCGCGGCGGACGTCGCGCGGCTGGATGCCGTCATGGAGGTCGCCATAAAGTCTGACGTGGCGCCCGACCTGGCGGCAGAGCCTGCGATGGCTGGGCAGCAGCCGCGAGGCTGCTGATTTTGTTCACGAATTTTTCTTGCGCTCCTTCCTGGTGCCGTGTGAGCTGGTGTGTGGTGTCTGGGACAGAGGGGCGGGAAGTCAATAGTCCTATGGTCAGTACGTTGCCATGCCAGAGGAGCACGCCTCTGAGGCCCGTGTGGCAGCTACAGAGCATGCTGTGGTGCTGCAGTGGCTTTGGCTGCCATTCCTGCCCTTTGCCACGCGCAGCGAGGATGCTTAGCTGCATTTATTAGCCACGGCAGATGCTATGGTCGGGCATGAGGCCGTGTCAGCCACAGCTGTACATACTTGTAGGGCCCCACCACAGCACCATATAGTCTCTGTGGTGCGGACGGACTGTGTTCTGTGCCTGAAGCTCAAGCTGTGCTGTGTGTCCAGGCATGAGCCTTGATATCATCTCCCTGTGCATGCATGCAGATTCAGAGCATTTACAAGGCCTTCTCTTCCTCGGGATGCCTTAAACTCTCTCACAGTCCGATCCTTTGTTCTTAGTTTTGTTTTAATAGTGAAATTAATCCTGTCTTCCTCTTCCCCTTCCTCTGCAGCTTCCATGTGACCTCCTTGCGCACGTGAGTCTTCAAGCAGAGGATATTTTCAGGCGCAATACGCTGCACTTGCTTTCTCTTGGGCCAATGGCGACCGCTGCTGTCCTGCCTGCCACCAGTGTGGACGACGAGGCCACACGCATGTTCAGGCAGCAGTGGAACACCTACCAAAAGGTACAACAGCACTCTATATATCCGTTGAACATTGGTACTGTGCGCTCCAGCGCACCTGTGCCCTGGCCCACACCTGTGCCCTGTGTATGCTGCTGTGAAACTACGCACTGGAGACACTGGCCACATCCCTTGTCACAGCAAGGCTTGATAGTGAGAAGCTATGCGGTCACTCACTCTACAAGGCTAATACCTGGGTTCCTGAGTGACATGCCTGCCTTCCTATTCTGAACAAGCTGTGTCCTCCTGAGCAGGTGCTCGAGGGGGACCACCTGGAGCACACCTTGCTATACAAGGTAGTGGAGTCCACATTGGAGCAGAAGGCACAGACAGGGCCGCTGGACGCGCTGGTATATGCCCCATCATGTCTCCCATGTATCAGAGGGTTTGAAAACTTGGCTGCATCGTGCCCACTCTTGGGTATGGGGGAGCACAGGACCTCGGGTGCGGCGACGCTGACTACGTATCGCGCCTGCTGTCACGTACAAGTCTGCCACTGCTCCGCAGCTACACCGGCGTGGACCTGAGCAGGCCCGCACTCGAGGTCGCACGCGGCAACCTGACCAGGCAGGCCCCTGGTCTTGGGCTGAGGTATGTTTGTCTCGAGCGCGACTTTTCTCGGGCTGTGCCCTGTGTTTGTCAGCCACTGGGCGCTGGAGCGCCCCAAGGCTGTGTAGGCGGCAGCGGTCTGTGCTTGTGAGAGTCTGATAGGGAAGTGATAGGGAAGTGCAAGCTGCAGACGAGCTTGCGGCCCGGCAGAGCTGTGAAACAACGCTCCAGGCGCGTCTGACCACCGGCTCACGCTGCGCAGGGCGGCGCCGGACACAGCAGCCAGCTTCCACCATGCGGACCTCCTGTCGTACGCGCGGGACGCGACAGCAGACTACGATGTGATCCTGATGTCCTTCAGCCTGCACCACCTCGCGACAGAGGCCAAGGGCCAAGTGCTGCAGGAAGCACACCGCCTTCTGGTGAATAAATTTCTATTACATGCAGGCAGCAGTATAGGATGATTGCGAAATACACGGATACTTTTGCGAGATACACGGATACTTGCCTATGCGTGGGAGCCTCGCCACAGGCACCTGACGGCGGGCGGCGCTCGTGCCAGTGGTGTGTGCCTGTGCTGTGCGGATTTGTGAGCTGTGCAGATTGTCTGAGCATTAGAGGCATGCCCGGGAGGTCTGCTGACTGCTTGCTTGGCATATGGCAGGCAAAGCGCAAGGGCGTGTGCCTGCTGGTGGACGTGGTCTGTCACGAGGGCGAGGCCCGGGACGCGTACCTGCGGCGCGCGACGGCAGACGTAGACCAGAACTGGGCGTGCCTGGAGCCCGAACGTAAGGTTACAGTGAAGGCGCACATCACGTCGGTGTGTCCTCCCTGCTGCTGCTGCGCCCGCAGACGTGGGGAGCCGCAATGCTGGGATACACATGCAGGACCTGCTCTGTGGCTGCAGCGCCAGTGAGGCGCTGTGATTTCGCGCACGTTGCCAGTCACGAACCTGGTGGCAAGCTCGCCTCTAATGCAGGCTTCTGTAGGTGACCTCAAGCAGTGACTTGTGCTCAGCAAGGCCATTCCGTCCGGCTGTAACTCATCATGTAGCGATGTGAATGGCCTTACCGCAGGCGCCAATCCGGGCAGCTGGCCGCCGCATCCTTTTCACAGCGCTTGCTACTGCGTTGTAGCGTTGACATGTGCGCGCTGCTATGTGCAGTGCGACTTCCCCGAGAGCGTCAGCTGCTACCAGGCCATGGGCCAGAGGGCGGGCTTCTCCGAAGCAGAGTGCGCCGTCTGTGGCAAGAACGACCTCGCGACAGTCATGGTATACCGCGCATGAGCTGCGCACAGCCCAGGCCCTGCCATGGAGAGCCCGCGGGGCACTGGCATGCATGTGTGAAGTGCCCGTACTTGTTTATTATCTGATCAGGTGTGTCGGACAAGCTGCTTCTCTGATATGTTATGAGCTGGGCTGCTTCGTATCACAGTCCAGTATGCATGCACTCCACAATGATATTCGGCAACAGCAATGGGCACTGAGAGTGTAGCCTAGGCTGCACCAGATTTATTTCGGCTTGTAGGGCGCGATGTGGTGTTGCCCACTGTGGACAGAAAGACAGCCAGTTGACTTCAGAGCTGTCACTTAACATGCTACTTGCGGTCAATATAGTTGCCCCCGCTCTCTTCTGCCGAGTCGCTTTTGCTGTGAATGCTTCTGCCAGTGCTGCTTGCAACAAGCAGGCTCATCTGAAGCACACCATACACGCCAATACCAGCGACCACAAGCGCGCCAACTGCCCCCGCTCCCATCAGCCCAAAGGTGTGTGCAGCGCTAGGCGGAGGCTCCACAGGCTCGCCAGCTTCAGCAGTGCCCTCTGCACCCAGCAACTGAACTCGGCAGATGTATATATGATGCACTTGTGCGTTTAGGCCAAAAAAACACACGAACATAGGTTGTGCACTGACACACTTGCAGCACACAAGGGTAAGCTAAGTAAGCGTGCCAGTCTGTGGTGATTACCTCGCCCTGCTGCGGCGTTGCTCTGGCCCTCTGGGGTGGCGGAGCTCACGCAGCGAGCTGGGATGCCTGCGCAGGGCGCGCTGAGCCGCTGCAGAGACAAGGCCTGGCGCAGAGAGTGCGGCCTTATCTGCATGCTGACGCTGTCCTAGCTCTGCTGCCCCTCCCTATTGTGCCTTGCAAGCGTGCCCCTGCACCGCCAGCCAGCGTAGGTCTGCACGCAGAGGCAGACGCGCACAGCAGTGAGTGAGCAATGGGCCGTTACAAGCCTGAACGAAAGCTGTCATCGCGCATGTCTCTTTGTCAATGCACCCCGTCAGGGTGGGGTGGCCTGCTCACTCAAAAGCATGATGGCAAAGCATGATGGACAGAACGGCGCTGTATCTCATCAGGCATGCCCTCGGTCAAGTACACCGTAGAGCCGACACCCTGGACTGGAGAGCGTGCTGCCAGGGGCGTGTTTGCCGCGGCGCCCCTTGCCAGAGGCGAGTTGGTGGAGACCGCTCACTGCATCCTGGTTGCACGCGGAGAGTACGAGGAGCACTTTCGGTGAGTCCAATGCTGATGCCTGCTCTCGTGTGCAAGTATGGCGGAGGCCTGAAGCAGCCTGGGGCCGACGGCCAGGCGAACCGTGTTGGAGCACTATCTGTTCCGCGCGCCAAACGGGAACCACCTGCTTGCCCTGGGCGTGGGGTCCCTGTTCAACCACAGCGCGCAGCCAAACCTGGATTACCGCATTGATGCCGACGCGCTGGTCGTGCGCTTCTTCGTCGCCCGGGCTACGGCAGCGGGAGAGGAGCTCACGATCTTCTATGGTAGCAAGCTGTGGTTTGTTGACCAGAGGGCGCAGCCTGCGGGCGGCACACACGAGCACATGGACTGCGACAAGCTGTTCCTGGCGGCTATCGAGCTGTAACGTGTATTACACGCACGCACCGGCACATTCTGTATCCGACCATGGGACTCGCCACCCTAGCTGCAGACGCGATAAGCTCTGCTGCAAATCACGCAGCAGAGCCCAGCGCTCTCTGACCAGGGAGGGGCCGCACACCGCAACTCCACCTGCCTCAAAAATAGCACGTGGTTCCTCTTGCAGACACGCTCGCACTGCCTGCTGGCTCCACGCACGCCTACCGCTGGTCCAGCGCAGCAGTACTAATCAAAATTGGCGCCACACTCCCCCGCATGAACGCGCGCGTCAAAATTGGGTCACGGAGCCCCCAGCATCCGGACGCTCGAGACTGCAGGGTCAGCAGGACAGGCAGCACTTCCACGCCGCACGCCCAAATCCGCCACTGCCAAGCACCAGCGCCAGTCTGTACCACACTGCAGGGCTCCACCTCCGCAGGCGCGCCCCCGAAGCCACCGAGGCCGCGCCCACCCTGCCAAGCAATGCTGCCACCACTCGCTGCAGCGCCGCTGCGCGCCGCCGCCGCCCTGCCCGCCGCCCCACCGCAGCTGCTGCAGCCGAGCTGGCAAGGGATTCGTGCCTGACCCCGTACCCGCGCAGGCCGGCGGCCACGCGTCGCCCGCGTCTGCCCTCGGCCCTCCCGGCATCGCGCACGCCTTCCCAGGCGCCGCGAAGGCGGACCCCACCCTAGGCGCAAGCGCACGCGCGAGCGGCACGCCGCCGGTAGCATTCAGGACGCATGCAGTAGCTCAGGACGCGCGCGACAGTGCGCCGAGCGCGCGCGGTCACGCGTTGGCGGGCTCCTTCTTGGCCTCCGCCTCGGCGGCCGCCTTCGTCTTCTCGGCCTCCCGCTCGGCCATCTTCTTCTTCTCGCGCTCCGCCAGCTCCGCGAACAGCTCCTTGGCCGCGCTCAGCTTCGACAGCACGCCCTGCGCACGCGCCGCCTGCGGTCAGCTCCGCCGCGCTGACGTACGGTGACGCAGCCCGTGCCCGCAGCTCACGCCTTGTATGGCTTCTTAACTCGGTGCCTGGCGTATCCTCACACCGCCGCTCGAAAGCATGCATCCCCTGTCAGACTGCATGTTCTCATTTCGCGCTGCACCCCGTGCAACACCGCCGATGCACAACTGCCCCCACCTACACTTGACCGGGCTGAACAGCATCTGCCGGCCTCTCCGGCCGCCCTCCCCGGCCGCACTCCCCGAGCCCGAGCGCCGGACCCGCCGCGCGGCCCCGCCGGGCGGCGCCCGCACCTTGTACGTCATGAGGTCGCGATTGACGTTGTCGGGCGGCGCGCCGACCGCGCGCACCAGCGCCTCCAGCGCCTTGGGGTCCTTGGCGCCGGTCAGCTCCAGCAGCCGGAACAGCCCGATCGCGAAGAACTTGGTGTACAGCCAGTCGCCGGCCGCGGCGCGCGCCGCGATGCCCGCCAGGCCCTTTTGCACCTCGTCGCCATCCTCGGCCGGCTTGAGCGCCTCCGCGCCGCCCAGCCCGCCGGCCCAGGCCTCCATCTTGGCGGCGTCCTGCGCGGCGCGGCGCGGCCCCGCGCTCAGCCGGGCGCGCCCACCCTCTCCAGCGGCCCTCTGAGTGCGCAGCAGTGTCCCCTGCTCCCATGTGCAGGCCCTGGCCTTTCCCGTGATATGCATGAGCCTGGTGGCCCCGCCGCATGAGTGCGCACTGAAGAGTGACCACACGCCTGGCGCCCCGCACCTGCTTGTACTGCGCCGGGTCCTCATCGAGCGCCCCGATGTACGAGGCGAAGATGGCGTTCTTGTCGGCCTCCGGCAGGCCCTCCAGGACTTGCTCAAACACGCTCGTGAAGCCGAGCCCGAACACCTGCGCGGCAGCGCACACGCGCTGCTTGCACGCGCGCAGGGAGCTCGCGACCTGCAGCGGTGCGCCTGCACACCAACGCGCAGAAACATAAAAGTGAGTGTGGTGCACACGCTCTGCTATGCCACTTTCGACCTCCTATAGAAGTGTTGTCCACCGCAAGCAGCAAGGGCCACGGCCTCTTTAGCAAGCAGACGCGGCCGGGTCTGGTGTGCGCACGCGCACACACCTCCGCCCTGCCCTACCCCCTCGGCGCGTCCGCCTCCCAGGCGCACCTCGTCATACCGGTACTTGCGGTTGTAGCGCATCAGGTGCTGCTGCACGAGCAGCTCCTGGATGATGTTGTTGTAGAAGCCCGGCACCGGCTTGCGGAACGCCTCGTAGAAGCGGCGCTTCGTGTCCGCCACGGTCGGCGGGTTCCAGGGCGCCGCCGCGCCGCCTGCGCCGGCCGCGCGCCCCCGCTCTGTCCTATTGAGCTTGCGGCTCGCGCGCCGCCGAGCACGCCGAGCCGCATGCGGTACTTGCACATACTCACTGCCACTCGTGTTGCGAACGCTGTGCTGCACAGACCGCACACGTGCGGCGTCGCCGCAGCCCGGCAGGACCGGGCAGTTCCTGCCGAGCGCATAGCGGTGGTGCGGCTGTGCAGCAGCAGGGGACAACATGCGACTGCAGCGCAGCCCCCGCACCTTTGTCGGCCGCTACCCGCAGCGCTGACCTCCTCTGAACGCATCTGGGCTGCCCGCGGCTCGCACGCAGCCTGCACAAGCAGCCGCACGCTCACCCCCGACCGCCTGTACTGCATTGGGGTGCCAGTTAAGGCACCCCTTCAGGTCCGCAACACAACCCGCACCTGCTGCCAGCCGGCGCACAGCTGCCGAGCAGCGCACACGCTGGCGCACGGGCTGCGGGGGCAGGCGCCACTCTGCACGCCGTTGCGGGGCCGGCCAGGCACTGCGCAGCCATGTTACACGCACATGCCATCGCCGCTCCCACAAAAAAACAAGTGATGGTGGCTCGGATGTGTGCCCTCGCGAGCTTTGAAGGAGGCGCCACGCAACGTCCCTGGGGTGCACCCCCCCGTGAAGCCCTGCTGGGTCCTGCTTCCGAATGAAGTTTTGCTAGATGGTGGAGAAAGGCAGAGCCCGGCAGCGGATAAAAAGCCATAGGTCCTAGCTAATCTCCGCGAGTGCCACTGTTTGCAGCAGGAAGGAGAGCGCATGGGCGCGGGGAGTTGGACTGCGTGAGCGCTGTGGGCCACTGTGGCCCTGCTGCAGTGTGCGGAAGTATGAAAGAGGAGCTAGAGGATGATCATGCAGCCAATGGGACCCGCGGCGAGGACGGCAGCCAGGTGCGCATTGCCTGCTTTTGCAAGGCAGCTACGTGCTGCGACGCAGTGCGGCACAGTGAGCCGGCCGCGTGAGGCAGCATACTTGGCACCGCACCACGCAGCATTGCTCCGCCAGGCGTGCCATGCCCCGCCACCGCCCTGGGCAGGCGGTGCCAGGTGACCGGCCGGTGCGGTGCAGGATCAGTCGGCGCGGCGCACGCGGCTGAAGCAGCAGCCGAAGCGAGCGCTCAGCCCTGGCGTAGGTGCGCCGTAGTGCGTGAGCGGGGAAGCCGCTGGCTGCCTGCCACGCGTGGCGACTCGTGCTTGCACGCTGCTTGGCGCTGCAGCAGTTCCCGCCATGGCGCGCCGCAGCGAAACGCTGGGCTGCCACGAGAGCGTCACACGTTGTGAAGTGTGGCGGAGCGCGGCGGTGCATACAGCTTCAGCGCCTGTATTTTGGCGCGGCGTGCTGACGGCCTACTAGCGGTGTTGCAGTAGATGAGAAGCTGCCGGAGCTGCACTACGAGGGCGAGCCGCTGGACCTGTCCAGGTTCCTGCAGGGCGGCGTGGGGCAGGCTGTCCTAGTGCGCCCGCACTCCGCTCACCCCTGGTTCACAATGAAAGTGGCTCCAGGGCCCAGCATGCCCTCCACTCTCTGCCCTCGCGTTGCTCTGCCAGTCCAGGTTCTTGCATGGCGCCCAGAGGCAGCCTACTCACCTGCACCAGCTGTCCGGGAGCGCTGCCTCAGCTCAACTCCTGCTGCGTGCCCAGGTGCACGTGGCCGCGGCGTTCATGAGCGGGCAGAATCCCAAGGTGCGCCAGGCCGGCCTGCAAATCTGCGCGCGAGCGCGCTCCTGGCTGCCGCCCTGTCGCGCGTGGACTGGCCCCGTGCTCGCTCGAGACCCTTGTGTTTCGCCCGCCGCCCTGGATGGCCCTAGTCACGCGCAGCCGGATGCCGCATCCAGCCAAAGCAGCTCTTATCCTGCGCCTGCTGTTACGAAAGCGCCAGTCGGCGGCACCCGCCCGCCCTCGCCCGCCCCGCCGCGCGCGCTCCGGGCCGACCCGTGCGCGGCGCGCAGGTGCGCGCGCGGCAGCTGTGGGGCAACATCGTGTACACGCAGGACAGCGATCTGGTCGCCGTGCTCATGCACAACGGCTTCTACAACCACGCGCTGCAGCAGCCGCCGGCGGGCATGGCTGAGGCGCGCCGCCCGCGCGTCCCTGCGCCGCCTATGCCATGCGCTGCGGCGGCCTTGCTGTGTGTCACTCATGATCCGGCAAGTAATAGTGATGGGAGTTTCCACCTCACATATGAGCGGAGTCCTTGTGCTGCGCGCCAGTCTAGGCTGTTGTGCCCCCCAAGTGCCAGTCAGCTGTGCGCTGTGCCGTGCGCAGCATGCGCCACAGTGCCGAGCCTGCAAGGCTGAGCACGGGCGCGGCTCGTCCCCAGCGCGCCCGGCCCAGCCCGCTATGCTTGAGCCTTGCGGCGCCGACGGCGGGGCCCGCTGCGCATGCGCGCAGGTGCGCGCTGTGGTGCTGCCGCTGCCGCCGCAGGCCGCGTACGCGTCCAGCGCGCGCAACTCCATCCGCTCGCGCGCGTGGGGCACCGCCGTGGAGGGCTTCTCCTACCGGGTGCGGGGGGGCGCGACCCTGCGGCGCAGCCGCGGCCCTGCCCGCGCTGCCCGTGCTGCCGGGCGCAAGCCCTGAGACAGCGGCGTGCAGGTCTTCTGTTGTTGACAAAGGTATAGATGTGGGAATGCCCAGCTCTTGCATTGACAGAGGATTGAACACCCATCTGCCGCACAGCCTGCAATCTGCTGGATCATTGTCGTGCGGGTGGGTAGTCAGCGGCGGCAGCTTCTGCATGTGCCGGCAGAGGCTGGAGCGCGCAAACGAACCGCATGTGCATCGCCATGGCTGAGAGCGTCCCCCCGTGCTGTGCCCTACCTGCTGTGCTCAAGCGGACTCACATGCAGCGCCCGCGCAGGTGGAGCGCTGCTACCTGGTCAGCAAGAGCGGCGCGGTGAGCCCACTGGAGCCTGGCCCGGACGGCGCGGCGACGGTGGTGCCGACGTTCACGCCCGCGCAGTTCGAGCGCACGCTCAACACGCGCGCCGCCACGTCCTCCGTGGAGCGCCGTCAGCGCACCATGAACGTGCGCCGGCGCCGCCGCGGCGATGTGGGCACTGCGGCCTTGCCTGCTGCAGGAGGGCGGCGGCGGCATTGGCTGCATGCGCGCTGACGAGGCCGCAACCTTTGCCGGTGTGGTTGCGACGCAAGCGATGGGGCTGCGCGGCCGGCGAGCTGCAGCCTTGACTCTGCCTGCGCCTGCGCCGCTGCGGCCGCTGAGGCGCTGCGGCCGCGTGGCTGAACGGCGCACGGGGGCGCTTCGCGCAGGAGGTGACCGTGCAGTACAACCTGTGCAATGAGCCGCGCATCAAGTACAGCATGGCGGCCGTCGCCGACCGGGGGCTCAAGCCCAGCCAGTGGACGAGCGCGCGGCTGCGCGGCGAGGTCATGGTGCTGGAGACGCACCGCGCGCGCTACGAGCTCTCGCGCAACGCGCCGCCGCCGGACGCGCCCGCCGAGGCGCTGCACGTGCGCCCCCCCCAGGCTCTGGCCGTCGCCGCGCGTTGGCAGAGGCGTGGAGGTGGGCGCTACGGTCACTGCCGCGCGCGGTCGGAGACGCACTGGTGGGGCCAGGGCCGCTGAGCGCTGCCGCCGCGCGCAGGCGGAGACGTATCGGTGGGCGCGCTGCCGGGAGGCGGCGCCGCTGCCGCGCCTTCGCCGCGTGGGCCTGCCGCTGCCAGAGGCGCTGCTGGACGTGCTGGCGCCCGCGCTGGCGTGGGAGGACCTGCAGGCGCGCCCGCGCGCCCGGCTGAGACGTACAATACTGAGTGGTGTGGAGCTGGGTGTGCCGGCGCGCGCGCTGGCGCGGGCGGCGCTGCAGGCGCGCCCGCATGGCCTGCAGCATGGCGCAGCGCTGCTGGGCAGCCGGCTCGCGCGCCTGGACGGGCGGCCTGACCTGCGCAATCACTCCCTGTCTGCCTGCGCTCTTGCTACTGACTGCGTGTCGGACAGCATGGCTCGAGGGGGTGCTTGTGCACTGCAGGCGCACAGCAGCGTTTGCCATGTCCACATGGAGAGCGTGTGCGCTGCATGAGGGTCACGGGCCGCGCGCGCAGTGGAGCCAGCTAGGCGTGTTTGTGCGCGGCGAGCTCTTCCCGGTCGTGCGCGTGCACTTTGCCAGGCGCCAGCCACCGCTCGGCGAGGCCGCGCCCGCCGACGCGGGCCCCACCGCCATGGAGAGCTGAGTCGGTGATTTTGCTGCTGTGATTGCTCGTTCACTGGCACCAGAGGTGGCGGTGGGCGGCCTGCCCCTGACGCGCTGTTGTATGTACGGCCCGTCTCCGGACCCCCAGCTGCCGCGCGCCGCGGCCGGCGCGCCTGCATGCGTGCGCCCTGTTCGTTGCCGATTTGCCAGCCAGCAGGCCCTTTCGCCCCTCGACGCGCGAGCGTCGTGCGCGTCGGGTGTCAACTCGCTGGCGGCGCATGTCTCCTGGCAGACACCTGTCTACCATGGCCTGTCTGCCATGCGCTGCCCAGCGGTGCTGGTGCTGCTCGGCCGCTTGCTCTGCATCCTGGCACCCGCGCTGGGTGGCTCCTGCGGGCGGCCTGCATGTCAGCTTTGCTTTGGCTTGAGTCGATGCTGCCTGGCTGGCGGGCGCAGCCCCATCCCAGCCAAGGAGCCTTAGGGCATGCAGGCAGGTAAAAGTGCGGGCAGGTGCACAGCCTGCCTGGCTGCTCACTGCGCTGCGCTGCTGGGCCCGCTGGCTGGTGGCGCAGGGCTGGGCCAAGGGCGGGCTGCTGAGTGTCAGAGGCGCCCCGGCGTGGGCGCAAGGATGGCGCTCCTGGGCATGTGTTTGCTGTGCAGCTCGTGTCAGGGCATGCGGCAACCAGTGCTTTCTACAAAGCAATTTGAGGTCGCGCTCTGTACGTACTGGTGGTTGGTGCTGTGAGAGGCCCATGTGCACTTCACAGTGTCGACTTCCTGCAGGCTCGTCACCTTGTCAACCCTTGGCTGCTGGTGCGGCTGTGCGCAGTGCAGGAGCTCCTGACATGCTCATTGTCATCACAGAGAGGCGCAAGCAGAGTCTTCCGCCCTCGAGCATGCCTGTCCAGCGACACCAAGCAGAATAGCAGAATCTTACAGGCTGCAGAGGCTGCAACAAAGAGGAAGGCCCACCAGAACCAGCATGTTGCAACCCGGCGTGAACAGGTGCGCATACTCAAGCGCGGACACAGGCGACAAACCGACACTGAAATAGCAGGTGCTGCTTGTCGGCCAGGCTCCGCACTCACATGTTCATGCAGTAGCGCTGCGCCCCAGGTGACATCACCGTTGCGCAGGGCCACAAATGGGAGCTGGTGGCAGCCTGGCCAAGACTTGCTCAATGCACGTGCCTCTGGCTGTAACCCTCTGGATACAGGTTATTTTGTCGATTGTGCTATCACTCTGTTCTGAGCTCCTTTCACACATGATCTCAGAAGTGTCAAGGCTGCCGAGCGCTCAGTTAGCTCTCCTGGCTTGGTGACTGGTAGGAGTGGTAGTATGTCTGAACGCTCGTACACAATACGTAAGCCGCAAAACTAACTATCAATGGCCGGCCTGTACCCCTTGCTTAGTAAATCAGGCTGCTGCTGCTGCTCTTGTGACACAAGAGCACAACAGCAGCAGCCGTGGCAGCTTACAAAACAGCAAGCATTTGTGCATGAGCGCTTATCTATTGCTCCTGTCGTGACTGAGCCATGAAAGCGCAGCACAGCGCTACCGCAGCCATGACACTGTTGAGACGACGTGTGGATGTAGCTCAAAACGTAATGCAAATCCTGATGCATAGCTTGAAAGCTGTGACATAAGCTCTTGCTGTTTACAACGCATGCAGCTTTGCAGCTCATGCAGCTCTTGCAGCAAGAGCTGCTCTTGTAGCTTGCAGCCTGAGGCTGGCTTACTGTGTGTGAGCGCGCTGATTACAGCATGCGCAGCTGCCACTGCATGTGCTGGCCCTGGTCTTTTCTTGGCTCGTTGTTGAGCATGGCGCATCTGTGCAGGCTGCGCGCGACTGAGCAAGCCAGGAAGGATCCAGCCCTGCAACTGCTGAATGCCTGTGCCGCAGGATGGCCGAGCAGCTCAGGGAAGAGAGGCTGCTGATGGTGGACTTTGCGGGCCTGCTGAAGGCGTAGTCTGGGTTAGCAGAACTGGCTTGGAACAGCGGCTAACCGGGAATGCACCTATAGCATGACGCGCAGTCTCTCATCAACAGTCTTCTGTGCGCTGATCTGCTGTGCCATCGCTGAGGCACAGCCACTTGGCAGTCGCAGGGCTCGGTTTTTTCTGGCGCGCTACTTCGCGCGCCGCGTGTACATGCTGACCTATAACTCTTCATGTAGATCAGGATTACGAGTCTGCAGCTATGTCTGCATGAGCTGACTAATAGGCTCACAATAAGCGCCAACAAAATTGATAGATGCAGAATTCAGGGCACTGAACATGGTGCGGTTGCAACCAGCAGCTCGCATGCTCTCGATCCCCGAGTCCACTGCCACTATCTGTCATGCAGTTGCTTGTTCTGGCCCTGCGTAAAAATGGCATGAGGTGCTGCAAACTTTTATTACGCTGTACTAGCTCGCATGTGTTGCACTGACAAGCATCAAGCGCGCGCAGGCCGCTGGTGATGTCAACACCTTGGACGAGATGCACGCGCTGCGGAGGTGCATGACCAGTACTCACTGCCTTGCTCCCTAAGTGTATTGCCAACATTGTCACGCCTGCCGGCTGCCTGCTCTGGCTTTGCGTGCAAAGTGACACCAGGCGTTGCAGTGTGCATGATGCTGTGATAGCTGGCATATGCTGCGTTGACACAGTCTTGGAAGCGCACAGGGCACCCCAAACTTGTTCAGGATGTACAGGACGCCTGCTGCATGTGCGCTCCCAGCCGCCTCTTGTAGTGGCTTTTCAGTTGCTGTGCCCTGATCTGCCATGTTCCCACATGCTCTGACCCTGCACAAAATACGCAGCTCTACAGAGACAATCATGCGTGTTTGCATTTGCCATAAGCCATGCTAATGGTCGCACAACATGCGGAGAAGACCGAGGAGCGCCGCACGACAACGACGGCTGCACTGTGTCGCCGCCGCAGAGCGAACGGTGCTGGCCGCGGCTCAAGCGCCGCTGATGCTGCAGCCGCCGCGCAGGCTACAGGCAGCGTTGCTTGCGCTGCATGTGTATGCTCTGTGCAAATGCTGTCTTACAGGAAGGCGGTAAAGGTGCTGTGCATGCAGAAGCGCTCATCCACCACTTCCGCAGCGGTTGTCGTGGCCGCATTGAAGCACTGCGCCCACAACAACCGCTGCGCAAGAGGTGGCATGAGCACTTCTGCAATGCGGCCACGGCTCCTGCTATGCAAGAGGTGAACATGGTGTTGCTGCATGTTCATGCCATCTTTTGCGCTTCACAGCTGCACAGCTGCACAGAGTATTAGATGACTGCAAGCATGCACGCGCGCATGCAGCATCCACGTGCGCCTAAGTGACCAGCATGTTGCTTGTGCAGATGGCATGCGCAGGCTGCAACGTCGCCAAGCCGCTTGACAACTCCGCCATGCTCCGTGGCAAGCTGTACGACGTCTGCGAGACTTGCTCGCGCATGAGCAAGCGGCGGGCTGGACGAGCTGGCCGGCGAGCGCTCCCCGGCGCCGGACACGCGCTGGCTCTGCAAGGTGACGCCCATGGGGGCATGCCTCATGTTGAAGAAAGTCCACCGCACATGCTTGATCTGCCGCAATGGCCAGAGGGCCACCCGGGAAGCGGCAGCCTGGGAGCGGAGGGACTCTGCGCGCCAAGGCGCGTGCTAGCCAGGGAGTAGCAAAAGCTGCTCACGTGAAGCGCCTGATGGGCTGCTCTATTCGCATGGTGATCAGGCTTGCTGATGTGTGATCTCATGACCTGGAGTTATTGGAAGCAAGTTGACATTTACCACAGCATCAATGCACTGCCCGTGACAAGAGCACCTGCGGCTCAGAAGGCCTGCTTTGGGCTTGGTAACATCCAGCACCCCGTATTAATTGGGCTGGATGGTGCCGAGTGTTACCCAGCCCGAAGCAGGCCCCCTGAGTTTTGGGGTCAATCAAGTTGAAGGCAGTGTATGGATGGATGGTGTGGTCGATGAGAAATGTCCCTCCAGTCATGAGATCGTACATGAGGGGGGCATCGGGCGCATTGGCTCGTTCACCATGCTAATAGGTGCAGTCCATGAGGGTCTTCACGTGAGCGGCACTTTTGCTACCACCTGGCTACCTTCCAGTCATTCCAGATCAAATCGTTATACATCAGATCATACATTCCAGTCCATGCGGGCACGGCAGAAACTAGGAAGGGGGGCACTGCTGACAACGTGCGGAGCTTTAAGACCATCACCAACCCTGTCGCTATTGAGGCAAAAGTGCAGGCAGTGAGACCTTCATGAAGACTCGTGTCGCCAGGCGCCCGTTCTGGGTCTCTTCTCGTGTGTGCTATGCGGCGAATGCAAGTTTTGCAGCGCTGCCGAGGAGCGTGGTGGGCCGGGGGAGTGCCGGTAGGCTGCTTAGGCACCGGCGCCTGCTGCAGCTCCATGCTGACGCGCAAGTATGCGAGCTCAGGACCTGCAGCGTGCTGTGGTTTGCTG
>JAABUY010002235.1_pt1 | contig 23507 bp, 25 predicted proteins | sample 5560271 | NCBI WGS metagenome assembly JAABUY01 (sample SAMN10711886, study PRJNA513374) | rock metagenome | isolation source: Antarctica rocks | place: Antarctica: Victoria Land, University Valley | reverse complement strand
AGGTAGCAGAGGCGCATTCATCTTCCCAAATCTCAAATCCAACATGCCTATCACAGCTCTATCAGATAACAGATTACGACAGGCATGTTCAGGTAGCGCTTGTTATGACTTCAAGCTCCAGCTTGCAATGAGTCAGCACAGTTTGTGTCACTGTAATGTTACATACAGCAGATCACAGGTTGCCCCACTCCTATACCATCAGCTGCACAGATATAAATATTTGCCTAACTGACTATTGACCTTAGGGTTTTCTCTGCATTATGTCAGGATATGTAGGGTAAGTGCGCGAGTAATGCTTACAAAAGGGCCTCTATTACTAAGCAATGTTTTAAAGTTTGAAATTAGGGTGCTAGCACCTGTGTTGACAGATGAGCGCTCATCTGTCAACAAAAAAACCTCCTAATTAGCAGGTCCAATTCAGTGTACCATGCTATTTGGGCCCCCAATTGGCTAATTCAGTACTTTCGCTGTAGTTGATTTGCATTTACTAATGTACTACTCTCTCTAAAAAGTCTTAAAATGTACAGCACTGTAGATTCCAGGTTCTAAAAAAAGTTTTGTCAGGGTTGGTACGCCATGCTGAACCCTACCCCCACCCCCCTACCCTGTTTGCCCTTAAATGTTGGGATAATGGGTGAGATCCTTGGATTATGACTGATAATCTCATAGTTTCCATCGTGCGGGTGCGGCGCACCCGGGTGCTAAATTTAGCAACTCCTGGGACTTTGAATGTTACGGGGGTTTCCACATTGGCCGCCACTAACATGATCAGCAACAACGTGTCAGGAAACGAGGTGATCACCCGGAATCTAAATGTGGCGGGCACAACGAATTTGGCTGCCACAACCTTTTCAGGGCTGACTTTGACAGGGCTTGTAACCGGGACGCCTTTGAATGGTGTGTATAACGGAAGCACGGCCATCACTAATAGCAGGATCTGGTACGACAAGGGCACCACCACCTCGGGCCAAGTGACCTTCTACCCTACCACAACCGGAATCGCTAGTGGCACAGCTTTGTTTAGCACTTTGCTGAACGTGCAAGCTAATGCTGTCATAACCACGAATAGTGGCGCAACTTGCCCTTCAACCAGCATCAACGCAGCCACAACCACAGCTGTCACAATCAATTGCATACTGACAGGCAATCAGAACGCCGTTGCAAACGGCAACGTTATTTACTGCACTGTCACGGGCTATTAATTTATGACTTAGTCTTGTGGCATCATGTCGGGCCTTATCAATCCAACCCCTGCATTGCAAGTCTACAATTGTAGCAAAAGGGTACGGCCGTTGTCGTCATGGGAATTACAGAGCCCATATGTGCCCCCCTCAAAGCACGCTCGTCCTCGAGCGTTCACATTGAACTCAACTGGAGAATGTTTCGATTGGGAGAAATACTCTTTCACCGCGCAGCGGAAAGTCGGGATCGAACTGGCGACCTAAGAATTTCTTAGGTCCGGAGCGCTAACCGGCAAGGTTGGAGCGACCAGCTTCAGAATCCGAAACCAATTGTAGCAAAAGGGTACGGCTGTTGTCGTCATGGGAATTACAGAGCCCATATATGCATCCCAGACGTTACAACAATGCCATGACCCAAGCGCCTTATCTCAAGATAGTGTATTTCACTGCCACACCTAGCGCAGGCACTCTGGTGGTGCACCCAACCAGCAACGGCACTTCAGGCGGAACAACGGTTTTTAGCAACATTTTCCATGCCACCGCTACACCATGGGCACTCTCGGCAACTCTGGTTATAACTATCGCTGGTCAAAGCATTTCGAGTGATTACAAAACAATCACATTCTCGCTAATGAACGTGAATGGCTTGGTGTCAACCTCCAGTAACACATGCACCGTCGTTGTGGACGGCGCTCCTTGATGACTTTGTGTAATACAATTATTAGCAGCAATCATTAACAATCATGCAGCGCGTTTACGGACGCACCTCTTTTTCTGCACGTGGCTACCTCGGAACTCACAAGACGAGTACAATGGACATGGGAAAGCATGTGGCCATAAAGAAGGGTATGGGGCAGAATGCACCCCAACCCTTCGATCGGCCGGAATTGAATCACGGTGTCAGTTCTTATGCTGCTACCTGAGATGAATCAACAAATCGATAATAGCCTAGCTGGTGCTGATAACGGTGCGAGGTCTGTGTATACAAGACCTAAAGCAGGGTTGGGTGAATTGACAGAGCACAAAGATCTGCCATGGAGCAAAGAAGACTCTAATCAGCCCTTTTATCATGAGCATGCGGTTTTGTCACAAGCAGCTTACGATCCAGTGAAATTCAAATCGAAGTATCAACAATTAGGTTATGCAATCGACTCTGAATTGAGTCAACCTTCTAGAACAGTCTTTTATAATAAATCTAAAAATAAAGCCGTTATAGCTTACTTGATGAACTCAATTGCGAGGACTGGAGTGATCTGCTTCGCATTGACGACTTGCTCAGGAAGACAGCCGGGCACGTTTGCACCAAAGCGAGATGGGCAAAACGAAAGTCAGGTGCTATTTAGCAGAGTGTACACGAGCAACATCGGAGGGTCGCGGTCGCTCCCGCGAACCATGGGGATGTCAAGGTTGTCCCGCCAAGTTTTGCTGCTGGTATTGCTTGTCCAAGCACCTGGAACAGGTACCTTTGTTTGTGACAGCACCCGCTGCATGCCTGGCTATGCTTGCTATGTTTTTGGCTTAGATGAGGCTGGCAGTTGATCTTTGCCACCAAAGGTGACAGTGCAAAGCATGTCTTTTCCTCACCACATCCAGACCTCTGTACCTTGCGCACATGCAGGCAGGTTGTTGGCTATTTCAACCAGGTGAGCTTTAAAGCACGAGGTGCACCTTTGTTGTCAGGCCATATGCGAGAGAAGGCTGAAAGGATGAGTGCAGCGCAGGCTGCGAACTCTTCCTGCATGACATGCATGCATTTACTCAGGCATCTCCTGCCCTGAAGTTTCCTGCATTATATAGTGGACTTTAGAGCATGAGAGGCATGGTCCTTTTTTTCCTCCATATTTATCATGCATGGAGTCTCCAGTAGCACAGTGCATAGCTTTGTGTTCTCACTCACAGGCCCACAGCCTTTTTGATATCTGAGGGGTCATCTGTTGCAGGACCTGCTCCTGGTGGGCAGGATGTCGGACAGGTGTGTGTGCATATTAGATTTATGAAAGCATGATTTCATGTTCTTTGTGGCACCATGCTTGCATGTGTTGTCTATTTGATAGAGTCAAAGCAGGCATTCTGCCGAGCTCATGACACACTTATGCTTTGTTGCAACATGACATGGGCCACTGCAATGGCTGCCCTTGCTCTTGCTGCCCTGCTGAGGTCCTGTCCTGGGCAATTCAGTTGTGGAGCGTGCTTGCCTGCTCACTTGATACTTCCACTCCATGTCTTGCAATGAAGTGCCATTACTGAGCTCACACAGTCTGCTGTTGACATTGCATCTTGGCTTGTTTTGGTGAGAGCGATCAATCTGCTAACAGATTTTGCAAGGGCTACTTGCCCAGCAAATGCATGTATTTGTAGGACAACAGTGCAGACCAATTGAGGCATGTTTCAGCTGGTTCAGGTATATCCTGCTAGAGTGAACACTTTTCTGCATGTTTTGCACATGAATAGTATAAGGTATGTTTGTCTCAGGGTTTGTAATGCATGCATCCGGGCAACATGAATCATGACAGATGCTGAGGTTCTGCCAATGTGCTGATGTAGGCCAAGTTGACATGGATACTGACCCTATCAACGAGCTTACATACAGTCAGACACACAATGGGCAATCTACTAATAGTGATGCTCACAGTAAGCTTCCTACTGTCACTGCGTTCAAGTGCACAAAGTAGCAGTTTGGCAGCTTGTTCCAGCTGGTTTGAGGACCCCTATTATCTGCCGGATTCACACACTATAGTGTATGGTCCACAAAAAACAGCATCCCCTACACCGTTGACCAGCGTGCTAAGCACAAGAAAACTTGTGCGTCAATTACAACATGTGAGTCACAAGTGGACACACTGATGCAGTAGAAGACCAAAGTCCTCATGACGGCTCATTGGCAGCAAATGTTCGCATTTCATTTGATGGTTGGATTTTGAGTTGGAGTCTGAAGATGAAGCTGACACGCCAAGATAAGGTAATGGTTCTACGAAATTTTGCCCAGTATACAGCCCGTCATGAGTATGGTGCAAAATTTACACCAGCTGTGGATGCTGTCTTGCAGTTTTGACACATCACGTCACACATGGTATTCACGCCATTCTCCAGCTTTTTTGTATGCCATGGACTTGCACTTAAAGCAGTCATGTCTTGTACGGATGTGCATAGACCTCAACAAACGAGACCATTGCTTTTGAAACCAAACAACAGCTGTGTGCTATCCAGCAAATCACCATTGTGATGAGGTGACATTTCTGTCTTGTGCGGCTCATTGTTTTAAATGTCTGCTGAGTATTTGATCTGTCTACAGAGTCTGATCATGCTCCCCCAAACATCAGTTGATATGTGTATAGCTAGCCATGACATACCAGTCTCTAGTGCGCCTGGTGGTTTTAACATTTGTCTCCACTCTTGCAGAATGTGCCTGACTCAGTGCCTGGGTTCCATTTGAAGTGTGGCAATTGCAAAAAGACACAGCCCTTGCTGTTTGATCAAGTAAAAATGTGGATTGTGGCTAAGTTTACAAGGGGCGCTTGGTACTATGTTCCTTGTGAGCGCTCTGAATGCACAGGACAAGGCATCATGTATGCTACTGTGGGGCCACATGTAACTCACATAACTCCTGAAGCCACGCAAAGCTCTTGACCTACGAGAGTCGAAACTAAAGTTTCAATAAAGCAGAGTCGTGCTTTTGTACCATTGGTTGAGGACTGAAGTATTTGCAATTTACTTGATCTGCGTTACCAGAGCAAAATGGGTTTGGAATGCAAAGCAAAAGATGATGTTTTGAATGTAATTTTTGTGTGTACACTTGGTACTCTGGGTACAAAGGTGGGCTGTTTTTTAAAAGAACACATGCAGACCATACGGCTCCCTAGCAGCCCTGTTAGATAGAGGACCTTGCTTGCCTCTTGCATGCGCAACGTCTACAGTTCTTCAGTTAATGTTCTAGTACACCCACACCTAAGTACATCATGATGTGTGGCATTGAAACAATCACAGGTCGGCAGTGTCTGGTGTTTGAATATGTGGGTGCTCAGTAGCTCACTCATGTATATGCTGCTGCTCACCACTGGGATGAGACACACCTAGTGCATATCCCGTGCACACCTAGTGTTCACATGTATGCGTACCTAGCAGCAGCTAGCTAACTATAGCACGCCTGTAAATACAATGTTTGTTGTGATGATTATTACTTTGACAGCAGTGAATGTAGCTATGGGTGATATGATACGATCAATCGTAACAACAGGTGAACATGCTACATGGCACACCCATTCAAAGAGATGAGAGGCCAGTGCCATTACTGCCTCTTCCTGCACCTCGATATGTAATAGCCTGGTCGGCCTGCAGGCTGAGTCAATTTTGCCCTTTCCTCACTGAAGCCCGCGGGGTGATTCGTTGCAGCTTTGTTATTAGCGTGCTCATTCCTGACGATAAACAAAACGCTGAGCTTGCAGCTGCACACAGTTCAGACACCAAATGCCTTGTCACTTCTCTAGGCCAAAAACAACAAGAGCGAGAGGGCAGGTCATTTAGCGATGTCATTTGGTAGCCATGTTACCAGGCAAGCTTAGCTTGCTGCAAAGCTCTAATCTGGCAGCCTGTCTGCTGCAGCTTTGCACGGCAGCCTAATGCCCAACGACACGCAATCACCTTGACTGTTAGTTGAACGTCAAGCTGCAACGTTGACTACCTGAATCAACTTGTGGCAGTTCAAGTTGATCAGTTCAGACCCCAAATTCAAGTGCCACTGCAGCAGTGCTTGGGCCTACACAAAATGCTAGATCATATTCACACTGCAACCTGCACTGAATGCACAATAAAATGTCAACTCATTTGAGTGGCGCTTGCAACTCAAAAGGTGTCACTCGCCAGCCTGAGGCTTCAGTTGAATCAGGTTTGAGTTGACTCAGCCCATCTCAGCTGCAGTGTCAAGGTGCTTGTCATGTCGACTGCAAACAACAAGATCTGTGCTGTGTGCACTATGGGGTTGTTGTTGCACAGGGCTGTCTTTTGGCATCCATTGAGCCTCCTCAAGTGCTTTAAGCTGCTAGAGATCCCACGATAGAAAGAAAATGTCAAATGCCAGCAATGCTGAGCTGACTTGCTGGAGATCAAGCTGTACAGTCTGCTCATGAGCATTTGCTAGCGTGCTGCTCATCTGCTCCGAAGTGGTTTGATGCATTGTGAAGACAATGTCACTACCCTGCTCTGCACTACACTACACTGTTGTGCTGCAACAACCAAGATCTGGTATGCTGCATTGTCAGGCAGGTGGATGGCAGCTATCTTGAGACAGACAAGCATAAAGACCTGTGAGACATAAAGCATGAAACGTAAATTTCCACTCATGCAATGCATGGCATTCTCTGAAGGTGGCAGCGAATAGGTGCTGTTATATACTCACGGTTGCTGTATGCAACTAGCATTGTATGGTGCTTTGCAGACAAGCAATGTGGTTGCTTCAAGTTCTGCCTTGGCGTTGGCAGAAAGCAACAGGTGGCAGCACATCAATGCATGTAAAGCATTGACGCCAGCTCGTCTTGTTGGCAGCAGGTTGTGGTGCATGCTCACCAGAATGTGTGCAAGGGTTGCGCGCCATCAGGTCTCTGTAGATTGTCTTGTGCTGCCCTTGTGCATTGTCATGTGCAGCCCTTGCTGTATGAGTACGGTACTCATCCAGCTTGCCTTCTTTACCAGGTGCTTCTTCCCTCGACATAGCACATTTGCGCCTCCTGTTTGTCAATTGTGGGTGCCCTCACATGATCCGGCTGGCAGGAAGCACCAAGATGCTGTCAGACCCCAGATACCTGCAGGCTGTTTATGAGTGTCTCTGATTGTAGACCAATCAAGCATGCAAGCTGGAGGTATGCAGCAAGGTTCATCTCTGATGTGCACATTCTGCACAACCAGATCAGTCTATCTGCTAACATCTTCAAGCTGTTTACAGCATCAGCTGACAGGTACTGGGCCTATCACTTACTCCTGTGCAGCTGTGTTACAGGTGTATCTGGAGTGCGTATAGTGAAAAGCTTGTCAGGAAAAAAACTTGTCAGATATGCATAGCAAGCCCAGGACAGGTGTAATTGGCTGCTGCAAGGTTGACATGTGTACCAATTAGCTTACAGATATATCAAACAGCTTGTAGATGAGAGATGGGTATCTGCCTCTAGTGCAGCTAATTTCCAAGGCATGTGCAAGAAGCTGGTCTTTGTGCTCATCGCTGGCCTGATCCTGGAGCACAGCACGCCCCAGAATCCCAGCTGTGCTGACAGCAGCCTCACCTATCAGACAATGCACGCTGTCAACTGGTTCCGTTGACAGATCACATTCACAGCCATTGGTAGGCCACAAACGGTCTGCTCATAATAAATCTGCGATGTAAATGATTGCCAATGCACATATGTATGCGCATTGAGATCTGCCACATGCAGAAGCCATGTTGCGTGTTGTCTCATTGCATGACATCAACTCACGTCGCTGCATGCAGATACTGAAAACAGCCATCGCCCAGGCTATTGACATCCAGACAAGCAAGTAAGTGGGATTGCCTGAATCTGCTACAGGCTCGTTGAGGCTGATGGTAAAGACAGCAGACAAGTGGGGCTGAACCTGCAAGCCAAAGAACTTACCTGCCTTGGCTCCCATGGTCCCTTGCTCTCAATCATGTGGAACACATGCCTTTTACGCAGACGATATATACTGTGATCGTGTATGTTGTGCAATTCAGGAATTAGGCACATAGGCATGCACGTACTAGAGTAATGTTCACTGTTTGCATGGGTAGCAGTTGCAAGTTGATGACATTGTGGGTTGTGTGGTTTGCATAAGCTTTGCATACTTGAATGTCTCACCGTTTTGAGAAGCTTGGAGTCAAGTGAAGCTTATCAAAATAAACATAAGCGATGATGCTATTCTGCGAAGGTTACTGGTCAAAAGTTATGATGCTTGTTAAATTTAGCATGACAAATTGTGCCTGAGGCAGTTTTTGGAAGCAAACATATGTTGGCCCCCTGTTAGCCCAAGGACAGTAAATGTAAGTACAGAGATATCACACGTTGAAAAGCAGCTGTGCAAAGACAATCTGAGAGTGTAGAGTGTCGAGCATGGTTTGCATGTGGGATTCAGCTGGTAGGCACTGCCTGATGTCGAGTTCCAGGGTCTCCCACAGGCCAGGCGGCATCTCCGGTCCCTTGCGCTTGCTCACATACCACCTCACTGTGACTGCTGTTGCCGCTGCTACTGCTGCTGCCAGTGGCTCAGCTTACCTGTACAGCGGAGTGCAGCCCAGTGCATCAGCTTGACTGCTCACTTGCCTGCCTCATAAAAAAACTCGGGGCCCAGCACAAGGTGCTGAACTTGAGCAAAGCCAAGTGGCGCCAGCACTGCACTGCAACAAGCCCAGGATGCTGATGAAGTATTCCAATGGTCATCTAGTGAGGGGTCACACGTCTTGACGTCAATATGCTGCAAGTTTTGTTGCTGTGGTATGTTACGCGCCAACAGCAGCCGACTTGAATGAAATACCTTCGCCAACCTGAACCAACCCAGCTGACAACAACGAGCTGTGACGCAACGCTGTGTGCAAGAGTACATAGATATATCCGACGTGCTGGAACCATTTCTGGCATCTGAGTTGCAGTCACAGACGACTGCTGTGGCAAGGCAACAACTGGCCAGGACAACTGGGCCATTGTCTCCTGCCAACACATTCAGCTGCAGCAGCAAACAAATGTCCAGCTCTGCCCCAAATTGCATGACACCAGAAATGGACATCATGATATCCAACTTTATTGCAATGGTATAGACAAGGCTCCTGATGCTGTTTGATCTTCAACATCTTACTAAGCTCCTACCCAGTACACACACAGCTTACTCAGCAGCCAACCATGTCATCCCACAATGCCCTCATCTACATTATTTCTGGTGACAGACTTGTGGAGCTGCAGGGATGCAGATGAAATGTGAGGGAGAAGATCATATGTCTGCGCCACTCAAGACCGTGAAAGCCAAATGTGCACAATCCTACAGTGGAATGGACATCACCAGCCGAAGGACTCTGAAGACAGCGCCCATGACGTGCCACTCTTGCAAGCCACTCTTGCGATAGCTTCAATGTCATGTTGGTGAAATAAACCCAAATGTTAGCTTGTAATCTGCAGCCACATTACCCATGGCTTAGCTTTGGTGTGATGTGTTAAAGTGTGAAATCAAGCTTCGCATTGACAGCGATGTCAAGGGTTCATGCAGTGTTGTTCAACTGCTGCCACTTGGAATACCTCACTGCAGTTATGCTAGTGTGTCAAGCAGCAGTGAAGGCTTAGATGAAACAGGACGCACAAGGTCCAGAAAGGTCACCCGTCGAGGCAGCCACCCGGCTGAGCCCTTGGAATGCAGCCTTGTGACAATACATGGTTGAGCTTCCAAGCTGCCATAGACAGCAAACATACTCGCACTGACTATTAGCTTCCTCCGTCATGTGCAGCTTCTTGTCAACGGGTAGCACAGCTGGCCAGTCATATCACTTGCCACACCAAAGATGTTCAGGCCAATCTCAGTGCAGCAGAGCCAGTGACAAGAAGCGCTGGTTCTGCTGGCCACTTGCATTTGACAGGGCTTTTCTATTTATGGGGTCAGGTGAGCTAGTTACGGGGGTCAGGTTTTCCCAGTGCTGGCTTCATGACCCCTCAGCAGTCAGCTGTCTCCATAGTTGCATCTGTAGAGATGGATGCCAAGGCCAAGAATGCAAGAGTGGCAAGCAACTTGCTTAGCAGCCGGGTCAGCCCATGGTTACGCAGATGATGATGATTGCGCAAATGATCCTTGTTTTGCTGATGATTGGAATTCATCAAGTTTGAGCATGATCTTCAAGCACAGTGAAGTATACCCTAATCCCTAAGTGGCTGCTCCCAAAGTTTCTGTACTCACAGCAATTATTGACCAAGAGCTGTATGATATCAGCTACACAGGACATGTTGGATACTAACATGCAACAAGGTATGTGCAGCATGGCTATTGGTGGCCTTGCATGGGACGGAAGTATGTGAGTGTGTACAAGGCTGTCTCATATGCCATGTCATATGCAGTGCCAGCAAGACAGGTCACTTCACAGACATGCTGCAGGGTTGCTGCCACCTGTAGAAGTATCTGGGCAGCCCTGACCATACTGGCTTGCCCTCAAGAGCAGCAACACAGCCATCATGATGTTTGTAGACATTTTTGCCAGGATGATCGTGTCAAGCCTGTACTGTGCAACAAATGTGGCTGAGGGATTTGTAGGAACTTTGTTTACAATCTCTATGGCGCCCTTTGCGCTTGCACCGCATGCATGCCATTACACATCATCAGTGTGCCTATGTTCTTCTGGGCTAGGTTGCTGGCCAAACTGCTGGCTGAGGAGCTGCTGCCCTAGCCTTGAGCCTGCAAAATGCCTTGGACCCTGGAATCATGCTGGCCAAAGCTCTGTTAGCACAGAGTGCATGCGCCTACGTGAACCTGCACACCAGGTATGCCAAATGAGCCTTTGACGGAGGGCTTGGTGTTGTATGGTAAAGGCATGCCATCTCGCAGATTATGCACAAAGATCTTAAGTTGCACACTGACCTTGGCATTGTGTGCCCTGATTCTCTGTTACAGCAAGATGCACCAGCATTTTGCATGCAAGGACATGCATTTCTGACTGACATGCAGCAGTACATTCGTTGTGGCAAGTCAAGTCGTTCCAGCTGGGCTTCAGTATGAATGATACCTTGAGCAAGCACTAGACCAGCCTGGCACACATATACCCATTCAGGCTGTAGTCTGACCAGGGTCGAGCTTGTAAGCCTAGGTTGCACTTGGGAAAGTATGATCTGAGCTGCAATGGTGGCTTAAAATCTTTCATATCACGCCAGATTGCCAGCTTTTGTCCATCACAAAAGTATAGGTGTCCCACAACTTTGTTCTGGCGGCGGAGGGGACCTGTACCAAAAACCCATCAAATCAGCAATGCTGCAACTCCTTGTGAATGTTGTGCTGTTAATTAAAAGCGGAAAATACAATTCTGTCAAAGCACTTGCGTCATGATGCCTGTCTGTGCAGTGCAGACTAAATTTAGGGTTGCTCTTCACCATGCTTCACCACATCAGCTAGCCCAACAACAGGCGCAGTATGACAAGTATTAGCTCACCGCGGAGCCCTTGCACATGCAGACCATAATGGGGGAACTGCCAGATATGGGGACCAGCTCGGCTGTGGCCAGCATTGTCGATGTTGAACTCAACCCTGAACTCTGCAACCAGAATGTCGGCACCTCCTCGCTTGCTTAGGTTGGGCTTGGCCAGCTGAAATGTCCAGATTGCCTCCACCATTCTCTGTTTGTCAGGCCCACCATGTTGTTTGGTGTAGCCAATGACAGGCTTGATGATGGCTTTGACCACAAACTCTGGCAGCTCTAGCCCGGTCAGATGGTATTCCAATGCTTTGTGAAGCTTATTCAGCCAGTCCTCAAAACAACCATCCAGTGTGCAGCCTATCTTGTCCTGCAATTGGACCAGCATACACAAAGTGTCTAGCGCTTTCTGGCTGACCTTCTGCAGACTGTGCACGCAGACATTTTGTTCCCAACCAATGTCATGACGATGTCTGAAGCATCATGGCAGACCACAGGGCAAACACTGGCAAAATTGAACTCACCCACGGGGTCAATCCTAGCAGCTGACAGTCTTCTGGCATGCGCTTGCCGTTGTTGTCATTGATGGCTTGGGCCTTGAGCGGACTGTCACTACAGAAACACACACAATAGATATTCCACTCTGTCACTTTGGCTGTACGACCACATTACTGGGAGTCCACATCCAGGTCAATGAGCAGGAGAAGCCAAATTGCACATATGAAAAGCCCAGCGCAAGCCAAGGATTGTCGTTCAGCAAGCTTGGTGACATGTTGCTGATACACTACGGCTGCCTCTGGCCCACCTGAATGCACCGGCAGGGCCATGAGAAGGCCCAGCAGGGGTCATCACATGTTCCTGTGACAGCAAAAGCTGTGTTGCTGGTCTTGCATATGCAACAAGCAGCACCACAAGGCTAGAAAACTTCACAGCTTGTGTAGCCACAACAGAATTGACAAAAGGTTTATGCCTGCAGGGACAACGCACTGCCAAATGGACAAAACAGGTTGGCAAAATGACATCTAGAGGCTATGGATGCCCTTGCCTTGAGAAAGACAGGAAGATGCAATGCGTTGGAAAGCAAGGCCAGATCAGAGCTCATCATGCAGTGCATGATGGCATAGCATGCATAACATTGCTCATTTTCAGCAAGGCCATGGGCAGGCTTCCCCACCTGCAGTCCTAGCTCCCTCATCAGGGCCTTGCATGTTTCGATGATGCCCCTGGCCTTTTGCAGATTTTCTTCCACCCCCTGAGCAAACTCCACCAGCCTTTCTGTATCTGCAGCACACTCAGCAGCGTCAGCACCATCAACTGTCTTGCATTGCCATGCTCTTCCATGCGGGGTGTCAAAGCACTCTTATGCAAATGCACAGCAGAAGCTGGCCCAGGAGCAATAGGAAGTACTGGGTCTCATCCAACAATAGATGGGATAGCATACATGTGCACATGACCTATGCTGAGTTGCCTTTGCAACTGCAGAGGCTCGGGTTGTGACTGGCCCTATGACGCATGAAGAGACGCCTCAGCAAGCTCCATCGATGACATGCCAGCTGTTTTGCAAGCACATGGCATCTGCTCTTCAGTGCATCCTTTGGCTGAAATGCTTTGCATGAGCAAGCAGGCCTACCTGCATAGGTGGCTGCCAAGGCCTCCTCCACAGCTTGATTGTACATCTCACAGCGCTGTTCAACAGCAAGGCAAACCTCACTGGTGAAGGTGGTCAGCTCCTTGTCAATGCATCTTTCAATGTGCTCACGCAATTCAGCCACATGCTTGCGAGACTGCTTCTCCAGGCTGGCCTGCACATGCAGAAGGGTAAGTCAGGTCTCTGGAAGCACCACTCCTGCCACACAATTGCATCTAATGCCTTGTTGACAACACACATACTCAAGGACCTGCTTCCTTTGAAGTAGCAATAGTTTGAAGGACATGATGACAAGACATGCCTTCCAAGCCGTGGTGCTAGCAGCCCATTCATGAGTGTAGACCCCTTGTAAAGATTTGTTGAGCTGTTGAGCATGAGCACTAACCCAGCGACTTGCTGTGCAGAAGACAATGCTTCGTTTACACAGGGAGTAGATGGCGCATTGGTGTGTTGCATGTGAGCATCCTTTGCTGATGAGGAGACATTGCTCAAAATTATTTCAAGGTTTGCTGTATTGTCAAAGCCACCAAGAGAACAGGACATTGAATGGCCGGCATGACACTGCTTGCTCTTGGCATGTGGGCAGCCACTGTAGCAGCGCCAAGCAAGTGTTGTGGCCAGCACGGGAGGGTCAGAGCTTGGATAGCAAAGCTGGTGACATGTGTCAGAGGAAGAGGAGTTCTGCTGCGCACGTGCTGTGGTTGCACAACCTGACACACTGCTCTGAAAGCACTGTTGCACTGCTCCTCACAAGGGTTCACAAACGTCTAGCTTGTTGAAAGATGTAGATGCTTTACATGTCAATGTTGCAGTCCTGCCGGCAAGTCATCATTTGTCAGAAGCACAAATGGAGAGCGCTCTATGTCTCATGCATGATCAGGCAGCATGAGCAAAGACTGTAGAGGAAGACTATCTGCCTTGCATGCCCAGCCAGCAGTATTGTGACAGATTATCTGCTTTCACATTGCCGCCAGATGAATGCTTGCTGAGCATTTACGTCACTCAAAAACCAAAAGTATGAGGCATGGTGAGATACCTTCAGCTCCTTTTGATCAAGCTTGTACCATGTGATGCGCCAAAGCCCGCAGATGTTGATCTCAGATGTCTTGACACCTGAGCCACAAGCACAATCATATTGAAAATATTTGTACAATGCAAATGCTCTCGACCAACTGAGCTGATCAACTGACGTTCTGCTCTGGCTACATGCATGGATGTTGTAATGATGCCTCAGCATGCTAGCAACAACAGCAGTACGGCTTGCGACAAATATCAGTGACAGTCGACTTTGTACACCCACGTTGCCATTTATTAAGGCTCTGAGCGTGATGCACATGCACAGGTCTTGGGGCACATCAGACAGGCACTCTCAGCATGTGAGTTTGTCAATTTACCCTCACTAAAAATAGACGACAATTGAGCTTGCATGTCAAGGGGCGAAGGGCTGGGGCTGAGGGTTTGTGGGAGCACAGGCAGGACCCCTGCCGCTTGCACTTGCTCATCAATGGCTTTGGCTAGACCGTCCATATCAGCCTGCACTATGTTGTATTGCTCTGACAGTTTCGCAATCACGCACTCCCCTAGGTCTCGCCAGGTTTCACCTGCCTGCGCACATCTGACTTCGTCACACAGATGTGTACTCCGCGTAACAATCAGGGCAGGGATACTTGTTGTACACAGGAGGCTTAGGGTCTAGGAGGGCCATAGTCATACAAACATGTATGGACTTGCTGGTCAGTCAGGCTGCTTTGCTGCCCTATGGTGAGGGCACATGTGCATGCATGCAGTAGCAGAGGTAGCAAGCAAGGGCGACGCACAGACATGCAACATCAGTTACAAGCTGGATTGCTGCAACTGTTGTCAACCACAAGGAAGCATGTTGCCGCAATGAGCAATCAACACACATGTGGACTCATAGAGGACGCCTGATCACACATTCAGGCTGTTACGAACATGCCATACTGGCGCTGCATACCTGCAACAACACGCACGCACAAGGGTCACAAAGCTGAGAAGGAGAGGCAGTTCATGCAAGCGTTGGAAGCCATTTCAGAGCAGCGAAAGGACAAACCTCTTCCTCAGAGGCTTCTATAAAGCTTGTCACTATCTTAGACAGCTGTTCCTTGACCTCATCCTTGCCTGCTGCCTTAGTCAGCTCCTTTACCTTCTGCTGCGCGCCCTGCCACTTGTCCTGCTTGCTGGCAGGCTCACCATGGAAGACATAACTGATGCCCTGCATAATCTTAGTCTCCAAGGACTCCAAGTGGGTTGCCACCTGCATGCCGTACATCAACCAGGCCGAGTCATCTTGCTTGTTCATATGCATTGACTGAATGCCTATCACATGCCGCCTCGTCACCCTCATCTTATTGATAGCTCAGAATGTAAAATTCAACCATGGCTTTCATCATCATTCTGCTCAGTCATAGCCATGTCTAGCTACTGGTGGCTTTTGTCTGCATGGAGTCCAACACCACCCTAAGAAGCACTGCGGTGGCAGGTCAGAGCCTGCATCGGGTACAGTAGGGCTGATGAATGTGAACACGCATAGCAAAGACCCTCAGCATATTGCCTTGGTGCAAAGGACCGGGGTTGGCAAGGCCATATGGACATCTGGCAAGATGTGCAGCTGGCGCTAGGCATGGAGGGGGGTACAACACCCCAGTGCTCACCTTGCTCTTCAAGCTGCCATTTCTTTGCTGGTTCAAGTTGCTGCATGCGGATGTGCAGGTCTGTGCAATACGGTCGATCATCTCCTCCTCCATGATCTGTTGAGCGTCGAACAGTGCTTCCATCTCTTGTGCCTGTGCCACTAGGGTTTCCTTTAGGATCTGCTCTGCCTGCATAGCACTTGCCCCACCCTTGTGACCCTGCTCATAGACCACTGTGTACCAAATTGAATCCCTGGGCGGGAGGCTTTGCACATCCAGCAGCAAGATGTGGTCGGCCTTAAGCCTATGCCACAGAAGCTGTCAGGAGATGCGTGGTACAGCCCTGGCAGAGAATTACAGAAGGCCATGCCTTTGCAATTGCACACATTCTCATGATTTGTCACAACGATGAGATCGTCTTTGTGACACAGCGTCACGTCTGGGTGATAAAAAAGGTAGTCAACCTCAGGCAGCTGAAATGGGCAGGCCCTGGCAGCTGGGTAGGCATGTACGTCATTATGACTTAGCACACAGTGCATGTACTGCTGCTTGTGGCAGACTGGTGCTGGCGCTTGTGCAAACAAGAGGTACTATGCTCTCCTGGCAAACGGCACCTTGCCAGGAACAGGGACAGTGATAGGAAATCCAGTACAGCAAATAATGCTTAAAGCTGCCAGTACATAACAGCATACAAGCAAGACCTGCCCAAACAGGATTGATGCCCCACCTGCTGCATCACCTTGATTGCCTCATTAGTGCATGCATGCAGCTTGAGCGGAATTGCACCAGCCAAAAGTTCAGCTATGACTGCCTTCTCCAATTCTATCAGTCCAGATGCTGCCAGTGCCTCTGCAGCTCTGCACTTCAGGCTGTCTTCATCAACCTACATTCGTGAAAATCAACCTGCTCAAAAACTGTTCAGGCAAACAGTTTGACAAGAGCATGTCCATGCAGTGCAGCACACACACTGCTTGACGAGGTTGCATGACGACAGCCCGCCCATGAGGAAGTGCATCAACAGATTGCTCGAAAAGGTTGCAGAACATGACTGCTTAATTGGATGCGCAGATACGCAGCTGGAGGTGTTGGATGCTGTGCTTGCTATCATGGATGGAATGAAGAACTACGCTGGGGTTGCCATGCTCCTGCTGACTTCACATAAAGCAGATGACAGGTATGTGTGCAACTGCAAGTTGCATGTAAGCTGCAGATGGAAGGGAAGGCATTGCAGTGTTCAGCCTGATGATGCCCCCAAAAAAGGGGCAGATCAAGGACTGAGTTACAAGTGCAAAGCCTGCAGGTCACCAGCAAAGCCTGACCGCTCAAAAGGCTGACTGATAATGATGTTACCTGAGAAGGAAACCCAAGAAGCGTCTTGAGCTGATTTTCGTGCTCAACACTGGCGCAGCCCTGGAGCACAACACGCGCCAAAAATCCCAGTTGTGCTGACAGTAGCCTCACCTGTTGGACATTGCACGCGGTCAGCAGCTGCTTCTACTGCTACATCACATTCACAGCCCCTGGTAGGCCACACAGTGGTCTGCTCAGAATTGACTTGCAGTCAGCGATGCTTCCCAATGCACATGCCTGCGTGCATGAGATTTGCCACAAGCAGAAGCCATGTTGCTTGTTGTCACATTACATGACGCCAAGGCACGCCAACGTGTCTATATACTGAGGACAGCTGTTGCCCAGCCTAACGACACTCAGACAAGCAACTACCTTGTCAAAATCTGCCAAAACCTGCTGCACCTCTGCAAGCCAAAGACCTCACCTGCCCTGGTTTCACTGGTCCCTCCACCAGTGAGGCATTGACGTGCTTGAGGCGGGTGTTGATGACGTGGCTGACAAAGCGAGGCAGGCCCTCCAACAGCTCGGGCGTGGCCTGCAGCACATGCCAGCTCAGCGGTGCTGGCCTCAGTACAAGGTCAGGCATGCTGGCACAGTGATTGCAGACCATCGAACTGTGCACTTCACACATTTGATCAGACGTGCGTTGCGTATGCCAGCAGAGCTGGGAACACAGCAGTACAGATTTCAGGAGACAGCCCTGCATGAGCGCTGCGGCGTGTGGTGCACACCTATAATGCAGGCCCACCTGGTCACACTTGTTGACCACAATGTAGATGCGCTGTTGGCAACCCTTCTGGCTGTAGAGGTCCTCCAGCCATTTCATCTCTGATTCAGTGTTGAGATTAGTAGCATTGAGCAGGACAATCACAGCATCTGCTTCTGCTAGCAGCTTTCCACAAGTGTCACTGTCACCGCCACAAGCAATTCTGTCAGCGGGTCTTTTGACATTGAGCTGGCACTTGTGCAGTTTGTGACAATCTGACCTTAGCAAATGTGGAAATACAGCTTGTTCATCTGCTGTCATGATTCAATGCAAAGCAGCCTTTGTGCTGCAGGAGCAGAGATGGTAACTTCATTAATCACGGTCGGCTTTATGAGCCACCACAACAAGCAGCTTTGTGGACGCATGGCAGCATGCAGCATGACACCAACAGGCTCCGGGCAGAAAGTCCGGTGTAGCAGGACAGAGTAGTCATCAAGTGTGCAATCAATGTGACAAGGTAAACCATTGATGTTGTATGCAGGCATAGGTCTGAGTTCTGCTGCACACCTCAGCAGGTGTTGTCCAGCCTCATTTGGTCCCGGCAGATCGTAAAGTTCCACTCCGGGTTCATTATCATAGCTTTGCAGATGCTGCATGGCTGCCATGTTCAGCTGCAACCGCAAGACCTGCAGGTGAGCACAATTGTAATGGCAAGTGGGTAGGGGATACTGCCTGGCATCATGTCCTGGCAAGAGTGAGTTGAGCAGCACATGCTGAACTTCTGGGAAAGAGTTGTAGCCCAACATGCATTGTTTTGAAACCCACATGACCGTGATGCACTGCAGTGCTGGGAGTGTGATCACCTGCATATCTTCAGCACAGTCCATGCCTTGTCTCACACTGGCTTGCAGGTCCTGCACCTTCTTGTCTGCAACACATTGAATGTGAAGCAATGGAGCCTGCTGCAGCACTGAGATCAAGCAGCACACCTGGAATTCCCAAACAGCACAAACAGTGTAATAGCCCACTATCCAAGGCAAGAGCAGCAATCAACACCACGCAATCGCCACAGGCTCACAACTTGCTGGACAAGGTGCAAAGCCACTACTTTGAGTCACATGCAACAGACTCAGACTAACGTGACGCCCACAAATTGTAGCAGCATACAAACACAATGTGCGCTTATTACCCGCCGGCTTGCAAGGCAGGCAGCCGTACAAGTACATGATTCAGGCATCACTGCTGACGGGGACAGGGGAAGCTGCAAGGGCATACATATATGGCGGGCGCCATGTACATCGTACGCATTGACTCCTTTTTTGTAAGTCAAGCATGGCTCGCTGGAGGATGGTGAGTGAATCAGCAGGCAGGGCAGTGCTGTGTTTGGAAGCAGACTGGCAGGGAGAACTGCCTGCCCTGCCAAAGCATTGACAGTAGTGGTCTTCCCTGCAGGAGGATTACGCATATGAGCAGAACCAATTGTCATATCAGTCAGGGGAAGCAGGTGCTGCAGACGCAGGCTCCTTTGTTGAATCTCACTCAAAGGTCAAGACGATGCAGCACTTGTGGGTCAGGCTGCACTGTGCTGATTACCAGGGTGCTGCTGCTTCCAAACAAAAACAGAAAAGAGCACCCAACTCATTCTCGACCACACAGATTGGGGAGGTGTGCAAAACAGGACAACAGTGAATTGCTGATTGGATGCAAAATGTGTACACAGCCAAAAACTTACACAAGGGCGTGAAAGCCTGAACAGCTCAACCTTGAAAGGATACTCAAAATTGTCAGTTCCCAAGTCTTGGCATGTGCTGACAATGATGCTTGAAGGTCATATGCAGAAACAGGGGCTCACCATTGTTGGCCTGCGCTGCCACTGCAACTTGCAGTGGCTGCTGACTACCTCTCTCAATACTGCTCCACTTGGCCTGCAGCTCCTGTGCCTCAACCCTGACTGCTAGATTGCCTGCCAACTTGTCTGCCTGGCTTCCTGGAGCTGCCCTGTCTGCAGTCTGCGCAGTGGCAGCCAAAGGGGTGCTTCCTTGCTCTTTGGAGTGAATAATGCCACGCAGAAGCCTGCCCACGCAGTGGCGAACCCCCTGCTGCCAGCCATGAGGCCTGCGCTTCACAGGCCAATTCATTGCAAGAAGCAGCTGTTACAAAATACCTGGTCTTTCAAGCATGCTCGTGCACCAACTGGTATGATTTTGTAAGAGCACAATCTGAGCGGTACAAAACAGGATCACCTTGGTGCAACATGACTGACATCATGACATGAACTTTTGTGTGATGACTGCACGCTGTTGTTGTCACCGCAGTGCAGGTCCTTGACATCATATAACACATGACACAACACTTGGCAGTAAAGAGGCATTTAACCTGGTCGTGCTTTGAAACTGCTGCGTGAAGGCGCTGGCACCATCTGCCGAGCTCATGGACTTTAGCAATTTAGTGCCTCTACTCAGGACCTCTGGCATGCTGTGCAACAACAGAGCGCTCTGTTCTGCAGGACCCAGCAAACGTCAAGCCTGTGAAACACACATCATGAAACAGAATATGCACTGCGCTGGAAGGCGCACTTGATATAGGGCTTAATATAGTGACCAAGATAAAGCCTTATGCAATGACATCACATCCAGCTGCATGCAGCTGCAGACAAGACCTACAGCAAGAATACTGTGTAGCGCAGTGCCAACCAGCTTTTACAGTGCTGAGGTATAATGCCAGAGGTTGCAGGCAGTGCCGCTTGCATGCAGCAGCTGCAAGGAGAATAATTGCTTCTTATGGTAGCTTTATTTGAAGAGTTGTACTACGCTAGGCACATTTTTGTTGTATGTCGTGGCTCTTCATGGTGTTCACCTGTCCCATAGCGCCTGTCCATTATCTGGATCGATCTGAACAAGACTTTCAGGCCGCTCGCTCTGGAGCGACAGTCGAAACTGTGCAGGCGAGTGAAGTGGCCGCCTTTGAGCGACGCAGACACACAAACGTCGCCGGGCGAGGTGATCCACAAGATGCTCGCACATTGCCTGGTGCCATTGGGCCTGGCCTGGCCTGGCCTGCGGCGTGGCCTGCGGCGTGTCCTTGGTGCAGAACTCGCAGCTCAGCAGTCTAAAGACTTTATCAGAAAGGAAGTGTCTGCCTCAACAAAGACAACTTCCGTAAGCATCCTCCGTCCACCCCAGTGTGCTGCATAGTAGTACCAATTGCAACTGGCAAGCGTAACGGCTATGGCCAGACACTACTGTGGAGCCTGCGGTCAGCAGCTCTGCAATGATCTCTCTTCTGCTGCTACCAAGGTGGGTCTCTTTCTTATGGAACGCTCCGCACAGACATAAGTACTGATGATCTTGACGTCGCTGTACATATGCACGTTGGTGCTGCCTGAGTTGTCTAGAGGTGTACGTGTCAGGGCTATGCCTGATGTGCGACTTGAAGCTGCAGACAAGCACATCGTTCAGACCTACTGCTGGATCAGCCGACGGCAAGAAAAGACCAGCATACCGCCCAGAACCTGAGCTTGCTGCAGCTGGTCCTATTGACACCAAGGTGAGCAATCCGCTTTTGCCTTTTGCAACACATTGGTCAACGCGTACGCTCCACGTCTGATTTGCGCTGCGAAAGGCCCTTGCGTCATCATACAGGAGTTGCAGCAAGTGGACTTTTGGGTGTTTGCAAGTGTATCAGTCAAAGTGCATGTCAACGTGACAACTAATTACAAATGATGAGAGAGGATGTTACACGCTTTATACGTCTTGTAGGCTCCAGAAAAAGCTCATCACTACACGGTGACCAATTTCAATGGCACCCACATTACAGTCGAGAACAAAACCGACCAGACCGCGTTTGTGGAGTGCAAGACGGTTGGTGGCGGCTTCACGGTATCCTCAGACTGGGTTTTTAGTAACACTGAAGCATCCCTACCCTGCGTATGGGTGTGGTATGATCTTCATGCCACCATTAATGGTGAGTTGGTTGCCATGGCCAAGGGTGTGTACGCTTCACAGGTATACAGGCTTGTAGGCAGCAACGGTCTGTACAAGTTTGAGGAGGTCTAGAACAAGTGTAGGATGTTTGGCAACCTCACGCAAAGCACAGGTGGACCGAAAGATGCATACCGTGGCGTGTACTGGTATGCAGTGTACTAGTCCTCAGATGGCAATAGGATGCTGGATTCTTGAGCTCCAACTTGTGTCTTCATCAAGGCCCAAAGCAATCTTGAAAACGTCATTTGTTCCCAACTTTAAAGTTGAGCTATAGTGTAATGTCGACAATGCTATGTCTTCATATGACGCATATGCATGAAACCCACTCAACAAGGCGTGAAGTGTAACGAAGTGACATTTCAGGTGTTACAGATCTCTAGAGCACCGTACTGAACAGAGCACCGTACTAAGGCCCTTTCTACACCGGCTGAACAGAGGCGAACAGAGGTGTTGAAAATGCCTTGGTCATGATCCGATTTTAAATTCACCTCTGTTCGCACCTTTGTTATCGAATGCATGTAGCGACCTGCATTCACTTCAACAAGGGTCAATTGACTCAACTCAACAAAGGTAGTTAGCTAATTAGTGCTATATAGCACTCCGTACTGCAAATCTCAGCGTGAGTTGACTTTGTTTGTGTACAAAGGCACCTCTGTTGAGCACCTTTGTTGACCGTTTCTATTGGAGGCACATGGTCTCACTGATCTTTCAACAAAGCACGACAGAGCTTGCCAAGCTCTGATCCGGTGAAGAAAAGGGCCTAAGCTGAACTCAATGCGATTGGGCTGAAAACTCAATTATTATTTTACATTGCGAGGGGTATCTTTACTATCCCCCTCAATGAGTCAACGATCTGCTCAGGAGTCATTGAGTCTTGTCTATGAGCTTCCTCATTTCATTTCATTTAGCACCTTACAGTCTGGGGTGTGGAGCCAGTTGTGACTCATCAGACATCCTGGCTTGAAAGCACAGGTGTATGTGGTGTGCAACAAAACCAAGCTCGTGGGAATTCTGCTCGAAAAAGAGCCTAAGGTCCCGTTGTTGGTAGTTTGGGCCAAATAACGAGAAATGCTGACCTCTAATAATGCTGTAAAAAGGGCTGTCAAAAAGGAAATGTTGCTCGTCTTCAACCGCATGCATAGAACAGTGACGACAAACACGTTGTTCTCTAGGTGGTTTGGGTCTCAACCATCTGTCAGTCTCGACCCTCAATGAGTGACCACCTAATTAGCTTTTACTACACTAGTAAAGCTGCACTACCGAGACTCTACTAGGGCTGTACTAGGCCATGACCAAGGGTGACTATGGTACCACTGACGTACTAACCTTTACCATGATTTGCCATGGTACAGCATGGTAGCACCTGGTAGTAGCCTGGTAATGGGTATAGTAAACCCCCCCCTGTTATTTGTAGTATGACCTGAACTTGATGAGTGAAAACAATGAAGCACTGGGTCTTATGTCACGAAGGTAAGAGGCCATGAGATTGGAGTCAAAAAACATGTTGTCCATGAAAAAGCTGACCTTTGTAGCTGAAGATTGGCAAATGCCGTGGTACCATTTGTCCCTTAGATGCTGCTCAGCATTGGCTAAAGATAAGGTCCCCTCTGCTAGCACACCTTCAAATCCATGTTGGCTCAGCCAAAGGGACAGTTTTTGCCACCAAAGAGTGTTCACAGATGAGGCATGGGTAAAAGCCTTTTTGACCAGCCTGTCAGAGGGTAACTTGCTAAGCCTGCTGACATACTTGAGTACCAGCCCTCAATTCGTTAATTTTGATGTAGGAATATCACAGTTGGTATGTACTAAGTACTAGAGAATATCTCAAATGGCACAGTAAATCACAGATTTAA
>JAABUY010002234.1_pt1 | contig 23515 bp, 23 predicted proteins | sample 5560271 | NCBI WGS metagenome assembly JAABUY01 (sample SAMN10711886, study PRJNA513374) | rock metagenome | isolation source: Antarctica rocks | place: Antarctica: Victoria Land, University Valley | reverse complement strand
TGGGAGGCTTCGTTTCGTTTCGTCTCGTTTGGGTGGGTGAAGTGGGTAGGCCCAGAATAGAGGTGAAGGGGGGGAAGGTGCTTGAACACGGAAAGGATGCGATGGTTTTGAAAGGATCATAGAGACCAGAAGGAGATATGTGTGGTTTGAGTCGACGGTGCAGCCGCGTCGGAACGAAAACAGCCCACCTATTATCATCCATCACAGCGCAATGTAAAGAGTCCCCTCACAAACAGACATCAATGACTCCTTCGTATTTCAGTCATACCCACAGCTACTACCCCTTGCACAACTAAAACGGTTCACGGTCCTAGCCTTCGGCTTTTTTTGCGCATTTAAATCGTCCCCTCCATCATTCTCCGTCTACTGCTGCTTTCGTACGCTAAGCTGTCCTTGCACACACATGATAGATGCTTCGCACACACAAATATCCTACCGATGCTTTTTCCCCGTGATGCCCACGTTAAAGAAAATTCTTGAAAAGTAAAATCGAAAAAAAATGCCCGTGGCTATAGTCGAAGGCCTCGAGGCGTATCCCCGTATTCGCAGAAAAAGCGTGCCGCCGCTAATTGTGTACAATGTGTAAGAAACGCTAAGATGCTATTGAGGACCTGGGAAGTACTGATGCTCGAGGACAAAACATTATGGTACAAGAATGTACGTTCGTGAGAAAGGGAGGTTCTACTACATGAGGCTCATTGAAGGAAAAGAAGACGGACGTCTGCACGTGATCTATGATATCGGATTTTTAGACAACCGTCATCATTGTCATGTGTCCGTTGATCTCGTTATCGTTGCCGGAAAGCGTTCCCCCAAGGAAATTGCCGTTTTTCGGACTCTGTGTGGTACGAGGCATTTTGTTGCCTACAGATGGAGGAGATGGAGGTTTTTGGAACATATGGCTAAACGGTGGGTCTTGAGGAGTCGGAGGTGGGGGCTTTGGAGAGAGTGGTGCGTTTTCGGCGCGGCGGACAATCTCTTTCAAGGCCCTGGTGACCACACCAGCACGGGTTACGAGATCTCGCAGAGATGTTGTATCGAATGGAAGCTTCTTCTGTGACGAGTTGGAGTCGAGGAGGGCCGGATTGTAATGGTTACGCTGCTGGTGAATGGTTTCTAGGACGAACTTGGCTTTTGCCACAGACTCTCGACGAGGCCTGGACGTTGGGGGCGTCTCGTACCGTGACCTGTCCGGGGTTGAGCGCGAAGGGGTCTGAGACCTAGACGTGTTGTCGGTACCGTTTAAAGATTCTTCCCTTGGAGGCGGTAAATCAGATCTACGCATGCCATGGCCAACAGGTGAATCCTCCTCGAAAGGGTCGAACTCATTGCTAGGGGAACGAGGAGAGCGAGGAGGAAATAGATCCTGCTCTTCATCGTCCAAGGTAGCAAGGTTGATAATGCCCTCTGCTTCCTTCCATAACTCAACGGACTGACCCTGCATGATCCCTTGAGCACTAGCTTGCTGCTGAAGCCTTTTCAGTTCTTCAACAAGCAGTGTCAACTCTTTGACTTGCCCGAACTGTCCGTGCACGCTTGCTTGCCTCTCCATAATTGCTGGGGGGACCAACATGCCAGAAGCACTTCGTGCTATATCACTACTGGTGGACGACTGTTTGTTGGTGCGAGGAGGTTCATCGAATTCAAAGTCGTTATCCCAATCCTCACTTACCCCTTTGTTGCCCAATATCCAGGATTCAAGCTTGTGCGTGTTGTGAGAGCGGTGGCCTGAGGCATCTGGAGGAATCGGTACGCTTTGACTACGCAGATGTAGTGCGCTGGGCCCACGGCGGGCGCTCAGACGACTACCACGTGACTCTTTGCTATGCTTTCCATGTGCTGTTCTGGGCCTAGGTGATGACCCTTGGGGAGATGTTTGTTCGACTACAGGCTGCTCCGACCAATCAAAGATGTTTGATCTCGATGGCTTTTCTTGCCCATCGGGTAAGTCAGAAGTGGGAAGTCTGTGTATAGTTGACTCGGATGTTGGCGGCATTGGTAATCGATCAAAGCAATTGTCGCTAGTCGATTCATGGACGCCATCCCCAAAGTCCCCATTACTTTCTTCCGCATCTTCTAATGACCATGACTCGTCATCTTGAGAATCGTCCATGCCTCGGTCGAGGGTCTTCCTCAACTTGATCTCAAAAGGATTTGTGGATGGCGATGACGGAAGCTCCGGTGAGTGAGAAGCTTTGCTGGCATTATGTACTGGGGTGGGGTAGTTTTCATCCTTGCATGGTCCTGCAACACGAACAGATGTGGGCGACGGTGGATCTCCCTTTGCAACACGGTATCTTTTTGGACTAGACTCTACGAACGAATCATCTGTCTCCAAATCCTGTAACGCGAATAATCTGGCCTTTGATAATCCTGCTGGTGGAGACTCATCAAATATCGTCTCAATTGGGGGTCTCCGCACACCAGAGTGACTGCTTCCTGTAGCACCAGTTCTCAAAGAATCATAGACGGTATCACTACGGCCATCTCCATCGTCTTCATCGCCGGACAGAAAGCGGCTATTTTCGTTATCAGATCCAAGCAAAGTCGATTCCCGATCGGATGGCACCCTTGAAGGTCGGGCAGACTTGACGGGTCCTTGTGGAGAGGAGATCGCAGGGTAAGTGGGGCTGGATAGCTTGGGGGAAGATGATGATTTCTCGGGTTGTGGACTTGTTGGATACGAAGGCGCTGTGTTTGGCAGATGGACGTCGAAAGTGGATGAACGATTGATTGGCGGAAGTGGCGACGATGAAGGTCTCTCGTTTGCTCTCATAGGATCCAAGTCCGTCTCATAGCGGTCATCACGGCCTCTGCCTGAAGACCAAATCCTAGTTTGGTTACCGAAGTGGGATTCTCCTTGCGTAAAGGGTGCTGGCTTTCGAGATTTCGAAGTCTGAGGGGCCGAAGTAATTCTTCTGCTGTTCAAGGGCCCATTAGAACCTTTGCTTCCTCTGAGGCTCCCAGAGCGTGGCATCTTCCAGGTAGATGGTGACGGGGACGGAAACATCTCAGCAATGGAAAAAGAACGTCTGGGAATTGCATCCATATCAATGCTGGCATCCGGTATTGGTTTGTCTGTTGAAGGAGACACGGAGGTATCGAACCCCGCAGACGTGGTTGGCCTATTTTGATTCGGGACATATGGATCATCATCGTCCATGGTATCGTCCGAAGACCTTGGGGTTATTGACGTTGCCAATAGAAGGGTCGGTAGTTGGTTGATATCAGGTACTATGCTTCGTGGCGATTCATTTCGATTCATTACCCCATTTGCAGTTCGTTTCAGTGAAGGCCCGTCTTTGACCAGTTGAGGAGGCCTGGACTTGAAAAAAGGTCGCCACGTTTGAAGTGATTCATTGGAGAGACGTTTGTCTTCCTGGAGATCCTCGAATGGGAGTGATCGTCGGAACGATGGATGGTAATTCGACCCTTCGTCTTGGAATTGCCGTTGCTGAAGGGTAGCTGAACGTTGATGGCTGGTGGCAGGTCTGCGAAGGGTCGAGTGCAGTGGCTTGTTCCCTTGCAGTGCCCGCTGTGAGGCACTTCGTTTGACTAATTTGTTTGGTGGTACTACCGCAGGGCTAGTGTTAGGGATGGAAGGTAGAATTGGGGTAGTGGATCCATTAGCAGTCGATCCATTGGACATTGAGAATGTCGACGCAGGCCGGGGCGGCGTGGAAACAATACTTTCGCTCTTGAGGGATGACAAGGTAGACATCCGCCGCAGCCAGGACGACCTCGCTGTCCCAGTTCCTTGAGATTCAAGTGGGACACTTTCCTGTACTGAGGGTTGTTTTGCGTCTTGTTGGGAAGTACTTGTCCAATCGAACTCTTCATGTACTCGTGTGTCGGGTGTTGGAGCTTCTGCCCACGTCCCATTACTCAACCTATTCAACGAAGATAGCGGCCGACCAACAGAGCTTTGCTTCCTTAGTCGCGAAGTCGGTGCAGAGACGGATTGTGAAATTACGGAAGGTGTCGTGGGGAGCGTTGATGTGGGTTGGGCTTCATTGAACGTCGCATATGATTGTGCCTTCCGCTTATTCCTCGATGCGGGTCTGAGACCAGATGATTGCTGAGGGTTGCCAAAAGCCAAACCGACTGCCGCAACGCCAACAGTTCCGATTGCACAGAGCTGTTCAAATCCATAGTAGTTAGTCTGAGTTCATGATATTGCTCGCAATCAAATCGAATTGATTTAAATTGTGTGGGCAGACTGGCTTAAGTCTTCGAATTGGACAATCTTGAAAGTTGAAGGAAATGTCACACGAAGGGAGACATACGGTTGGCACTGTCTCCATAACCTTATGAAAGCCTATCAGCACCGACCAAGACACATCTCAGCGCATCTGAGCGCAGACGCCCAGAGAAAGACTTTGTAGACCCGAGACCTCATGAAGATGGCGTGCGGTGGAATGATAGCTTGACGGAGGTGAACGAAAGGGACGAGGTTCGGGGGCGGAAAGCGGTGACAACGCAAACGATGGGTAACAAGAACTAACGAATCAGGGAACTGGCCGGCACGCTGGCCCACGGTGAAGTTGGGTGATGGAGGCTACAGTGTTGAACCTTTCGGTGGTTCGTGAGTGTTTGAGACGGTACCGTGATGCTGGTTGGTTTAAGGGAAGTTCAGCCCGTGATATGCGTAACGAGGATCAACTCCAGGTAAGCAAGGCCCACTAACTACAAGCCTCCGGGCTATAGTGAGAACCAGATGCACCAATCAAATGCCCATAAGTCTTTGGTGAAATCTTGACGGTTTGTTGCGTTTCTTTGGCATCTCTGCTTACTGAGTGACATTGCACCAAATCAACGATTACGATATACTACACACTACGGATACATCTATCTGATCTGGCATTGGATAATGCATGAGGCAGCAGCAAGTCGAATCACAGATAGCGTTACCATACGGGCGTGTGTGGACCCGTGGGGAAAAGCATGCAAGCACCAGGTCTCTATGACCCTTTGCTTGCTATGCGGCGCTGTATCATTCCACCGGCAACGCGACTATGTGCGTGGATTTGGAGTCCAGACAGACCGAGCTTACTTTACCTGGATTGGTCCTTCCCCTCGCAACTCCGCCGTGGTAGTACGGATTCTTTTAGGTCAGCTCTTCGTCACTACTTTCCTTGAAGAGCAATGGGCGTCCAACACTTGTGACAGTACATGGTATGTAGCTACTCTACGGAGTAAGTACCTTAGATTCGTATCCGGAGAAGCAGCACAGGAAGACTCCTTACAGCTTTGCATCCTGACCGAAAGCTGAGCTGGAACTCCACTCCCGACTAGGATATTCCTAGGCGGGTTGCCTCGAAGGATTACAGCATAGAGGTTGTGCGGCACCTTCCCGGCAGAGGGGAAGCAAATGGTGCGCCGTGGGACTCCTGCTGAACGTTCAACGGCCCCAATCAGGGGCGACGGGGAAGGGGGGCGCACCACGCCATGGGCCAGGCAAGACAGGCAAGGCATGTTGAAGGGTATGGGTGTAGGAGAAGGCGGTGCTTTAGAGGCTGCGTCTTTTTTCAGTCGCTTAAAAGCAAGTTATCGGCCAAGGCGGGTCTCACATATCTGGTAAGCAGCAAACTTTGTCATTTGCACGGCAAGCTCTGGCGGGGTAAAAAGGTCAAGGTACGGATGCAATTGACGTATCGACTTCCATCGTCCTATGGAGACCCTGTTGGCTTGGTTTGAAGGGTGGGCGCAAGGAGTCGGATGCAGGTTTCACCAGTACTTGTCCGAATATAATAATCCCACGGATCCGGCCGTCGTCCTTTTTTTTCTTTTCCTTCTTCTCTACATAGCTTTCCGATTAAAATTGATCGAAGTGGCTCGTGCCCTTTCGATCTGGTGTTTCCCAAGATAGGCCGGACAGGCCAGAAGCGGTGTCTAAATCAAGAAATTGGGATGGGGGCCAGGCTGCACTAAAGAGCGATCAGATACAGGGATCCGACGCATCGGGGACGATCCAACAGATCAGAATCGGTCCAAGGCGCAAGGATGCCATGCAGGACATGGGCGAAGAAACCGAGAGGTGGACTGTCGGCCCTGCGTGCCATGGAAAAGCACGAGATTGGATTAAATAATTCATGATTAATGATAATTGCATCTTGGCGTGCTCTAAGGCTGCTTTTCTTGTGTTTGGTAGCTGCAAGTCATATATCACATAGCTGATAGGTTTTTGTAAATTCTTACGGTACTTTCAAAGATCAACCTCTACGGAGTATCGCTCATCGCTCCGCCGGACCGCCGCTGAGAATCCTTTGGCAACGCTACGAAGGACTTTGATGGCAAATCAAGGCGACACTATTGGGATCCATGGTTTGAAGCGGATCCTCAATCACAATATGCATGTATGATGTTAGTACCTACCTAGCCCCGTGGATTCAGCATTTCCTTACTGTAATCCGTACCGTGTGTAATGTAAGTCTTCATTTACGCGACTTTGGCGACGTGTTGATTGGTTGACGGTTGCAGCAAATGAAAAATTCTGATTCGTTTCCCGTCTCCACTTCTGGAACATCAATTCACTTCAGGCGTGGCATACACACGTGAGTTACGTGAGCTGCGTAAGGTATCGTGTACCGAAATTGACACGCCACCATCTCGGTTCGATCTCCCAGAACACCAGTCATCCGATACTCATCCGATACTCATAATAGTAGAGTAGTCATGGAGGCAGAGATAAAAGCCCAGATCCCTGGCGTTGATCCTGTCATTGCGACTTATGCTCAGGTAGCCTTAAGCCCTAATGTTTCGTAGAGGTGTATCAATCCCAGGGCACTGACTCAACCAAGGGCTATCTTGATCATGTCTCGAAATCGTATACTTCCGAGGCCGATGCCAATCAATCCCCACTGGATGAGGCTGCCGAGACAATCACTGCTTTACTAGTCTCTGCATCAGGAGATATGTCTGATCAGAATGCAATAGCAATACGCAACCTGGTCGATAAGTTCATCTCGAGACTCAGCGCTGCCAATGGCGTCGACGGTGAGAAGAGGCAGATGGCTTCTACGACTCGGAAGCTTGACCATGCCATCCAGGTTGGGTCACAGCGTAATATTTCTTCAACGCTGGGGCTTGCTGGCGGTGCAGTCGATCTTGAATCTGCCAATACAAGAAAGGTAGAGTCTCGAGTTGACAGGAAGAAACTAGAAAAAGCGGAGCGAAAGATCCAAGCAAAGCAAGAACGAAAGGTCATGAAAAACGTAGAGTATGAAGCATCTAGATTACTGGACCAACCAGATGATGCCCAGTCATACGAAGAATTTTTTATGCAGGTCAACCCTCTGCAATTAGGCGCGGACCAGGCGTCCAAGAGCAAGGACATCAAAGTCGATGGAGTCGATGTGTCAATTGGTGGCAAGCGTATTCTGACCGATACCACCTTGACCATGGCGTTTGGCCGCCGCTACGGTTTAGTCGGTCAAAATGGTATTGGAAAGAGTACTCTGCTGCGAGCTTTGAGTCGAAGAGAGTTGCCAATTCCTACGCACATCTCAATCCTACATGTTGAGCAAGAGGTGTGAACTTGTGAACTGATTACGGTCTCTTGCATGAGGAACAGACGCTAACATCTGCCTTTGTACAGATCACTGGCGATGATACACCTGCGTTGCAAGCAGTCTTGGATGCTGATGTCTGGCGGAAGCACCTACTTGCTGAGCAAGAAGTATGTGGCGAAATGATGGGAATTGACTATCAGGATTGACATATTCCAGAAAATCAGTAAAGAACTTTCCGCACTCGAGGTTGAGCGGTCTTCCATGGCAGATACATCAACTGACGCCGCGCGCCTTGACAAACACCGAGAAGGGCTCGATACTACCCTGAGTGACATCCATGCGAAGCTATCCGAAATGGAATCAGACAAGGCCGAGTCTCGAGCCGCAAGTATCCTCGCTGGCCTTGGATTTTCCGAAGAGCGCCAGCACTATGCCACCAAGACCTTTTCGGGAGGATGGAGGATGAGACTGGCACTAGCAAGAGCACTTTTCTGCGAGCCTGATCTGTTGTTGCTTGATGGTAAAACGACTTACAAATGGGGTGAATCTAAATTGCTGACAGGATACCAGAACCGTCCAACATGTTGGACGTCCCATCAATCACCTTTTTGTCCAATTATCTCCAGTCATACCCCAGCACTCTACTTGTAGTATCCCACGACAGAGCTTTCCTTAACGAAGTAGCCACGGATATAATTCACCAACATTCGGAGCGCTTAGACTACTACAAAGGCGCAGATTTTGGTCAATCCCCCCCATGTCCAAACCCGCCTCTCTTAGTACTGACCACCCCCAGACTCATTCTACGCCACCAAGGAAGAACGCCGCAAAACGGCCAAACGCGAATACGAGAACCAAATGGGCCAACGCGCTCACCTCCAAGCCTTCATCGACAAATTCCGTTACAACGCCGCCAAATCCTCCGAAGCCCAATCCCGCATCAAAAAGCTCGAAAAAATGCCCATCCTCGAAGCCCCTGAATCCGAATACGTCGTTCACTTCAAATTCCCCGACGTCGAGAAGCTCTCCCCACCAATCATTCAAATGTCCAACGTCTCCTTTGGCTACACCCCCGACAAACCCCTCCTCGCCAACATCGACCTCGACGTCCAACTCGACTCCCGCATCGGCATCGTCGGCCCCAACGGCGCCGGCAAAACCACCGTCCTCAAACTCCTCATCGGCCAGCTCACCCCCACCAAGGGCCTCATCAGCCAAAACCCACGCCTCCGCGTCGGCTTCTTCGCCCAGCACCACGTCGACGCCCTCGACATGAACGCCAGCGCCGTCGGCTTCATGGCGAAAAATTTCCCCGGCAAACAAGACGAAGAATACCGCCGCCACCTCGGCGCCTTCGGCATCACCGGCATGACCGGCCTGCAGAAAATGTCGCTCCTCTCCGGCGGCCAGAAATCCCGCGTCGCGTTCGCCTGCCTCAGTCTCACAAACCCGCACATCCTGGTGCTGGACGAACCGTCGAATCATTTAGATATCGAGGCCATGGATGCGCTCAGCTTGGCGCTGCGGAATTTCCAGGGCGGCGTGCTGATGGTCAGCCATGATGTGACGATGTTGCAGACGGTGTGTGAGAGCTTGTGGGTGTGTGATGCGGGGGTGGTGGAGAAGTTTGATGGCGACGTCAAGGCGTATAAGAAAAGGATTACGGCGCAGGCTAACGAGGCCGGGGTGGTGCAGGCGCAGAAATAAGGGGTTTCACTCACATGGATGAACCGAAAGAGGTCACTGATCGAATTTTTGGTCATTTTCCATTTACATAGGTAAGTTACACAAGGCAAAGACCTGGAAATTGATCCCGAAGCTTTTTCATGTTCACATCATCGACTGTGTCCTCGAGTGCCTGGTTGGTTATACATAGCCATATCACGCCCCCTAGCATCGAGAAGAACGAGTAACACACCTCTAGTCACGTAGACGAGTGGAGATGAGAGGAGAGAGTGTGTGTTTACGAAACAGAGCATTTGCCGATTTTCATCTCGCATAATTACAACAAGCGGAATCCCCAAAACCCTACCAATTCCCACGCCCCCTATTCCCCCACTTTTTTTACTCTGTCGCCAATTGGATGAATCGGTTGCGTAAAATAGGGTTTTGAACAAGACGTGCAGCGGTTCAGACAGAGCTAAAGTAGATGTACGATCCAACAAGTACAGTTCGAGCGGTTTTTACAATGGCGGCATGGTAAGAGGAGGTTTCAGAGCCCTAGTCGCATGGATATATTTCAAGACGAATTCACAAGGGCATTGAATTCCATTTTACATAGTTACAATAAGCGGAGATCTCGCAAGATCCCAAAGCTTCCCAGCTTCCCATTCCCCGTATCCCCCCCTTCACTCCATCGCTAAAAGGACAAATCGTTTCCTCGTAGACACAAAATGGCCTTCAGCGGAATTCCATCGCGCCAAAACACCCGTTGTCGGGGACGTGCGTGAGCTCGAGTTGTTGGTACCTAAAGCACAAATCGTTAGCATCAGGTGACGAAATTGAGAAGTGGAAAGACAGGGAGAAAGCAACGCACTTCTCGCTCTTAGCGTGGAAATAGATCCCGCTCACGGTCCCCGCCACCTGGTTGAAACAGATATAGTAAAAGCCCTCGAAGCTAGCGCCCATAATCTCGCGGACACGGTGGTCGGGCACGAGGAACGACTCCTTCCAGCGCATGAAGATGTTTTCGCGCTGCGTATTGTTCTTGTACTGGAAGTCTGGGTTCTTGGCCTGTTTGGCCAGGGGCCGCCAGGCGGGGAAGCGGGCCCAGTGCTGCATGTCGGTCTTATCGGTGGCGCCCCAGGAGGGGTGGCGGGTCTGAAATGTATGCTTGGTGCCAATGATCTCACCTTCGAAGTAGGTGGTTAGGGTTGGGTGGTCTTCGGTTAGGCCTGTAGGTGAGGTGTTAGTGAACGGCTAAGATAAGAACGATAGGAGGGAGGCGGACCTTCGATGCGAAGGTAACCACACAGAAAGGAGTCAGCCATGTCGACGTATTTGATCTCGACTTCGACTTTATATTGTTGTTTGTCTGACTGCTGGGTGCCGCGGAATTTGCTGCCGTTGCGGAGAAAGGACGAGGTATGCGTGGGGATCATCTGCAGGAGGAAGATTAGCATTATGAGCCTGGGTTCCGTACCCGTAGAGAATTCTAAACCGGGAGGATAGATCTCGACATACGCGCACGTTTGGAATACCAAAACGGGAAGAAAGTGAGGAGGAAAGCTCAACAGTGTCAGCTATGGGTGCAGGTGATGGCAATTGCTCCGAGTCTTTGATTTCCGTAGTGGTGCTCATCGGGCTAGAGCCATCTGCACTTGAGTGTTCTTCATCCATGCCGTTCGTGTTTCTGTCAGACTTGTGATTGGTTGGGGTCGGTGATGGTTGGTGGTTGTGGTTTATGTCCTCCATCGAACCGGTAGCTTCTATTTCTGTGGCTGCGCAGTCCTGTTGTCGAGGGGGCAGCGCGCCGTCCATGACATCTTCAGGGTCCGGACCCTCTTCATGCCCATTCCTCCATGTTCCGGAACGTTCTGAGTCGGGTGGACATGTCGTGTGTGTTAACCGCTCGAGATGCGGGTCAGCTCCAAACGTGAGCTGGGTGGAGCTGTCATTAGGTGTCGGCATTGAAATAAGGAATCTCTTTTAAAACATAGAAGAAGAAACATATACAGAACCAAAGATACGGAAGATATATTTATCAAATCAATAGGAATGCCTGGTTAATGGTGGTGGTCTGGGTCGACATTGGGTATACTAAGGTAAATTGAGTACGCAGGTTGTTTAGTCTACGCGGGGAAGCTCACGAAGACGATGCAAGCGAGATCCGTGAGGCAACACCGGATTATCATTACGCCGCCCAGACACAACTTGTTACGTCACTCAAGAGGTACAAGGTGGTGAGGCTGCTGAGGTAGATGAATCCAACCGACATTGCTCAATAAGATATAAATGGTGGATGATTTCTTCTCCCTACTTTCATGTAGCCAAATCGGCAAGGGTATGACCGCCAAATATAACGCCTATCAGACCTTCCTCAATCTCCACTCCTCTTGCTCTTATAACAAAAGATCTAGATAGGCTTGATCTATGATGAATTCCGAAATGTCAGTGTTAATCTTGTGCAGGCTAGGGATTCAATATGCTGTGTACACTTACCTTGAAATGTAGAGATATCAAAGAGAACACCAGAGCCTTGAGGTCTTGGACAAGATAGTAAAAAACCCGCAGTCCTTCCGGATCTGCTGACTCTGTGACATCGACAAGGGAGCCGATCTTTGCCGTCTGTACCAGAGTAATCAGCTCATCACCATATACTTTCAAGCCCTGAACTGTGAAAGAAGTACCTCAAAAGAAATGTGTTCGTTGCCCAGCCTAATTTCCAACTCTTGCCTCCCATCTTTGTTCTTCTCTGGCCATTTGGTGTCGTCCTCCCTTCCAGTAGTCAGTAATTGTAGGGCAATATTTGCATGTTCTATTGGCTACTTCATGATCTCGCTTTCCTTGACTATCCTCTTAATCTCGGCAATGAGTAGCGAGCTAACACACACTGAGAATTCATTAGAGCTGTCCAATACATGCTCGTGGTTTCGGTACACATACTCTCTTTCCTGATTAAGGAATCATTTCGGTAGTTCGAGTTATTTGCATACCGCGCTGAGGCGCTTCGACCGTCGCCGAGGGTGCGAAAGTCGAACTCTGTGGGGGATGTGAGCGTACATTCAGTGCAATTGTTTCTGAGCGTTTGTCCCACCTAGGAACTCGTGTCCAAACCGCCCAGAATGTCCTGAGCTGCGTGGAGGGATCAGCAGCTACAGGAAACCTGGGCACAAAAGCTCTTACTAGTAGCGCACATAGAAAGGCTCATTTGAGGCCGCCATGAGAGGCAGAAGGTCTAAAAGTCTATGAGCGAACTTTAAGACTCTCCCACTCTTGATTCCAATACGGATGGAGGGGGTTTGCTCGTAAAGTTACATTAGCGTTTCCCTAGCGGCAACACAAAAGACACACCACAAACGGAATCTGACAGCTGTGAATGGGCACCCGAGCCTAGAGCCTTTGGAGACTTCCATTCACACACCTGTCTTTCTGCCGCTTGTACTTTGCAATTGAGAAGAAGTCACTCCTTTAACAACCGCTTTATAGGAGCCGCAATCCTTACGAGCCGTGAGCAACATTCTGCTCAAGGGCATTGGTAGTCAGGTAGACGGTGCCCCTCGTGCTCTACAAACCGCGGGTTCCACATCCGAGTGACATTGGTACTGCTGGGTGCAATTGGGGTTTACGCAGCATGACGTCCTTTCTGGATCATGCTTATAGCATGGTCCACCAAGACAATACCGCCGACCAGCCGACACTGCAAGAGCTGAGGACACAGCTGGAGAAGGGCACAGATGAAACCAAGGTGGAAACGATGAAACGGGTCCTCACAATTATGTTGAATGGCGACTCAATGCCGCAGCTCCTTATGCACATCATACGTTTCGTTATGCCGTCTAAAAGCAAAGCGCTGAAAAAGCTCCTTTATTTCTACTACGAGATTTGCCCAAAGTTAGATACCGGGGGGAAGCTGAAGCAAGAGATGATACTCGTCTGGTACTTGGTTAGATTCTAGGTGGCTTAGGGAAGCTTGGCTGACAGACAGGAAAGCAACGGCATCCGCAACGACCTCCAACATCCCAACGAATATATTCGCGGCAATACATTACGATTTCTTTGCAAGCTTCGAGAAGCCGAACTTATAGAGCCGCTTCTATCCTCTGCACGAGCATGTTTAGAGCATCGTCATGCCTATGTTCGCAAAAATGCTGTTTTCGCTGTTTCTTCCATACATGCCCACTCCGAGTCTTTAATTCCAGATGCCCCGGAGCTTGTTCAAGCCTTCCTCGAGACAGAGAGCGACCATACATGCAAAAGGAACGCGTTCGCTGCTCTAACTTCAATGAGTCACGAGAAGGCATTGGAGTATCTGAGTGGGGCTTTCGACGGAATACCAAACGCAGACGAGTTACTTCAGCTGGTGGAGCTTGAATTCATTCGCAAAGACGCGGTGCAGAACACACAGAACAAGGTAGGTTTTTGACCGTACCATGAATTTTACAGGTTTCGGGTACCTCAAGCTGCTGACAATTCTCCAGGGTCGCTATTTACGGTTGATATTTGATCTGTTAGAAGCCAGCGCAACCACGGTAGTATACGAAGCTGCATCATCACTCACGTCACTTACAACTAACCCAGTGGCTGTAAAAGCAGCTGCGACCAAATTTATAGAATTGAGTATCAAGGAGGCAGACAACAATGTCAAACTTATCGTGCTCGATAGAGTGGACCAGCTTCGAAAGAAGAATGAGGGTGTTCTCGACGATCTGACCATGGAGATACTTAGAGTACTCTCTAGCCCTGATATCGATGTTCGAAGAAAAGCACTCGGCCTCGCTATGGAGATGGTCTCAAGCAAAAACGTAGAAGAGGTCGTTATGTTACTTAAAAAAGAACTTTCGAAGACCCTGGATGAACAATATGAGAAGGTAATGTCCTCCGCGTGGATTAAACTAGGTTTTTGTGACTAATCAGTAAATATAGAATAATGAATACCGGCAGTTGCTGATCCACTCAATTCACCAATGCGCTATAAAGTTCTCCGAGGTTGCGGCTTCGGTTGTAGATCTCCTCATGGACTTCATCGCTGATTTCAATGCAACCTCTGCTGTTGATGTCATATCTTTTGTCAAGGAAGTGGTCGAGAAATTCCCCAAGCTACGACCTTCCATTGTCGAACGTCTTGTATCAACATTGAGCGAGGTACGTGCAGGTAAAGTTTATCGAGGAGCGCTGTGGATCGTTGGAGAATATTCATTAGAGGCGAACGATATCCGCGAGGCATGGAGGAGAATCCGAACAAGTCTGGGCGAGATCCCTATTCTGTCTTCGGAACAGCGCCTACTTGAAGAAGTAGCGGAAGAAGGGCAAGAGCCTAAAGAGCAAACCAACGGACACGCAAAACCTTCAGCACCTACAGGCTCACGAAAAGTATTACCAGATGGCACATATGCGACTGAAAATGCTTTGACAAGCCAATCAGCCAACGCTGCCAAACTCGAAGCTGTGAAAGCTGCCCAGAAACCTCCGTTGCGACAACTCATTCTTGATGGAGATTTCTACCTCGCGACTGTCCTGTCCTCTACACTAACAAAGCTAGTGATGCGACACTCAGAAATCTCGCAAGACACGGCTCGGACAAACGCCCTACGTGCCGAAGCTATGTTAATTATGATCTCAATCATACGTGTCGGTCAGTCACAATTCGTAAAGGCTCCAATCGACGAGGATTCTGTTGACCGGATCATGTCCTGTGTTCGATCGCTGGCCGAATTTGCACAGAAGAAAGACCTTGAGACGGTTTTCCTGGATGACACAAGAAAAGCGTTCCGTGCAATGGTACAAGCAGAAGAGCAGAAGCGAGCCGCCAAAGATGCTGTCGAGAAGGCCAAGTCAGCCGTCCAAGTGGATGACGTTGTCTCTATCCGACAACTGACCAAGAAAGCTACGGGCGACGGTTCGGATGAGATTGAGCTAGACCTCGAAAAGGCCACAGGTGGTGATTCTGCCACTGAAGATCTCTCGTCGAAGCTAAGTAAGGTTGTCCAATTGACTGGATTTTCAGATCCCGTGTATGCCGAAGCCTACGTTAAAGTCCATCAATTCGATATCGTGCTTGATGTTCTGCTAGTCAATCAGACTTCGGAGACTTTGCAGAACCTCTCGGTCGAGTTCGCAACTCTGGGGGATTTGAAGGTAGTGGAACGGCCGACGACCCAGAATCTTGGTGCCCGAGACTTCCAAAACGTGCAGAGTACTATCAAAGTATCATCCACAGATACTGGTGTTATCTTTGGTAACGTGGTATACGATGGTCCAAGCTCTACGGAAAGCAACGTAGTAATACTAAACGATGTACACGTCGATATCATGGACTATATCCAGCCAGCACATTGCACGGAAACACAGTTCAGGACCATGTGGACCGAGTTCGAGTGGGAGAACAAAGTCAACATCAACTCCAAGGCCAAATCATTACGAGATTTCCTGACTCAATTAATGGCCTGCACAAACATGACGTGTTTAACACCAGAGGCATCGATGAAGGGAGATTGCCAGTTCTTGAGTGCCAATCTCTATGCGCGCAGCGTCTTCGGTAGGCATCTCTATCTCTCTCCATAGAAATTCAATTCGACAGCTGATCGTATGTAGGTGAGGATGCCTTGGCGAACCTGAGCATTGAGAAAGAAGGCGACGATGGGCCAGTGACAGGCTTTGTGCGGATTCGCAGCCGGTCACAAGGGCTTGCGTTGAGTCTTGGATCTCTCAAAGGGCTCAACAAAGTTGGAGGTTCTTCATGATTACGTTTCCTACCAATTGTTTTGCCTCATGGGTTGCGTGAGTTACTAACCCACCCTCGCCATGAAGCCGGGGGCTGGATGCATGGGAAAGAATACGGCGCTGGAATAAAAGTGTGCCGACTTTTGCAAGCGAGTCTGTGGCATTGAGATAGAAAGTCTTTGATGACAGGTTCGGTCATAATTGTTTGAGCAAAGAGGTTTGTTGTAAGAGGGTCTGGCCTCGACCTGTGGAGATTTGCTGGACTCTAGCGTTCTACCTGTACAATAGGTGGTAACATAATGCTGCATCAAGAAAGGATTACTGTTGCACTTCTCCGCTCAGTCTTGTTAATGATTGTAGATTTTGTTCGTTCATCAAGAACGACCCTCTGTGCGGCTTGACTGCATCAATGGGTCAGGATTCAGGAACCATAAAGTGAGCTTGCGCACTGACCACCTGCCACCCAATCACGGGCTTTTCTCAGGCATGCCGAGCTTGCCAACGCGCACAACAGCACCAGAAATGCTGACTCCTTTACATTGCTATGGAAAATCGGTGCCCACCCGATAGCGATCCGTTTGAGGATCCTATCTCTGTAGAAGAGCAGTCAGACTATGGGGAAGATTCTACCTTGGTAGTGGGGAGGAATGCTTCGCTGACCTTGGGCACTGACTCACTCATTGTTCTTGGTACGCAGCTCCAGCTGCTCGAAACGACCGAGAAGGTCACTAATAGGTAATGTAGACGAGCATTTCACTAGGACAGAGCGATTCAACTGCTGTGGCCTAATACATAGAGGTGAGCGCCAATACCTGTAGCTTCTTCCGCCCAACAACGCTGAATTTTGCAGACCCCAAAACCACCAGAGCGATTCCCTTCTTCAACGTTCTGTGGGCAGAGCTATCCAAGTTCGACATCACGATTCACTATGCTCATCCCACATCGAAAGACATTGTCCGACTAGCGTCTGTCAGCTATTTGGTTGAGAAACCAGAACAGAGCCACGCAACTTCCTGGGTCTCAAGGCTACTGGATCGCGCATACGGCGGCTCGCAGAGGAGGAAGCGTATTAAAGTCCTTATCAATCCCTTCAGTGGTAGTGGAAAGGCCCCAAAATGGTATATTCGAGACATCGAGCCAATATTCGCAGCCGCACGTTGTGAAGTTGACGTTGAGAGGACACAGTTTTCGGGCCATGGTGTGGACATCGCTGAAAAGCTCGACATAGATGCATACGATGTCATAGCGTCATGTTCTGGCGATGGACTTCCGCACGAGGTTTTCAATGGCTTGGGCAGGAAAGAGGATGCGGCAAGGGCGCTCTCGAAAATCGCTGTTGTGCATCTACCTTGCGGTTCTGGCAATGCCATGAGTTGGAATCTCAATGGAACGGGGAGTCCAAGTATGGCTGCGTTGTGTACCGTAAAAGGTATCCAGACTCCGCTAGACTTAATCTCCATTACCCAAGGCGATAAACGGTATCTGTCCTTCCTGTCCCAATCGGTCGGAATCGTCGCCGAAAGCGACCTCGGCACTGAACACCTCCGGTGGATGGGTGAAGTACGCTTCACCTATGGCTTCCTCATCCGTCTCCTCCGGAAAACCATCTACCCATGCGATCTCGCAGTCAAGCTTGAAGTCCCTACAAAAACCCAAATCAAAGAGCACTACCGCCGCGAACTAGCCAACCACGCCGCTTCATCCTCTCGCCGAGATTCACATTTAGAAGCCGGTCTTCCGCCCCTAAAATACGGCTCCATCAACTCTCCGCTTCCCCCTGACTGGACTGTTGTCCCTTGCGGAAAACTCGGCAACTTCTACGCTGGAAACATGGCCTTCATGGCCGCCTCCTCCAACTTCTTCCCTGCTTCCCTCCCCAACGATGGTTGTCTTGATCTCGTTACCGTCGATGGCGACATTAACCGTTCCACTGCCTTTAACAGCCTGTTTGCTATGGAGAAGGGCACGTTCTTTGATTTACCCCATGTAAATTACCGAAAGGTTAGCGCGTATAGGATTATTCAGAGGGAGAGAGAGGGTTATGTCAGTATTGATGGCGAGAGGGTGCCGTTCGAGCCGTTCCAGGCGGAGGTGCACAGGGGTTTGGGAACGGTGCTTAGTAGGAGTGGCCATGTCTATGAGGCGAAGGGGGTGGTGGAGGGCACGAAGGAGGGGAGCTAGTACCCGTGTAGAAGAACTCTGAGACCAATGTTGGAGTATTTGCTTCGATGATACCAGGAAATAGCGTTTCATTTTGCGGATATAGACTTGTTAGATGGTCTATGTTGTGGAAAATAGCATTTAGGGTTTTTTGAGGAATGCCGCAACGACCTGAATCTGGAAGGGTTTTAAGAGTTGTAGATGCATCTACTATTCAGAGCAACCGTAACGAGACATCTCAGAAACTCCATACTGGTATCAAATCCCCACCTACCAACCCCACCTTGATCCTACCTTTACTTTCCAAACCCCTCGAACTCTTTCCCATTCTCCTCTTCCTCGCTCTCCTCTTCCCCACTTTCCTCTTCGCCTCCTTCCCCACCATCCGCTTCCTCCCTATCGTCCACCAGCAGTCTCGTATCCATCAACACCTCCCTCGCCCTCGCCCTCATAACCTTCGTCCTCCCCTCGTTACCCAACCCCCTCATCGGCCCCATCACAAATCTCCTCACACCCTCCCACCCCTCAACCTTCACATACTCCTCCACCCACACATCCAGGACATGATACCTCAACCCATCCGGCACCTTCCCGTCGCCCACCGACAACGGTCCTCCCAGCCCTCCCCCATTTCCCATATCGTCCTTACTGATCAGGTGCACATATTCGAGCACGAGCCGCGGGTCCCAGGCTTTTGAGCAGAGGTATTGGAAGGAGGAGAGGAGGTAGAGGCGGATTAGCAGGAGGTATTTGTCCAGGCGCAGGGAAGGGATGGAGGAGAACTGTGTGGCGATGGTTGTCCAGAAGGCGCGGAGGAAGGGGAAGAAGGTGTAGGGGGGAAGCGGGTCGAGGAGGGAGGCGAGGGAGCGACAGAGGGATTGTTGGGGGAGGGGCCGGTCGGTGTGCCAGAGGCCTGTATGAGGGTGTTCAGTTGGGGTTCAGGGGTTTGGAGGGAGTTGGGTGGGTGTATTCGAGACGAATAGTTAGTTGGCGGATGCTGAAGGATCTTACAGAAGAATAATCCTTTCCAGAGTTTGTGGAGTTCAAGATCGCTGAATACTCGACTGGAGGTTAGGTAGAGTCGAAGGGAGGAGAGAGCTTTCTCCCGTGTTGGGCGATCTAGATGGCATCTGTCAGTCAAGTGCTCTGGAAAGAACGCCCGAGCTGAACGCGAACAAATGGGATGAATTGTAGTCAATCACACACAATAAAGAGGACGACATAGAATGCGTGTCAACAAAGATATATAAATTGAGGAGATTCAAAAACTCTGTTCAATACGAATATCTTCGAGGATGTGAAAATAGAACCGCTCAAGACTTGAAGGTTTATATGTGATTTCTTTTCAGGCAAGATTAGGACAGACCAAAGCTGATTATGCTAACGATGAATCAAGTCTTTTCGGCATAACGCATAATCTTCGACTTGCAACCCTTCCCTAAACCAGACCCGAAAAAGGTAGTAAAACACTATATGAAGGCTTGGAAATGTGCTGTCCGCTACTCTAGTAATACTGATCAAGATTAATTCAGAGATAGCCATATAATAGAATAGGAAATTAATAAAACGCTGATGTTACGAATTTTTTCAACAGGGGATGAATTTAAGCTCTTACTCATCGACTTGCAACACAAATATAGGAACCTCGGTCATAGCACAAAAAATCATATACATACCATTAGCCGCCAGTTGCTTTATAAACGGGGCTTGCTGCACGTTAGATGCCATGCTGGCTTTGTCAGCGTCTTGGAAAGTTCATGGAGTTAGGAATTTGCTAGATGAAAACCCTAAGACCAAGCCTCTGACAAACGCGCTATGGACGTTCAAATAAGCTCGGCGCCAGGCGCGTATATTAGTGCCGGTCCGGCTATGACTACCTCATTCAGAAATAGGCGCGGCAAACACTGGTCCCATGGCCTCGAGATATCAGAACTGCAGACCTCGACCATCAATGCTATAAAAGAGATGCAGTAAAGCACTTAAGATATGCGAGTCTTTAATCTTCAAACTGCTCGTAGTATGTAGTTTATATTCTTTAAAATCTATATTTTATATTAATTCAAGATCAACGTTATTAATCATGTGTAAATTTAATTTTAAAAGTGAGACTCAAAGTGAATTCATTAGTTAAGGCTGAAAACCATTTACAACATAAACTTCGCATCTGGACATTTCTTGTAAACGTAACAACGCTTTGCTGTGACAGAGACTTAACTTTTCGCTCATAAATTACATATTCTGACTCGATTTATGCAGTAACACTGTAACAGTAAGTATATACTTTCTTATACTGCTTTTCTAACGTCGCGCAAGCGCTATTTTAGAGACAATTCTTTGATTTTCAATATCAAGAGAAATTGTCAAGTCTCACTTTCGTTCGAGCGATCGAGTCGTTCTTTAACTTGAGAAAAACAATCGCTAATCTGTGCGGGACTCTGTAGATGTCCTCAGATCGCAAAGAAATCCCCAATGATGATGTCAAGGTTTGTAATCCTTGTTGTGCGTAACTTTGAGATATTTGCTGACGTTCAATTTTGCAGAGTTCAGACGGCAGCAACATCAACAAAAGCCTGTTGCATCGCAGCCCTACCAGCAATAGTCGTTTCAATGGTATATTTTCCTTCGTACAACATGTGTTGTTATAAAGTGCTGATAAGTATCTTTAGTGTTGTTTCAACAAAGCTTGGCACATCGGTGAGAATTTCTAGTGATCTTTATCATAGCGGCACGAGCTGATCTTTATAGCACCAAAACCACATCATCGCCCTCAGCGACCAAGAAGCGTCATATCATCGACTTGACCGTTGATGATCCACCTGAGACGATCACAAATAAGAGAGCTCGTCACGAAGTACTCGAGGATATCGACAAAGTCTTACCTAGATCTATTCGCAAAGCTCGTTATGGAACACTTGAAAATACTGGCAATAACTCATCTCGAGCTTTTTCTCGCAAAACTCCCCTTGAAGGACCTGAGGATACTGAGGACGACTTGTCCAGAGCTTTCTCCCACAACGCCTCTGATGCACCTGAAGATTCTGAGGATGACCTATCGAGAGATTTCTCCCGCAACGCCTCTGATGTACTTGAAGATACTGAGGATGACTTATCCAGTCTTCTAAGCAAACCCACGAAAACTCGTCAGGAAGTACAAGATGATTTACCACGGGCTTCTCGCAACGCTCGCTATGGAGATACTGGAGGCGGCTTCTTGAGGGGTTTCCGTAACGAATCAGGTAAAATCCACCCTCGTCCATCGAATCCACCCGATGATGGTGTACTCGTAATCATCCCTGGAAAACGTCCCAGCGAAAGCAGAGGTACATCCTTTTTACCATTAGCATTCAGCAGCTGCTTTTACGCACGATCACATACATTCTATCATAGTTGCCGTTATCCTCAAATGGGCTCGCCTTTACTATCGTGTTGCAGGTCCCCTTATTAATGGAACTTAATCTAAGCCCGCACAGCATTCAATATAGTCTTTTTGCTGATCATACTTCAACAGGTGTGCTCAAGTCAACAGTGAACACGTCGAGGTCTTCGTTCGACTCTGCAGCCACTGGAAACCAACACAACCAAGCACAGATTACCCTTACCGATGAGGAAAGCGAGATACGTCGACGCTTCTTACGCAATCTCGACACCCTTGATGACCCTGCAGTCACATTGTTCAACGACATAGATGGCTCGACGCCGACAGTTACCTTCGAGTTTGTCAACCAGAGCACACTGGGCCAAGGCGTATTGAAAGTACCAGATGATTTCATGATAGGATGCGAGTGCAGAGCCGAGAATGGACGACATTGTGGCTGCGAATATCTTTCCTGTACCTGTTTGCCAGAGCCTACCACAGGAGGTGGTCGAAAAGCATTTCCTTATTCCATGGGGAAACACGATAAAGCCTGCCTGCGCCCAATCTTTCTCAAGAGTCGAAACCACATCTATGAGTGTAATGCGCGCTGCAATTGCAGCGACAACTGCAAGAATCGGGTTGTACAATTTGGTCGTAAAGTCAAGCTACAGATATTCAAGACTGCGAATCGTGGATGGGGTAAGCCCGTCTTCTCTATAGATCAACCTATATATATTCACTGACAGCTGTTAGGCTTGCGCTGTTTGTCCGGTTTGCAGAGAGGACAATTTGTCGACACCTACCGCGGTGAGATCATTACGACCGAGGAGTCCGATCGACGTAGCAAGACGAGAAACCCAGATGAAGGCAATTACTTGATGGACTTCGATAAATTTCAGGAACCAGATTCCATTACCAAAGCAGAGTTCCTCAAACTTCACCCCGATAAGATCAAATGGCACGCCCAACAAGTCGAAGAGGGCAAATGGACAATCGAACACGACGCCGAGGGCAATGAGATCTGGTTCAACCCAGAGTTCGTCCCCTGCAAGTACGTTTGTGACGGAATGCACGTTGGCGGGCCCACCCGCTTCATCAACCACTCCTGCGCCCCGAACCTCCAGGTCCACACCGCGTCAACCAACCATGCGGACCAGGAGATCTACGACCTCGCCTTCTTCGCCAAGGAGGACATCCCCGCGGGCACCGAGCTCACCTTCGACTACAAGGACGAAGATGACAGGGCTGTCATCACGGAGGAGATGGCCGACGAGGTGGGGAGGCGGCAGAGCTACCGCCCTGCAAAGTGCTTGTGCGGGGCGGAGCGGTGCCGGGGCTATTTCTTCACTTAGTCTTCTTGTCGATTTCCTGCCTGTTTTTCTAGCGATGTCCTTTCTGTTTCTCCATCAGCGGCTGTGCTCAAGGGGCGGTGGAGGCCTTTTCATGACTGTGGCAGCACTTATTTTCCAAGCGATTCGATTTCCTTTCCACTTCCAGCACAGTAGCAGTAGATAGCTTGAGCAATGAACTTTCCTTTCCCTCTTTCCATCTACCTGAGAACCAACTTCCCTAAACCTTCACCAGAAGTGCAGAAACTTCCCTAGAAAAATATCACGGACAAGTAGACCGCTCGGTTCTTCAAGGTAAGCAGGATCCGCATATTCTTTTCAAAAAGTACAGTTTTTGCCAACAATTTCACCAGTCCTGCGAAGCTTCCCCCTTACATCCCCGCTGCTAATCCTCACTCCAGACGCCCACCCTCTCCCCTCCACACCCCAATCAAAAACCCCTTTCCTCCCACCCACCCACCAAAACAGCGCCTCTCTCTCTCTCTCTCTCTCTCTCTCCAACCCCCCCGCCGCCTCCCCCCCCGCAACAAAACCCCCACTCTTCCACAAAAAAAAAAGCCACCCAACCTCACAACCCTCCCTTCATCCCCCCAACCCAGCACACTTCCCATCCCCCTCAACCCCAAACCCCAAATCCCAATCGCAATCCCCGGAAAACCCCTCCAACCGACCCCTCACGCTCAAACACCGTCTTTTTAAAAAAAACTTACCTCTCCGAGCCCATGCTTATTTTTCCCCCATCGACATAAGGGATGCAT